>Ga0075419_10001030_pt1 | contig 17979 bp, 19 predicted proteins | sample SoiMetdeltSBSDD3_FD_76900 | JGI IMG/M metagenome (GOLD analysis project Ga0075419, IMG submission 76900) | Bulk soil microbial communities from a Populus tree surrounding site in Tennessee, USA - Soil MetaG P. deltoides SBSDD3 | ecosystem: Environmental > Terrestrial > Soil > Tree plantation... | reverse complement strand
AGGCGAGAATCGCGAGTGTCACCAGAATTTTGCGTGGGCCGCTCACGACAGAATCGCCTGCAGAAGGGCGGGGAGAGCGCCCACGAGCCAGACCAGGGCCGCGGCCGCCACCGCCTGGCCGGTGCTCGCTTTCGTCATCACCTTGATGCCGATCGCGATGAGGGCGGTGATCCACAGGGTGAATACATCGAGCCGGCCGACCAGCGCCAGTAGTGTGGTGTTGTCGGGATCCAGGAAACGTCCGACGCCGAGGCTCACCTTGTAACGCGAGGTGAGCGATGCCTCATCCATCAGGAGTGCCTGCACCGCGTTCACCACGGCATCCAGCAGCCGCGGGAACATGGCAAAGGTGGCAATGGTCGCGCTCTGGGCATAACTCAGGCTCGTGCCTACGATCCGGACGGCGATCGCGATCACGGCGCCCAGAAGCAGCATCAGGATCGGAGTGCCGACGAGGACGAAGATGCCTCCGGCGATGCCGGCAAATTTTCGCCCGGCCTCCATCTGCTCGGGCGTCAGGTTCGGGTTGGCCGCCATTCCGCGCTCGAATTCGGCATTCATGATCGGCTGCATGGCGGTCCGGGTCGCGAAGTAGAGCACGGCCGCGGCAATAATGAACACCAGCATGGCTTGGCCGAACTTTCCATCACTGCGGCGCTCGAAGAGCCGGCCGGGCGAGACGAATACGTCGAGATAGTCGTCCCAGCGGGATGGTGTGGCATCGCTCATCGGGTCCCCGGGGTGAGAGGTGTAGTCTCGCGCTCGATCCAGCCCAGATATGCGGGGTCGCCGGCGGTGATGGGGAGAGCCACGATCTCGGGCACCTCGTAGCGGTGAAGGGTTCCGATTCGGGCGATCAGCTCGGCGAGCCGGGCATCGGTCGTCTTGGCGACGATGAGCCACTCATGGGCGCGCCGAACTTCCCCTTCCCAGCGATAGATGCTCTGCACCGGTCCGACAATCTGGGCGCAGGCGACCAGTCGTTCCGAGACGAGGGCGCCGGCCATGGCTTCCGCCGCGGCCTCCGCATCGACCGCGGTAGTGACCTGAGAACATCCGGTCACGTGCAGGGACTGGTTCCTGGCGGCGCAATGCCCGGCGTCGCTTCCGGGGCGGTGCTGCCGGGAATCGGCACGATTCCCACTCGCCATCCGGTAGCGAATTTCACCGTGAGGCGATGGCCGTGGGGATCGACATCCACTCTTTCGACATCGGGAAAGCGCCTGGCGAAGCAGGCGGCACGGTCGGTCTGCTCGGCTGCGCCGGCTTCGTCGGCGGTCATCCGCCATTCCGCCAGCGCCCGCCCGATCGCGACCGCCTCGGCCTGCTGACGGCCATAGCGGGCGAACTGATCGGCGGGAACGAGTCCATCCTGATCTGCCAGCGGCGAGTAGTTGTCGTAGGAGCGGCACGCTCCCATCGTGAACGCCGCCAGAGCGGCCAGGGCCACACGACGCATACGGATTCCTCGTGAAGAATCATTGATGCCGGAGGTCGCAATATACCCGGCGACGCTATCTTCGGGGACCCGCGTTATCTCTCGCCGTCCCTCGCGGAGCCGCCCGAATGCGCGCTGGCAGATATCTGATTCCGTTGCTGCTCGCAGCGTGCGCTCCGACCAAGCCGGGCCTGACCGGAGAGCTCTCGGTCTTCAATGCCGGAAGTCTCGCCTTTCCGTTCCGGGAGCTTCTTTCGGCATTTGCAGCGGCCCATCCCGGTATCGAGCCGCGCCAGGAAAGCTCGGGAAGTCTGGAAGCGGCGCGGAAGCTCACCGAGCTCGCAAAAATCCCGGATGTGCTGGCGGTGGCCGACTATGGCGTGATCGAAAAGCTGCTGATGCCGGCCTACACGTCCTGGTATGTGACCTTCGCCTCCAACGCGATGGTCCTGACGTACTCCGACCGGTCGGTGGGAGCGAGAGAGATCAACGGTGAGAACTGGTGGCGGATCCTCCTGCGGCCGGGAATCCGATGGGGAAGCTCGGATCCTGCGCTCGATCCGAATGGGTACCGCACGCGGATGGTCTTTCAGCTGGCCGAGCGGCATTATGGCGAGCCGGGTCTTGCCGCCAGGCTCCTCGCCGCGCTGGACTCACGTTTCGTGCGCCCCAGCGAGGCCCAGCTGCTGGGGCTCGTCCAAGCCGGGGAGCTGGACTATGCCTGGTCCTATCGGTCGCTGGCGGAGACGGCGGGTCTCCGGTGGGTCGAGCTCCCTCCGGCGATCGACCTCAGTGACGCCACCCGCACGAAAGAGTATTCGGAGGCGGCGGTCCGGCTCCCCGGCCCTCGTCGGGAGGCATTCGACTCGGTAGAGTTTCGCGGTGAGCCCATCGTCTACGCGCTGACCATTCCCCGGGACGCGCCGCACCCCGAATCGGCCCGCAGCTTCGCCCGGTTCGTGCTCTCACGGGATGGGCGGGAGATTCTGGCAAAGGCCGGGTTCCGGTTGCTCGAGAAGCCCGTGGTCACCGGAAGCAAGGAGGGGTCGGCGATATTACCATAGGTAGCTAACGGCTAGCCCTCAAGCTATCGGCTGTTCACCGTTCACCGTTCACCGTTCGCCGTTCACCATTGCCCCGAGCTCCGACATGAATGGAACGCCCAACATCCCGCCTCCCCGCAACGAGCCGATTCTCAATTACGCCCCCGGCAGTGCCGAGCGGGCGGCGCTCAAGGCGGAGCTCAAAGCGCTTGGCGGCAGCGTGACGGAGATCCCGGTGATCGTCAACGGGCAGAGTCTCCGAACCGGAAAGACGGTCAAGGTCGTGTCGCCGCACCGGCACGCTCATCAGCTCGCCGCGACGCATCAGGCCGATGCCCGCGCGATCGGGAGCGCGATCGCCGCCGCCCGGCGGGCGCAGCGGGAATGGGGGTCGTGGCGCTTCGAGGACCGCGCGGCGGTGTTTCTGAAGGCGGCCGAGCTGCTTGCGGGACCCTGGCGGCAGCGGCTCAACGCCTCCACGATGCTGGGCCAGAGCAAGACCGTGTTTCAGGCGGAAATCGATTCGGCCTGCGAGATCATCGATTTTCTCCGCTTCAACGTCCATTTCGCCGAGCGGCTCTATGCCGAGCAGCCGTTGTCTCCCCCGGGATTCTGGAACCGCCTCGATCACCGGCCGCTGGAAGGCTTTGTGTATGCCGTCACGCCGTTCAACTTCACCGCGATCGGGGCGAACCTTCCGTCCGCTCCCGCCCTGATGGGCAACACGGTGGTCTGGAAGCCGGCCGCCACCGCGGCCCTCAGCAACTACTTCGTGATGCGGCTCTTCGAAGAGGCCGGTCTCCCACCGGGGGTGATCAACTTCATTCCCGGAGAATCGCAACAGGTCACCGCACGGGTTCTGGCCGACCGCCACCTCGCGGGGATCCATTTCACCGGATCGACGGCAGTCTTTCAGTCGCTGTGGAAGGGCGTCGCGGCCGGTCTCGAAGGCTATGCCTCGTACCCGCGCATCGTCGGCGAAACCGGAGGGAAAGATTTCATCGTGGCACACCCCAGCGCCGATGCCGAGGCGCTCGCGGTGGCGATGGTGCGCGGGGCGTTCGAGTATCAGGGACAGAAGTGCAGCGCCGCCAGCCGCGCATACGTCCCGCAGAGTCTCTGGCCGGCCGTGAAGCAGCGAGCGCTCGAGATGATCGCCGACATCAAGATGGGTGATGTCGCCGACTTCCGGAATTTCATGGGCGCGGTCATCGACGCGCGGTCCTTCGCCAAGCTCAAGGGGTACCTGGACCAGGCGCGCAAGGATCGTGGCGTGACGATCCTGGCCGGCGGCGGCGCGGACGACAAGAAGGGCTGGTTCATCGAACCGACGCTTCTCCTCGTCAAAGACCCCAGCTACCGCACGATGTGCGAGGAGCTTTTCGGCCCGGTGCTGACCACCTACGTCTATCCGGACAAGAGCTGGAAGGCGACCCTCGCACTGGTGAACGGCACCAGCCCCTATGCCCTGACCGGCGCGGTTTTCGCGCAGGATCGCCGCGCGGTGGTCGAAGCGTCGGAAGTGCTTCGGCAGGCCGCGGGGAACTTCTACATCAACGACAAACCCACCGGCGCCGTGGTCGGACAGCAGCCGTTTGGCGGCGCCCGCGCCAGCGGAACCAACGACAAGGCGGGTTCGATCCTCAACCTCCAGCGCTGGGTGTCGCCACGGGCGATCAAAGAGACGTTCGTGCCGCCGGTCGATTACCGGTATCCGTTCATGGCGGGGGAATGAACTGCGACTGCGTGAACGGTGAACGGTGAACGGTGAATGGTGAAGGGTGAATGGTGAACGGGAAAAGCCTCGCGACGTGGCTCGCGGTCCTTCCCCTGCTGGGCGGACAACCGGGGCCGGCGAGATACACTGCGGCACAGCTGGATTGCGCGACCTATCTGGAGCAGGTGCGTACCGAGATCCAGAGCAGGATCGGGGCGGTGGTGCGCGAGGAGCGGGCCGGAAGGGACGGCGTGCTGATTCTCCGCGCCGTGGCGGCTGACTCGCTGCTCGAGATCTTCGCCTGGTACGATTCGCTCGCGCTCTGGCGCGAGGGCCCCGAAGGCCGGATCACACCCGACGCCGAGGGGCTGCTGGGCGGCAGGTGGCGAGGGATCCTCGACCGGGCCGGTCATTACTCCTCGCGAGCGACCCCCTTTATTCCGGATGAAGTGGCCGAGATCGCCGAGCTCCGCGGCGTCCTCCAGGACTTTCTGCCGCTGCTGCCCGACAGTGCACTCGCCCCGGGCGCGACGTACCGGTGGACGAGAAGCGTCGCCGCCGACAGCACGACGATCGTTCAGGATTCGCTGGCTGTCCCGGTGCGGACCGAGACGGAAGAAACCGGAAGTCTCGAGTGGGACCCACGGCTCGGACCGGTAGTCTGGGAGCGGACGGTGACCGTCACCGCGAGAATCCCCGCGGGCAAACCGTTTACCCGGGGAGTCGTCACGGTGCTGAAACAGCGAGTGCGGGTTATGAGGCAGGAAAGGGGATGTGCGGGGTGATTAAAAAATCTTCACTCGCCGTCTGAGAGAAGGTCGCTGGCCGATAGCTGACACCTGACTTTAGGGGCCTTGATCCAAACCTATCCGTTTCATATGTTTACCTAACCCCTTCGGGAGGCCCACCGGATGTCGGATGCCTTTCTCAGCTCCGACGACTTCGATGAACAAGCCCACCAACTCTACAATCAAGGACGGTACGACGAAGCGCTGGAGACCCTGAAGGATGGCCTCGCTCTCTATCCCGGGGCGGTCGAGCTTCACATTGGAATGGGATACGCCTATCTGGCGCGTGAGGAATTCGCCTGGTCACGGCGTGCCTTCGATACCGCACTCAGCCTCGATACCGATCACGAAGACGCTCTCGCCGGCATGGGTGAGGCGCTCCTTGCCGTTGGAGACCAGGCCGGCGCGGTCCGGAACTTCGAGCGACTGCTTCAGCTGGGCTTCCACGACGATCACGAGATGATGCTGCAGGCCGGCCGCGCATTGTTCCGGAGCGGCCTCCTGGCGCAAGCCTATCGCTTTTTCGATCTGGCCCAGACGGTGGAACCGGAATGCGCCGAGGCGGCAGCCTGCCTCGGCTATGTGACCCACCGCCTGGGGCGCGACGGCTCGGCGTTCTTCTGGCTGCGCCGGACCCTCGCGATCGACTCCAAGTACACCGAAGCCCGGATCTATCTCGCCAACATGCTGTACGACCGCGGCGAAAGTGAAGCGGCGCTCTCGCATTTCGAAAAGAGCGAGCCGGAGGATCACTTCGACGAGCTGGGACTCTGGCGTACGATCGAGCTCAAGAAGACCCTGTACCGGCTGGGCGACGATGACCTCGAGCTCGCGCCCTGGCTCGGACGCCTGGGTGAGCTCGCCCCCGAGTCGGATCCGACCGAGGAGCTGCTCGCCGAGATCGAGGCGCAGCAGGCGGACGGCGGCGTGCGGGATCCGACCCAGCTGGAATTGTTCGGCACCCTGGTCATCGATGTCCCGGGAATGATGAGGAAACACGGGAGAGCGGAGGGCCACCTGGTCACCACCCTCGCCGGGATGACGCTGCGGGGAACCTGGGACGAAATCCTCCTGCAGCTCAAGGCCAACGAGCAGGCCTCGGCTCAGGTGTCGCTTTCGGAGTTCATGGCGGGACTGGCCCGGCGCGGCCGGGAGGAAACCGGCGTGATCATTCCGCTCACCGACGCAGAGGCGTTCATCCGCGGGAGTGCCGAAGCGGGAGTCTTGCGGATCGTGCAGTGACCCCCCGCTGGACCGCCGGCGTGCGGCGGGAAGTCCTGTCCAACGGCTTGATCCTTCTGGCACAGCGGGATCCCACGGCGCCCGCCGTGGCCGTGGTGAGTCACGTGCGCGCCGGATTCTTCGATGAGCCCGACGCCCATATCGGGGTGAGCCACGTCCTCGAGCATATGCTCTTCAAGGGCACCCCGACGCGGGGCGTCGGGGCTCTTGCCCGGGAGACGAAGGCGGCCGGCGGATATCTCAACGCCGCCACCAGCTACGATCACACCACGTATTACTCGGTTCTTCCCGCCGTCGCCCTGCCGGTGGCGCTCGATCTGCATTCGGACGCGCTGCGGCGGAGCCTGATCGACGCCGACGAACTGCGTCGCGAGCTCCGGGTGATCATCGAAGAGGCGAAGCGCAAGCAGGACAACCCTGCCGCGCTGACCGCTGAAACGCTGCATGCGTTGCTGTTCGACCGGCACCGGATCCGGCGCTGGCGGATCGGCACCGAATCCCACCTCGCCAGCCTGTCTCACCAGGATATCGTCGGCTACTACCGGTCGCGGTACGTCCCCGGGCGCACCATCGTCGCGATGGCCGGCGATCTCGATCTCGAATCGGCGATCGGCGCCGCGCGGGAATTCTTCGGCAACTGGCCCGCCGCCTCTTCGGTGGTCGATCCCTCGCCGGCGGAGCCTCCGCATCGGGAGGTCCGGACGCGCGTCCTGCGCGGGGACGTGATGCGGGCCAATCTCGCGGTGGGATGGCGGGGAGTGCCCTCCCTCCATCCCGACGCTGCGGCGCTGGACGTGGCCGCGGCGGTGCTCGGCTCGGGGCGGGCGGGATGGCTCTACCGGAATCTCCGGGCACCGGGGATCGTCACATCGATCGGCGCCTGGAACTTTTCCCCAACCGAAGTCGGGGTTTTCTCCATCGGCGCCGAGCTCGATCCGGAACGCCTCGACGCGGCGCTCGAGGGCATCGCGCGATGTGTCACGCGTCTCCGCGTCGCGGGACCGGATGACCAGGATCTCGGACGGGTGCGCACCCTGCTCCGGGCGCGCTGGGCTCGCAACCTGGAAAGCACCGAGGGGCGCGCGTCGGCGCTCGCGGGAGCTGAAGCCCTGGGAGGATTCGAGATCCTCGAAGAGGTATACCAGCGGATGCTCGGGGTGGACCGGGCCGCGGTGCAGCGGGTCGCGCGCGAGTGGCTCGACCCGGAGACGGTGGGGAGCGTCGTACACCTCCCGCAGGAATCGCGCGAAACGCTGGAGGCCGATCGTCTCCGTGGTCATTTCAGCCGGTCCGACTGCCCGGCGCCGGCGCCGGTACCAGCACCGGCGATCCGCTCGGCTGCTCCGATCAGGATCCGAGGCACTACGACATCGGGCGTCCTCCATGTCGAGATGCCCGGCGCCGATCTTTTGGTGGGCCGGAAGCCGGGGGTGCCGCTGGTCTCGCTCGGCGTCTATCGCCGCCGCACGGTCCCCGAGGCGCGCGCGACGGCGGGACTTGGCGCCCTCGCGGTCCAAGCCGCGGTACGCGGGGCCGGCGATCTCGATGCCGGCGCATTGGCGCTGGCGTTCGAGGCGCTCGGGGGCGGTGTGACGCCGCTGATCGCCGCGGACTGGTTCGGGTTCGGGACCTCGGTGCTGTCGGAACATGCGGCGGAAGCCGCCGCGCTGCTCGAGCAGGTGCTGACGCGGCCGCGCTTCGACTCCGGCGAGATAGCGCTGGAGCGCGCGACCCTCACCGAAGAAGCGATTCAGGCCTCCGACGACATGGTGCGATATCCGGTTCAGCTCGCGCTGTCCACGGCTTTTGGGGAGGAGGGATACGGCCTGCCGGCGCACGGACTGCCCGACACCGTGCCGCACCTCACCGATGGGATGGTGCGCGCGTGGCATGCCTGCGAGCTCGCCACCGGGCGCACGATGGTGGTCGCGGTGGGGGATCTTGATCCCGAACGGTATGCCGAGCAGCTGGCGGGGGTTTTCGGTGGAGGGCCGAGCCGGCCGAGATTCGAATCCGGGACGCCGCGGCGTCCCTTCGCTCAGCGTGACTGCCCGGGTCCGTCCTCCACCGTCGTGGAGCGGGTCAAGCGGCAGAGCGCGTTCGCGCTCCTGTATCCCGGGCCGAGCCGCAGGTCTCCCCAGCGTCACGCGGCCCTGGTATGGTCGGCGATCGCGAGCGGACTCGGAGGCCGGCTCTTCATGTCATTGCGCGATCGCCGCTCGCTCGCCTACACGGTCATGGCCTCTTCCTGGCAGCGGGCCGGAGCGGGCGGGCTGGTGCTTTACCTCGCCACATCACCGGAGCGGGAGGAGGAAGCCCGGGCCGCCCTGCTCGACGAGCTGGCGCGCTTTCGCGATCAGCCTCCGGACGCGGAAGAGCTCACCCGCTCGGTCAACTATCTGGCGGGGCAGGCGCAAGTGAGACGGCAGACCGCCAGCGCGGTCGCGGGAGAGATTGCGGAGGCATGGCTGCTCGGTGACGGTCTCGCGGAGATTGCGGATCCGGCGGCGGGAGTGCGCGCGGTCACCGCCGTGGATGTGCATCAGCTGGCCGTCGCGTCCTTCGATGCGAGACTCGGGGTCGAGGGAGTCGTCCGCGGAAGCAGCGAGCAGCGCCCCGAGTATGTTTCGGGCGTACCGGGCCTGGAGCAGGGGTGATCGAGCGCAGCGAACAGAACGTGCCGGCGACAACCGGTACCTGGTGGTCGCCCGCCGACGCGCTCACGGTCCTGCGGGTTCCCTTGGCGATCGCGTTCGTGATCATGGACGATGCCGGCTGGCGGATCGCGATCCTGGCGATTGCGGCGGCCAGCGATTTTGCCGACGGGGTAGTCGCCCGACGGTGGGGCGGTTCCCGGCTCGGCGTGGTCCTCGACCCGGTTGCCGACAAGCTGTTCATGGCCTGCGCGTTCGGAGTCGTGCTGGTGTCGGGCGCCCTGTCGCCGCTCGAGATTCTCGGGGTCCTGGCTCGCGATCTCGCCGCGGCAATCGCCTTCCTGGCAACGGTGCTACTCCGACGGCCCGCGGCGATTCCCGCCCGCCTCGGCGGCAAGGCCGTCACCATTTGCCAGCTGCTGACGATGTTCGCGTTCCTCGCCGGCTCAGCGCTGCTCCGGCCGCTCGCGTGGGCGACGACGGCCGTCGCGCTCTACGCGATCTGGGATTATCAGCGGGTTGCCTTGCGGGAACACCGCCCGCTGGGCGGGTAGCAGGGATCACGGAAGGGGTTTTTCATGACCGACGACAATCTTCGCGGGGCATCCGTCACCTGGGAGGGGGGGATGCGATTCCGGGGCGGCGCCGCGGGAGGGCCGACGTCGCTCATCGACGCCGACGGCGAGCAGGCCCCCGGCCCCATGGTCACGCTCCTCCTGGCGGCGGCCGCCTGCGGTGGGGCGGACATCGTGAGCATTCTGCAAAAGATGCAGGTCACTCTGGGAGAGCTCGGCATCGAGGTGACCGGCCGCCGGGCGCCCGACCATCCCAAGCGCTATCTGACCATCCATTTTTCCTACCGCTTCAGGGGTGAGGGTCTCGACGAGGCCAAGGCCCGGCGGGCCATTGATCTCTCCCACCAGAAGTACTGCTCGGTGATGCACTCGCTGAACAGCGATATCGCGATTACCTACGACCTCGATCTGGGGTGAGGGGACCTGGTGAACGGTCAACGGTGAACGGTGAACGGGACAAGCGGCGCGGCGCGGCGCTGAGTGTCCTTTTCGTCCTTTCCGTTTTCCCGCAGGCCGTGGTCGCGCAGTGGCGGCCGGTTTTCGAATGGGGCCTGCACGGGACGGCCGGCATTCGCGGCACGGCCGATGGGATCGCCAATGGTCCCGTCGCCCTGGTGTTCGGGCCCAGAGGAGCGATTCGAACGCTGGGGAGCACCCGGGTCGCGCTCTCGATCGGGAGCGGAACCCACGGCGACGAGCTCACCGCCCGGGGTGAGGCGGCACTCGAATACCTGCTGTCACCGAGGGCGTCGCGGCGCTTCGGCGTTTACCTGGGTGGTGGACTGGCGGGCGTGCTTGGCGGTGGAAAGGGAGGGTATCTGCTGACCTACGTCGGGATCGAGCGAAGCCCCGGCCTTCCCGCAGGGTGGGCGTTCGAGGCCGGGTTCGGGGGCGGATTCAGGCTGCGTGCGGCCTACCACTGGCGACGGTTTCCGCCGGGATGGAGGGCCCAGCCCTGACTATGTGGCTGCGACCTCGGGCTTACCGCGAATGACCGGCTTGCAGAACCGCTCTCCCAACACCCGGACCTGCGCCAGCTGCTCTTCGTCGAGATCGGAATAGCGCTCAGCGAGGTACTGCATGGTGTCGTCCATCCATTCCTTCTGATGTTCCGGCTCGGCTTCGATGACGCCGCAGCGCAGAATGTGGCTGAACAACTCGTCCCTGGCCTGATCCACGATGGAAGGTCCAGCGGACCGTTCGGCCTTTTTCTTGTTCGTCATGCACCGTCCTTTGATGGTGGGTGCCGGAATCCTTAAACCGGCGTAAGCCCTTGCTCACAAACAATATAATCGCTTGTACCATTCCGGCGCAAAGGGTGGGTCGCTCTGCGCTTCCCGGCGGCGTTCATTACATTTGGCTGCGCTTTATGGCACACGACGACGACGTTTACGACGAAGGGCGTATCGAGGCCCTCCTGGCTATGCTTCGGGAGCTGGCCCAGCGGATCCTCGAGCTGGACCGCTCGGAGCAGTTGCTCTCGAATGTCCCCGAGCTGCTTCGTCGGATGGGAGACCTCCGATCGGAGCTTTTTCATTACGAGGTCCGTTCCACCTACGATTCACCCGAAGTCGCCGAGCATCGCCGCCTGGTGGATGAGGCGCGGACGACTCCCGACTTTCCGGGGCCCGACTCACTCGATCCCGAGGATGACGAACCATGGCGTCGCCCGCGCCCGGAATGAACCGCTTCTATCTCCTGCTGGGCGCCGTGGCGCTCGCCGGAATCGCCTGGCTGGTGTATCAGATCGGCAAGCCCTCGGGGGTCAGCATCCCCGTCAACGTGACGGTACTGGCGGCCGACACCGCGGGTTTCCGGGGATACCTGGCGGGGTCGCCGGATGCGCCGGTCGAGGTGTCGGAATTCGCGGACTTCCAGTGCCCGGCCTGCGAAAACTTCGAGACGATTCAGTTCCCCGCGGTGCAGCAGCAGCTGATCTCCTCGGGGCAGGTGCGGTGGCGCTACCGGGATTTTCCTCTGGAAATGCACCCGCATGCGAGAGTCGCGTCCCACGCGGCGGCCTGTGCCAATGAGCAGAACAAGTTCTGGGAGATGAAGCAGGTGATCTACGGGAGGCAGACGGAGTGGTCGCCGGTCCGGAATGCCGCGAGCAAGTTCTCCGACTATGCCAAGGAGGTCGGCCTCGACGTGGGGCAGTACGACGAGTGCATGAAGAGCGCGAAATTTGCCGGGCGAATCCAGGCGAGCGTCGATGAGGGCAAGAAGCTGGGCGTCACCGGCACGCCGACGTTCCTGATCGGCGGCCAGCTGTACCCCTGGACCTCGGCCCTCGGCTCCGACAGCATCCGGGTGCTGGTGCGGGCGCTGCTGCCCAAACCGACCCAGTGACCCGCGCCCGCATGGGCATTGCGATGCTGAGTCTCGCGGGACTCTTCATCGCGATCTATATGTACCTGTACAAGATCGGCAAGATCGGCTCGCTGATTTGCGGGACCGGAGGATGCGAGACGGTGCAACTGTCTCCCCAGGCCCGGTTCCTGGGCGTTGAAGTGGCGCTGCTCGGCGTCGTCGGCTACGCCGCCATGCTCCTGCTGGCGCTGCTGGCGCTGCAGCCCCGCTTTGGCGGACGGGCCTGGCCCTCCCGGCTGCTCGCGATCCTGGCGGGCGGCGCGGTCCTCTTCACGGCGTACCTGACCTACCTCGAGCTCTTCGTCATCCACGCCATCTGCCGCTGGTGCGTCGCCTCGGCGGTAATCATCCTGGTGATCTTCGGCCTTTCCCTGGCCGACCTGCGGCGCTCCGCATCACCGGCATGAGCGCCGCTCCGGTTCACCAGCGGGTCACACCGCGGGGGAAGGCCCTCGCCGCCCTGTCGCTCGCTGCGCTCGGCGTGGTGTACGGCGATATCGGTACCAGCCCGCTCTACGCACTCAAGGAATGTTTTCTCCCCGCGAACGGGATTCGCCCCACGACCGGCAATGTCCTCGGAATTCTCTCGCTGGTGTTCTGGGCGATGACGTTCGTCATTTCCTACAAATACATCGCCGTCCTCCTGAAGGCGGACAATCGCGGCGAGGGTGGTATCCTGGCGCTGCTGGCCCTGGTGCGGCCCCAGGGTGAGCCCTCCGGCCACCGCCGCCTGCTGGTGCTTCTCGGCCTGTTCGGTGCGGCGCTGCTCTATGGCGACGGAGTCATCACCCCCGCGGTGTCGGTGCTCGGTGCCCTGGAAGGCATCAGCGTGGCGACTCCGGCGCTGGAGCGGTTCATCGTGCCCATCGCGGTGGTGATCCTGCTCTGCCTCTTCTTCGTTCAGAAGCGGGGGACGGCGGGGATCGGCCGGCTGTTCGGTCCGATCACGCTGGTATGGTTCATCTGTATCTCGGTGTTCGGCATTGCGGGAATCGCGCGGGAGCCCACCGTTCTCCGGGCGCTCTGGCCGGGGTACGCCTATCAGTTTTTCGTGGATGATGGACTGAAAGGGTTCCTGATTCTGGGCTCCGTCGTTCTGGTCATCACGGGAGGCGAAGCCCTCTACGCCGATATGGGCCACTTCGGCCGGCGGCCCATTCGGCTCGCCTGGTTTGCGGTGGCGATGCCCTCGCTGGTGCTGAACTATTTCGGACAGGGCGCGCTGCTGCTGGCCGATCCAACCGGCATCGACAACCCATTCTACCGGCTGGTTCCCCAGGCGCTCCTGTATCCGATGGTGGTGATTTCCACGCTGGCCGCCGTCGTCGCGAGCCAGGCCTTGATCAGCGGAGCATTTTCACTGACGCGCCAGGCCATTCAACTGGGCTACAGTCCGCGGGTGACCATCGTCCACACCTCCGAGCACGAGCTGGGGCAGATCTACATCCCCGAAGTGAACCGCCTGCTCATGATCGCCTGTCTGGCGCTCGTCATCGGCTTCGAATCGTCGACGAACTTGGCGGGGGCGTACGGGATCGCGGTCACCGGTACGATGTCCATTACCACGATTCTCTTCAGCCAGGTCGCATTGCACCGCTGGGGCTGGCCGATCTGGAAGGTTGCGCTGGTGACCGCCACGTTCCTGGCCGTCGATCTCTCGTTCTTCGGCGCCAACATCGTCAAGATTCCAGCGGGCGGGTGGTTTCCGATCGCCCTCGCGATCATCATCTTCGTCCTGATGGCCACCTGGAAGCGGGGCCGCAGCATCGTGACCGCCGTGCTCCGCGAAGGCACCTTGCCGATGGACCTCTTCATCAAAGAGATGACGAAGCGTCCCCCGACCCGGGTGCCCGGCGTCGCCGTTTTCATGACGTCGGACCTGTCGGGAGCCCCCCCAGTGCTGCTGCATCATCTCAAACACAACAAGGTGCTGCACGAGCGAGTCATCCTGATGTGTATCGCGACCCAGGAAATCCCCCTGGTGCCGAAGGAGGAGCGGATTGAGTTCTCCGACCTGGGGCTGGGCATTTGCACGGTGGTCGGGGCCTACGGTTTCATCGAGACACCGAGTGTGCCGGAGATCCTGGCCGGACTCGCCGGCTTCGGTATCGCCGCGAGAGTCAACGAGACGACTTTCTACCTCGGCCGCGAGACGGTGATTCCGACCAGGACCTCACCAGCGCGACGCGCCGCGCTCGCGGCGAAAGGGCTGTGGATGTCGTTGTGGCGGAAGAAGCTCTTCATGGTGATGACCAACAATGCCCGCTCGGCTACGGCGTTCTTCGGTCTGCCGCCAAACCGGGTGGTCGAGCTGGGGGCGCAGGTGCAGATCTGAGCTGTGGGCACCCCGGCCTGAGCTCAGAGCGTGCGGGCGAAGGACGTCACCAGGGGGGCGAGGTCATACCGGCGGTGGACCCTCGACAGCCGGTGGCCGCAATTCTGGTGGAACACTACGGCGGGGTCGGGATTCACACGGTGCTGAATCTCCTGCGGGCGTTTCCCGGACATTTCCGGGGCCTGGTATTCCTGTCGGTGGGGATGGTGGACTCGGAGGAGTTCAAGAGAGAGGACGCGGTCGAACAACTTCGTACCCGGACCGAGGAGATGCTCGCCCGGTATCGCGTCCTCGCGGCAGGACTCGGGCTGCCCGCCGCTTCCCGCCTTCGAATCGGCACCGAGGTCGTCGCCGAAGCCGAGGCGCTCTGTCTCGAGGTCGCGCGGGACTTCTCCCGGCCTACGTTCTTTACCGGGAAAATGATCTTCCAGAGCGAGCGGTGGTGGCACCGCCTGCTGCACAACGAGACCGCCATGGCAATCCAGCAGCGCCTGCAACGGGCCGGAAAGACCATGGTCACGCTGCCGATCCGGGTGCGCGAAGGCAGCGCAGCTTCGGCCGCCGTCGTGCCCTAGCTTTCCTCGCTCTCGTATTGGTCCTTCAGCTTCGCGACGACGTTGGGATCGGCCAGTGTCGTGGTATCCCCCAGCGCCCGGCCCTCCGCGATGTCCTTGAGCAGCCGCCGCATGATCTTGCCGCTTCGGGTCTTGGGGAGATCGGCGGTGAAGAAGATGTCGTCGGGACGGGCAATCGCGCCGATCTTTTTCGTCACGTGGTCCTTGAGATCGTCCTTCAGGGCGGCGGTCGGCGCGTGGCCGTCCTTCAGGGTAACAAAGGCGGCGAGGGCGTGTCCCTTGAGCTCATGGATCTTTCCCACCACCGCCGCTTCGGCCACCATGGGGTGATCGACCAGCGCGCTCTCGACCTCCATGGTCCCGATCCGATGCCCCGCCACGTTCAGCACATCGTCGACCCGGCCCAGGATCCACCAGTAGCCGTCGTCGTCCACCTTGGCGCCATCACCTGCGAAGTAGCGTCCGGGGAATCGGCTCCAGTAGGTCTCCTGGTACCGCGGATCGTCCCCGTAGATGGTCCGGAGCATCCCCGGCCATGGCTCGGACAGCGTGAGGTAGCCGCCGCCGGTCGCGATCGGCGTTCCCTGAGAATCCAGCAGCTCCGCGGTAATGCCGGGAAAGGGGATCGTAGCGGAGCCGGGCTTGGTGGTGGTGACGCCCGGGAGCGGCGTGATCATGATCCCTCCCGTCTCGGTCTGCCACCAGGTGTCCACGATGGGGCAGCGGGTGCCCCCGATCTGCTCGTGGTACCAGATCCAGGCCTCCGGATTGATCGGCTCCCCCACCGACCCCAGGAGGCGGAGGGAGGACAGGTCCCGTCGCGCGGGGTGCTCGGTCCCCCATTTCATGAAGGCGCGGATCGCCGTCGGCGCGGTGTAGAACACCGTGACGCCATAGCGCTCGATCATCGACCAGAACCGATCCCGCTCGGGCCAGTCGGGCGCGCCCTCGTACATGAATACCGTCGCCCCATTGGCGAGGGGTCCGTACACGACATAGGAGTGGCCGGTGACCCAGCCGATGTCGGCGGTGCACCAGAAGAGGTCCTCCTCCTTCAAGTCGAAGACGTACTTCGTGGTGGTGGCGGCCTGGGTGAGATACCCGCCGGTGGTGTGGACGATTCCCTTCGGTTTCCCGGTCGTGCCCGAGGTGTAGAGGATGAACAGGAGATCCTCGGAATCCATCTCCTCGGGCCGGGCGGTCAACGGGGCGTCTTCCAGGAGGCGGTGCCACCAGTGGTCTCTCCCCTCCTTCATCTTCGCGAACGCTTCATCTCCGTCGGCGCCGGGGCGCCTGCGCACCACCATGACATGCCGGATCGAGGGGCAGGATGCCAACGCCTCGTCGGCGAACCGCTTGAGCGGCACGACCTGGCCCCGGCGGTAACCACCATCGGCAGTGATGAGCGCGACACACTGGGCGTCGTTGATCCGGTCCCGGAGCGATTCCGCGGAAAAGCCGCCGAAGACCACGGAATGCACGGCTCCGATGCGGGTGCAGGCCAGCATCGCAATGGCGGCTTCGGGGATCATCGGGAGGTAGATCGCCACCCGGTCGCCCCGGGTTACTCCGAGTTTGCGAAGGGCATTGGCGGCGCGGTTCACTTCGCGCGACAGCTCCCAGTAGGTCAGGGTGCGCCGATCTCCCGGCTCCCCTTCCCAGATCAGGGCGGCCTTGTTTCGGCGGGGCCCCGCGAGGTGCCGGTCGAGACAATTGACCGAGACATTGAGCTTCCCTCCCACGAACCATTTCGCGTGCGGCGGCGTCCAGGCGAGCACCTCCGACCAGGGGGCGCTCCACTGCAGGGTCCGGGCTTCGTCTTCCCAGAACTGCAATCGATTTTCCCCGGCACGCCGGTACAGCTCCGCAGTACCTGCGGCCCGGGCTGCGAAGTCGGGCGGAGGCGGGAAGCGGCGAGCCTCGGAGAGCAGGGTGGAAATCTGTTCACTCATGACAGGGAGCCAGGGAGTCAGGGAGCCAGGGAGCCAGAGAAACGCATTCCCTAATGAACACCGCCGCGCCTTTCCCACAAGAGGTGCGTATGCAGATGCGTGCGCCCGATGCGCGCAGGTTGCATTGACGCAGATCCCAACGGCTTTCGCGGAGTGCGTCGGGAGATCGGCATCCGTCGCACTCCGTCGTCCGGGGTAAGTGGTTCAGATCGTACGAGTTGGTAGGCACGACATCGTGGCATCGTCCTCGCCGGTTCGTGCGCAGGAGGCCACCATGTCGGCCATTGGAGCAAGCGCCCGAAGCATCACTGCACCGGAGGAACTGGGACTCGACACCCGTCTCGAATTCAGGGAAGTCGCGACCCGGGAGCTTGCCGATATGCCGGACGGCGGAACGCTGATACTCGACCTCGCCCGGACGGTCCGGGTGGATTCGGCCGGCCTCTCCGTTCTCATGCTGATTCAGCGTCAGGCGGCCGACCGGGAACAGCGGGTGGTGCTCCGGAAGCCCAGCGAAGAGCTCCGCTTCTTGCTGGCGCTGACCCTCATGACCGATCTCTTCGAGTTCGAGCCAGCCATTCCGTAGCTATATTGCCGCGGTGACCGGCGCGCATTCTCCGGCAACATCTCCCCTTCTCCAAGCCACATCCCTCGAGCGCCGCTTCGGCGCGACGCGGGTCCTCCGGGATATTTCGCTGGCGGTCCATCCCGGGGAATGTCATCTGGTCGTCGGACCGAATGGCGCGGGGAAGAGCACCCTGCTCCGGCTTCTGGCCGGGCTGGCGCGACCCAGCGCGGGAACGGTGACGATCGGCGGTGCCTCTCCCGGCCGGGAGGCCGGAGTTCGGCGCTCGATCGGCCTCCTCTCCCATCAGAGTCATCTCTACGACGATCTGAGCGCCGCCGAGAACCTGACGTTCGCGGCCCGACTCTACGGACTCTCCGATCCGGCCGGAATGGCGCGCCGCACCCTCGCTGCCTTCGGTCTCGGCGAGCGGTCGGACGAGCCGGTGCGGCGGCTTTCCCGGGGACTGTTGCAGCGGGTCGCGATTGCCCGGGCGCTGATCCACGGTCCTGCGCTGCTGCTGCTGGATGAACCCTTTACCGGGCTCGACTCTCTCGCGACCGCCCAGGTCATTGCACTCCTCGGCCTCGAGCGGGGGCGGGGGAGGGCCCTCGTGCTGGTCAGTCATGAAGTGCGGGAAGTGTGGCCGCTGGCGACCCACGCGCACGTGTTGATTCGCGGGGGGTGGACGATCACCGGACCGGTCGGCGGCACCGCGGAGGAGT
>Ga0075419_10001029_pt1 | contig 18002 bp, 17 predicted proteins | sample SoiMetdeltSBSDD3_FD_76900 | JGI IMG/M metagenome (GOLD analysis project Ga0075419, IMG submission 76900) | Bulk soil microbial communities from a Populus tree surrounding site in Tennessee, USA - Soil MetaG P. deltoides SBSDD3 | ecosystem: Environmental > Terrestrial > Soil > Tree plantation... | reverse complement strand
TCCGCGAAGGCGCGCCGAACGTTCGCGATGGCTTCATCGCGTGTCTTGCCCGACGCGTTGCATCCCGGGACCGCCGGGATCCGCGCGATGAAGTACGGCTCCGCACCCGCGACGTAGATCGCGGGGTCGGTCACACGAGCATCCACACTTTGTGTCCGCAGTCCGGGCGCAGCGAACGCACGATGCCGTTCACGCCGACGCGCAGCAGGCCCTGGCCCTGCTCGATCATTTCCACCGACACGCCCGGGCGCACCCCCTGCGTATCCAGGTACTCGAGGAATCCCGGCTCGTGCTCGAACTGGTCGGGGATACGTTCCACGGTGGCGCGCTCGCCGACCGCGAGGCGATCGAGAGGTCGTGTTGGACGTGGCGTCACGCCGGGCATCGGGTTGCCGTGCGGGCATGTCTGCGGATCGCCGAGGACGCGCACCAGGCGCTCTTCCAAATCGGGCGACATCGCGTGCTCGAGGCGCTCCGCCTCCTCGTGCGTCTTCCACCACTCGTAGCCGAGCAGGTCGACCAGCATCCGCTCCGCCAGCCGGTGTCGCCGCACGATCGAGCTCGCCGCGGCGTAGCCGCTGTCGGTGAAACGGACCTCTTTGCGCTCGTCCAGGCGCACCAGACCGTCCCGTTCGAGCCGGTGGACCATCTCGGAGACGGCCGCGGGGGAGATTCCCAAGAACTCCGCAAGGCGCGCGCTGATGACCTGACCGCCTTCATCCGCGAGCGTGTACACGGCCTGGAGGTACTCCTCGGTCGCTGGGGTGGCCTGAGTGGTGGCCATTGTTGACCTCCAGGGTAGGAAATTGTTAGGCTGGCTTTAGGTCTTGTTAGGGGAGCCTAACGGTGTCCCCCGACAAGCCGAGTATCGCACTTGGAGTCGAGCACAGATGAAGCCGCTGCGGATCCGGATCGCGCTCGTCCTGATTACCTCGATCGTCCTCGCAGCCTGTGGCGCGCCGCAAGGCGCGACACAGAGTCCCGCGTCGTCGAAGATCGTCATCGCCGTTCAGCCGACGGCGACGCCGGACCAGCTCTCCGCGAACGCGAAGGAACTCGCGACCTTTCTCACGCAGAAGATGGGTCGCGAGGTCGAGCTCGTCTTCCCCACGACATATGCCGGCGTCGTCGAGTCTCTTCGCTTCGGGCACGCGCAAGCAGCGTTCATGAGCGCCTGGCCCGCGCGACTGGCCTGGAAGCTCGCCGAAGGCGACGTCGCGCTCGCTGAGATCCGCGAGGTCGTCATCGGCCAGGACAAGAAGGAGGAGACCTTCTACTTCTCCTACTGGGTCGTCCCTAAGAACAGCACGATCACCAAGCTCGAGGACCTGCGTGGTAAGCGCGCCGTATTCCCGAGCCAGCTATCGACATCCGGTTACGTCGCTCCGCTCGCGCGTCTCGTCGAGCTCGGGCTCGTCACGAAGCCGGCGACCGGTAAAGAGGCCGACCCGAAGACATTCTTCGGACAGGTGGCCTTCGCCGGCGGTTACCAGCAAGGCTGGGAAGCGCTGAAGGCGGGTCAGGCCGACGTCGCGATCATCGCCGGCGACGTCGCCGAGAAGCTCTATCGCGAGGTCCTGGACGGCACCAAAGTCATCGAGCAGCAGGGTCCCGTCCCGTCGCACTCGGTGGTGTTCGCGAAGCAACTGGACGCGAAGACGAAGCAGCAGCTGAAGGCCGCGCTGCTGGAGCTCGGGAAGCCCGAGCACCGTGACCTCATGCGGAAGTTCATCTCTGGGATCTTCGTCGGCTTCAAGGAAACGACAGCGGAACAGCACCTGGCGGCGCTCGCCAGGTACCTCGATACGACGCAGCTCGCCTTCGTCGAACCTCTGCGCTGATCAACGAACCCCCGTGGGTCTGACGGCCGCCCAACAGGGTCCTGGCCCTACCGTTCGGACGGTGGCGGTCCAGGACCCTGCAGCGCTCCGCGTGCACGATGCGTGGGTGTCGTACGTGCCGCGACGGCCGGTCCTTCGCGGAGTCAGTCTCGAAGCGCACGCCGGCGCGGTGACGATGGTCCTCGGTATGAGCGGCAGCGGGAAGACCACGCTCCTCAAGCTGTGCAAGGGGTTGCTGGCGCCTCAGCGAGGAGAGGTGCGTGTGCTGGGCGCGCCGGTCGTGCCGGCGCAGAGTCGCGGTCGGCTCGACAGCCGCGTTGCGTACATCCCTCAGCAGCTCGGGCTCGTGCGGACCCTGACGGCGCTCGACAACACCCTCACCGGTGCGCTCGCGCGCATCGGAGCGGTTCCCAGCCTGTTGAGGCTCGTGCCGGAGAACGAACTGCGGCAAGCGCGGGAGCTCATCGCGCGACTCGGCATCGGCCACAAAGCGGATGAGAAGGTCTACGCGCTTTCGGGCGGAGAGCGGCAGCGTGTGGCGATCGCCCGCGCCTTGATGCAGCAGCCACGCGTGGTCCTCGCGGACGAGTTCATCTCCGATCTCGATCCGCTGACCAGCACGGAGATCATGGGGATCGTGCGCGATATCGTCGCGACGGGTGTGGCTGTGGTCATGACCACTCACGAGATGGATGTAGTGCGCCGTCATGCCGATCAGGTGATCGTTCTGCGCGACGGCGAGAAGGTGCTGGACACTCAGGGAGCGCCCGACCCGGCTGCGATAACGTCCGCGCTCAGAGCATGAGGCGCCACCGAGGCGCGATCCTCGTCGCCTCTCTGCTCGTGCTGCTGGCGCTCGCGCTCGCGGACGTCGGCCTGCTCGATCCCCTCCGGATCGTGCGCGGCGTGGGCAACCTGGGAGAGTTCGCCTCTGCGCTGTTCCCGCCCGATCCGAGCTCTCTTCCGACGCTTGCCGAAGCGATGCTCGAGACGATCGAGATCGCTTTCGTCGGGACCGCGATCGGCTTCGCGCTGGCACTGCCGCTTTCGCTGGCCGCGAGCCCGGTCCTCTTTGGGCCGGCCGTGACCGCCCCGGTGAAGATCCTTCTCGCCGCGGTGCGGACCGTTCCTGCGCTGTTCTGGGCGATCGTCTTCGTCGTGGCCGTGGGGCTCGGCCCCGGTGCGGGCGCTCTCGGCGTCGCCCTGTATTCCCTCGGTTATCTCGGCAAGCTGCTCTACGAGACCTTCGACGGCGTGGATCCGGAGGTCGTCGAAGCGGTCCGGAGTGTCGGAGCGTCGCGTTCCCAGCTCGCGCGGTACGTCCTCATCCCGGAAGCGGCGAACGGGATCCTCGCCCAGCTGCTCTTCATGTTCGAGTACAACGTGCGCGCGTCGTCGATCATGGGGTTCGTAGGTGCAGGCGGTATCGGCTTCTATATCCTTGGATACCTCGGGCTGCTCCGTTACGACCTTCTGCTGACCGCGCTCCTCCTCACGCTGCTCGTCGTCGTCGCCATCGATCGCGCAAGCGCCGTTATCCGGCGGATGTTCCTTTACCCGGTCGCGCCGATGCCGCCGGGGGAATAGCACCAGTCCATCGTCCGCCGGCCCATCGCGTGGTGACCACAACACGCGCACCTCAGCGACGTTCTAGATTGAGCCCACATGTTCACCAAGCAGATCGGTATCGACCTAGGCACCGCCAATGTGATCGTCTATGTGCGCGGTAAGGGGATCGTGCTCACCGAACCGTCGGTGGTGGCCCTCGCGCACGACGACGGGTCGCCGCGCCCGCGCATCGTCGCTGTCGGAGAGGAAGCCCGGCTCATGCTGGGCCGGACGCCCGGCAACATCACCGCGCAGAAACCGATGCGCGACGGCGTCATCGCCGACTACGTGATCACCGAGTACATGCTCAAGTACTTCATCCAGAAGGTCTGCGGACCGGTCAACTTCTTCCGCCCTGAGCTGATGATCTGCGTGCCTTCCGGCGTGACGAGCGTCGAACGGCGCGCGGTCAAGGACGCGGCGATACGGGCCGGCGCGCGCGTTGCGCATCTGATCGAAGAGCCGCTCGCGGCGGCCATCGGCGCGAACATCCCGATCTCCGGCCCGAGCGGGAACCTCATCATCGACATCGGCGGGGGCACCGCGGAGATCGCGGTCATCTCGCTCGGCGGTATCGTCGTGTCGCGCAGCGTGCGCGCCGCGGGCAACCGGCTTGACGAGGCGATCGCGAACTTCGTCCGCAAGCGATACAACCTCATGATCGGCGAGCGCACCGCTGAAGACGTGAAGATCCAGATCGGATCTGCGATGCCGATGGATCAGGAGCTGACGATGGAGGTCCGCGGCCGCGATCTCATCGCCGGCCTCCCGCGGACGATCACCATCGGAAGCAACGAGATCACCGAGGCGATGGACCCCGTGCTGCAGCAGATCATCACTTCCGTCAAGGCCGTCCTCGAAGAGACGCCACCTGAGCTCGCGTCCGATGTCATCGACAAGGGGATGGTCCTGTCCGGGGGCGGCGCGCTCCTTCGCAACATGGACAAGCTGCTCACGCAGGTGACAGGCGTCGCGTGTTACGTCGCCGAGAATCCGTTGTATTGCGTCGCCAAGGGCACCGGGCTCGCGCTCGAGCACATCGACTTCTTCCGTAGAAGCCTCGTCGCCGTCCGCTAGTAAGGTCGTGGCCGCGCGCGTGGACGTGCTCGGCGTGGGCTTCGACCGCGTCCCCCTCGCCGCGGCGGTGGAGCGCATCCTGCGCCGGATCGAGGCGGGGGAGCGCACGTTCGTCATCACCGCGAATCCGGAGTTCGTCATGCTGGCGCGCCAGGATGCGACGCTCGCCCAGATCGCACGCGAGGCGCACCTGGTCGTCGCCGACGGCAGCGGCGTCGTCGCGGCGTCGCGCCTGTTGGGCGACCCCCTGCCACGCGTGCCCGGGCGCTTTCTGGTCGACGCGCTCGTCCCGCATCTCGCGCAGCGTCGCACGCCGATCTTCTTTCTGGGGGCGGCACCGGGCGTCGCCGAGCGCGCGGCGGCCGAGCTGCGGCGTCGCGCGCCCGGTCTTGTCGTCGCCGGCGTGCACGCGGGTTCGGCCGAGCCGGAGCAGGACGCCGAGGCCGTGGCGCGCGTCCGCGATACCGCGGCGCAGGTGCTGCTCGTCGCGTACGGCATGCCGAAGCAGGAGCGATGGATCGCGCGCAATCTCCCGGCATTGCCGGCGGTGCGTCTCGCGATCGGCGTGGGCGGCGTGTTCGATCAGGTCGCCGGTGTCCAGAAGGTCCCGCCGGCCGCCCTGCACGCGATCGGCCTCGAGTGGCTCTGGCGGCTCGTGCGCGAACCGTGGCGCTGGCGCCGGCAGCGCGTTCTCCCGCTCTTCGCGCTGCTCGTGGTGCGCAAACGACTGATCGGCCGATGAAGCTCGCGCTCGCGCACGAGTACTTCGCCGTGCGTGGCGGAGCGGAGCACGTGGTCGATGTGCTGCACGCGATGTGGCCCGAGGCGCCGGTGTACACGTTCTTTCACGATCGACGACGCTACGGCGACCTCCCGGGCTGGGACCTGCGCACGAGCTTTCTGCAGCAGTTCCCCATCGGTGGCGGACTGCACCGCGTCCTGCTCCCGCTGTATCCGAGCGCCGCGCGCCGCCTACACGTCGCCGAAGACACCGAGTGCGTTCTCGTGTCGACCAGTGCGTTCATCAAAGGACTCGCGCTGGGCGAGCGGACGGTCGAGGTCGCGTACTGCCACTCGCCGACGAGATATCTCTGGGATTGGAGCGACGAGTACCTCCGCGAGGAGGTCCCCGCACCGCTTCGAGGTCCCGTGGGCGAGCTGCTGGTCGGCCTGCGCGAGACCGACCGAGCCTTCGCCGGGCGGGTGGACCGCTGGATCGCGAACTCGTCGGTCGTCGCGGACCGCATCCGCCGCTACTACGGTCGCGAGAGCGAGGTCGTGTATCCACCCATCGATGTCGACGCGTTCACGCCGCAGCGCGAGCGCGGGGACTTCTGGGTATACGTCGGCCGATTGTCCGCGTACAAGCGCGCCGACATCGCCGTCCGCGCGTTCGCGACGCTCGGCCTGCGTCTGGTGGTCGTGGGCGAGGGACGCGAGCGCAGCTCGCTCGAGACGATCGCGCGCGACAACGTTGCTTTCGCGGGACGCCTCGACGACGCCACACTGCGTCAGCTGCTGGGCGCCGCGCGCGGCCTTATCTTCCCGGCCGAAGACGACTTCGGGATCGTGTGTGTCGAGGCCCTCGCATCCGGTGCGCCCGTCGTCGCCCTCGCGGCAGGCGGCGCGCGGGAGATCGTGCGCGACGGCATCGATGGCGCGCTCGTCGCCACTCCGGACGTGGACGCATTCACCGAGGCGGTGCTGCGTGTCGAGCACCGCGCCTGGGACGTGGAGGAGCTGCGCAGCTCCGCGCGTCGTTTTGATGTGTCACGATTCCGTGACCGCATTCGCGCGATCGTCGACGACGCCCACGCGCGCGGGCGGACGGAGCAGGGGACCGCATGAGCAAGGTCAAGGTCGATATGCATACGCACAGCGAGTACTCGCCCGACAGCCGCACGCCGCTCAGGCGGCAGGCCGCAGCGGTCAAGGCCGCGGGGTTGCACGTCATCTGCGCGACCGACCACAACACGATCGAGGGCGCGCTGCGGCTCCGCGAGCTGGCCGACGGCTTTCGGGTCATCGTCGGCGAGGAGATCAGCACCAGGGACGGCGAGATCGTCGGTCTCTTCCTCGAGAAGGAGATCCCGCGCGGCTTGCCCGCGGAAGAGACGATCGCGCGTATCCACGATCAGGGTGGACTCGTATCCGTACCACACCCATTCAGCCGCAATCGCACGTTCCACATCCGCCGTTCGGTGCTCGAGCGCGTCTATCGGGACATCGACTGCATCGAGGTCTTCAATGCTCGCGAGGCCTTCACCAGCGACAACGTGCGTGCTGCCGCATTCGCCAAAGAGAAGAACATCCCGGGAGCCGTCGGCAGCGACGCGCATCGCGCGTCAGAGATCGGGCGTGCCTGGGTCGAGGTGGATGACTTCGCCGGCCGCGAGGACTTCATCGCGGCGCTGCGCGAGGGCAGCGTTATCGGAAAGCTGACGGGTAACTACATCCATGTCCTGACCCGTCTCGACGTGATGCGAAAGTGGTGGACGCGACGGCGCGCGAAGAGCGGCGCGTAAAGTCCGCGGGCTCGACGCGTTTCGAGCGCCGGACCCACGTCGAGGACCCCGCGATCGAGCAGCTCGCCGAGGTCGCGGAGCGGACCGACGACTTTGCCGTACGGCGGCAGCTCTTCGGGATGCGCGAGCTCGTCTCAACGGTCATCCCGCTCGTCCTGATCGCACTCTTCGCAGGTCGCGTCGACTGGTCCGAGGCCGGCGCCACGATCGCCGGCTCCAACATCCTCCTGGTCGGCTGCGCGCTCGTCGTTTACTACGCGACGTTCCCGCTGCGCGCCGTGCGCTGGGCGCGGCTGCTGCGCGAGGGCGGCGCGGCCGTGGGATGGCGCGACCTCGTGCGGATCCTGCTCCTGGGCTGGTTCGTCAACAGCCTTGTCCCCGCGAAGCTCGGCGACCTCTACCGCTCGTATCTGGTGAAGCGACGCTTCGGGGTCTCGTTGTCGCGAACGGTCGGGGTCGTCGTCGCCGAGCGGCTGCTCGATCTGGTCGTCGTCTTCGGTCTCCTCGTGCTCGGCGGATACGTCGCCTTCGGCCGCACGGTCCTCCCGGATCTGTGGATCGTCTATGTCACCGGCGCGGTGCTCGGCCTGCTCATCGCCGTCGGTCTCGTCGCGATCTACGCCCTCGGCCCGAGGATCGCGCGCTTCTTCCCGGGCGAGGTGCGCCGCATCGGACGCCTCTTCCGCGAGGGTGTGCTGCACAGCTTCCGCGCGCTGCCCTTCGCCGGCGCGCTCACCCTGGTCATCTGGGCGCTCGAGGCGATGCGCCTCATGTTCGTGCTCTGGGCGCTGGGGCTCGAGCTGCCGGCGTCGGGCATCGTCTTCGTCGCGGTCGCGACATCGCTGTTGACGACGGTGCCGCTCACGCCGGCCGGTTTCGGATTCGTCGAGATCGCGATGGTGTACGTCCTCACCGAGGGCTTCGGTCTCGCGCAGTCGAGCGCCGTTGCCGTCGCCGTGCTCGACCGTGCCGTGAGCGTGTTCTCCGTGATCGTCGTCGGCGGGATCGTCTACGCGCGATCGGACCGATCGGAGCGAGTCGGAGGTTAGCGCCGGACCGGTCGGTGGCTGTGCGCCACACCTCTCGCTCGCTGCTGGCTACTGCGCCGTCGCGAAGCAAGACGGCAAGCAGCCGGCGAAGGCGAAAGCCGAGCCGTAGGCCGGCCTGCCGGCTGGGCGCAGACGCTCGCTCGAGGAGTGCCGCACATCCGCCGCCCCTGCCTGCGCCAGTAGACTCGCCGCCATCCGACCCCTTCTGCTCGTATCGATCGCGGCACTCATCGTTCGTGTCGCCAGCGCCGCGATCGTGGCGCAGCCCGGGTATACCGACGCCTACTACTACTCGGTCGTCGCGAGCCGCCTCGCGCATGGCGAGGGCCTGACTGCGGACTTCATCTGGAACTTCCTCGAGGCTCCGGACTTCCAGGCGCTTCCCATCGCCAGTCATCGCTTCTGGGTGCCGCTCGTCACGACTATGCAAGCGGGCGGCATCGCGCTGTTCGGCGGTCTTCTCGGTGAGTTCCGCGCCGGGCAGGCGGCGGTCATCGCGGTGGCTGCCTTTCTGCCAGCCATGGCGTACGCCGCGGCGCGTTCGCTCGACGTCTCGTCGCGTTACGCGCTCAGTGCGGCGGCGATCGTCGGACTCGGCGGGCTGTTCGCTCCGGGACTTGTGGCCGCCGACTCGTTCGCGCCGGCGGCGCTCATCGGCACCCTCTTCTTCCTCGCGTTCGCGCGCGCTGCGGGCGGCTCGGTCCGCGCCGGCGCGCTCGCCGGCCTCCTGGTCGGACTCCTCTATCTCGCGCGCGCGGAAGGTGCGCTCTTCGGGCTCGCCCTCCTCGCGCTGGCCGTCCGTCCGCTCTCGCGCAGCGCCGGCGTGATCGGCAGCGTCGTGGCTCTCGCGATCGGCGGCGCCTGGTTCGCGCGCGATCTCAGCCTGGGCGAGGGGGACCTTCTCGCGCGCTCCATGCTGCTCGCGGATTACCAGCAGTTCTTTCGGATCGCCCCGCCATCGACAGCGGAGTTCTTCGGCGCCCTACCGAGCGTTCTCGCGGCGAAGGTCGGCGCGCTCGGATCGAACGCGGTCACAGCCCTCATCGCGTTCTTCGTCCTGCTGGGCCCGCTCGCGGCCCTCAGCTCCTGGCGTTTACGGGTTCGCATCGACGTGCGCGCCTGGTCCGCGCTGCTGGTCGTCATCTTCCTTGCGCAGTCGCTCCTGTTCACGCTGCATTCGACGCGTGGCTCGTACTTCCATTCGCTCGCGGCTTTCTTCCCATTCGGCATCGCGCTCGCCGCGGCCGGCGCCGAGAGTGCGCTCGCGCAGCGCGACGCTGCGGTGGCGCGGCTCTCGGTCACAGGGGCGGTGGTCCTCGCGGTCGTGATCTCCGTTGCCGCGGTCGTGCAGTGGGACGCGTCGTTCAACCCAGTCGCCCGTACGCGCGCCGCGGTCCTTGACGCGATCCCCGCCGGTCCGTTCATGGCGATCGATGCCGCGGCGTGGCGATCCATCAGTGGGCGATCGGTGATCGCCACGCCGGCCGAGTCAGAGTCGGACGTCGTTAGGTCCGCGAAGGTGTGTGAGATCGCGCGCCGGTACGGCGCGCGATCTCTCGTGCTTGAGGCGACGCACTTTCGCGGCTACGCGTCGACGTATGACGGCGTTCTGCGACCGGCATGGCTTGGGCCGGCGACCGTTCGTGACACGATCAAGATTTTCCCGGTTTACGCGGAGAGCGGATGTCCGCAGGAGATCTTCAGGTGAGAGATGTGAACGGTCGCGCGCTCGCGCCGCTCTTCGTCTCGCTCGCCGCGTTCGCGCTCGCCGTAGCGACGCCGCCGGGCGATCCCGACACGTACTGGCACCTCGCGTCGGGCAAGTGGATGCTCGAGCACGGCGCATTGCTGCGCGAAGACGTGTTCACCAGCACCATCAGCGGACGGCCCTACAGCGTTGGCGAGTGGCTCGGGCAGATCGTTCTGTACCTCTCCTATCTCGCCGGCGGATGGACGGGCCTCGTCATCCTGCGCGGACTGCTCGTCGCGACGTGCGCGTTCTTCCTCACGCGCGTCGCGCTGCGCGGTGGCGCGCCGGTGATCGCCGCGGTCCCCGTCACGTGCGCTGCGCTCATCCTGTCCGAGATCGTTTGGACGGATCGTCCGCACCTCTTCACGCTCGCGCTGTTCCCGCTGATGCTCGACCTGCTCCTGCTCGCGCGCGCGGGGCGGTTCCGTCTGCTTCTCGCGGTGCCACCGCTCATCCTGCTGTGGACGAACCTGCATGGCGGCTACGCCCTCGGTCTCGCGCTCGTCGGGATCTTCACGCTCGAAGCGCTGCTCGCACGCCGGAACTTCGCGGCCTTCGCGATCACCGCGAGCACGTCGGTCGCCGCATCACTCGTGGACCCGGGGTCGCTCGGGCTCGGCGCGGCCGCCTCGCACGCGACGGCGCCACCGCGCTTCATCGTCGAAGAGTCGCCGCCGGACGTGACGCGTCCGGCAGGACTGCTCTTCGCCGCGTTCGTCATCGCCTCGCTCGCGCTCGCGATGCGCGCCGGGGGCACGCTGCTCGATCTGTTGCTGCTCGCGTCGCTGCTCTGGCTTGGGATGTCGGCGCAGCGGCACATGCTGTACTTCGCGTTCGCTGCGGTGCCGTTCATCTCCGCCGCTCTTCCGCGCGCGTTCCCGCCGCTCGAGGCATGGCTCGCGCGCCGGCGCCCATACCCGGCCGTCGCGCTCATCGGTTTCGGCGCGGGCGTCGCTGCGATGGCGCTCGTCGGCCTCGCGTTCGTGCCGAGCGCGCCCAACGAGCGCGGCTATCCGACCGCGGCGCTCGCTTCCGTCCGCTCCTCGAGCGGCGTTCTCCTGCATGAGTACGACTGGGGCGGTTACCTGATCTGGCGCGCCCCCGAGCGGCCGGTGTTCGTCGACGGCCGGCTGTTCCCGTTCCTGCCGGAGGTCTTCGCGGACTGGCGCGAGGCGGTGGAGCTGGGGCCGCGATGGAAACAGGTCCTTGACCGATACAAGGTCGATCAGGTGCTCCTCCGACCCGATCGCGCGCTCGTTTCGGCCCTGCGGGAGCAGGGCTGGAGGGTCGTGACCGAGGACGCGCGTGCCGTTCTGCTGGAGCGACCGCGCTGAGACGCGATGGTCGCCAGAGCGGCCAGCATCCGTCCATATACTCGGCCCACGGCACCTCAACCGCGTCTTATCAAGGATCCGGACGACCTCGAAGCGCAGTTCGATGCACTGGTCGACGCGCTGCGGCGCGACGTGCGCCGAACGCGCCAACAGGTCGAGAAGTTCTCGCGCGCCTACCAGCGGATGGCCGAAGCGCAGTCGGGCCGAACCGCGCAGGGCGAGCTCGACGAAACGACGCAGCGCTCCTACCGGCGGCTGAAGCAGCTTCAGCTGGTGGTGCAACACATCGAGTCGAGCGTCTCGTATCTGCTCGGCTCCGGCATCCAGCCCGAGCCGCACGGCAGCAACGAGCAGACGCTCGACGTCGCGCAGCGGGTCCTCGAGAGCCTCGAGGCGGAGCGCGAGCGCCTGTACCGCGACGTGCACGATGGCCCGGCGCAGGTCCTCGCCAACGCGATCTTCGAGGTCGACTACCTCGAGCGCATCGCCGAGCGCGCACCCGCGGAGCTGCGGCAAACGCTTCGCAGCGAGCTCGGCACGCTGCGCGGGCAGTTCCGCAGCTCGCTCGACTCGGTGCGCGCGATGATCTACGACCTGCGTCCGCCAGAGCTCACCGAGCTCGGCCTCGCCGACGCCATGCGCAACTACGCGAGCGAGTGGGAGACGCGGTGCGGCATCAAGGTCTCGAGCAAGCTCGACACCGAGGAGACGGCGATGTCGCCGCAGCAGGAGCTGGCCGTGTATCGCGTGCTGCAGGAGGCGCTGCAGAACGTGCACAAGCACGCGCAAGCCTCATCGGTCGGCATCGTGTGGCAACGCTCGGCGGGCAACTGGGTCCTGCACGTGACCGACGACGGCATCGGCTTCGATCTCGTGAAGGCCGCGCGCCGCGCGAAGTCCGTCGGACTGCTGTCGATGCGCGAGCGAGCCTCGCTCATCGGCGGGACCCTGCAGATCCAATCGAACCCCGGCAAAGGCTCCGCCGTTACACTCCAGCTTCCGATCGAGGGCGCCGCGAACGTGACGCACGTTGAAAGAGGAAGGTCCCTTGGCCGACAAGATTGACCGTACGAAGGACCCGGATCGCAATATCCGTGTCGTTCTCGCAGACTCCAGCCGGCTCACCACCATGGGTATCAGCCAGGTGCTGCAGAAGGAAGCCGACATCGAGCTCGTGGGCACGGCAGCCGATGGTGAGGAGGCGGCCGCGAAGACGCTGGAGCTCGAGCCCGATGTGCTCGTCATCGAGGCCGATCTCCCGCGCACGTCCGGGATCAAGGTCACGCAGCGCATCCGCCGCGAGCTGCCGCACGTCGGCGTGGTCGTCCTGACCGCGAAGGACGAGGAGCAGACCCTGTTCGAAGCGATCCGCGCCGGCGCGGCCGCCTATCTCAACAAGGACTGCGATCCGGTCGAGCTGGTCGACGCGATCCGCAAGGCGCGCGCGGGCCAGTTCATCATCAACGAGAAGGTCTTCAACCGGCCCGCGGTGGCGTCGAAGGTTCTGGCCGAATTCCGCGAGCTCTCCGTGTACGGCCCGGGCTCGTCGCATGTCTTCGCGCCACTCTCTCCGCGCGAGGTCCAGATCCTCGACAACATCGCTCAGGGGATGACCAACAAAGAAGTCGCGTACGCTCTGGCCATCTCAGAACAAACGGTGAAGAATCACATGTCGAGCATCCTGCGGAAGCTGTCGGTCAACGACCGTACGCAGGCCGTCGTGTACGCGATCCGGCAGGGTTGGATAAAAGGTCCGGAGATGGGTACTTGAGCGCGGCAGCACCCGACCTCGCGACCGAGTTCATAACCGAACAGAAGAAGATCACCGCCGAGGTCCGGGAGCTGGACCTCCTTGTCGAGTCGACCCTGACCGAGGTGAGCCGTCTCAAGGCGCGCGAGGATCAGATGCGCGCCAAGGTCGAGGAAGCGCGCGCCAACCCGGGTAACTTCCAGCGCGAGCAGATCTTCACTCTCACGGACGATCACAACACCGCGCTATCGCGCCGCATGACGATGGAGGCACAGCTCGCGGGATTACAGGCGAAACGCAAGCTTCTCGAGCGCGCAAGGGCGCTCGTCACCGCGGCGCAGGACCACGTCCATACCAACAGCTCGCGCGCGCCCCTGCCGGCCGACACCGCGCCGATCATCGATGAGAGCCGCCTGCTGCAAGCGGTCGTGGATACACAGGAAGAGGAGCGGAAGCGCATCGCGCGGCAGGTCCACGACGGACCGGCGCAGGCGATGGCCAACGTGGTCCTCCAGTCGGAGATCAGCGAGCGTCTCTTCGAGGTCGACCCGCAGCGCTCGCGCACCGAGCTCGCGGCACTGCGGCAGATGGTCAACAAGACACTTCAGGAGCTGCGCGGCTTCATCTTCGAGCTGCGGCCGATGATCCTGGACGACCTCGGTCTCGTCCCGACGATGCGCCGCTACGTGCAGACGCTGATCGACAAGCACGGCATCCGCATCGACTTCTCGAGCACCGGTCGCGACCGGCGGCTTCCCTCCGACGACGAGGTCGCGATCTTCCGGCTCATCCAGGACTCGCTCGTCGAGCGCATCGAAAAGGCGGTGGCGAAGGATCTCGTCCTGGGCATGACCTGGAAGGACGACAAGCTCGAGATCCTGCTTCAGAGCGACGGCAAAGAGCTGCCACCCGACGGTGAGCTGCAGTCCGGCCTGCGGCGCAGCGAGCGTCTCGATCTGCTGCGCGGCGAATCGCAGCACGAGACGAGGCCCGACGGCACCGTCGTCCTCAACGTCCACGTCCCGATCCGGAGCGCACCACAGCTCATCTCATGAGCGTCGCGTTTACGCCGCCGCAGATCGCCGCACTGCTCGAATCCACGTGCGCCCTCATCGAAGGCGAGGTGAACGCGCTCGGCGATGAAGGGGCGCAGTGGCATCCGGAAGTGGGCGAGTGGTGCGTGAATGAGTGCGTCGGGCATCTCATCGAAGCCGAGCGCCGCGGCTTCGCGGGCCGGATCCGCGACATGATCGCCGGCAGACCGCTCGCCGCGTGGGATCAAGAGGCGGTGGCGCGCGAACGAAAGGACTGCGATCGCATGAGCCAGAGCCTGTGGATGGAGTTCATGGGGCTGCGACATGACAGCATCGCGCTGGTGCGATCGCTCACTCCCACGGACCTCGAGCGCAGCGGCGAGCACCCGAAGGTGGGCACCCTGCGCGTGAAGGATCTCCTTCAGGAGTGGGTGCATCACGACCGCAATCACACCAGGCAGCTGCTCGCCGTGGTGCAGTCGCGTGTCTACCCGCACATGGGGAACTCCCAGAAGTTCGTCGGCGAATAGGGGGTCCTCCGCCGGTATCGCCGCGCTACCGAAGGACCGCGAACGCGGCTCTGCTGCTCGTGCTCTCGCTCGTCTGCGGATTCTTCGCCGCCGGCATCAACGGGTGGTACGAGGAACGTGACTTCCACTGTTTCTACGTCGCCGGCCGCATCGTCGCGACCGGCGGGGATCCATACGACGTCGCGCAATTCCGTCCGGCGATCGTCGCCATCCCGCCCTCACCGGCGTTCGCGCTCGAGCGCTGCGGGCAGCGACTCTCGTACCCGCCGTGGACCGCCGTCGCGCTCGCTCCGTTCGGGGCACTGCCACTTCCCGCCGCCGCCACGCTGTGGGCCGCCCTGTCGGTGGTCGCGGTGGTGCTCGGGATCGGCTGGACCTGGCAGATCATCGGGCCGCGCTACATCGGCTGGCCGCTCGTCGCTGTGCTCGTGATCGGCACCGAGCCGTTCGTCCGCAACCTGCTCGAGGGCCAGTTCGCCGCGTTCTCGTTCGCGTTCACCGCGGGCGCGGTGCTGTCGTTCCGTTCGCTGCGCGATGCGCAAGCGGGGATCGCGACCGCGGCCCTCTCCGTCAAGCCGCACACGTCCGTCGGCTTCGCGGCGGCGCTTCTCGGCCTCGCCGTCATCCGGCGCCGCTGGCCGTTGCTCGGTTCCGCGGTGACGACGGGGCTCGCTTTCGCGGGGCTCATTTACCTGGTCCGCCCGGGCTGGCTGCTCGGGTTCTTCACCGCGGCGACCGACCTGAGCGGCTCGGTCGGGGACCGCGCGACGATCTGGAATCTCGCCGGCTCCGTGCCGGTCGCGATCGTGCTGATCGCGCTGATCGTCTCGGCGATGTTCGTCCTCGTCCGCGAGCGTCGTCTGACCGACAACGATGTCCTGGGTCTTGGGGTCGCGCTCAGTCTCGTCGCCGCGCCGTACGCCTGGAGCCACGACTTCGTCGTGCTCGCCATCCCATGGTCGATGACACTCGCCTATGCGATGCAGCTACGTCCGTCCCGGAGGCGCGCGCTGATGTTCTCGACCGTCAGCGTGGCCGCCCCGCTCCTTTGGATCCTGGCGGCGACGATGCAGGCGCGCCACAGTGAGTCACTGTCGGCCATCGTGCCGATCGTGAGTGCGGTGCTCCTCGCCCTCGCGATCCGCTGGGGAGGGACACGCGCTGATCCGGCGCGGAAGACTTAAGGACATGCTGACCGCCGTGCGTGTGTGGGCCGGACGCGCGGTCCTGCTGGTCACGCTGTCCTTGTTCTGCGGTGTTCTCGCGGCAGCCTCGCACAGCTGGTATCAGGGTCGGGACTTCCACTGCTTCTACGTCGCCGGACGGATCGTTGCGAACGGCGGCGATCCATACGACGGGGCGCAATTCGTGCCCGCGGTGGCTGAAGTGGGACCGACGCTCGACCGGGCCAACGAGCGCTGCTCGGTGCGTCTCGCATATCCACCGTGGACCGCGCTGATGCTCGCGCCGTTCGGTGCGCTCTCGCTGCCCGCGGCATCCTCGCTGTGGATAGCTCTCAGCGTCGTTGCCATGGTCCTCGGCATCGGGTGGACGTGGCAGCTCGTCGGACGGGAGCGGATCTCGTGGTTGCTTGTGGCGGTGCTGACGCTCCTCACCGAGCCGTTCCTGCTCAACCTCGCGGAGGGGCAGTTCGACATGTTCTCGTTCGCGCTGACTGCCGCCGCGATGCTCGGCCTGCGGTCGGACCGAGCGTCCGGAGGGATCGCGACCGCGGCTCTGTCGGTGAAGCCCCAGGTCTCGCTCGGCTTCGCCGCGGTGGCGCTCGTGCTCGCCGTGTTCCAGCGACGCTGGCGCTTCGTCGGGGCGGCGGCGGCGAGCGGTCTTGCCCTCGTCGCCATCACGCAGCTCGTGCGGCCTGGCTGGATCACCGAGTTCGTGAGCGGGACGATCGAGCTGAGCGCTGCGATCCCAAATCGCGCCACGATCTGGAATCTCGTTGCGCCATACGGACCGTGGACGCTTGCGGCCGGGATCGTGGTGCTCCTCGTCGGCGCCGTCGTGCTGCTCGTGCGCAGCCGGCCTTTCGACGAGGTCGGCGTCATGAGCCTCGGGACCGCGCTGTCGCTCGTGGTCGCGCCCTACGCCTGGAGCCAGGCGTACATCGTCCTGGCGATCCCGTGGTCCCTAACGTTCGCCTACGCGACGCGCGCGGACCCCCTCCGGCGCCGCGTCCTCACCTACGGAACGCTGATCGTCGCGGGGCCGGTCCTCTGGATCTGCACGCTGCTCTGGCCCTTCCGCGGCAGCGAATCGCTGTCCGTGATCGTGCCGATGTTCACGGCATTGCTGGTGGCACTGGCGATCCGCTGGCGATCGCCGTGACGGCGAGGACGCGATATGGCTTCACGCGCCGCCGATATGCGTCAAGGCGATGCCGCGGTAGTAGTGCTTCAGGATCTGCTCGTAGTTCGCGCCTTTCAGCGCCATGCCCTGCGCGCCCCACTGCGACATGCCGACCCCGTGGCCGAATCCCTTTCCCCAGAAGATGAATCGCGGCGGCAGCTTGTACACGAAGCCGGTGATGCGGATGGAGGTCAGCTCGCGGTCCTCGTTGAGCGTCCGCTCGTAGGTGGTCCCGAGCAGCTCGGATCCGAGAATGCCCATGTCGACCAAACGCGCCGTGTCACGCCATGAGACCCACTCCGCCTCGCCGCCCTCGGTGAGCTCGACGGTGAACATGCTGCTCTTCAGGCCGAAGTAATAGCGCGTGACGTCTTTGCCGATGTCGCGTGTACCCGCACTGCCGTGGACGCGGGCGAGCAGGACGCGGCCGGCGCCGGTGACGCGCACAAGCTCGACTCGCTGCGGCACGCCGACATTGATGCCGCGCGAGCGCAGGTAGTCGCCCAGCTGCGGCGCAGTGAACTCGCGGTTCCATTCCCAGCTCGTCTTGCCCCAGCCGCTGTCCTTGGCGAGCTCGTCCCCCGGTGATGGAACGCTCCGCAGGTAGGGAAGCGCGTTCGCGTACACGTTCTCGGAATCCTCGGTCACGCCGCCGGCGTTGGCGGAGTAGAGCGCTTCGATCGGCGCTCCGCGGTAGGTCGCGACGATGCCGGCGGTGCGCTCGACGGCGCGGATGGTGGAATCCGACTCGGTGCCGATCCCGCCGTACTCCTGATCGCGCACGTCACCTTCGAGGTCGTAGTTGTCATGGCGGCCGAGATGCGTGACCAGATACGTGCGCGCCGCGATCGCCTGCGACGCGAGCGCCTCGCCGTGCCAGCTGGCGGGTGACTCGGCGCCCGTGACGGACGCGAGGTACGGGCTCGTGGCGACTTCGTTCACGACGATCATGTCGCCGGCGTCGTCGGTCGTCACCTCGAGCACGCCGCGGAAGAGCCGGCCGTCGTAGTTCAGGTAGCCGAAGTCCGCCGCGAAGCGGATCACGCTGATCCGGGGCGCGGACAGCACCGGGGTCCCGAGAGCATCGTCGGAGCCGGCCAGGAGAGAGACCTCGAACGGGATCGTCACGAGCTTGCCGCT
>Ga0075419_10001028_pt1 | contig 18014 bp, 14 predicted proteins | sample SoiMetdeltSBSDD3_FD_76900 | JGI IMG/M metagenome (GOLD analysis project Ga0075419, IMG submission 76900) | Bulk soil microbial communities from a Populus tree surrounding site in Tennessee, USA - Soil MetaG P. deltoides SBSDD3 | ecosystem: Environmental > Terrestrial > Soil > Tree plantation... | reverse complement strand
TGTAGGACGAAGCATGAAATGCAGATGCGGAACATTCGGTTCCGCGCTCCCAGGACAAAACCTTTGTCTCACTCCATCCGCAATGATCCCCAGACGCTGGTTGCGGGAAACAGAATCGCCCAACCTCACTTGAATATCCGCAAGGAATTGGTATTGTGTGATCCATCCATTACCATGATCAATGATGATGTAGCAACTTGATGTGCCAACTACCGTCCCGGCCGCAGCGGCAGTCGTCCAAAAATTGGATGTATCTTCTCCTTTGACCATATTATTATGAGGAGCAAAGTCAATGGCGCCCCCAACGGAGAAATGATGTGAGCTGCTTAACGGTCGTTTCGTGCCGTTATCAAGCCCATCGATCGCAACCCAGGAAAGCCCCTGATCCCAGGGGAGTTGAAACATGTCCACAGGTGGAACATCTGTTGAGACAAGAGCACTGGCATTGCCGGTTGGCATGAACGAGCCAAGCAATGCCAGCAGGCAAATGGCCAGAAACAAATTTTGAGTTTTCATGATTGCCCACTCCTCCATCCTTTATAAAGGCTATAAAAGGCATGCCATCTTTGGCTTTTCGTTGCAAGCCTATCACGCGATATCGCTACGATCTCAAGACGATTAAGGCACTCTTTCCAGGCGTAATAGGCTGTCTGCCTTATTGATTAATATGAATCCTATTCCCAAACAACCGGACCGGTTTCTCGGTAATTCTGAGCCAGGAGTTCCAGATCCAAGACATTGATGATCCCATCGTTGTTCAAATCTGCTGCGGATGGCGCTGAGGCGTTGTAGTTCATCCCGATCGTCAACGCATCGAATTGATTGATCACATTGTTATTGTCAATATCGCCTGCCAGCAAAGTAATAGTCGGCATTGTAGTAGTGCTCCCACCGGTAAGTGTGGCAGGGCCCTCCGCATTGAGGAAGCCAGTGGCTGTGGCGCGTACGGTGTAAGCTCCAGCAGGAGCTGTAAGACTGAACGTCCCATCTACATTCGCGGTCACGGATGTAATCAGTGTGTCAGTTGCATCATACAAACTCACGGCTACTGGTTCGCTGGAAAGCACTTGTCCAGCGAGAGTCCCAGAAGTAGAAGGCGGGAGCGTTGCGGTGGGCGATTCGACCGGGGTAGATGTCAGCGTAGCGGTTGGTGTAGGTGATGCAACTGGTGTGGATTCCGTAGATGTCGGAGTCGATGTTGGCGGCAATGCCAGCCACGCATAGGTCGAAACAACCTGCTCAAAAACAGCGGACTCAGCTGCATAGTCGAAGACGGGAATCGGAGTAGCTAAATTGCCCGGATTAACCGAGTGCAGAACAAACGAAAGACTTACGCAGGCATTGTCCCTGGCGGTGGAATAGGCAACAAATTGGTAGAGATTCCCTGCAGCGGGTTCTTGCCCGGTTTCTTTCAGGAAGGTGATGCCATTGAGCATCACCGTTTCAGAGGATTGGACAAATGAAGAAGCTGCCACGGGACTGCGGCAAGGATTGGCGTTCTCGACCACATCTACTTGCAGATACTTTTCGCCCAGATTTGTACCCGGCGCGAAAGGCAGATTGATGCGAGCGAAGTTATCTGTATTGCCGGCAACGATTTGGCCTTCTGGTGGATATTTGAACTCAAAGCCATATTTGGAGTTGGTGAAAGTCAGCCAGTCCCCGGGTATGACGGGCGTCGCAGTAGCTGACGGTGGAGGTGGGAGGCCAGGCGTAGATGTCTGTGTAGCGGCGGGTGTGACTGATTCAATTGGTGTGGGTGTCTCTGTACCCGTCGCTGTAGGTATAAGATCAACGATTGTGAGACTAGTGCCAATCGATGGAAGATCCGTGAGAACATTGTTTCCCGTTGATACCCGCGCTGTACATTCAAGCGCAGTTTGTCCGGCTTGCAAACCTTTAGCACTAAAGGTGAAAACTGCGCCGCTCGTAGTGGCTTTATTACCATTACTACCTGCAATCGCAACGATGAAACTGCCATTCTGCGGACCATTGACTGCGTTGGCTGGATCGGCACCGAACAGGCTACCAACAACGATATTGCCCGCTTCGACCAAATTCTGATCGTAGGTGCAGGTGAATTCTGCACTGGTGTAGCCCTCGGCAGGTACATTGTTCAGGCTGACCGTTGCCAGAGTTGTCTCGTCGATTTGGATGCTTGTCGCGTTGACGATTGTAGAAACGTAGGGACCTGAAGGCGCAGTAGCCGTCGGTGTTTGCGAAGGCGGAACTGTAGCAGTCAGTTCAGTTGATGTCGCTGTGGGCGTAGGCGTTGTAAGTGTGGGTGACGGTGTGGGAGGCACGATTGGCACGTTCAAGAGCGGTTTGAACAACCCGACTGTAATCAAACCTTTGGTGAAGGTCGTTCTATTGAACAACGGATTGTAATTGAACTGCCAGCCCGCAAATGTCGCACCAATCATCGTTGGACGCAGCATGAAATGGAGATGTGGAGTATTCGGCTCAAGATATCCTGTACAATACCTATATCTTATGCCATCAGCAATGACCCCCAGGCGCTGGTTGCGTGCAACGGTATCACCCAAATTCACCTGAATATTCCCAAGGAATAGGTATTGCGTGATCCATCCACCGTCATGCGCAATGCCGAGGTGACAATTCGATGTTTCGACCACAATTCCTGCCGCCGCGGCCGTCACCCAAAAATTGGATGTGTCTTCGCCGGTAAACATTGTATTTCTCGGGGCAAAATCGATTGCACCACCAAGCCTGTAATTGTGCGAACTGCTTGCAGGTCGTTTGCTGCCATTATCGAAGCCATCGACTGCAAACCAGGCAAGCCCCTGATCCCATGGCAGTTGAAACATATCAACCGGAGGAAGCTGAGGTGTAGCAAGCGCGCTGGCATGATTGACTGGAAACAGTAGTGCCAACAAAATCAATAGACTCACAACTCGAGGCAAAAATTTGTTGTTCATGGGTATCACTCCTCGCTTCCTTTACAGGGCTAGCTGATTCTTTCCAATTGGCTTTTCTCTTGATCTGCAGTCGAGACCCTATAGGTTTCCTGGCAATCAGATTTAAGTTTGATCGAGCGTCTTCAACAAATATTCAATCTGGTTCACTAGCAAAACCTTTAAGGTCTGATTTTTCGATTAAGTTCCAAATACAAACAAGGCACTCTTTCCGAGTCGCACCACATCGCCTGGTTTGAGGGCGGCAGAGCTTTTCCGTACTGCCTGACCGTTGATAAACGTCTCACCACCGAGATCCATCAGATAATATCCAGTTGTTGTGTTAAAGATTTTCGCGTGCTGGCCATTGACATGAGGATCATTGATGCAAATATCGCTCAGTGGATCGCGACCGATGAGGCAGGGTAGCTTGTTCAGGGCAAAACTTTTCCCTGCCTGCGGACCATGTTTCACTTGCAAAGTAGGTGTCTGCAAAGATGCCGAAACTTTTTCCGTCTTGGCAGTTCGTCTTCTAAATAGTCTGAGAGCACCAAACGTAATAGCACCAACCAGCAGGATGACGAGTAAACCGATTATCCAACCGGGAAATTTGATTCCTGTAGGTGGCGGCGGGTCAAGCGGAAGGATGGATCCTGATATGGATTGGGTGGATTGAGATACCCCTACTTCTTTATCGATATTCAAAGGGATATTTCTATTGTCAATTGTCATGCCAGCCAGGGGAGCGGCAAACCCTTCTGCATTACGGATGGCAAGCGCTGCACTCTCAAGTGTGAGATTCGTCTGGCAGCCACCCAGCGTTACAAATCGAATTTCAGCTAATATGCCATTCACCGTCTGCGGCGTAGTGCTCGCATAGGAACCATCCACCTGGCCGCTGAGTTGTGGTAAAGGCAAACCGTTCATACCAGGGACCGGGCTGACAGCGTTGATTGGTTTCAGACAGTCCGGGTCATAGCGGATTTGAAAAGTAAAGCCCTGAATGGGCGTGGCAGATGTTGCATTGAGTGTGACCGCTACAGTTTCCCCCGTTTTATATGCAGATGTATTTATCGTAAGCCAAATACTTTCTGCAGCCTGGGCACTGACATTCATCGCAATGGCAAGCGCAAAAACAATCGCAACAATAAACGAAGTAATTGGTTTCATGAACACTCCAAATTACGGGCGCACCGAACGATGCGCCCGTATCTATTTTGGCGATGTTATTCCCAAACGGTTGGGCCAGTGTCTCGATAGTTGTTTGCAAGTAGTTCCAGATCCAGAACATTGATCACAGCATCGTTGTTCAGGTCTGCTGCGGCTGGTGTCGAGCCGTTGTAGTTCATGCCGATTGTCAACGCATCGAACTGATCGATTACGCCGTTATTATCGATATCACCTGCTGACAGACTAATCGTCGGCATCGTAGTCGTGCTTCCGCCTGTAAGTGTGGTGGCACCCTCTGCGCTGAGGAAACCATCAGCAGTGGCGCGTACGGTGTAGGTCCCGGCTGGAGCTGTCAGGCTAAACGTCCCATCCACGTTGGCAGTCACGGATGTAACGAGCGTGTTGGTCGCATCGTACAAACCCACGGTCACGGGCTTGCTGGCAAGTACTTGTCCAGTAAGAGTTCCGTCAGGCAAAGCTGTGGCCGTGGCTGTAGGTGATTCAACCGGTGTGGAAGATGTTGGCGTAGCAGTCTCAACGGGCGTTGAGGAGGTTGGTGTGGCAGTTTCGACAGGTGTCTCAGAGGTGGGTGTAGCTGTCTCGACTGGTGTCTCAGATGTAGGTGTAGCAGTTTCGACAGGCGTCTCGGACGTTGGTGTGGCTGTCTCAACTGGTGTCGAAGAGGTCGGTGTGGGTGACTCAACCGGCGTTGGCGTTGACGTGGCAGTAGGCGCCGTTCCAGTCACTGTCAGATTCGTTCCAGTCGATGGAAGAGTCGTGAGAACACTAGTTCCCGTTGATACACGCGCCGTACAGTTAATTGCAGTTTGCCCGGCTTGCAGACCTGTAACGCTAAACGTAAAGGCTGGTCCACTTGTTGTAGCTTTATTGCCGTTACTGCCTGCAATCGCAAAGATAAAGGTGCCATTTTGTGAGCTGTTGAACGCTGTGGCCGGATCAGCACCAAACAAGCCAGCTGCAGCAACGTTACTAACCGCAACCACATTTGCATCGTAAGTACAGGTGAATTCTGCACTGGTATAACCCGCCGCAGGCACATTGTTCAAACTGACGGTTACAACAGCACTCTCACCGACATTGACACTCGATGGTGTGACTGATGTGGTTGCAGATGCTGTAGGTGGAGGGGTGACGATATTTTCCCGAATGGTTAGAACATAAAAGCCGCTGCCTGATTCAGGTTGAACCTGAACCGAATAACTTCCAGTCGACTGAGTGCTGGTCAATGAACCTGTGCCCCGCGTCAGTTCGGTGCCGTTTGAATCCTGGAGAATGAGCAAAGGAACAAGGTCACCTGCAACTGTGTTCGCAGTGATAGTGAAATTGTGAGACTCTGTAAAATCGAAGTGCCATTGTTCGTAAATGCTGGAACTCACAAAACCGATGAAGGTGGCATCCCAGATGGATAAGTTGCGGGTGATAATGATGGGGTCATTGCTCTGAGCTTTTACAGGCTGGCTGCTTCCAAAGGTACTCAATAACAACACAAACAAGATGAAAATTTGGAACGGGTGTTTGGATTTCATGATCACAATCTCCTTTTTGAACTTGAATTTTGCACAACAAGATTACAGCCAAATACAATTCAGGTCTTTAGGACCTTATTTCACTTTCGAGCATGGTTTGCGATCCCACCTGAGTTATGTAATGCTGGACGTGGCACTGCATCTTTATCTAGAACAAGTGTTGGAGTTCTTTGACCACTTTCTCATCTTTGATGAGGAGGGAATTCTCGATTTCCATTGTATGACTATGTTGCCGTTCATGACGTTGCAGTAAAGTTGCCACGATGTTGCAAAATGATTGCGAAAAATAAGACTTAGTACCTTGGTATGATGCATTGATTAACAAAAAACGATGGACTCTCTTTTCAGAAAGTCCATCGTTTTACTAGTTTTTTCCTTCAATGAAACTACATCACGATACTCACCAATCTCTTCTGCGCCACGATCACCTTCTTGGGCTCCTTGCCTTCCAGATATTTCTTCACCACATTACTTGCCAGTGCAGCAGATTTAATTTCATCTTCACTCGCCTCTGCCGCGACGTTGATGTGGTCCCGTACTTTGCCGTTGATCTGCACAGGGATTTCGATCGTATCTTCTTTGGCGGCAGCTTCATCCACTTTCGGCCACGCTTGAGTGTGAATGGAATACGGCTTGCCCAGGTGATTCGTCCATAATTCTTCAGCGATATGGGGGGCAACAGGAGCCAACATCTTCAAATAGATTTCAGTGGCTTCATCCCATTCGGGGGTTCTAACTGCGCCCGCTTCACGCGCTTTGTACATCTCATTCAGCAGCTCCATCAATGATGAGATGATCGTATTGAATTCAAAGTTCTCAAAGTCATGTGTGACACGCTTTAGGGTTTGGTGGACGCGTCGGCGCAGAGTCTTCAATGTTTCGCTCGTCGGGGTCTGAGACCCCGACGGAACATTTTCTGTAAACAGAGTCCACACGCGGCGCACCCAGCGGGCAGTCCCTTCGATACCGTGTGAGTCCCATGGCGCGCCCTGTTGCCAACGAGCGAAGAACATCAAATACGCGCGGACGGTATCTGCGCCAAAACGTTGAACCAGCACATCAGGAGCAACCACGTTGCCCCGGCTCTTGGACATTTTGTGGTTGTCCTCCGCCAGCACCATGCCCTGGTTACGCAATTGCATCACTGGCTCGCCGCCTTCAGTGATGCCCATGTCGCGCAGCGCTTTGTGGAAGAAGCGAAAATATAGCAAATGCATATTGGCGTGTTCGCTTCCGCCTGTATATGTATCCACAGGCATCCAATAGTTGTACTCGGCATCATCGAACGGCACCTTATCATTATGTGGACTCAAATAACGCAGGTGATACCACGATGAACACATGAACGTATCCATTGTATCGGTTTCACGAATTGCAGGCTCGCCGCCAATGGGACAGATTGTATGCTTCCATGTCGGATGGAATTTCAGCGGCGATTCGCCCGTCGGCTTCCATTGGTCGATATCGTCGGGCAACAACACGGGCAATTGATCGTCGGGAACGGGGTTCCATCCATGAGTTTCACAATAGACCATCGGAATCGGCGCACCCCAAAAACGTTGGCGCGAGATCAACCAATCACGATAGCGATAGTTGACATCCATTTTGCCGATGCCTTTTTGCTGCAGATATTCAATCACCGCTTTGATGGCAGGATTCTTTATACCTTTGTCATTCGTTGCACGCGTGCCATTGAATGGTCCGCTATTGATCATAATACCTTCATGCTCATGCGCGGACTCCATCGTGTCGCCATTTAACTCAACACCTTCCGGCTGGATTACTGGTACAACTTTCAACCCAAATTTGCGCGCAAACTCAAAGTCGCGTTCATCATGCGCGGGGACCGCCATGATCGCACCCGTACCATACGACATCAACACATAGTCCGCCACCCAGATCGGGATGCGTTCCTCATTGACTGGATTGATGGCATAGCCACCCGTGAACACACCTGTCTTTTCTCGGTCCTTCGCTTCGCGCTGGATGTCGGTCTGCTTCTCAGCTTGAACCTTATACTCATCTACTGCGGATTTGTGCTCCGGCGTGGTGATCTTATCCACCAATGGATGCTCGGGTGACATCACCATGAAGGTCGCGCCCCACAGCGTGTCAGGGCGGGTTGTGAAGATCTCTATTGAGTCGCCAGATTCTGTTTTGAAAATGACTGACGCGCCTTCACTGCGACCAATCCAGTTCGTCTGTGAAACTTTGATGAAGTCGGGCCAGTCAATCCCATCGAAGCGCAGCAACTCATCGGCATATTTCGTTGCCTTGAAGAACCACTGTTCCAACTCCTTTTTGATGACGGGCGTGCCGCAACGTTCGCACAGGCGCTCTTCGCCTTTGACCTGTTCGCGGGCCAGGGTCGTATTGTCTTTCGGACACCAATCCACCGCGGCTTTCTTGCGATACGCCAGCCCGTGTTTGTATAGCTGGACGAAGAACCATTCAGTCCAGCGATAATATTCGGGGTCGGCAGAGACAGCTTCCCGTTCCCAATCGAACATCGCGCCCATCGTGTGCATCTGCTTGCGCATCCGTTCGATGTTTTGATACGTCCACTTCTTCGGGTGGATGTTGTGCTTGATCGCCGCGTTTTCCGCATTCAGACCGAACGCGTCAAAGCCCATCGGGAATAGCACGTTGTAGCCCTGCATCCGCTTGAACCGCGCGCGAGCATCAGGAGGAGTCATCGAAAACCAGTGACCAATATGCAGGTCACCGCTGGGATATGGCAGCATCGTCAACGCGTAATGCTTGGGTTTGCTCTCGTCGATCACTGAGCGATACAGCTTGTCCTCTTCCCATTTCTTCTGCCACTTCGGCTCAAAGACCTGGGGATTGAAAGCCTTGTCTTTTGTCGCATTTTCTTTAGCGTTCGCTGCTTTTGTGGATTTCTTTCTCGTTTTAGGTTTCTCTTTTGTTGTCACCATTCGTTCCTCACGAAATAATGTTTCATTTTTTGACGTCTGATCTTGAACATGTAGTGTTTGAGTTGTAGAGGAGACGCGGAAGAAGAGGCCCCTGTTTCCAGAAGATATAGTTGATCCGAATTTTCATACGAGCCTCCTTTCAATAGTCCCCTCTCCCCACGGGAGAGGGCCAGGGTGAGGGAAAACAAAAAACTCCTCATCCACTACAGGGACGAAGGAGTTCCTCCGCGGTACCACCCCGAATTACGTTTGCAAGTTTGAATGGTCAAACGTTTCAACTTGCTAACGTCTCTCGTTTGCTATAACGGGCTGCTCCGTCATCAGCTACTATCTTCACTGATGAAGCCTCTCTTTCGAGTAACAGGCGAGTTCGGTCTAATTATTATCCCTGTTAGGGGATCGCGCTCCCGATGGGCACCGTGCTGGGCTTCCACCTCACTCTCCCAACTCGCTGACGGGATGATCTACTACTCCTGCTCTGACTTATATATATTTTCACTATTATAGCACAAGAGCGACCACCTCGTAAACTTGGCAGTCGCTCTCGCAGGTGGACCCAGGGGGATTCGAACCCCCGACCTTCTCAATGCCATTGAGACGCGCTCCCAACTGCGCTATGGGCCCGGATTTCAGTGCTCGGTTTTAATTGTTCAGCAGCCAGTCACTGAACAGTGGACCTGAGGGGATTCGAACCCCTGACCTTCTCAGTGCGATTGAGACGCGCTCCCAACTGCGCTACAGGCCCATGAATAAGGCGAAGGACATTCTACTTTAGGCATATGGCTATGTCAAGCAATGGATTCTTTCGAATTACAACTTTCTTATTTGAAAAGGTTATGTCATGCAATGCACTGTAAAATAGACCATCTTTCCAGTGAGGAATTTATATGCCAGAATCTAATTCAAAATCGATTTACCGCATTATGGACTTGCATGAATCAGACCGACCGCGTGAGCGGCTGGCTTCGCTGGGACCACAAGCTTTGACCAATGCTGAACTAATGGCAATCCTGCTTCGGGTCGGTGTGAAGGGAGAAAGTGCAGTTGCAGTCGGTCAACGGTTGCTGCAAAATTTCAGCGGGTTAAGTGGATTACATCGCGCGCCCTTTACAGACTTGAAGAAACAACACGGACTCGGCGATGCCAAGGCCGCACAGATCAAAGCGGCGATCGAACTGGGTCGACGGCTGACCCTCGAATCCCCTGAAGAACGCCCTACGATCAACAGCCCCGCAGATGCTGCCGCGTTGGTTTCCTACGAGATGTCCGCTTTAGAGCAGGAACATTTGCGTGTGGCATTACTCGACCGAAGAAATCGCGTTTTGGAAATTGTTGAAGTATACAAAGGCTCAGTTAATTCTTCGCAAGTGAGAATTGGTGAGGTATTCAAAGAAGCAGTGCGGAAAAACGCCTCAGCGGTGATCGTTATTCACAACCATCCCAGTGGGGATCCGACTCCCAGCCCGGATGATGTCGCTGTCACACGCGCGATTGTACAAGCAGGCAAATTGTTGGACGTGGAAGTGCTAGATCATTTGGTGATCGGCCAGGGGAAATGGGTGTCATTGAAGGAAAGAGGTTTGGGGTTTGCGTAACACTCAAAATAGCTGAGCGCGCTTTTCGAATTTATAATTCCATTGGATCGCCCGATCGCTTCACAACGTATAGCTTAGGAGAATATCGCATGAACAATGTGCTCGTTACCGGGGCAAACCGGGGGGTTGGGCTGGCCTTCGTGTCGGCCTATCTTCAGCGTGGGAGCCGCGTCATCGCGACATGTCGTCAGCCATCTCAGGCCAACCAGTTACATGAACTTCAACAGACTCATGGTGAGGCCCTTATTATCCTGCCCATAGATGTAGCCGATCCTCAACAGATTGCAGAATGTCAGGTGAAAGTAGCAAAGCGCGTCGACGCGCTGCATTTACTGATCAATAATGCCGGGATTCTTCGACAGAGTGCGCGACTCGCTGAGATTGAAATGCATGACCTGATGGACAGTTTCCAGGTCAATGCTGCAGGACCAGTGATGGTGGCAAAAGCTTTTGTAGAATTACTCCGCGCTGGAGCACCCTCCAAGTTGGTGAATATCACTATGCCTACCCAACCCATTTCCAAATTGGACCGGACAGAAAACCATCCCTACATAGTCAGCCGGTATGCACTCAATTCCTTGACCAAAATGCTGGCACTGGAGCTGGCAGAGTTTGGAATCACTACCATCGGGCTCTATCCGGGCATGATCCAGACAGATATGAACCAGTATTCCGCGGAGGCAGTTCCAGCCGCCGAGGGCATCCTCAAAGCCATAAGCACTATTGAAAGTATTACGCCAGACCAGAATGGGCTAGCCCTCCTGCCGGATGGAACTACTTACAATTGGTAGTACTTTTACATATCAGTGATCTATTGGGAGAAGTGAGTTTCGTAGAAGGAAGAGAAGAAGGGTTTTGTTTAGCTTCAATTGGAAGATTGTAATCGAAGGGATAATAGTGGAGATGATCTCAAAATGTATACACTGCTGTTGCGCCCTTGCTATTATTTTACGATTATCGCTCGAACATTAGGAACTGAATATAACCTTTGTTGAAGCACAAAAAATACGCTTAGTCGTACCCACCAATTAGAGACTCCTCCTCACCCCAAACTCCTGAAACTCACCTGTCGGATTCTCCCATTCCACCTTTGACTCATCCACCCGCGAGCCGCGCGGACCTTGCTTGATCATCTCGATAAAGCGTTCCACTTTCTCGCGCTCCCCCTCTGCGATTGCCTCAACTGTGTCATAACCGACATTCCGCACCCAGCCTGTCAGCCCGCCGATTTGACGCGCATGGTATTCCACGTGGGCGCGAAAGCCAACAGCCTGTACACGTCCTTTTACCCACACATGAGAGCGGACTCTTTGATCATTATTTTGTTTGGGATTCTGGCCCATTTCGTTTTTCCTTCTTTCGTAATACGTTCACGATCCCGATAAATGGGATCAACAGAACCACACACAATAAGACCAGATATGGAAACATATTTTGAAGCGCGGGAAGGACAGTATTTTGCCCAAGCACCGCGCTGCGCCAGTCCATCTCCAATTTGGAGAGAGAAATACCATAAGTCTCTTCCGTACCACGTTCGCAATCTACGCCGTCTGCATAAATGAGCGCGAGATTCAACAAACTTTGAGAACCATAGGTGTCGTGAAGATAGTCCGTAAATGAACGAGCTTCGGCATAGGCCAGAAATGCCGAGTCAGGATTGGGGGAGAAAGAGACGCACAAGTCTTTGATCGGTATCAATGTACCGGTCACACCAGCACTGGCGAGGGCAAGGTCATAATCGGGGTTTGGATTAATCTCTGCGAGAGTGGCGGTTCCCTCCCGAAGCCAGGCGGGCAAATCCGTATATCTCGCGCCCACGCGACGATATAGCATTACATGCATAAGTTCGTGCGGAATCCTACGTTCCATGAAGATGCCCTGATTGGCGCCAGGCTCGATGAGCACCATCACCACCCCAACCGCGGAATTGGTATGCCCTGCCACCCATTTGCTGCTCTCCGGATATAAGGTACCCGCTAAATCATTTGTATTGGCATAGATAAAAATCTCAACCGGCTGTGTGAGATTGAGTGGCATCACTTTGCTGATGGATTCCAAGCCAGACAGAGCAGCGTTCAAGGCAGCCTGCCCAAAGCTCGCATCTCCGCTATACCAATTCACTTGAACCGAACCAGATTCGAGCGTCTGCCAGGTGAAACGATCATCGTCATAACGGATGAAAAAGGTTTCGCTTTGAAACGTGCTTCCATCTGCGAGCGCAATTTGATAACTCCATCTTACGATGGTGAACGGTCGCAATGTGTTCTGTCTCGTGTCAAACAGATATTCTGCTGTGCCATCCTCTCGAATCGCAAGCGATTGGACGTAAGTAAGTCCCTGTGCCTCATCGAAAATGATAATAGAAGCGTTTTGGATTTGGATCGGCGTTTTAATTGTGGCAAGGAACGTGATCTCCTCCCCAAACCGTACCGTAGCCCCAACATTTTCCAGCGTGACTCCAGCCTGAGCCCTGGCGTGCTGGGCATTAAATAGAATTGACGCGGCCACTAAAAAAGAAACCATTAACGATCTGGTCGTCTGCATGATCATCTTCCCAAAAGAACGATCAGCGGCGTTAATGTAAATGGGCTAAGTAGGGTGCCAATAAAAACAATCGCTGTAACGAGCGAGGAATCCAATTGATATTCCGCGGCAAGGATAGTCGAATTGACTGCTGCTGGCATGGATGATTGGGTGACACCGGCCTGCTGCGCCGCGCCCTGCAAGCCAAATAGCGAGCTCAGCAATAAGGCAACCAGCGGAGCTGCCAGCAAACGAAGTGACACACTCAAACCAACGCCACGCAGGCTGTTCGACCATTGCGCGCGCGAGAGTTCGATGCCGAGTAGAACGATCATCAGTGGAATACTTCCCCCGGCGGCAAGGTCAATCGTGCGCGCCAATGCCGATGGAATTTCAATATGGAACGTATTAATAAATGCCGCCAGCGTGACGCCATACACGGTGGGCACTTTGAGCAGACCCAACATCGCTTCCTTGAACGTCATATGTCCAAGGGATGCAAGGAGGATACCAACCGTGTTGAAGAGTAAAGCAGTTGTTACAAAATAAATACTGGCGTATTTCAAGGCTTCCTCCCCAAATGCAAATGATACGAGGGGAAGCCCATAATTCCCGATATTGCCAAACATGGTTGTGATCAATACGGACATCAAAATGGGTCGCTCCAGCTTTAATCCCAGGGCAAGAATCAGCGTGATCACACCCATGATGAGAATGACTGTCACTGTGAAAGCCACCATGATCACAGCCTCCTCGAGCTTTAGATCATTTTGTACCAGCAGGTCAAATACCAGCATGGGGGCGAAGATGTAAAAGACAGTACGCCCAATCGTTCGTGAATCAACGGAGAAGCGTTTCCCCAGGACAAAGCCTGCTCCACTCAAGAGCAGAATAGGCAGTAGGTTGTTGGCGAATGTGGAAGCAAGGATTGAAAGTGACATTTCGTTTGCCTAAATAAATATAAAAATCACGGAGATTATAACGTCTCCGTGATTTCATGAATTGATTTTGGAGTCGAATGGTTTATTCTTGGTCTTGATCTTCCAACGCATCAACTTCATCATCAGGGTCTATAGCTATCAAATCAAAGCGGTCAAGGTCTTCTGTAAATGCAAGATTATCGAGTGCCTCTTCGAGAAATTCGATTTGCTCTTCATCCTCAGTTTGATCAAGCAGAGTTTCGATATAGGTGCGCGCGTCTTCGCCGCCAATCTGCGAAAGAGACCAGACCGCCGCGCTGACCACATCCTCATCCTCCCCCTCTTCGAGAAGCCGGATCAAAATGGGCCGCGCAGTCCTGAGGCTCAGTTCTCCCGCGGACTGTACCGCGGCACGTTTCACGCGGTCATCATCACTGATAAGCGAGGCTATAACTTCATCCTCCCAGCGCTCATCAGCGGAACGACCCATGGCGACAAGCGCACTTGCGCGCCAGCTCGGGTCTTCGCGATGGAATGAGGATTCGATCAAAGTAGCAACTTCAGGGCGGGATGAATATCCCAGTGATTCTAACGCCACGTGTCTCACGCGAAGCTCATCTTCGCTGTTGGCTGAGGCGAGGAGGGCGTCTTCGATTTCATGATAGAGGTCTTCAGGAATTTTTTCCAACTCACCCAGGTCAACAAACAGATTGAGCGCGTTTGCAGCTTCCACACGGACATTCGCGTCGGAATCGTTCTTGAGTAGATCGAGAAATATGGGGACAAGCTTCGTGTCTTCGGATTCATCCAACAGGCGGATGGCACGCACGCGTATGTGAGGATCAGAGTCGGTGAGGAGGGCACGCGCCAAATCGTCGAAGGAAACGAGGGTATCCGCATCAGCCAGAGTATCAAGCTCTCCGAGAAGAGTCAATTTTCGATTTGGTTTGATTCGGGGCCATGCATCCAGGAGGCTTTGAAGTTCATCCGATCCAATATCTGAAAATTCCTGCAGATAGTGGCGCGGGAAGTCCTTGGCGTCAGAAAGCAAGGCATCCAATACTTTTTGAAATGTAGTAGTAGTACTATTCATAATTAATTAGGTTAAGGGATTGTAACCGCAATAGGATCGACGAAATCCCTCACGTTGACATAGACCATGAACGCGAGCAAAACCGCCATACCCAAACCGTGGACCAGTGTTTCCAACTGCGGCGAGACACGCCGACGGAAAATGAGCTCAGGCAGGATAAAGATGATGCGGCCGCCATCCAGTGCCGGGAAGGGAAACAGGTTGAATACCCCAAGGCTGATGGAAAGCGAAGCAATCACGAGAAGAGTACGCATTTGACCAAACGGAGCAGATGAGGGTGATGACGAAGCAGACTGACCAGACTCCAAATCGCTGGTAACCGTTTGATGCATAATATCGTAGATACCTTTTAGCCCAACCAGGCGTCCCTGTTCAGGTGCAAGGGATCCACGGATCAGTTGGGCAGGAAGAGAGATAAGCGCGCGGACATTCAGGTACGTATATCTCGCGCCCTGGTTCAGGGTTTCAACCAATGAGGTCGCGGGTTTAAGTGGAACATCCAGTCCCACGCCGATCATGACGCGTTCCTCTTTTGCATTTATCCGCGGGGTAACAGTCAATTCAATTTGCTGTCCGTGCCGGTCAACAATGAAAACGACAGTTTTGCCATCATTCGCATCAACAATTGCCCGTAATTCATCATAACTGTGAATGGGTGTGCCATTTCCGCTCACAAAAATATCGTCGGCCTGAAACCCGGCCTGCTCGGCGGGCTCACCCGGAACTACCGAAGCGACAAGCACATGATTTGTGTCAGGAACCCCAACACGGGCAAATATGATACTGTAGATAACCAAAGCTGTGAGCAGGTTCATCAGTGGGCCTGCAAACAGTACCGCAAGACGTGCCCACGGGCTTGCAGCAGCCAGGCCACCAGGCACATTTGGATCGTTTTCGCCCTTAGGGCGTACGAATCCGCCAAGCGGAAGCCAGTTCAATGTAAAGCGTGTTCCCTGCCATTTGAAGAGGGTGATGGCCCCGGGTGTAGGCAGACCGATACCGAATTCCTCCACTTCGATTTTACATAGCCGCGCAACGATAAAGTGTCCAAATTCATGTATGATAACCATGCCGCCAAAGGCAAAGATAAATATCAATAAAGTTAAAGATGTTTCGTTCATAAGATTTTCCTTCGCGCGTGCATTATATCGCTTTTTACAGGGACGACATATCAAGGTAAGATATTTCTAATATCACTCTTACGTACTGTCACACTTGCATGATTTGCTTAGCAAATCACGTGCACAGATGCCCTGGCGTGAGGTGCCAGGGCAGGTGTTGCAAGCCCGAGCGACAGCCAGTGGCGAAGCAATCTCCCTATTAGCGAGGAGATTGCTTCGTCGCTCACTCTATTCGCTCCTCGCAATGACATGTAGGTTTTTATGGTAAATCATGCTTAAGTCTTATTTCATCCATTTTGCAGCCCACGTTTCAAGGATCAGATCAAAAATGACCGACTCATGCGTCTTCTGTAAGATTGTCTCCGGGGAGTCCAAAGCCACAATTATCTATCGCGATGAACAGGTGACTGCTTTCCGTGATATCCACCCTGTCGCACCGACACATATTTTGATCGTACCGAACAAACACATCGAATCAGTAAGCACGCTCGAACCAGAAGACGAGCCGCTAATCGGTTATCTTTTCACCATTGCGAAACAACTAGCGAACAACGAGGGAATTTCAAAAAGAGGTTATCGTATGATCACAAACACGGGCGTGGATGGAGGGCAAACTATGCTTCATTTACATCTGCATTTGATCGGAGGACAAAGAATGCGATATCCGATGGGATAAAAGAACTTTTGCGATTCAAAAAGCGATTGAGGCGGTTATCGTTTCGTTAGCGGACTTCCCTTTAATTTGCTCTTGGGCTGGCCGGAACGATATGCATAATATCCAAGGCCGGCGCCGCCAAGCAATAAAAGAAGCCCAAAGATGCCCAACGCGGATGAGCGGCCGCCTTGTCCTGAATCACCTTGGTCGCTCACGGTAAGTGTCTTGGACTGCGCGCCAAAATCAATCGAAGCGCGGTCACCTGCTTTGACGGTCAGTGTATAACTTAATAACATGGTCGGGTTATAAGTATCGGGAACAGCTACACTGACATTATATTCTCCCTGCGGGACATCACTAAAACATGAGCGAATTGGCTCCACGAGGTCCGGGTCGATAGCGGAAGTTGTGTTCTGTGTCTCGGAATATGAGCCATTCAGATTCGTAAGACTGACCGCGCCACCTTCGATGCCAAACTCGGTTTCCTGGCGCATTGCGTCTCCGTTCATGTCGTCGAAGAGTAAAACGCAAACTTCAGTTGTGCCACTCACAGGAGTCGCTGTGACCGTAGCCGGCGGAAGTGTGGGCGCGGGTCCCGCGGTTGGTGCATTTGACGAGGCAAGGCCGACAACAAGCTGTTGCCCTACAGTCAGTGTGCAATTTTCATCCAAACGCGTATTCAACTGACGGAGTTGTGGAACCCCGATGCCATGTAAGAGGGCCACACTGGAACATGTATCACCCGCGACAACAATATAAAGGATGCGGCCATCTGGTCCTGGCGTCGCTGTCACAAATTGCGCCTTTGGCGCGGCATTCGCATTACTTGCAGGAAGTGTCGCACCCATGAACACCAAAGCAAGAAAGAATAAAATGATAATGAAGAACGGGCGTATTTTCATCGGCGCGGATTATATCAGGAAGGCTATCGTCCTGAGCAGGACGACGAATGTTCATTGAGAATTGTAGTCGAAGGACGATTTCGGCAAAGCAAAATAAATTTTGAGTATTGGAGATAATAAATATAGTGCGCTTCGACTTCGTTCGGGCGAAAAGCACGCCCTCTCGCCGCTCAGCGCGAAGATTTACTTCCCATATCTCTTACGAATCTCTGGCAGGAAGTAATTATCAAAGAACGCGTCTGCATCGTAATCAGGTTCCCAGTTCCAGTCCGCGCGGGCGAGAGAGTCATCCACATCTTCGGGCCAAGAGTCAACGATTCCTTGTCGGCGCGGGTTTGGCTTGAATGTGATTTGCGCGTCAGGAAATACCTTTAGGGCGCGATCACGGAATTCGCCTGCCGTCAACGCGAAGGCAGTAATGTTATACACCTGATGATTCATTTTCTCGCGCGGCACATCCAACAACATCAACAGGGATTTGATCGCATCGGGCATCGCCATGAAAGAGATCTTTGTATCTTCACGGACGAAACAAGTATATGATTTCCCTTGCGCCGCGGCGTGAAGCATTTCGGGACCGTAGTCGCTTGTCCCACCACTGGGAAGGGTAAAGGCTGAGATCAGGCCCGGGAAACGG
>Ga0075419_10001026_pt1 | contig 18036 bp, 16 predicted proteins | sample SoiMetdeltSBSDD3_FD_76900 | JGI IMG/M metagenome (GOLD analysis project Ga0075419, IMG submission 76900) | Bulk soil microbial communities from a Populus tree surrounding site in Tennessee, USA - Soil MetaG P. deltoides SBSDD3 | ecosystem: Environmental > Terrestrial > Soil > Tree plantation... | reverse complement strand
TGTTCCGGAGATCGTCAGTGAGCCGTCCGGCTCGTCGTTCAAACCGCCGAGGACGATCGCCTGATCCGAGAACTGCAGGCGCTCGATGTGCCGGAGCGTGTCGCTTCCATCCCTGGCGTCGACGCTATCGGTCACGGTGACGATGTCATCGCTCAGGTCGCCCGGCGTGCCATTGTCGTTGATGGTAATGTTGTAGTCGACGAGTGCCCCGGAGAACACGGCCGTGTCGAAGTCCTGGGTCTCCGAGTACTTCAGCTACGGACGATCTGCAGTTGGCTAGGGCTGTACCAACCGGCGACCATCGCCGGTACGAGGTCGACCATGCTGTCGGCGGAGAGCATTTCCGACGCCGGGTCGTCCGGAGCCGCCGCATTTCGCACACTGATGCGCACGTTCAGCCAGGCGTCGCCGTCGATGAGATCATTGCCGCCGCGGCCTTCAATGATGTCGCTGCCATCGCCGCCGAGAATGATATTGCCGCCGTCGAATGACGTTACCGTCGGAGTTGCGAGGGTCCCCAGCATACCATTGAGGAAACCCTGCAGGCCGTCGATGAGGCCAATATTGGTCAGCACGCTGCCATTGGGGCCGGCGGCCGCGATCCCGGTCGCGTCGACATCGACGGGCAATATCATCCTCGGCGGCGATGGCAGCGACATCATTGAAGGCAACGGCGGCGACGGCTCGTTCCCGGCCCACGGCCAGCTGACGATCGACAACTCGGGAAACGCGCGTGCTGTCGGCGTATCGTTGTCGTCGCCGCCTTCACCGATGAATTCATCGAAGCCGCCGCCGGCAAGCTGATCGAGAATCGTGATCTGGGCCTAGACGGTCATTTTGGCACCGACGACGATGTCTTCATCGGCGGCGGCATGGCGTTGCGATAATACGGAATTGTTTGCCTTCGGTCTGGTGCCCTTCAGCCCGTAAAATGAGGGGCTTCCCTTACCAGGCTTGTTTGGGGTTGCTCACTTCATAATATCAGCGAGCGCCTTGCGTGACTGCCGCAATAGCTCCTGAACCCGCCGACGTTCGGCTTTTCTCTCGCGGGTGAAGCGCCCGTGCTTAAGGGCATTTCTATTTCCTGGTGGGGCACCGGACCCCGGCGCGCCACCATGCATCCGGCAACGCCTTTTTCCATTGACTGCAGGAGCTCGGCAGAACTCACCCCGTCGGTTTCGAGCACCACAACGCCGGCTTAAGAGCATCGGCTCAGTGTTACGCTTGTGAGCGCCTGTCATGCGCGCCTCCTCCGTCTTATCGGAGTCGACGCGCGGCGTCTCTTCGGCTCAATAATTGGGACTGGCGTGGCGAGCTTTTCATTCGGCCCAATAATTGGCATCGCTGTCCGCTGCGCATTTGATAGCGCAAGCGGCGATTTCGTGGCCACTTTACCACTTTGTCCAGGGTTGTGGGTGATGGTGCCAACTATCGCTTGACCACCGTCACTGATGGACACATTTTGGACGGTGATGTTTCCCTTACTTGAGCAGAGTCTTTGATAGGCCTCATACTGAACCACAGACATGCGCATCAGCTTAGTAAGAGCATTTACGCAGGAATCGATTTCCTCGGGACTCCTTGCAGACCGTAGTCGTTCGATCGCAGCGACCGACTCGTCATAAATGCTGCAGAGCTGGGTCAGCAGCATGACCTGAATTTGATTTGTCGGTTTGGATCCCTGAACACCCGACAGGTAGAAGCCTTTTGCGGAGCCAGTACAACGGCTTAGCCTACTCAGCTGAGTCAGAGTTGCAATTCGGAAGTCCTCGTCGCCAATACCGTGTTTTTCGAGAAAATCTAAAAACGCCTGAGCTTTCCAATCTGAACGGACGCGGTACGCGTTCGGGTCTTTGATGACCGAATAATTTTAGTTAGTAGCTCTAGGATCAAAATAAAGATCATTTCGCTAAAAAAGAGTCATAGCGGCCCTCACGACTTTGCATGGGTTGTTCTCTACTTTGCGTGGGGTTGTTTTTCAGTTTTTTGATTGCCGTTAGCCAATCTAAGAGCCCGCGACGTCACGCCAAGGCAAGTCGCTCAACGCCAATGGCTGCCTTGTTCTTCGTCCAGCGGGCGCGGGCTGACATCGAGCCACCGGAACCCGAGGGTCCGGCGCTGCCGAGCAGTCCAGCGTTTCTGCACCGAGTTCCTGAAGCCGGCTACGCCCGCTATCCCGACCGACGCGCCAACGACAGCCACACGCCGCCGCCGATCAGTGCCACGCCCGACAGCCGGCCGAGCCATCGCGCCGGCGCCCGCTTCAGGAACAATTTTCGGCTCGCACCGGCGGCAATCGCCCAGCCCGCGTCCGTGACCGCGGCCATCGCGACCGAAATGATGCACATTACCGCAAGCTGATATCCGACCGGCAAATTCGGATCGACAAATTGCGGCAGAAACGCTGTGAAGAACGCGATGGTTTTTGGATTGGTTATCGCCACTGCGAAGCCGCGCCACAGGTACACATGGCCGCGCGGCGACACGGCCTCGCCGCTGCCGCCTGCATGCCGCCACGATTGAATGCCGAGCCAGACCAGGTAAGCCGCGCCAACCCAGCGCATAACCTCAAACACGTCAGAAGAAGTCTTCAGGATCCAGTTCAACCCGAGCGCGATGCAGGCGAGCAATAAGGCGTTGCCGAGCGTAGAGCCGGCCGCAGTCAGCAAGCCGGCGCCAATGCCGCGTGTGGCCCCGGTGGCGATGACCAGGGTGACGATCGGCCCCGGTACGATCACCAGGACGAAAGTGATCAGCAGGAAGGCGGAAAAGAGGTGGTAGTTCATGCTGCTGGCGAGGCCTGAGGTTACTCTTCCTCTTCACCCTCCTCGCTCAGGCGCTCGACGGAGACCACCCGCTCATCTTCGGCGGTGTTCAACACGATCACGCCCTGCGTCGAGCGTCCGGCGATGCGGATGCCTGACACTGGCGTACGGATCAGTTTGCCCGCATCGGTGACCAGCATCACCTGGTCAGCTTCCTCGACCGGGAACGAGCCGACGATCTTGCCGGTCTTCTTTGTCAGCGACATCGCGACGATGCCTTTGCCGCCGCGGCCGGTCGTCCGGTACTCGTAAGACGACGTGCGTTTGCCATAGCCGCGTTCGGATACCGTCAACACAAACTGCTCGGCGGCAGACAGGTCGACATAACGCTTCTCGCCAAGTTCGATGGCGCCGACCGTTTCTTCTGTATCGGTGTCCGCCTCCTCCTCGGCTGCCCCTCCCCTGCGAATGGCGCTGGCGCGCTTGAGATATGCGTCCCGCTCCTCCGCCGTGACATCGATGTGGCGCAAGATCGACAGCGAGATCACGTGGTCCTTATCGGCCAGCGTGATGCCGCGCACGCCGCGCGACGTCCGGCCCTGGAACACGCGAACCTCCGGCACAGGGAAGCGAATGCACTGGCCGCCATTGGCAGTGAGCAGCACATCGTCTTTTTCCGTGCAGATCTGGATATCGACGATGGACTCGCCGTTCTCGAGCTTCATCGCAATGATGCCGGAGGGGCGCACGTCGACAAAATCCGACAGCTTGTTGCGCCGGACCGTGCCGCTGGTGGTGGCGAACATGACGTCAAGTTCGCCCCAGGTCGTCTCATCCTCGGGCAGCGGCATGATTGTTGTGATCGTCTCACCCTGCTGCAAGGGAAGAATATTGATCAGCGCCTTGCCGCGCGCTTGCGGCGCCGCAATAGGGAGCCGCCAGACCTTTTCCTTGTAGACCTTGCCGCGCGAGGAAAAGTACAGAACCGGAGCGTGCGTCGAGGCAACGAATAGCCGCGACACGAAATCTTCTTCGCGGACCTGCATGCCGCCGCGGCCCTTGCCGCCGCGCCGCTGTGCGCGATAGGTCGAAAGCGGCACGCGCTTTATGTAACCCTGGTGGGAGACCGTAACCACCATGTCCTCGCGTGTAATGAGATCTTCTTCGTCAACCTGGCCGGTCGCTTCCGCGATCACAGTCCGCCGCGGTGTCGCGAACTCTTTTTTCACGTCGGCAAGTTCTTTTTTGATGATCTCCTGCATGCGCGAGCGCGAGCGCAGGATGTCGAGATAATCGGCGATTTCGGCCGCCAGCTTGTCGAGCTCTTCCTTGATCTCGTCGCGGCCAAGCGCGGTCAGCCGCTGCAGACGCAGGTCGAGGATGGCCTTCGCCTGCTCGGCGGAAAGCTTGGTCGTACCCTTGGGTGTGACCTTGTGGCGCGGATCATCGATCAGCGTCACCATCGAAGCCATGTCCTTGGCGGGCCAGTCACGCGCCATCAAGGCATCACGCGCCGCATTTGGATCCTTGGCGGCGCGGATAAGCTTGATGACTTCGTCGATATTGGCGACCGCTATGGCAAGGCCGACCAACACGTGGGCGCGGTCGCGCGCCTTGCCGAGCAGGTACTTGGTGCGCCGCGACACCACCTCTTCGCGAAAGGCGATAAAGACGCTCAGCAGGTCCTTCAGTGTCATCACCAAAGGACGGCCGCCGTCGAGCGCGACTATGTTCGCGCTGAACGAAGATTGCAGAGGCGTAAAGCGATAGAGCTGGTTGAGGACAACGTCCGGCACCGCCTCGCGCTTAAGCTCGACCACGACGCGGTATCCTTGTCGGTCGCTCTCGTCGCGCAGATCGGCAACGCCGTCGATTTTCTTCTCGCGCACTAGTTCGGCAATGCGCTCGACCATCGTGGCCTTGTTCACCTGATACGGAATTTCGGTGATGATGAAGGCTTCGCGTTCCTTGCGGATGGTCTCGACCTCGACCTTGCCGCGCATCACGATCGAGCCGCGGCCTTCCTTATAAGCCGAGCGGATACCGTCGCGGCCGAGGATAATGCCGCCGGTCGGAAAATCCGGACCCGGCACGATCTTGATCAGATCGTCGATGGTGAGCGCCGGATTGTCGATCAGCGCCGTGGCGGCATCGACGACCTCACCGAGATTATGCGGCGGGATATTCGTGGCCATGCCGACCGCGATGCCGCCGGCGCCGTTGACCAGCAAATTCGGGAAGCGCGCCGGCAGCACCACCGGCTCTTTCTCGCTTCCGTCGTAATTCTCCTGGAAGGCGACGGTGTCCTTGTCGATGTCGTCGAGTAGCGCCATCGCCGACTGCGCCAGCCGGCATTCGGTATAGCGCATGGCCGCCGGCGGATCGCCATCGACCGAGCCGAAATTGCCCTGCCCGTCGATCAGCATCAGGCGCATGGAGAAATCCTGCGCCATGCGCACCAAGGCGTCGTAGATCGCCTGGTCGCCGTGCGGGTGATATTTGCCCATCACGTCGCCGACTACGCGCGCCGACTTGACATACTTCTTGTCGGGCGTGTGGCCCTGCTCGTTCATCGAGTGAAGAATGCGCCGATGCACCGGCTTGAGGCCGTCGCGCGCATCAGGCAGGGCACGCGACACGATTACGCTCATCGCGTAATCGAGATAGCTGCGCTTCATCTCCTCGGTGATGGAAACGGGGCGCACATCGGACGGCGATGCGTCCCCCGATTTCGGAGGTTCGGTGTCGGCCAAGACAAGGTCCTGCGTGGAATTTTTAGTCGCGACTTTTTAGCTGATTCAGCGCTGTTTTGCCAATTGAAATGCGGCGCCATACAGGGTATTTTCATCAGTTTAATCAATGGCTTATATTAGGGAGCAAGTTCCAAAATTGCACCAATGGTATGCGCCAACCAAGCTCAAAAAATTTGCAATTCGTCACCTCGGACATGGTCGACGATTCCGCTTGCTCAGAAATGACTGTGGCCTCGCGCCGGCACGATCGTGCCGACGAAAGCACGACCCAGAGCCTGTGGTAGCCTAGGCACCGCGCATGCCGGTCGAATTTTTCATCTCGGCGCTTGTCACGCTGATCGTCGTCGTCGATCCGATCGGCCTCATACCTTCCTATTTGGCGATCACGCATGGTCTGCCTGAGAGCGCGCGGCGCAACGTCGCGCTTCGTGCCACGCTGATCGCTGCCTCTATTCTCGCCGGCAGCGCGCTGATCGGCGACTGGTTGTTGCGCACGCTCTCGATCGGCCTACCCGCGTTCCGCATCGCGGGTGGATTGCTGCTGTTCTCGATCGCTTCCGAAATGGTTTTTGGCGTTCGGATCGTGCGTCAGTCGCAACAGGCCGAACAGGCCGTCGAAGAGCACGTTCGCAACATCGCTGCGTTCCCGCTCGCCATTCCGTTAATGGCAGGTCCGGGCGCAATCACGGCAACGATTCTGCTCGCCAGCCGTGAGGGCGATTCCACGCGTCTCACGATCCTTCTCGCAGTCATTGTCATCGTCCTTGCGCTCTGCTTTGTGGTTTTTTCGCTCGCAGCTCGTATTGCCAAATGGCTCGGAGTGACCGCGAATGTCGTGGCGTCGCGCCTGCTTGGCGTGCTACTTGCGGCGCTCGCGGTTCAATACGTGATCGATGGCGTGCGCGCAGCGATGTCGGGCTGATGTGCCGCCTCGAGGACCTTCAGGAACCCTCGCAAGCGCAGCGTCGTTGTCTATCCCGGGCGGGTCAACTTTCGAGGTTGATGTGAGACTTCTGCAATTCGTCGCTATGGTGCTGACCGCACTGGCATTGGTTCCCGGCGGCGCGCACCTGTTCGCCCTGCCGAACAAGATTGGCCTGAGCGAAAGCGACTACTTTATTACCCAGAGCGTCTATCGCAGCTGGGCGCTGCTCGGGATCGTTTTGATTGGAGCTGCAATTGCGAACGTTGCGCTTGCGTTGTTCATACGCGCACAGCGCGCGCCCTCGATCTTCGCGCTGATCGGCGGGCTCTGTCTTGTCGCGACGCTTGTGATCTTTTTTGCTTTCACCTTTCCAGCCAACCAGGCAACCAACAATTGGACCCAGGTCCCCGCCGATTGGGAACAACTGCGTTGGCGGTGGGAGTTGTCGCATGCGGTGAATGCGGTGATCACATTTTTCGCATTCTGTTCGCTGACCATCTCATTGCTGTTGACGCGCAAGTGAGCGCAGGCGCAACCTGTCGTTCGGCTCACGCAACATGAACGACTTTTCAGACAGCAGCTGACAGCCTATGCCGGCTATCATCGCGATGAGCGCAATCGCGTGACCCATATATTTGGTATCCCGATTATCTTTCTTGCCGTCGTCCTGCCGCTCAGCCTGTGGCGGTTGAGCCTGATCGGCATTCCACTGAATGCAGCGATCGTGCTGGCCATACCCGCGATCACCGCCTGGATTCTGCTTGATGCAGGAGTTGGGCTCGCGCTCCTCGTTGGTATCATCCCGCTTCTTTTGATCGCGGCCATTGTCGCGACCCATGCCAGCCCGACGGTCGTCTGGCTTCTCGCCGCCAGCCTGTTCATTATCGGTTGGACGTTGCAGATCCTCGGGCATGCTCGGTTCGAGCATCGCAAGCCGGCGCTGCTCGACAATCCGATGCACCTGCTGATCGGTCCGATGTTTTTGATCGCGAAATTATTGGTCGACTTGGGCTTCCGGCCCGACCTGGCGCAGGCCATTCAAGCCGAACAGAGGTCGAGGCAAGTTATTTGAGGATTTTTGGTACACTCCCGTGCAAGCGGGGTTCTGGGAATAAAATATACAGGCAAACCACAACTCTCCGTTCATTCCCGCGTAAGCGGGAATCCAGAGTAACTTCCATGGCGCGAACAGATTGACTGGGTCCCCGCTTTCGCGAGGACGAACGGCTAGAGCCGCGTTAGAACGGGATCTCGTCGTCCATGTCGTCGTGCTTGCCACCCGCGCCGGCCATCGCTGGCTTGCGCTCACGCGACGCCGTAGGACCGGGCGAACCGAAATCGCCGTTATCGGCACCGGCGCCACCGCCGCCGGGCCGGTCGAGCATGGTCAGCGCCGAATTGAAGCCCTGCAGCACCACCTCGGTCGAATAACGGTCCTGCCCGTCCTTGTCCTGCCATTTGCGTGTCTGCAGAGAGCCCTCGAGATAAACCTTCGAGCCTTTCTTCAGATATTGCTCGGCGACTTTCGCCAGCCCTTCGCTGAAGATGACGACCCGATGCCACTCCGTCTTCTCGCGCCGTTCGCCGGTATTCTTGTCGCGCCAGGTCTCTGACGTTGCCACTCTCAGATTGACGATCGGACGCCCGTCCTGCGTGCGTCTTACCTCCGGGTCAGCGCCCAGATTGCCGACGAGAATGACCTTGTTGACGCTGCCTGCCATGATGCTCTCCGCGTGGCGATGCGCGTGTGCCGCTTCAACCGAAGCCGCTAGGCGCTCGCCGTTTGAGGGCCACGTGCCGCACGCGCCCCGATGAAAAACAAACCCACCCTAGACCTCGCGAATTAGCGTCACAAAGGGGACGGCAAGCGCGTTGCCCCTAATCCACAGGGGTTTGGGCCGCGCTGGTGAGCTGCCCCGAACCGGCGCCTTGTGGTTCCGTTCCTGTTATGTTCTAATCATTCCCGCACAGGTTTTCAACTGCGATTCCGGGGGCGGGCTGGCAAAGGCTAGTCGTTCTTACTACGTTCCAACCAGCAAGCCCGAACGGTCCCGCATCTTTTGCCGGGCCGGTGGGGTGTCTTTGCCCTACACGTCTCGTTCCACAGGTCTCAGTGCGAATCCTATGGCTGAACGCTCCAGCAATGCCGGCCGCGACGCCCGCCAGATAACGATCCGCGGCGCCCGCGAACACAATCTCAAGAACATCGACGTCGCGATCCCGCGCGACCGGCTGGTCGTGTTCACCGGCCTGTCCGGCTCGGGAAAATCCTCCCTCGCCTTCGACACGATCTATGCGGAGGGCCAGCGCCGGTACGTTGAATCCCTCTCGGCTTATGCGCGCCAATTTCTCGAAATGATGCAGAAGCCGGACGTCGACCAGATCGACGGATTGTCGCCGGCGATTTCGATCGAACAGAAGACCACCTCGAAGAACCCGCGCTCGACCGTCGGCACCGTCACCGAGATCTACGACTACATGCGTCTCTTGTGGGCGCGTATCGGGGTGCCCTACTCGCCCGCCACCGGCCTGCCGATCGAAAGCCAGACCGTGTCGCAGATGGTGGACCGCGTGCTCGCCCTGCCGGAAGGCACCCGCATTTATGTCCTCGCGCCGGTGGTCCGCGGGCGCAAGGGCGAATACAAGAAGGAGCTCGCCGAATTTCTGCGCAAAGGCTACCAGCGCGTGAAGGTCGACGGCGCATTCTACGAAATTCAGGACGTCAAGTCGCTCGACAAGAAGTTCACCCACGATATCGACGTGGTGGTCGACCGTCTCGTGGTTCGCAGCGACATCGGCACGCGACTGGCGGATTCCCTTGAGCAGTGCCTCAAGCTTGCCGATGGCCTCGCCGTCGTGGAGCTGGCGGACACCAAGGCAACCGGCGCAGCGGCCAACCGCGGGCGCAACGCCAACGCCGAGCGGCTCATCTTCTCGGAGAAATTCGCCTGCCCGGTATCCGGATTCACCATTTCTGAAATCGAGCCGCGGCTGTTCTCGTTCAACAATCCTTTCGGCGCCTGCCCCGAATGCGGCGGCCTCGGCGTGGAGCAGCATATCGACGCCGACCTGGTGATCCCCGACCGCGATGCCACGCTGCGCAAGGGCGCCATAGCGCCGTGGGCGAAATCGTCATCGCCTTATTACATCCAGACGCTCGACGCGCTCGCCAAGCATTACCGTTTCACGCTCGATACCAAATGGAAGGATCTGCCGAAGAAAACGCAGGACGCGATCCTTTATGGATCCGGCGAGGAGGACATCAAATTCGTCTACGACGACGGACTACGCGGCTACACGACGAAGAAGCCGTTCGAGGGCGTCATCACCAACCTGGAGCGGCGCTTCCGGGAAACCGAGAGCGAATGGGCGCGCGAGGATCTGCAGAAATACTTCACCGACGTGCCCTGCAAGGCCTGCCAAGGCGCGCGGCTCAAGCCGGAGGCGCTGTGCGTCAGGATCGCCGATAAGAACATCGCCCAGGTCGCCGACCTGAGCGTCAAGCGCGCGGGCGAGTGGTTCACCACCCTGCCCGCCCAGCTTAATGCCAAGCAGAATGAAATCGGCGTGCGGGTGCTCAAGGAGATCCGCGAGCGGCTGAAGTTTCTTGTCGACGTCGGCCTCGATTATCTCACGCTGTCGCGCGCCAGCGGCACGCTTTCCGGCGGCGAGAGCCAGCGCATCCGGCTTGCGTCGCAGATCGGCTCAGGTCTTACGGGCGTGCTTTATGTTCTCGACGAGCCGTCGATCGGGCTGCACCAGCGCGACAATGCGCGCCTGCTCGAAACGCTGAAAAGGCTGCGCGACCTCGGCAACACCGTGATCGTCGTAGAGCACGACGAGGATGCAATCCGCTCAGCCGATCATGTGCTCGATATCGGTCCCGGGGCGGGCATCCACGGCGGCGAGATCGTCGCCGAGGGAAAGGTGCAGGATCTGGTCGAGGCGCCGAAATCATGGACCGGAAAATACCTTTCCGGCGAGCTCTCGGTGCCAATCCCCGAGCGGCGGCCGCGCAATGCGCGCCGTACGATCAAGATCGTCAATGCGCGCGGCAACAATCTCAAGAGCATCACCGCCGAGATTCCGCTCGGGCTTTTTACTTGCGTCACCGGCGTTTCCGGCGGCGGAAAGTCGACGCTTCTCGTCGACACCCTCTACAACGCGGTGGCGCGCAAATTGAACGGCGCGTCGCTGGCGCCGGGCGCGCACGACCGGATCGAGGGGCTTGAGCACATCGACAAGATCATCGACATCGACCAGTCGCCGATCGGCCGCACGCCGCGATCGAACCCGGCAACCTATACCGGCGCCTTCACCCCGATCCGCGAGTGGTTCGCCGGCCTGCCGGAGAGCAAGGCGCGTGGCTACGAGCCTGGGCGCTTCTCCTTCAACGTGAAGGGCGGTCGCTGCGAGGCCTGCCAGGGCGACGGCGTGATCAAGATCGAGATGCACTTTTTGCCGGACGTCTACGTCACCTGCGACGTCTGCAAGGGCAAGCGGTATAACCGCGAGACGCTGGAGGTCCTGTTCAAGGGCAAGTCGATCGCCGACGTCCTTGATATGACGGTTGAAGAGGCGCTCGAATTCTTCAAGGCGGTCCCGCGCGTGCGCGACGTGCTGGCGCTGCTCCACCGCGTCGGGCTTGATTACATCCATGTCGGCCAGCAGGCGACCACCCTTTCCGGGGGCGAGGCGCAGCGCGTCAAGCTTGCCAAGGAGCTGTCAAAGCGGGCTACCGGGCGCACGCTTTACATTCTGGATGAGCCGACCACCGGCCTGCATTTCCACGATGTTGCCAAGCTGCTTGAAGTGCTTCACGAGCTGGTTGAAGGCGGCAATACCGTCGTTGTCATCGAGCACAACCTCGAGGTCATCAAAACGGCCGACTGGGTGATCGACCTCGGCCCCGAAGGCGGCGATGGCGGCGGCGAGATCGTCGCAGCCGGCACGCCGGAAGATATCGTCAAGGTGAAGCGCGGCTATACCGGGCAGTTTCTCTCACCGGTTTTGGTGCGGGAGGCGAAGCGGAAGAAGCGGGTTCAGGCGGCGGAGTAACTGAGCCACGCTACTTATTCAGAATATGCTTCTCAAAAAATTCCGGCCTGAAATTCTGCGGCGGCGTATCACGGTTCGGCCGCCCCTCCGGTGTGAAGTCCATCAGATTCCAGTAGGGCCACACCGTATCGACGCCAGACTCGGCGCTCCAGAAGTGAAAAATCTTGCCATCCCGCTTCCTGAACGCATGCATCGCGGCCTGCTGATCGTCATCCGTCTCGCCCTGGCACCCATAGTCCTTCTGAAACGTCGACTCGTAGCCTGACAGCAGCGGGATCTGCGACCAGCCGCGCTCCTTGGCCCAGACGTCGATCTTTTCGGCGGGCGCCTTGGCGATCGTGGCAAAAGCCGCGTCCCGGCTCACCTGGTACCAGGCCCGGTCGAACCCATCCATCAGCGACGTGCAGGACGGACACGGCTTGTCCCAGTTTGGGCCGAACATGAATGAATAGAGCAGCAGCGAATTCTTCCCGCCGAACAGCTCGGAGAACTTTACGCGCTGCCCGACCTTGCCGTCGTTCGCCCACTGGAAGACATAGTCCTCTTTCAGTTGTCCACCATCAGGGAGCTGGCGGCGCTTCGCCGCCACGGCTTTTGTCTTGTCGGCCAGCTCCTTCTCGTCCTTGAGCAACGCGTCGCGCGCATCGCGATAGGCCTTGCTTTCGTTGGGATACCGAAGCTCGCTCATGGCCTCTCCTCTTACTCCTTACTTTGACACGCAGTACGGCTGTTCGCCGCCTGGGTGGCACAGGCCGGGGCGGCAGGCGCTGTCGCATTGATTTTTCGGATGACCACGGTTAGCGCACCCGCTCAGACATGCCTCGCGGTTCGTCATGGTCGCGAGCGCAGCGGCAGCCTCCTGGTCGCCCCGCGCCGCAGCGGCCTGCGTGCTCGACAAGCTCATGGGGCCTTTCGCTGCCAGAGCAGAAGCCGGCAGCAGCGCCGCGATAACGATGCACAAGACAAAACGCATGATGACCTCCGTTTTCGATTTTCACGTTAACGCACAAGGGTATGTTTCGGATGCAGCGACCGGGCGCGATAATTCCAGCACATATCGGTAGGGACCGGTGCTGAAGGCGTTACGAGCGCACCCACCGCCGCATAAACTCGCCGGCCTGCTCCAGCGCCTCGCGCCCCGCCGTGAGCTTCGCGTTCCACATCGCCCAGGCATGGATCATGTGTGGCCAGACTTGCAGCGTGACACTGACATCGGCCAGGCCGGCCGCGCGCGCAAAGCGCGCGGCATCGTCAAGCAATGTCTCCGATGACCCAACCTGGATGAGCGTCGGCGGAAAGCCGCTCAGGTTGGCGAACAGCGGCGAGATCAGTGGATCCCTGCGGTCGATGGGCGCGGGCGCATAGGCGCTTGCCAGCTCCTCGAGATAGGCCTTGTGAATGAGCGGATCGACGTGATCCTTCGTCTCGAGCGAGGCGCCGGACATCGTCAGGTCGGTCCAGGGCGATGCAAGCCAGGCGCACGCCGGCTGCTCCTCGCCCGCCGCGCGAAGGCGATTGATGAGCGTGATCGTCAGATTGCCGCCCGCGCTGTCACCGCCCACCGCGATGTTGCGCGCGGGAATGCCCTGCTTGCGCAGGAAACGCCACGCGGTCATCGCATCCTCGTGCGCCGCCGGATAAGGATGCTCGGGCGCAAGGCGATAGTCGACCGCAAGCGTACGCATGTGCGCCGCCCGCCCCGCCTCCGTCACCATCCGCCGATGGCTGACGATCGAGCCGGAGCAGTAGCCGCCGCCGTGAAAGAACATCAGCACGCGCGAAGCGTCGCTCCCGGGCACGATCGACCATTCGCCCGGCAATCCGCCAAGATCAACCGGTTCGAGATGCACGTCGCCCGCGACCGGCCAGGTCGAGCCGATCTCGTCGATGCGCGCACGCCGCTCGTTCCAGCCGACCGGTCGCGGCTTCGCCGTCAGCAACGCGCGGATCGCGTCGATTTCGTCCTGGCTCACGGATAAATCCTGCGAAGTCTGAGGATATCACGCGAGCAAGTGTAGCCCGGATTGCGCGAAGCGAAATCCGGGGCTGCACGTCTTGTCATGTCGGGGTTAAGACGTGGATGGCCGGGCCAAGCCCGGCCATGACAGTTTGAGAAGGATGCCCGCAACAAGTGCGGGCATGACGCCGACTATGTGTAGCGCTCATATCCGAATTCGGTTCATTCCCGCGTACTCGCCGCCGTGAAGCCAAAGCCGGTTTCGCTTGCCGAAGCCTGCGAAGCGCGCGCAGGCTGTGGCCGGCACCAATAGAGAGTGAGTTGTTTCGCCGCTACCTTCTTGCCACGCAGTAAGGCGTCGCGCCGGTCGGGTGGCAAAGGCCTGGCCGGCAGGCACTGGCGCACTGTCCTTTCGAATGCCCGCGGGCAGAACATCCGCTCAAACAGGCCTGGCGGTAAGTCGTGGTTGAGATCGCAGCCGCAGCCTGCTGGTCACCCCGCGCAGCGGCGGCCTGCGCACGCGACAGGCTGATAGCTCCACTGCCCTTGGCGGCCAGTGCGGAAGCCGGCAGCAGCACGGCGAGTACGATGCACAAGATAAAACGCATGATGGACCTCTTTTTTTTGCGTCAACGCGTGAGGGCGTGTTCCGGATGCATCGGGCGCGGGCATTTCCAGCCAGGCTGGGTTGCGGCGCTTTACACCGCCAGCGCTTTGCACCGCTAAGTCGGCCGCAGGTCGAACCAACTCCGCAGCGCGCGCGTCCGATATGTCCCGCCAGCGTGAGCGCGCCAAAAGCCGGCAGGCCCATCAACACTAGCATGAGCGGCAGCAAGCCAAAACCGGTGCCGTGTTCCGAGACCAGCAGCATGGCGAGAAAATGTCCGGCCAGGGTTCACCGTGAGCGCGTTCACGGCCGCTCCTCGCTGGCGTATCCCGTCACCGCAAGCAGCCCGACGAGCGAAACAAGCCGTGCTCCAATGTTACCGGTCACTATGTTATGCAAGAGTGGGCGTTAGGAATGCGCCCGCTGACTTATCTGCGCACCGCCTTTGATGAATCCTTCGCGGAGTATGGCATGCGTCTTCAGGTCGAAACCACTCATGAGGCAGGCAGGGAACTGCCGCTCGCGTTTCATTTCAACGCCCGGCGCGTCGAGGTTGTGAAGGTCATCGACCAATGGTTCGGCCCTGACTACCGGTACTGCAAGGTCAAGGGCGACGATGGGGCGGTCTACATCCTGCGCGTTGTCGAGCACTGCTCCGACTGGCAGCTCACGCTGTTCTCGAGCCGCCGCATCCAGGCCGCCGCAGCATCCTCCGGCACCTGATGAGCACCACAATCGACGCCGCGACCCTTCGCCAAATCGCGAACGAGGCTTGCGCTGCATTTTGCAGTGGTGCAGGCCGGGTCCCTTCATTCTCTGCACGCTATCCCCCTCTCAGCCTTGACGACGCCTATCGGGTGACGGCCCTCGCCAATGACCTGCGCATCGCGCAAGGTCACAAGCCGGTGGGTCGCAAGATCGGCTTTACCAACAGCCGGCTGTGGGAAGAATACGGCGTGCACGCGCCGATCTGGGGTTATGTCTACGACCGTACCCTGCACGATCTTGCCGCCCCTTTTTCGCTCGCGCCCTTTGCCGAACCCAAGATCGAGCCGGAAATCATGCTCGGCCTGGCCGAAGCGCCCTCGCCCGGCATGGACGATGCCGCACTTCTTTCGTGCATCGCCTGGGTCGCGCACGGTTTCGAGATCGTGCAGTCGATTTACCCCAGCTGGAAATTCACGCCGGCCGATAGCGTCGCCGCCAACGCTTTGCATGGCGCGCTGCTGATCGGCCCGCGCCACGAGATCGGCACGAAGAAGGATGAATGGCTGCGCGCACTCACAAACTTCGAGATCGAACTCTTCTGCGACGGCAGACCGATGGACAAGGGCCATGCTCTCAACGTGCTCGAAGGGCCGCTGTCGACCATCCGCTACGTGATGGATCTGCTTGCGCGCGATCCCTTCAATCCACCGCTCGCGGCCGGCGAGATCATCTCGACCGGGACGCTGACGCGCGCGCTGCCGGTGAAGGCTGGCGAGAGCTGGACGACCAGGCTCAAGGGGATTGCGCTGAAGGACGCGGGCATACGGTTCTGTTGATTTTGCACGCCTCGCCTCAAGCGCCTGCCAGCACCTCTCCCAGAAACAGCCTCGACTTGCGGTAGATCCCCTTCGCCTCGCTCTCCCGCGGCCCGCCAATTGCAAGCCGGAGCGGCGCAGCGCCGTCATGCGATGCAAGCAGCGTCATCAGCCAGGCCCGCGCCTTCGCAACCGCGTTATGTTCGCCCGGATCGATCACAAGGAGCGGCTTTCCGTAGCGTGCCGCCAGTTGCTCGGCCAAAGCCGTGCCGGGCGAGGCCTTGGTGCCGCCGGCATCGACGACGATCAAACATGCATCGCCGTCGCGCACATTCCATTCCGTGCGCTGCGCCGGATCGGCCAGTGGCGTTTCACGCAACAGCGGATAGGACGACCGCACGCCGGGTGGATTTGGCATATCCTCCGCCCAGCCGCCCAGCGGACACCAGCCACTAAACGGAATACCGTGCGAGATCGCTTCATCGAGCGCCGCTCGGTCGACACCGCTTTGTCCTCCAGAGATGACTATGAGCCTGGACATGGCCGGGCGCCTGCTTTTCCCCAATGCAATCAGGAATATACAAGCGGGCAGGAACCATCGCCCGCCAATCTCATTGTTGGACCAGAGAATTGCCTCGATATGTGGGTCGTACGAGGCTGCGAGAGGGTTGGACAATGCACTTATCGGGCGAAAGTCTTCTCGTGATTTTGTTGGTGGGTCTTGTTGCCGGCTGGCTCGCCGGAAAAATTGTCGAGGGCAGCGGATTCGGCCTGATCGGCGATATAGCCATCGGGATCGTCGGAGCCCTGATCGGCAGCTGGTTGATGCCCAAGCTGGGTATTCGTATCGCCAGTGGAATCGTGTCGTCGATTATCGTCGCGACGATCGGCGCGGTCCTTCTGCTGGCCATAGTAAGGCTCGCGACGGGCGCCTATCCGCGGCGTCGTTGGTGGCGATTGTAGGAGACGGTTGCCGGCTGTCGGACTTGGGCCCCTGTGGAATAGCGGGGACAGAAGCCGCAAATCGCACATCCTGTGACCCTCATCACAGTGGCCCTGCCGGAGCCGTTATAAGCCTCGGTTGATTTTCGGAGTGCTCTGGTGCTCTGAAAAAAGGGGCCGCTCGTCAGTCGACTGCGGCCCCAAAGAAGGCCACCGGCGGGGTGACGCCGGTGGCTGCCTACTACCAAAAAAGCCCGGCCCCGCTTTTTTTGTGACGAAATTGTAGCAATCCCCAATTTTACCGTCGGCCGCTCACCTGTGGCTCATGTTGCGTGGCGGAAACGTCACCGACAATTTTGTCAACGCGCCCGCGCCGCTGAATCGTTTCGCTCTCAGTTATCGTCGATGGTGGCCCGCCACCGCTGCAAGGTCGACGAAAAATCAGAATCCCGTTTACCTAACGCACGATGCCGGAAGCTGTTACCTCCGCCGCATCCACCAGCTCAGGGCGAGCAGCGCGATCCCCAAGGCTCCCGAAAGCATGCCGTGCTTGGCGCGGATGCGCATGAGGCCTGTTTCGTGCCCCGGGAAAAATGTTGGCAGCGCATCCGCCGGCACGAGAAAATAAACCGCCGCGGCGACGACGAAGATAACGCCGAGAATAGTGACAATTGATTTCATTGGTGATCTCGCCTGATGAATGTGAGCCCGAGTACTCAGTATAGAAAGATGCGGCCTGCGCCAACAGATTACGACAACTTGCCGCCGGTCATCCGTTTCATGCGAATGATCTCCACGCAGGCGATAAAGATGAAGCCGCCCAGTAGCGAGATTGCGTCAAGAGCCGCCCGCAACCACCGTGCAAGTTGACCGATCATTGTCTCAGGTCTTTGTGCTGCATTCCCGCGCTCGTGCCAGCTTTGGTTTGAGTGTTCATACTGGGACGCCGATCGAAGTAGTCGTGCGAGGTCGGCGCGGAACTGCGAACGATCGGATGAATGCGCGATAAGCTCGGAAAAACCGGCAGACCATCCCTGCGGCCCGCCGGCAGACGCTCTCAGCGCTTGCGGTATGGATATTTCCCGCCAAGACCATCCTAGGGTCTTCAGGCTGTCGGATATGTCGCGATAGAAGCGATGACTGAAAACGTAGACGCCAACGGGCGAACCCACGGAAGCAATCTGTCTTAACCGTGAAACGGCAATTTCTGTCGTGCCGAAGCGCTCGGTCTTTCCGCCAAATGAAATAACGATCTCTTGCTCGAGAAGATCGATTTTTGTCGAGGATGCACGCTCCCTTCGTTCGTATAAAAGCTCAATCAGCTCCTCACTGCTGAGTGGCGCCCTTTCAACGCCTGCGACATCCTTTTCTAGGTCGATTATCTGCAGCCCTTCGGTCCCGGGCGCAGGAGCGTTTTCGTGGGCCGCAAGCATAATGAGGAGAATCAGAATGAGCAGCGCAAATATGTTCGCGGAGATGTCCGTCATCGCGGAAATATTGTGCGAC
>Ga0075419_10001025_pt1 | contig 18056 bp, 14 predicted proteins | sample SoiMetdeltSBSDD3_FD_76900 | JGI IMG/M metagenome (GOLD analysis project Ga0075419, IMG submission 76900) | Bulk soil microbial communities from a Populus tree surrounding site in Tennessee, USA - Soil MetaG P. deltoides SBSDD3 | ecosystem: Environmental > Terrestrial > Soil > Tree plantation... | reverse complement strand
TCCGAAAGGAGTTGCATATCCGTCCTCATTCACCCGTCCTCATCGCCGGAAGCACGCATTCAGGCGAGGAAGAGATCCTACAGTCCTGTTTTTTTCGGCTGCGACGCAAATGCCCGGATCTCAGACTCATCCTGGTGCCTCGACATCCCGGAAGGGGTTCACAGATCCTCAAGTTGTTTCAGGATGACGGCGTCGATGCCGCACTCTTCTCCCAGTTGAACCGCTCAACACCGGTGATCGTCGTCGACCGCCTGGGATATTTGAGCCGGCTCTACGCCCTCGCCGACATCGCCGTCATTGGAGGAAGTTTTGTGCCGAAGGGGGGACAAAATCCCATCGAACCGGCGGCCTGTGGTAAACCGGTTCTTTTCGGGCCTGACATGCACGACTTTCCCGATGTGTCGAGATGGCTCCTCGAAGCAGGAGGCGCGATTCTCGCCAATAATGAGGAGGACCTGTATGCAGCCTGTGACCGGTTGTTAACGGATCCGGAACAGGCCGCCGCGATGGGGCAACATGGGCGCCGCGTGGTCACGGCACATCAGGGCACGACGGCGAGGATCGTGCAAGATATCGTGACGATACTATCCGCGAAGTGAAGAGGCCGACAGATGCGTCAAGCACGCCGGCCATCAGGCGATCGCCACAGATCCTTTGAAACCCCGCTCTTCCTGGCCGATCTATTCCGCTAGCGCAGCCTCACCGCACGCCCGTCAAGCTTCGTGTCAGCAATGAATTTTTCGATGTTCTTTTCGAGCACTTCATTGATGAGTTGCTGTGCATCTTCCGGGTCGAACCAGAACACCTCATCGCTCCCCGCGCCCATGACACGTTCCTGAATGCTGCTCTCGTCGCCATGGTTGGCCACCCGAACCATCATGGTGTTCTTCGCTTCGATTTGGGTACGGCCGACCTTGCTGACGGCTTGCACGGAGAGATCTTGGATGGTGCCGGAAATCGTGGCGTCGGGTGCCGCTCCGCTGGAACCATTCAAGCTGGCCTGCCATCCACGTTTGCTCAGTTGCTGGACAAGCGCCTTCGCGACCGCCTCGCCAACGGTCCCGTTCGGCACGTCAAAGTAACTCATATCCCCCCAAAGATGCGACCGGCTCCCCAGGTGCGTGCGATCCATTCGGACGTCGTCAAACGGCTTGACAACCACCCGCGGTCCCATGCCCGCTGTGTTGGTCGTGGCCTGGTTGGGAGATGTGGATGGGATGGCGACGTCGATCCGCTCGCCTTTAGCCGCACATCCAGCCAGCACACACAGACAGACGGCCACAACTGGTCCTACTCCTCGCATCTTCGATCCTCCTCTTGGTGATAATCACTCACCGTCAACATATCGCCGGCTGCATCGGCAGTGGGCTACTGCACGACAAAATGGGCCCGCCGGTTTTGCTGATAACAGCTTTCGTCTCGCTCCTTGCAGAACGGCCGTATTTCGCCATAGCTGGTTGTTTTCAATCGAGCGGCAGGCACTCCAAGGTCCTCCAGATAGCGCTTGACGGAGCGAGCCCGCTTGTCTCCTAACACCAGGTTGTAGGCTTGCGTGCCACGCTCGTCGCAGTGTCCTTCAATGACGACGGCCTTTCCCGGCCGGTTCTTGATCCAGTCGGCATTGGCGTCAAGAATCGTCTGGGCATCTCTCCTGATCGCATACTGGTCGTAATCAAAGAAGATGTCGGCCAGCTTCGCTGCGTCCATGGGAGATGAGGCGGCGGATGGAGGCGCAGGCGAAGGTGCCGGCTCCGTCAGGGCACTCGGAGGTGAGGCTTCCTGTGGCGCAGAGGCCATGTCTCCGGGGGTGCGCATCGTTTCAAAGGTAGACCGCTTATCATCGGGAATGGTCGCAAAGCCCTCGGGCTGGATGGTCTCCACTGGTGCTGCTGCGCTTTTTGCCCTTGTCGTGGAAGAGGCCTCGCCCGACGATCCCGCCACGCGCTTCCCACAACCTGAAATCGTCGTCAGGATGATCACACAGGATACAGCCGCTAACACCGTATGCCGAATTCCCTGGTCTGGCATTCCCCACCTCTCTCTATTAGATGAATCGCTGCGATCCGCCGTTCGTGCACTTCATTTTTTGAAGGGTTGTTCAGAAAACAGGAGATTTATAGCCGGTCGCTGCGTTTCTCGCAAGGGGAGAAGGAGGAAAGAGAACCGTGATCGGGAGGATCGTCTTGCGACCGCACATAAGACATGCGGCGGGATACGACTATTTTACTTTGGAAAAATCGGCGGGAATGCGGACTTCTTTGCCGTCCTGCAGATTGATCACAAACACCGAGGCGGCGTTAGGATCGAAGCTTTCATAGGCGAATACCGCAGTGAACCTCGACCGGTAGGCGGGACCGCTTCCTTCATTTTTCCGGCCGCGCTCCGCTTTCCCGATGTCGATGGCTTTCACTTTCTTACTGCCCTGCTGCAGCTCGATGAGAGCGCCTTCCGCGAAGTACTCGTCATCCCCGCACAGTTGCACTTCCACTTCCATGTTCGGCATATCGACGACTTTCCTAATGAATTCGTCGGGCATGCGAATGTCAGTTTTTCGCTTTTTGGACTCGGAGGCTTCCTGTCGGCCGAAGGCCTCCAGCCGGTAACGCTTGGTTCGGAGGATGGCACTTGCACCACAGGCATCTTTCTCGGGATCGGCTCCCACGCGTGTGGCCATGGATGCGTGCTGAAGAACCTTTCTCACATCTTCAGGGCTGTTGGCCTTTTCCATCGGGGCGCGGCCGGCTTCTAGGGCCTTTTGCGCCTCCTCTGAGGACAGTTTCACGTCGATGGCAAATGCCGGAGTGAAACCCACCCACAGGAGCGCGGCCAGCACACCTCGCACCCCGTTCCCTTGAGCCACCATGAGAGCCTCCATGAAAACGAATGAAGGCGGCATTCTACGAAAAGCCTCTCCCCTTTTGCAATCAGCCGGCGAACCTTACCCAGTTGGAGTAAGGCTTCTTGTCATACACTAGATCGACGTTCACGGGAACGGCCATGCCTGCCTCCTGCAGCATCCGGACGACGAGACGAAGAGGAAACCCGACGACGGTCGTAAAGTCACCCTCCAGCGATTCGATCAAGTCGACGCCCGGGCCCTGAATCGAGTAGGCCCCAGCCTTTCCAAGGCTATCGCCCGTTCTGAGGTAGCGTTCATGTGCTTCCGCATCAAACGGCTTCATTCGAATGCAGGCGCTCGAGATGTCAGTGACCTCCAGGTGTCCCGCTCGACATGCGAGTGTGACGGCCGTCTTGATGCGATGCTCACGGCCGGCAAGGTGCCGCAGAATTTTACGCGCCTCGACAAGATCGCCGGGCTTTCCCAGCACCTCCCCATCCACTTCGATCAGCGTATCGCTGGCTAAGATGAGGGCGTCCGGATCATGTTGTGCCACCGAGTCGGCCTTACGCTGCGCGAAGGACCGGACGAGTTCGTCGGCGGAGCGGTCCGGCACAAGACGTTCTTCGTAGATCGGATCACGGATCTCGAATGGAATGCCGAGAAGGGCGAGCAGGTCACGGCGGCGCGGCGAAGTCGAGGCCAACACTAACCGCTGCATCGAGATGCCAAAGGAGCGGTGCTCTCCACAAGATCGGATGACGGGTCTTCCCGATCGTTTGCATGAACGAAGGCATGATACTCGGCGAGAGCCGCTTCGAGCTCTGCAACGGAGGAAACGAGGAACATCCTGGCGCGGAGCGCCGCGGCACGGGGAAATCCCTTGCAATACCAGCCGAGATGTTTTCGCATCCGTCTGAATTGCCGACTACCCCATTGTCGTTCAAATACTCTTGCATGCTCCAACAACACGCCGAACCGCGCCGCAAGGTCTGGTGTCCACGGGGGCGACGCCATTGATCGATCTGTCTGGACGCAGTGCCGAGCCTGTTCCTTGTCTCGAAAAAACCACGGAACCCCTAATGCCGCCCGTCCGACGAGCACGCCATCCACCCCTGTTTCGCGGACATGACGCACGACATCGCTCAAGGTCTGAACGTCCCCGTTCCCGAGCAGCAAGGTTCCGCTGCCGCGAACCACCTGAGCCGCGCGCGCGATTGCGGACCAATCGGCCTCCCCCCGATACATTTGCTGGAGGGTCCTTCCATGTAATGAGATGACCGCGGGAGATTCCGAGAGCAGATGTTCGATCCATCGCTCGACGATCACTTCATCATACCCAAGGCGGGTTTTGACCGAGAGAGGAATAGGCATACGAGCGCGAGTAGCCGCAGGATCGCGATGCGCTTTCAACCGGTTGATCATGTCGATTCTGACCGCTTTGAGGCCGGCTCTCTCGAGCGTCTGACCGGCAGTCCAATCGGCGATTCCTTGCTTCGCAGCGCGAATGATCGCATGCGCGAGATCAGGCGTCCGGATCAAACCTGCCCCGGACCCTGAGGAGGCGACGTTTCGGGAGGGACAACCCATGTTGATGTCCAGACCATCAAACCCCAGCTCGCAGACCACATGCGCCGCTTGATAAAACAATTGCGGATCCTTGCCGTACAACTGCGCCACAATCGGACGCTCACTCTCGTCATAGTGAAGGCTATCGAGCAGAAATTCTGGTCCGCGGCACACGTCATGGACATGCGTGAACTCAGTAAAAATGACATCCGGTTTACCCTGACTCGCGATCGTATACCGAAAGGCGGAATCCGTCACGCCGTCCATGGGTGAAAGTCCGATGATCGGCGATGGCAGCCTGTTCCAGAACGTCATCACTGCGACTCCACGAGGGCTTCAAGATCAGCATGAGCGCTGGCAACAGTGTAGGCCGAGCGTAAGGCGTCCGCTTCCTGCCTGGTCAAGGAAAGCAATGAAGGCGCCCGTTCCGAGACGAACTCCACCACGCGATCGATCTTCAAGAGGAAAAAATCATACGGCCGATCGACTGGGCGGGGTGTGTGAAACCACCACGTCACAAACTGGCCTAAGGAAAGGCCGGTTTCATTCAGGCGGCGGGAAGTCTCGGGAAACATCTCGGTGATGTCTCCTCCCCAATGAAGGATCTCATGTGGCAGATACTCATCAATGTAGCGTGTCAGGCCCACCGTATCTGCGACAACTTCCTTCCAGTTCGGACCGGTCGGCGGCTGTCGACCAGATACAATCTGTGCGTATTGTGCATAATCCGCCAGGAGTTGTACGCGGTCGTTGTTGCACGCCACAGGCGCATTCCTGTCCTGGGCCGCTGGCCCGACAGTGTCCGGAGCCGGTATGCGGTTTGACAAACAGCGGTCGATTGCAGGGCTAAACCGCCTCTTGGCATCCTGAAATTCATTTACAATCTGCTCCATCGGCTTGGTGTCAACTTCAAGCGCGATCCCGCGGAGATTACACAGGCGGGGATGAGCCAGGACCTGCTCGAGCACCATCCAGGACATCTCCGGAATCGGTGCGCTATGGGCATCAATCCACTCGGGATGCTCTCGCTCAGAATGCCGACGAGAGACCGCCGCCTCATGCGGCGCCAAGCCCGCGACATGAATCTCGATCACACGCTCCAGAGGAAATTCGTCTAAGAACCTCTCGACGAATACCTCGAGACTCATCTCGCGGCGTGCGGCGGAATACCGATACACCGTCCAGAGATGTCCGATGTCAAGAACGAACCCGCAAGGCGTCAAATCGGCGACGAGCCGGAAGTAGGATGGAACCGCCATGGTCCCGGCCATAAAGTACGTGAGCGGCGGCATCTCCAAGAGAAACAAGGGACCGAAATTCCGGCCTGGCAACCGCCGCTCATCCATCTTCGCTTGCACGATTTCGATGTTGTCTGCAACGACTGTTGCGCTCTGGACCGTATAAAGCGGAGGAAGATAGGTGCCGAAGGAGTAGCCGGCCATTTGCTTCGTCGCGCATTCATGGTTGAGCCAGGGACTTTTCAGAATATGCAGTTGGGAGATGACGTCGTCGAGTTCGCCATGCAGATGCGTCGCCCCTGCGAAGTCCGGCTGTGTGACCCACAGTCCTTCACCGTGGTACGCAAAGGACACTCCGGTTAACCGGCGGGCGACTGTGTCCAACACCGCCGACGCCGCCCGGAAAATCTCCAGGTAGGCCGGTCGGGTTGGGGCACGGTCGAACAGGCTCATAAGTTCGAAGAGATTGGGAGAGTAGACGTCAACGGACAGTCCGAACCCCTGATGCTCGACCTCCTCGGCACGACGCTGAAACACCTGATTCACGGAGGGCTCATTACCCATAGTCGCCACTTGTGCTGAGACAATAATTGGCCTAGTCTAGTCTTGGAACCCCTTGTTTGACAAGGGAAGTACCGCTGAGGGTCTGGAAACCCTGTCTGCTATACTTGGCTTACGCCGCAGGGGGCCGGCCCCTCACGAATCGTCAATGAGGCACGAATCGGAGAGGGTCAATCAATGCTCGGTCCTAATGAACCGTCCCCACAGGCCCATCATCCGACACCAATTGTGGTAGCCCATATGATGACTCCGGGAGTCGTACAAATACCGGGAGACGTCTCTGTCAGCGAGGCGGCACTGCTGCTCGAACGCGAGCATGCGCCTTGCTTGCTGGTGAAGGAAACCGACACCGTCTTTGGTCTGATGACCCCTCACGATATTGTAAAAAAGGTCGTGGCCCAGGGCTTGGAACCGCACGATATTGAAGTGCGCAGCATCATGACCCGACCTGTCCAATTCATCGAATATGATGAACCGCTGGAAGAAGCATCCACCATGATGGTAGCGACAGGCGCGTCACTCTTGATCGTGACGAAGCAGAACCAGCCGGTCGGAGTGCTGAGCGCACAAGATCTGATGTTGACGCCGGCGCGGCGTCCAATGAACATTCCCACCATCGTCACCGTCGTCGATGAGGCGGTCGCACAACGCCAGGCCCATAATGCGACCATCGTACAACTGAGCCACGTGAGCGCCAGGATCGAATCGGCTTCCAGCTTGCAACCGAAAACGCGAGTCGTCCTGGCGTTCTCCCTGCCGGGGCAGCACACGCCGTTGACCATTCACGGAAAAGTCCTGTCGTCCGAGACGCTTTCAGCGACGGCGTCACATGAATCAGCAGAACGAACCGTTGCCGTTGAAATTCAATTCGCTGACCTCTCGGCCAGCGACCTGACTCGTCTCAAGGCGTGGACCCTGCAAGCGATCCCATCCTCTCTCGATCGGCCCTGATTCAATCCACGCACTTCTTTGACCAATTGGCCATCAACTGATAAGATTTTTCTCTCACTCATTATGCACCAATTGGACGACATGTCATGAAAACCACACCGAGCCGTTCTCGCACGATCCTGTCGAACGATGAGATCTTGAGGCAAATCCGCTCGCTGCTTGAATGTCCAGAAGACGACCTGTCGGCCGGATTGCTCAAAGAACTCATGGGCGGAATCATCAAGCTTCACGACGCCCATCTCGAGCCGCTCGATCTTAAAATCGTCAACCGGGCGGTTAAAGAGCTCCGTCACGCGTTTCGTGTGTTTCGAGACTATCATCATCGGAAAAAAGTCAGCATTTTCGGATCAGCCAGAACAACCGCAGAAGATCCGAACTACCGGATCGCTTTCGACTTTTGCCGCAGCGTGGTCGAAGCAGGCTTCATGGTCATCACCGGAGGAGCCGACGGCATCATGCGGGCGGCGCAGGAAGGCGCCGGCCGTGAGAATAGCTTCGGCGTCAATATCATGCTGCCGTTTGAACAGGGCCCCAACAACACGATTGCTGATGATCCGAAATTGGTGACCTTCAAATACTTTTTCACCAGAAAATTAATTTTTCAGAAAGAGGCCAACGCCATTGCACTCTTCCCCGGGGGCTTCGGCACCCATGACGAAGGGTTTGAAATCCTGACGCTCGCCCAGACAGGCAAAAGTGAGCCCCAGCCGATCATTTGCCTTCAGGCGGCGGGCTGCGATTACTGGGACGACTGGTACGGCTTCATCAAGCGGCAGATGCTGGATCGTCGCTTGATCAGCCCGGAAGACCTCGGCCTCTTTAAAATCACCTCCTCAGTTCAAGAAGCCATCGATGAAATTCGGACCTTTTATACGCGATTCCACTCGATCCGGTATGTGGGCCGCCAACTCGCCATGCGTCTGGCAGGTCCGCTGTCCGCGGAGCAGGTGGCCGGCATTCATGAGCGGTTTGCCGATCTGTTGCTTGAAGGCACCTTTGAGTTGCGCGGCGCGCTGCCAGAGGAACTCGATGAGCCGGATCTGAAGGACTTACCCCGTCTGGTCTTCGCCTCAAATCGCCGCAGCGCCGCACGCCTGCGACAGCTGATCGACCATGTGAACCGTCTATGACCACTCCAAACCCAAAAGCCTGCGCATCGGTCCCTGGCTATCAAGGAAGAGCAGAGGACTAGCAAGAAGAGTCTTCCCCTGTTTCCCTGAAAATCTTCTCCACAAAAGAACTTTTAGTCTCTCAGAATCCCGTGTTATGCTCGAAATCCATGGGCCAATCCGCCTCGCGACAACATTTTCCGCTTGCGCCCACCGTCGTCTTGTACCATGCGGAATGTGCGGATGGTTTTGGTGCTGCCTGGGCACTGTGGCGCCGCTTTGCCGAGGCGCGATTCGCTCCAGTCAAGCACGGGTCTCCCCCGCCGGACGGACTAGGGGGACAGCGGGTCGTCATCGTGGATTTCAGTTACGGCCGGGAGACGCTGGAAAGGATGGCAGGAGACACAGAACGGTTGCTCATCCTGGATCATCATATTACCGCCGAGAAAGCGTTGGCTGGTCTACCGTATGCCTATTTCGACATGAAAAAGTCCGGGGCTGTTCTGGCTTGGGAGTGGGCGCACGACCATCCCGTTCCGTGGCTTCTGGACTATATCCAGGACAAAGATTTGTGGACGTGGGTACTGCCGATGAGCCGCGAGATCAACGCAGCTGTGGCATCACATCCGTTTGACTTTCATCTCTGGAGCACTTTCAAGCAAAAGGACTTGGAGCAGGAAGGCCGTGCCATCCTACGGTACGAACACGAACTGGTGAACAAGCTTTCCGGACAAGCGGTACTCGTCGAGTTCCAGGGTGAAACCGTCCCTTCTGTGCAAAGTGCCATCTTGACCAGCCAGATCGGCGAGCGACTCTCCGCCGACTCGCCATTTTGCATCATTTGGCATGATCGCGATGGACGGCGATATTACAGCATGCGGTCTCGCGAAGACGGAACCGACGTCGGGGCAATCGCGGCTTCGTTCGGTGGCGGCGGCCATACCCATGCAGCGGGCTTCTCCATTCCGCTGGGTCCGGATGGCTCGCTTCCGGATAATCCGGCGCTCCCACGGTCCATCGTCGACCGCCGTCGCACCTCCGCCTAGGCGGATCATGATCCCGCTTCAGGACGACAATCCTTCCGAACGCTCTCCAATAGTCACGATCGGCTTTATCGCCATTTGCGTCTTAGTGTTTTTCTATCAGGCCAGCCTGCCTCCGCAACCGGGCGAGATGTTCGTCTTTCAGTACGGCGCGATCCCTGCAATATTGTTCGGGCAAGCGGATCTCCCTCCCGCCATGGCCGTCGGCATTCCCGCTTATGCCACCATCATTACGAGCATGTTCTTGCATGGTGGATGGATGCATCTCATTGGGAACATGCTGTACCTGTGGATCTTTGGTGACAATGTCGAAGACAGCATGGGCCACGTCCGGTTTGTGATGTTTTACCTCACGTGCGGTATCTTGGCAGCGTTAAGTCACGCCATTACGGATCCGACGTCCACAATTCCCATGGTTGGAGCCAGTGGCGCCATCTCCGGGGTCCTCGGTGCCTACCTTCTTCTGTTTCCTCATGCCCATGTACTGGTATTCTTCCCGGGAATCGGGATGACGCGAGTGGCCGCCGGTATTGTCCTGGGAATGTGGTTCGTCATGCAGCTGCTGAGCGGCAGCATGAGCATCGGGGGACCGGGCGGAGGAGTCGCCTTCTTTGCGCACATTGGCGGATTCGTGGCAGGAATGGGCTTGATTGGCTTCTTCAAACGTCCGGAAGTGCGGTTCTTCTCTCCGGCAAAGACCCGGCGATAGGGCCTCTAGAACCTCGGCGGGAACGTCTAATCAATCGGCGCAGAGCGAAAAGTAATGCGGCCTGCCGCTACAATCGCGGTGGCTTGCTAGGCGTCGATCAGCTCACGTACCTTTTCCACCAGCCCTCGTTGCCGATACGGCCGCCTGAGCAAAAACCGTCGGTTGATGCGGTGAGCGATGATGGCTTCATCGTCGTATCCCGATACGAACAAGGCTTTCATCGTCGGATGCTGCTTCAGCAGCCGTCTCGCCATCTCACGGCCGCTGATTTCCGGCATGATCAACCCGCTGACGGTGACATGTACGGCTCCAGAATATTGATGCGCAAGCATGATGGCTTCGACGGGGGAACTGGCTTCGAGCACTTGATACCCATGCCGCTTCAGGGTCGAAACGGCGAGTTTCCGCTCCAGTTCATGAGGCTCGACGAACAAAATAGTCTCTTGGCCTTTCGCGGCGACGGGGGATTCTGCCGGCTCGTTGGGAACCATCCCGGCCGCCACGGCGGAAAGATAGACGCGCACCGTCGTCCCATGGCCAGGCTGGCTGGCGACCTCCACTTGTCCGCCGTGCTGCTTCACCACTCCATACACTGATGTCAATCCAAGTCCGACGTTGGTCTCCTTCGTCGAGAAAAATGGCTCAAACATCCGTGACTGCGTATCTCGTGTCATCCCGCTTCCGGTATCGCAGACCTGGATTCGAACGGCCGACGCACGCCTGTTCACCCCGGTAAGGGCCCTGAGGTCTGCTCCTCCTTCGCACGAAGAAATCGAAATGGTCAGACGCCCCCCTCCCGTCATCGCATCACGGGCGTTCAAGGCGAGATTTAACAACATCTGTTCAATGCCTTCGCGATCCACCTCGACGTCCAACTGGCTGCCTTCGACCGAAATCTGACATTCGATCCGGTTCGGTAAGAGGTCTCGAATCGTTTCACTGAGATCTTCCATGAGGGTCCGCATGGACAGGACATGACGGAATTGACGGTGCTGGATATCGAGCGCCGCCAACTGAGCTGTCAGAGCAGCTGCCCGTTCTCCGGTCCGAAAAATATCATCGACGGCCCCATACAAAGGATCCTCCGGAAGCAGGTGCGAGAGGACCACTCCCGTCTGTTTTCCGATGACCGAGAAGAGATGGCTGAACTCGTTGGCTAGGCCGGTCGTCATCCGACCAATGGCTTCCATCTTTTGCGCCTCGACCAGCTGTCGCTCCAACCCCTGCCGCTCCGACTTCTCGTGCTGGACCAGCGCATTGGCCTTCGACAAATCGTCCTTGAGCCCCTTGATGCGGATCTCCAATTGGTTGCGGGAGGCCTCCAAAGCTTGCTCGGTCCTTTTTAATGCGTCAATGTTGTGCAGTAGCTGCGTTTTTTGCTGCCGCTCTGCTCCTATGGTTTCAAGCGCCATACCGTAAAAAATTGCCATCACGAGGAGCACCGGCACGCCCAACAGTTGACCGACTGACAGCACGCCCGTCTGGACGCCCCCCTGGTACAACACGAAGCCGTAGCCCGCACACAGTAGCAACGAAAAGGCGATCACATGTGACAGCCGGCGCAGGGATGCTGCGATCAGCATGAGGATGAAATACGACAAATACAGCTCTGATCTGGCCGATCCAGACAGATACATGGTGCCGGTCACCAGAGCCGTGTCGACTGCGATGAGTGTGCCGCTGAACCAGGCCGCTTGGAGCACCGAGCAGGGAACGGCCAGTAAGCAACCGATCAGGACCACCAAACCACCGACGATGAACTCGCTTGCCGCATGACTGACGATGGGCTCAGGCCCGAACAACAACTGGTAGCCCAGCATAATGGCGACCAGCAACTGGAGGATCACATAGCGTGGCCGTGAAATGGCCGGCTGTTCGTCTGCTTCTTGAGATGAAATGGAGTCTTGAGAAAGGGCCAACGTACCGTGCATCGTTCCTCCCCTGCAGCGCCGGGCAAGACACGAGCAAGTCCTGTACCTCGATCTCGTCCAGGAGAAACGTGATTTTGTTGAGCTCTAGAGCGTTGCGGATCTTTGGACATACAGAACGTCACAAAAAGGAACGGTCATACGGTTCCAGAAGGTCCAACTCAATGAGGAGAGCCGATCAAGTGCGGCTGGCGAGCAGAAGACTCTGCCAAAGACGCGAGCCCCTGTCTCGAGCGGTCTGGACATCATGGGCCAGAAAGGTGACGTGCCCCATTTTGCGCCGGGGACGTATCGCACGCTTGCCATAGTCATGCACGAAGGCGCCGGGAAGGCCGAGTAGCCGGCGACATTCGAGATCCCTCTTGATCGTCTCGGCGTCCTCACCGATGAGATTGACCATGGCTGCTGGATTCGTCAGCAGGACTTCTTGCGGTGGCAGGCCCGTGACTGCTCGAACTTGCTGTTCGAATTGCGAGACATTGCAGGCATCCAGCGTGTAATGGCCGGAATTATGAGGTCGGGGGGCGACTTCATTAATGAGCACGCGTTGGTCAGGGAGAAGAAACAGCTCAAGACAAAATAGTCCGATCCCCTCCATACGAGCGACCACTGCCCTCGCGAGGTCGGCTGACCGTTCAACCACATGAGCAGGCACCTGTGCAGGCACGACGGTCATGCGGAGAATCCCCGCCTCATGCACGTTCTCCACCAGGGGATACACGATTGTCTGTCCATCGATTCCACGAGCTACGAGAATGGAAAGCTCACGCTCGAATGGAACAAAGCTCTCCACGATCCATTCCATCGCGCTGAGAGAGGAGGCCGTCAGGGACTTCTTGACGGAAGGTACCGATGAGGGCGCATCAATCCTCCATTGGCCCTTTCCGTCATAGCCGGCAGTCGCGGTCTTGCACACCGCAGGGTAGCCGAGTTGTTCCAGAATCTCCGGTAATCTGTCGGGCTCGGTCAACGCCGCGAATCGGGGAACGGGAAAGCCCTGAGCCGCGAGAAACGTCTTCTGGACGAGGCGATTCTGTATCCGCCGTAACACGCTGCTGGCTGGCCGCACCGGTGATGTCCGCTCAAGTCGCTCACAGAGCACGGCCGGCACATTCTCCCATTCGTACGTCACCACGGATACCAGGCCGGCGAACTGCGTGAACGTGCGCTCATCGGTGAATAGTGATGGAAAGGAATGGTCAGCGAGGCGATGTGCCGGCGCATCCGGGTCGGGATCCCAGACGGCAACGTGGTGACCAAGCCGGGTCGCGGCCTGTGCGAACATGGCGCCCAGTTGCCCTCCGCCAAGCACCCCGAGCACGGATCCAGGCGCAACCAATGAAGAGTTCACGGGCGACGTGGTTGATGCAGCGATGCCCTGAGTGCCGCCACGAAACCTTTGGCCTCCGGAGACTGCAACACTTGTGTCGTTTGGGCGTGCCGAAAGGTTTTGACGCGAACGGCCACTTCAGGATAACGACCGGCTAAAATTTGGGCGGCGAGTAACCCGGCGTTTTCTGCCCCGCCGATGGCCACGGTCGCCACAGGGATGCCGCGCGGCATCTGGACGATCGACAGCAGGGAATCCAGCCCACGGAGATGTTCGGTTGGAATCGGGATTCCGATCACGGGCAAATGAGTTTTTGCCGCGAGCATGCCGGGTAAGTGGGCTGCCCCTCCTGCCCCCGCGATGATGACTTCAATCCCTCGCGCGTGCGCCTGCTCGGCATACGCAAACAAGCGATCGGGCGTGCGATGCGCGGAGACGACGATGAGTTCATTGGCAATCCCTAACTCATTCAATATGGCCACGGCCCTTTCGAGGATGGGAAAATCAGATTTGCTTCCACCCAGCACACCGACGATGGGGCCTGGACTACCCCGTTTGGATGGGGATGAACCACCTCGCTTGGATTTTTCTGACACGATATCACTCCCTTAGACCAGGCCCTGTGGGGTCCACACCTTAACGGCTCTTCCTACACCGGTCAAGCCGGCAGACCATAAGTTACCTTCGCGTTCTGCAAGAGAAATTGACCCATTGAACCCCTTTCCTCTATGATGAGGCATCACAATTCCGCCGCGCCCGAAGAGGACTTCGGTGGCAGGTATCGGACACAGTCTTCGTCAAAAAGCTCGCCTACTCATCCAACGGCCTACCGGACTGGATGAAATTGCGGTGGACGATTTTGCGGCGTCCAGTAAGCTCCGGGCCTGGGAAGCCGTACAGATTCCGGAGCGGCTCCGGTTTTCTTCCCGCCTCGCGATTAAACTCGTCCTGCTGTTTCTCCTCATTATCGCCTTTGTCCCTTGGACGCAGACCATCACGGTAAGCGGGCAACTGTCCGCCTACACCCCGTACGAACGACCCCAGGACATCGAAGCGCAGATCACGGGTCGCATTAAGAAGTGGCATATATTTGAAGGTGTGCGTGTCAAACAAGGTGATTTGATCCTTGAGTTGGACGACTACGATCCCAACTTCATGTCCCCTGATTTGCTCCCTCTGTTGGAACAACGCAAGAAAGCCTTGACGGAAACCCGGCAGGCCGCCCTGGCACGCGCCGAGCAACTGGACAAACGCATCAAGGAAATGCAAAACCTCGTCAAAGCCGCAGTGCCCTCCGCACAGGCCCGCGTCGTCGAAGCGGATAACCAGGTGCGCGAGGCCTATCAAAAAGTCGAAGCAGCCAAGATCGCCGTGGCCACCGCTGAATTGAACGTGGACCGCCACAAGCAACTGGCCGAACAGGGTCTTGTCTCCCAACGCGAGTTGGAAGTGACAATACAGGCCGCCATCGCCACGAAAGCCGATCTCACGGGAGCCCAAGCTCATCTGAGGGCGACCGAGCAAGCGATGAAAGCGTTGAGTTTCGGACGGGAACAAGTCAGTGCGGAGGTCTTGCAACGCCTGTTGGACGCCGAAGCCGCCCGGGATGCGTCGGTCGGAGAAGCGGCCAAAGCCACCGATCAGTTGGCCGATATCTCCTTGCGTATGTCGAATGCGGAACAGCGCCGGGTGGCAGGCCGCATCATGGCCCCTATCGATGGCACCGTGGTGAAAATGGCCGAAACAGGCATCGGTGAAACCGTACGTCCTGGCGACAAATTAGTCAGAATCTCCCCGGCCAGCGCCGACAAGGCCATCGAGATGGTCGCGGACGGCATCGACGCTCCCCTGCTGAACGTCGGGCGCAAGGTGAAGATCCTCTTTTACGGCATTCCCGCCATTCCCTTACCCGCATGGCCCGAACTGATGGCCGGCACTTACGGCGGCGTGATCAAAGTCATCGACCAGGTTGACGATGGAAAAGGCAATTTCCGCTTTTGGGTGGTTCCCGATGCGGAGGAAAAACCCTGGCCCCCTCAAGAGCACGTCCGCCAAGGCACCAAAGTCATGGGATGGGTCATCCTCAATCGTGTCCCGTTGTGGTATGAACTGTGGCGGCGATTCAATCTCTTCCCGCCCGACTATCAGGAACGTCCGCCAAGCCTCATCGATACCCTCTTGCCGAAGGCAGGACGAGGTGCGAAGTAGGCTCCCCCTTAATCTTCTCTGCAATCAATTCGATTCTGTCTTTGCTTGTCGCATCATATCGATCACGAAGGGTGCGATCCGGCGAAGAGCATGCTGTTAAAAGGAAAGGAGTGTGTCGTATGCCTCATCCATCTGTGCTCGCCATTGGCCTTCTCGTCGCCTTGAGCGTCCTGTGTAATTATGCGAGCGCTGCCGAACCGTCCACTAAACGGGAACTCCCGCCGATCCCGCTTAGCGTGGATGAAATCCATGCCTGGGTCGATCGCTCGCATCCTCTCTTGAAGGGTGCCGGAACGGAAAAGGTGATGGCGCGCGGCAGGATGCTCAAGGCGTTAGGCGCCTTCGAACCGACCGTCGTGAACGATACAGAACTTGAGCGATTCATTTCGAGCAGCAATCCGGAAAAAGGTACGCAGACGGCCGGCTTTAACGACACCCTTGTGGAAGCCAGACACCCCTGGGGCTTTCGATACAGTGCCGGCGTCCGGCAAGCGATCGGCGACGCCAGGATTCCGGATCTGTCCTTTAACGGAGGCAATCAGCAGGTTCTCCTCGGCGGATTTTTCCCCTTGTTACGCGGACTCATGGTCAATCCCGAAAATGCCGAATTGCAGCGATCGGAACTGGCCGACCCCCGCGCGGATGTCCGGATCTCACAAACCAGGCAGGATCTTTTTCTCGCGGCAGCCACGCAGTTCTGGGATTGGGTTGCGGCCGTGAAGTTTCTTGAGGTCCAACGTCGCGCAGTCGGGATAGCAGAAGACCGGTTCAAACAGGTCGAGGGCCGCGCCAAGGCGGGAGCCGTCGCTCCACTGGATGTCGTAGAAGCGAACCAGGAAGTTCAACGCCGGCGCGAAGTGATGATCGCATCGCAGCGTTTCGTCGAGCAAGAGCAGTTGAAGCTCTCGATGTTTCTCTGGGAACACAACGCTCCCGTGAATCCGTCATTGGAGCGGGCACCGGAATTCCCATCTCAAATGTTGATCCCTACTCCAGAAACGATCAAAGCTCACAAGATTCAAGCCAAGGCCGATCGCCCGGAGATCAAGGAGATCGGCATCGAGGCAAAAATCAATAACATCGATCTTGAACTCGCCAAGAACAATCTGCTTCCCAGTCTCGATGCCGAAGCGGCGCCGGCGCGGCAACCGGAAAAGTTCGTCCTGGGCCTTGGCTATCGTTTTGGGTTGGAACTCCGGATTCCCATTCTTCAGCGGAGAAGCCGAGGCGAAGTGCTGGAAGCGCAGGGCAAGGCCGATCGTTTCGTCCTGACACAGAAATTCCGCGAGCAGCAAGTGGTCATCGACGTGGATAATGCTCTGTCCGCGATCGAGCGGGCCAAGGAACGGATCGCTGCCGCCGTGGAGTCGCTTCGTCTGGCGAAGACCCTCGAGGAAGGAGAACGATTCCGCTTCAGTTTGGGCGCCACGAGCGTGCTGTTCGTCAACCTGCGTGAGCGCAACTCCGTGGACTCGGAAGGGCAAGTCATTCGAGCCAAAGCCGACTATCAAAAGGCGCTGGCTTTGTATCAGTGGTCGATCGGGGCTTGGGCCAAGGCCCTGCCCTCGAGTGTCCCGGTCAACTACCGGGCGCGGGACTAAGACCGAAGAGTTGGCTTTTTCCCCTGTACTTTGCTAGCGTTAGAGAGCGGTTTTGGATGCGGCTTCAAGGCCGCTTGGCGAAAAAAGGCGGGTGACCGTGCAGAGTCATGTTGACGATCAGCCGAACCTCTTTCAGTCGGTGGTCGGCTACGTCGGCGTGCTGTTGCGGCTCGAGCGGCGCCTGCTCGCGCTCGTGGTTTCCTACTCGCTGGCGATCGGCTTGTTCTCGCTGATCGTCCCTCTGACCGTCCAGGAACTGACGAACACCTTCGCCTTTGCCATCCAGCCCGTGACCATCGTCACGCTGGCGGGCGTGATGATCGCCGCCCTGCTGTTCGTAGGCGCCTTCCGCGCGTTGCAATATTATGCGGTCGAAGTCCTGGAACGACGGCTCTTCGCCCGTGTTGCCATCGGGATGGCACAGCAGATTCCACAGTTTCAGTTCCTCGGCTTTAAGCCCCGGTACGCCAATCATTTCATGGAAACGGTGTTCATGCAGCGGGCACTCTCAGTGCTGCTGGTGGACCTGATCAACGTCGTCGTCGGCGGTGCCGTCGGCATGACGATTCTGGTCTTCTACCATCCGTATTTCTTGCTTTATAATGCGCTGCTCCTCGCCGGATTCAGCATCGTATTTCTGTTGTCGCACGGGGGACTCAAGGCGACCATCGAGATGTCGCACGCCAAGTACGACACCCTCCATTGGATGCAGGAAATTTCGTATAACCTGCTGCACTTCAAAGCCACGGATAGTCAGGCCATCCTGATGCAGCGGACCGACGAACTCGTCGGCAAGTACGTTCAGACAAGACAGACGCGTTTCGGGATTCTCATTCGGCAGTACCTGGGGTCGGTGGGGTGGCAGGCCATCGCACACGGGGGATTGATTGCCACTGCGGCTTGGCTGCTGTCCATCGGCCAGCTGACCTTGGGCCAACTTGTGGCCGCCGAAGTGGTCGTCAGCGGCCTC
>Ga0075419_10001024_pt1 | contig 18057 bp, 21 predicted proteins | sample SoiMetdeltSBSDD3_FD_76900 | JGI IMG/M metagenome (GOLD analysis project Ga0075419, IMG submission 76900) | Bulk soil microbial communities from a Populus tree surrounding site in Tennessee, USA - Soil MetaG P. deltoides SBSDD3 | ecosystem: Environmental > Terrestrial > Soil > Tree plantation... | reverse complement strand
GGCATGGTGCCAGCGTATGCCCGGTACGACGACGTGCCCGCCGCTCAGGTCAGCCGGCGGATCGGGGCACCGGCCAGGTACGCGGCGATGCCCGCTCGTCGGTGAGGTTCGCGCTCCACGCCACCACCCGCATGCCGAACGCCTGGCCGATCCGGGCGACCCGGCTGCCTATCTTGCCGAGACCGAGCAGACCGAGCTGCGCGCCGTACAGGGCGCCCTGGTAGTCGTCGAGGACCGCGCAGCGCACCGTCACCGGCCGGAGTCCGCCTCGACCAGCGGCGGCACGGGCTGCTCGGCCGGTTGTCTGGCCGCTCGGTACCGCTCGATCAGCAGGTGGGTGGCGACCGAGACGAGGGTGGAGCCGACGGCGATCAGCACGAACAGGTCGAGGTGCGGCTGCACGTGCCGCTGGACGAACGGGATCCGGCCGAGGAAGTACCCGAGCAGGGTGAGCCCCGCCGCCCAGACCAGCGCGCCGATCGTGCTGTAGGTGATGTAGCGGGCCCGGTTCATCCTGGCGGCTCCGGCGACCACCGTGATCAGGGTGCGGACCACGCCGACGAACCGGGCCAGCACGATCGCGGGAGCGCCGTACCGGTCGAAGAACCGCTCGGTGCGCTCGATGTGGCGCTGGTGGACGAACCGGAACCTGTGACGCTCGCCGCGCAGGAACGCCTCACCGAGCCGGTTCCCGATCTCGTACCCGACCACGTTCCCGAGGACGGCGGCGGTGCACAGCACCAGGCAGATCAGCCAGATCGGCTGGTCAAGCGCACCGGTCGCCGCGAATACGCCGACTGCGAACAGCAGCGTGTCGCCGGGCAGGAAGAAGCCGAACAGCAGACCGCACTCGGCGAAGATGATCGCGACCGCGATCCACAGCGCCCAGGAGCCCCCGCCGTTCACGATCTGCTCGGGACTCAACCACCCCAGTAGGTCCACGCTCCGAAGTCTAGGCCTCCGCCAAGCCACCGGCATTTCGTTGCTCGCCGCCCTCACCGCAGCAAGCTCGACGCGTCGCCGACGCAGTACGACGCATAGCTGTCGATGTAGATCCGGATCCTTCCGGCCAGTACCTGAACCGGGATCAGGAAGATCCGGCCCTCTCCGTCGATGATGAAGAAGTAGTCGAGCGAGTCCGGATCGTACGGCACCTTGCCCGCGGACTTGTCCATTACGTACGGCCGTCGACCGACGCCGACCTCCCAGGATCCGCTCTTCGTCCTGAACGTCGTGCTCTTGACCTGCACCCGCCTGATCCCATCCGGCATGGTGACAAGAAGGTCGTACACCTGAGGCTCCGCCGGTACGGCGACCGGCATGCCGCGGAGCATGAACCAAGCCGTCGCAATCGCACTCGCGGCCACTCGCAGCATGGTGGTCTGCGCGCCCTCGGTGAACATATCGTCCGGCAGGTCGTCGACCGGTGCCGGTTGCAGGTGCGAGGTGTCGAGGCGGAGACGCAGCGAGTGCGCTTTCACCGTGGCTCGCGCGTCGCTGTTGTCCACGAGGTCGAGCAGTCGCAGTACCTCGGCCCAGGACGTAGCCCGCGTCACCGCGTCGCGCAGCTGCAGGTCGGACCACCGGCGTTGCCCGGTGAAGTGGCTGGTGTCGCACCCCAGCTCCAGCGCCGTTCGCTTGATCCTGCGCTGTGAGTTGGACGACGTCGGCTTGAGCCCTAACTCACGCATGACGCCATGCCACGAACGCTGGCTGGCAACTGCCTTCTTCAACTGTTCATCGGTCCAGCTGCGTGGACGCCCCCGGTTGACAGCCATGGCCGGAAACTAGAGCGGGGCGCCGACAGTTTCGGCGCCCCGGCTCTGTTGTCGGGCTGGCGAGACTCGAACTCGCGGCCCCTAGTCCCCCAGACTAGTGCGCTACCAACTGCGCCACAGCCCGTTGCTCACATCGGCGAACGAGGAAACCTTACCTCAGGACTTGGTCCGCTTCTTGCGAGGGCGCACGGTGACGTGGACCGGACTGCCGACGAAGCCGAAGTCCTCGCGCAGCCGGCGTTCGATGAACCGCTGGTACGACGCCTCGAGCGGGCCGGACGTGAACACGATGAACGTCGGCGGCATCGTCGACGCCTGGGTGCCGAACAGGATCTTCGGCTGCTTACCACTGCGCACCGGGTGCGGGTGTGCCGCGACCAGCCGGCCCAGGAACGCGTTCAGCTGGCCGGTCGGGACCCGGGTCTGCCAGCCGTCGAGCGCGGCCCGGATCGCGGGTACCAGCTTCTCCACGTGCCGGCCGGTGCTGGCGCTGATGTTGACTCGCGGCGCCCAGCGGAACTGGACCAGGTCGCGGTCGATCTCGCGCTCCAGGTAGTACCGACGGTCCTCGTCCACCAGGTCCCACTTGTTGAACGCGATCACCAGCGCCTTGCCGGCCTCCTCGACCGCGGTCATGATCCGCAGGTCCTGCTCCGACATCGGCTCGGACGCGTCCACCACGACAACGACCACCTCGGCCCGCTCGATCGCGCCGTGCGTACGCAGGCTGGCGTAGTACTCGTGCCCGGAGGCGGTGCGGACCCGGCGCCGGATGCCGGCGGTGTCGATGAACCGCCAGATCTCGCCGCCCAGGTTTATCAGCTCGTCGACCGGGTCGACCGTGGTACCGGCCACGTCGTGCACGACCACCCGGTCCTCGCGCGCCACCTTGTTCAGCAGCGACGACTTGCCCACGTTCGGCTTGCCGACGATCGCGACCCGGCGCGGTCCGCCGGTGGCGTCCTCGCCTTCGGCCGGTGCCTCCGGCAACGCCCCCAGCACGGCGTCCAGCAGATCGCCGCTGCCCCGGCCATGCATCGCCGACACCGGGTACGGCTCGCCGATGCCGAGGTTCCACAGCACCATCGCCTCGGACTCGCCGCGCTGGTCGTCGACCTTGTTCGCCGCCAGCACCACCGGCTTTCCGGACTTGCGCAGTACCCGGACCACGCCCTCGTCCGCGTCGGTGATGCCGACGGTCGCGTCCACCACGAACAGCACCGCGTCCGCGGCCGCGATCGCGATCTCGGCCTGGGCAGCGACCTGCGCCGCCATCCCGACCGCGTCCGGGTCCCAGCCGCCGGTGTCCACCACGGTGAACGACCGGCCGCCCCAGGACGCGTCGTACGAGACGCGGTCCCGGGTGACGCCGGGGACGTCCTCGACGACCGCCTCGCGGCGGCCCAGGATCCGGTTCACCAGTGTCGACTTGCCGACGTTCGGGCGGCCGACGATCGCGAGCACCGGCAGCGGGCCGGTGTCCTCCCGGTCGTGCGTGGTCTCGGCGTACCCGGTGGGTACATCGCTCACTGGAGCTCCTCGGATAGCGGCTCACCCGGTAGCGGGTTGCCGGTGGCAACGACAGCTTTCTGGACGTGGGTGCGCAGCGTCGCATGCAGCTGGTCCGCGACGGCGCGGACATCGCCTTGCCGGCGCGGGAACGGTACCGGCCGCACCTGGACGGGCTCGCCGTACACCAGGTCGATCCGGGTGCCCTTCGGCGGCAGGTCGCCGACCCCGATACCGGCCGTCCGTGTCCCCAGGGCCGCCAGCGGTACGACGGGCGCGCCGGTCACCATCGCCAGGTAGGCCACACCGTTCTTGATCCGGGCGAAGTCCCCCGCACCGCGCGTCCCTTCGGGGTAGATGGCCAGCACGCGGCCGTCCCGCAGCACGCGCAGCGCGGTCCGCACCGCGAGCGGGTCGGTGGCCGTCCGCTCCACCGGGATCTGCCCGAAAGCATGCAGAGCCCGCGACATCGTGCCGACGAACATCTCCCGCTTCACCAGCGCGTGCACCATCCGCGGCGCGTACGCCACCAGGAACGGCCCGTCCAGCACTCCCAGGTGGTTGACCGCGAGCAGCACCGGGCCGCTGTGTGGCAGCAGATGGTCGTCGTGGATGGTGATGTCGTAGCGCCGGCTGAAGTACAGCCGGGCCGGCCGGCGCAGCGTATCGGTGAGCCGGAACGGCAGCCGCGCGATGTCGTCGGACCGCGGCAGGTCCGTGTGGCTCGAGCGATGCTTCAACTCCTGGCTGCCTCCTTCTGGACCTGTTCCGCCAGCCGGCAGATGGTGTCGATCACCTGCTGCAACGTCATCGACGTCGAATCGATTTCCACCGCGCCGTCCGAGGCCACCTCGAACTGCGCCACGGTCGCGTCCTCGGCGTCGCGCCGGACGATCTGGTCGCGCAGCTCGGCGTCGGACAGGCCACCGTTCAGCTCGGCACCGCGGCGCGCCATCCGGGCGTCCGGGTCCGCGGTAAGCAGCACCTTGAGCTCGGCCTCCGGCGCGACCACGGTGGCGATGTCGCGGCCCTCGACCACGATCCCGGCGTCACGCAGGCTGTCGGCGACGATCGCCTGCTGCCGGCGCACCAGCTCGGCCCGGACGCCGAGGTTGGTGGCGATCTTGCTGACGCTCTCGCTGATCCGCGGCTCGCGCACCGAGGCGGTGACGTCGGTACCGTCCGCGGCGAAGGACTGGTGCTCCGGGTCGGTGCTGACCTCCAGCTTCAGGTCACGGGCGCGCTCGGCGACCGCCGCGGTGTCGGTGAGGTCGAGCCCGCGGTCCAGGGCCGACCAGGTCACCGCCCGGTACATCGCGCCGGTGTCGAGGTAGCGCATCCCGAGCTGGGTGGCGACACCCCGTGCCGTGCTGGACTTTCCGGAACCGCTGGGGCCGTCAACCGCGATGATCATGCGGCAGAGGCTACCTGTGCACCACCCAGCCACGCGCAGTCAGTACCGCCACCAGCTGCTCCACCGAGTCCGGCTTGACCGCGAGCTCGACGTGACCGACCGGGCGGCCCGGGCTGTGGTCGATCCGCAGGTCCTCGACGTTCGCACCCGACTCGGCGGCGTCCGCGATCAGCTTCGCGAGCTGGCCCGGGCGGTCCGGGATGATCACCTGGACGGTGGCGTGCTCGGTGTGCGGCGCACCGTGCTTGCCCGGGACCCGGGCCGCGCCCGTGACTCCGTGCGCGAGCACCGCGGTGATGTCGCCGTTGCCGCTGTTTTTGCCGAGGGCAACCAGTACCCGGTCCAGCTCGGCGCGGATCTGCTCCAGCAGCACGGTCAGCGCACCGGTGTTGGCGGACACGATCTGGGTCCACAGGCCGGGGTCGCCGCCGGCGACCCGGGTGACGTCGCGCAGCCCCTGGCCGGACAGCTCCAGGTGCTCGGAGGGGGCATCGACCAGGGTGCCGGCGGCGAGCGAGGACAGCAGGTGCGGCAGGTGCGACACCCGGGCCACCGCCAGGTCGTGGTCGGCCGCGGTCAGCCGTACCGGCTTGGCTCCGCACGCCTCGGCCAGCAGCTGTACGACGCCGACCGCGTCCGGGTCGCTGGCCGGGTGTGGCGTCACCGCCCAGGTCGCGCCGTCGAACAGGTCCGCCCGGCCGGCCAGCGGACCGGAGCGTTCCGAGCCGGCCATCGGGTGGCTGCCGACGTACCGGGCCAGGTCGTCGGCCGCGGTCAGCGCGGCCGCGTCGGCGAGCGGCTTGCTCTTGACGCTGCACGCGTCGGTCACCACCGCGGTACGGGTCGCCGCCAGCTGCGCGGCGACAGCGGCGCCGACGTGGTCCGGCGGTACCGCGACCACCACGACCTGCGGCTCGGGGTCACCCGCGGCCAGCCGGGCGCCGGCCCCGATCCGCTCGGCCATCGCCACCGCGTCCGCGTCGGCGTCGACCAGTTGCACCGCGACGCCGAGCCGTGCCAGCGCGAGCCCGATCGACGTACCGACCAGGCCTGTTCCGATCACCCGCACCGGGCCGGTGAGCCGCGGGTGCGGGGTCATTGGGCGCCGGTGAGGTCGGGCCGCAGCGCCACCGCACCGTGCAGGTAGACGTGCTGGACCTGCTCCCGGGACCGCGGCGTCTCGGTGTGCAGCATCATCCGGACCACGCGCGGCAGCGCGCCCGGTATGTCGATCTCCTGCGCGCAGATCAGCGGTACGTCGACCAGCCCGACCTGGCGGCCGGCGACTGCGGGGAACTCCGAGCCGAGGTCGGGCGTGACCGTGAACAGCACACTGATCAGGTCGTCCGTCGACAGGTCGTTCGCCTCCAGCACAGCCGTGATCAGCTCAGCCACCCGTTCGAGCAGGTGCTCGCGCTCGTCCACCTCGAGCTGGGTTGCGCCGCGCACCGCGCGTACCGCCACAGTTCCTTCTCTCCTCTGTGTTCGCATCCGAAGAAGGTTGCGCTCTGACGCAAGGTTCTTCGGACGCAACCCTAGGGCAGGGTTCCATGATGTGGGCGGGCCGTCCGGATTGCGGCGAGGCCCCGCGGCGATGTCAGAGCAAGCCGGCGTGGTCGAGCGCCAGGTAGCTGGCGTCGAGGGTGGGCGCCGGCCCGGGATCGCTGGCGCGGGTCACAGGGGCCGGTCGTCGGGCTCCTCGGGCGGAGCGACCGGTACGTCGTCCTCGGCCGGGGTCGCCCGGGACCCGTCCGCGGGTGCCGCAGCGGACTCCTCCGCGGCCGGCGGCACCTGCGCCGGAGCTTCTGCAGCCCCGCCACCCTCGGTTGGTGCCTCGTCCGCTGGAGCTGCCGGAGCCTCTGAAGGCTCCGGAGCCGCAGGAGCTGACTCGGCGAGCAGCCGGGCCAGCGCCTGGCCGGTGATCCGCTTGAACTTGCGCTGCTGGGTCCTGGTCCGGTCGAGTACGGCGACCTCGATCTGGTCCGGCTCCAGCCGGCGCGGCTCGGTGCCGTCGTGGCCGAGCGCGTCGACCGCGAGCCGGAGCGCACCGGACAGCGAGATGCCCTCGTTGTAGTGCTCGGTGATGTAGTCCGCGACCTGGTCGGCCGAGCCGCCCATCGCGGCGTACCCGCGCTCGTCGGCGATCGAGCCGTCGAAGGTGAGTCGGTAGATCTGGTCGTCGTCGGCGGACGAGCCGACCTCGGCGACGAGGATCTCCACCTCGACCGGCAGCTCGGCCGGGGACGAGAAGATCGAGCCGAGGGTCTGGGCGTAGGCGTTCGCCAGCGCCCGGCCGGTGACGTCGCGCCGGTCGTAGGAGTAGCCGCGGGTGTCGGCCAGCCGGACGCCGGCGATCCGCAGGTTCTCGAACTGGTTGTAGCGGCCGACCGCGGCGAACCCGATCCGGTCATAGATCTCGGCGATCTTGTGCAGCGCCGGGGACCGGTTCTCGGCGACGAACAGGATGCCGTCGGCGTACTGCATCGCTACCGCGCTGCGACCCTTCGCGATGCCCTTGCGGGCATAGTCCGCGCGGTCGCGCATCTGCTGCTCGGGCGACACATAGAACGGCATGCTCATCGGTGGCAGATCTCCTTAGCGCTCATGTCAGCGGGGCCGGCGGGCCGTCTGGTCGTTCCATCCGCGCGGCGACGATCCGGTCGACGACCTCGCCGACCTCCGCGTCGGGCATCCTCCGGTACCCGTCCGCGGTGACGATCGCGACCACCGGGTAGATCCGCCGGGTCAGGTCCGGGCCGCCCGTCGCGGAGTCGTCGTCGGCCGCGTCGTACAGGGCCTGGACGACGGCCGTCACGCAGTCCGTGGCGACCATCTCCTCGCGGTACAGCTTCTTCAGCGCGCCACGGGCGAACATCGATCCCGAGCCGACGCTGTGGAACGCCTGCTCCTCGTACCGTCCGCCGGTGACGTCGTAGGAGAAGATCCGGCCGCCGTTCAGGTCGTGGTCGAACCCGGCGAACAGCGGCACCATCGCGAGACCCTGCATCGCCATCGACAGGTTGCCGCGGACCAGCGCGCTGAGCCGGTTCGCCTTGCCGTCCAGGCTGAGCGTGGCGCCCTCGAACTTCTCGTAGTGCTCCAGCTCGGTCTGGAACAGCCGGACCATCTCGACCGCGATGCCGGCACTCCCGGCGATGCCCACGCAGGAGTACTCGTCGGCCGGGAACACCTTCTCGATGTCGCGCTGAGCGATGATGTTGCCCATCGTCGCGCGCCGGTCGCCGACCATCACGACGCCGCCGGCGAACGTCGCCGCGACGATCGTCGTCCCGTGCGGCACCTGGTCCGCCAGGTCGGACGCGGGCAGCGTGCGACGCCCCGGCAACAGGTCCGGAGCGTACGAGGCGAGGAAGTCCGCGAACGACGAGTTGCCCGGCGTCAGGAACGCCTCCGGCAGCCGTCCGCCGACCTCCGCCGTCACTGTCCGCCCTTCTGCACGAACCCGCGGACGAACTCCTCCGCGTTCTCCTCCAGCACCTCGTCGATCTCGTCGAGGATCGAGTCCACGTCGTCGTCGAGCCGCTCCTTGCGCTCCGCGACGTCCTCGGAGGCCTCGACCTCGGAGACCTCTTCCTCGGTGCTGGAACGCTTCGGCTGCTTGTGCTGCTGGCCGCCGTCCTTCGCCATCGCCAACCTCCTCCGACAGACCCTCGGCAGCCGCCCAAATCGACTGCTTCTCGGTCTATATGGCGACCCTACCCGGCGGCACCACCAGTAATGGTGCGAACCAGGTCACTCGCGGTGTCGCACTCGTCCAGCAGCTGCCCGACATGGGCCTTGGTACCGCGGAGCGGGTCCAGCGTCGGGATGCGCTGCAGCGACTCCCGGCCGGGCAGGTCGAAGATCACCGAGTCCCAGGACGCCGCCGCGACCTGGGCGGCGTACTGCTGCATGCACCGGCCCCGGAAGTACGCCCGGGTATCGCTCGGCGGCTGCGTCACCGCCCGACCGATCTCCTCGTCGGTGACCAGCCGCTGCATCCTGCCCGAGGAGACCAGCCGCTGGTACAGACCCTTGTCCGGGCGCAGGTCGGCGTACTGCAGGTCGACCAGGTGCAGCTTCGGCGCGTCCCAGTCCAACCCGTCCCGGCTGCGGTACGACTCCAGGATCTTCAGCTTCGCGACCCAGTCGAGCTGGTCCGCCAGCTTCATCGGGTCGGTCGCGAGCTGGTCCAGCACCGACTCCCAGCGTGACAGCACGTCCTTGGTCTGCCGGTCCGCGTCGTCACCGTACCGGTCCTCGACGTACTTGCGGGCCTGCTCCAGGTACTCGGTCTGCAGCTGTACGGCGGTCAGCCGGCGGCCATCCTTGAGTGTGATCATGTGGGCGCAGGACGGGTCGTGGCTGACCTCGTGCAGGGCGCCGACCGCGCGGTCGATGCTCAGGTCGTCGGTCAGCCAGCCGTCCTCGATCATCGCCAGCACCAGCGACGTGGTCCCGACCTTCAGGTACGTCGAGATCTCGGACAGGTTCGCGTCGCCGATGATCACGTGCAACCGGCGGTACCGGTCGGGGTTGGCGTGCGGCTCGTCCCGGGTGTTGATGATGGGCCGCTTCAGCGTGGTCTCCAGGCCGACCTCGACCTCGAAGTAGTCGGCCCGCTGGCTGAGCTGGAAGCCATGCGCGCTGCCGTCCTGGCCGAGCCCGACCCGGCCGGCGCCGGTGACGACCTGACGGCTGACGAAGAACGGCGTCAGGTGCCGCACGATCGACGCGAACGGCGTCGACCGGCGCATCAGGTAGTTCTCGTGCGAGCCGTACGACGCGCCCTTGTTGTCGGTGTTGTTCTTGTACAGGTTGATCGGCGACGAGCCGGGGATCTGCCGGGCCTGGCGGGCGCCCTCGATGATGACGAGTTCGCCGGCCTTGTCCCAGATCACCACGTCACGCGGGTTCGTGCACTCCGGCGTCGAGTACTCCGGGTGCGCGTGGTCGACGTACAGCCGGGCGCCGTTGGTGAGGATGACGTTGGCGAGCCCGGTCTCCTCGTCGGTGAGCTGGCTCGGGTCCGCGACGTCGCGGCTCAGGTCGAAGCCGCGGGCGTCCCGCAGCGGGTGCTCCTCGTCGAAGTCCCAGCGGGTCTTGCGCGCCAGTGGCTGGGTCTGGGCGTACCCGTTCACCACCTGGCTGGAGGTCAGCATCGGGTTGGCCCCTGGCTGGCCGGGCACCGAGATCCCGAACTCGGTCTCGGTACCCATGATCCGCCGAACACTCATGCGAACGAGCGTACGCGGTGTACCCGGCCTTGGCGGTGCTGAGCCGGTCACGACTCGAATGTAGGACGCGGCGACCTCGAGGCGGGATCGCGTCGCTGCAGCAGGAGTTCCGCGCGTACGACGCGCAGGCCAGGCCGCGCGTTCGAGACGGACGGCAACCCGGTCCCGGTGCCGTGACAGCGCTACGTGAGAATGCGCGTGTGGACGAGCTGGTGGCGCTGGTGGACGAAGATGGCAAGGTGTACGGATCGGCGCCCCGGTCCGTTGTCCGCAGGGACAACCTGCGGCACGGGGCCACCGGTGTGCTGGTCCTGAACTCCGCGGGCGACATCTACGTGCACCGCCGGACCAGCACCAAGGACGTGTTCCCGGGCTGCTACGACTTCATGGCCGGCGGGGTGATCGCGGCCGGTGAGAACCCGTACGACGCGGTGCAACGCGAGCTGTACGAGGAGCTCGGGATCAGCGGCGCCGAGCTGGTCGCGCTCCCCGAGGGCGACTACGCCGACGAGCACACGTCGTACCACGCCTACCTGTACTACTGCGTCTGGGACGGGCCGATCCGGCACCAGCCCGAGGAGGTCGAGTGGGGCGGCTGGATGTCACCGGCCGAGCTGCTGGACCGTCTTGACGACCCGGCCTGGCGGTTCGTCCCCGACACGTCCGCGATGGTCACCGACCTGGTCCGCGAGCTGGCCGCATGAACCCCGGCGGCGCTGTCAGGAGCGGCCGGCGCGGCTGACCGCGTGCGCGAGGTTGATGGTCGCGATCCCGGCCCAGGCGACCATCATCCCGATGATGCCGCTCTCACTCGCGGCCACCGCGGTGATCGGGATACCGCACCCGAGCGATGCGATTGCGACCCAGGTGCTGGCCGAGTCGCCCTTCTGCTTCGCCGGCTGGGCCGGCTGGGGCGGCTGCGACGCGTAGTACTGCTGGGCCGCCTGCTGCTGCGACCGGACGGCGATCGCCTGGTCGACCCGTTCCGCGATCCGCGCGTCCATCTTCTCCACGAACGAGTCCAGCACCTCGTTCTCGTACTCCTCCCCGAGGTCGCGCCGGGCGCCGAGTGCGGCCTGGAGTTCCTTGCGGGCGTCGCCCGAGGTGACGTGGTCCGTAGCCATGCCTACGACGATACGTCGGCGCTGCCCCGGGCGTATCCCCCTGAAGTCGTACATCGGGGCTACGAAAGACCAGCGCGAGGCCGCGGCTGCGCGGGGCTGACCGCGAGTCTGTGGCTGTCCGGCCGGGCTGCGGCACGTCCGAAGCAGCGGCGCGGGATTCGCACCGCTGCTTCGGACGCCGGCGGCTACAGATACTGGCCGGTGTTGGTGGCGGTGTCGATCGAACGGCCGGGCTCGGTGCCCTGCTTGCCGGAGATGAGCGTACGGATGAAGACGATCCGCTCGCCCTTCTTGCCGGAGATGCGGGCCCAGTCGTCCGGGTTGGTGGTGTTCGGGAGGTCCTCGTTCTCCTTGAACTCATCCACGCAGGCCTGCAGCAGGTGCTGCACCCGCAGGCCCTTCTGGTTCAGGTCGAGGTAGTCCTTGATCGCCATCTTCTTCGCCCGGTCGACGATGTTCTGGATCATCGCGCCGGAGTTGAAGTCCTTGAAGTACAGGACCTCCTTGTCACCGTTTGCGTAGGTGACCTCGAGGAAGCGGTTCTCGTCGGTCTCGGTGTACATCCGCTCGACGACCCGCTGGATCATCGCGCCGATGCAGTCGCCGACGCTGCCGCCGAACTCGGCCAGGTCGTCGGCGTGCAGTGGCAGCGTGGTGGTCAGGTACTTCGAGAAGATGTCGCGGGCCGCCTCGGCATCCGGGCGCTCGATCTTGATCTTCACGTCCAGCCGGCCGGGTCGCAAGATAGCCGGGTCGATCATGTCCTCGCGGTTCGATGCGCCGATCACGAGCACGTTCTCCAGGCCCTCGACGCCGTCGATCTCGCTCAGCAGCTGCGGCACGATCGTGTTCTCCACGTCGGAGGACACGCCCGATCCTCGGGTCCGGAACAGCGAGTCCATCTCGTCGAAGAACACGATCACCGGCATCCCCTCGGACGCCTTCTCACGCGCCCGCTGGAACACCAGCCGGATGTGCCGCTCGGTCTCACCGACGTACTTGTTGAGCAGCTCCGGGCCCTTGATGTTGAGGAAGTACGACTTGCCCTCGGCACCGGTCTTCTCCGCCACCTTCTTCGACAGCGAGTTCGCGACCGCCTTGGCGATCAACGTCTTGCCGCAGCCGGGTGGACCGTACAGCAGCACACCCTTCGGCGGCTTCAGCTCGTGCTCGAGGAACAGGTCGGCGTACAGGTACGGCAGCTCCACAGCGTCGCGGATCTGGTCGATCTGACCGCTCAGACCACCGATATGCGTGTAGTCGATGTCCGGGACCTCCTCGAGGATCAGCTCCTCGACCTCGGACTTCGGGATCCGCTCGTACACGTAGCCCGAGCGGGGCTCCAGCAGCAGTGAGTCACCCGCACGCAGCGGCTGATCCATCAGCGGCTGCGCCAGGCGGACCACGCGCTCCTCGTCGGCCTGTGCGATCACCAGCGCGCGCTCGCCGTCAGCGAGCAGCTCCTTCAGCATCACGACGTCGCCGACGACCTCGAACTCGCAGGCCTGGACGACGTTGAGCGCCTCGTTGAGCATGACCTCCTGACCGAGCTTGAGCGTGTCCAGCTCAACCGACGGGCTGGCGGCGACCCGCAGCTTGCGGCCACCGGTGAACACGTCGAGCGTGTCGTCGTCGTTACGACCCAGGAAGGTGCCGAAACCGGACGGCGGCTGCGCCAGCCGGTCGACCTCCTCCTTGAGGGCGATGATCTTCTCGCGTGCCTCACGCAACGTCTCGGCAAGGCGTTCGTTCTGCGCGGTCACGCTGGCGAGCTGGGCCTGGGTCTCGGCCAGCCGGCTCTCCAGGGAGCGCGCTTCCGCAGGGTGTTCGAGCAGCCGGCGGCGCAGGGCTCCGACCTCAGCCTCGAGGTATCGGACCTGGTTACGTAGCTCCGCCGCGGACTGATTCCCGTCTCCAGCCACGATCATCACCTCGCCGAGTGGTGGGGTCGACGCTTAGGACCTTACCCGTCAACGCAGTTCCGGCAAGCGCGATTCCCATCACGTGTCGGTTGCGGAACGGCGGCTTGAATCCTCGGTGTCGGAAACGGTAAGGCCATCGCCCACCCGCGGGCCGGCGTAGTCGTCGCCGTACGCGCCGGGCGCCGGCCGCCGCTTACGCGCCGGAGCAGTCACGCCGGGCGCCAGCCGCCGGGCGGTGACCAGGAACGCGGTGTGCCCCTGCATCCGGTGGCTGGGCCGCACCGCAAGACCCTCGACATGCCAGTCCCGGACCAGCGACTCCCAGGCGCGCGGCTCGGTGAACCCGCCGTGCACCCGCAGGGTTTCCACCGTGCGGCTCAGCTGAGTGGTGGTCGCGACGTACGCGCAGAACACCCCGCCCGGCACCAACGCGTCCGCGCTGAGCTCGACGCACTCCCACGGCGCCAGCATGTCCAGCACGATCCGGTCGACCGCGCTTATCGCGGCCTCAGCCAGGTCGCCCACCCGCAGCTCCCACGCCGGATGCTCGCCGCCGAAGAACGTGGTCACGTTGCGTCGCGCCACCTCGGCGAAGTCCTCCCGGCGCTCGTAGGAGATCACCCGGCCCTGCGTACCCACCGCGCGCAGCAACGCGCAGGTGAGCGCTCCGGAGCCGGCCCCGGCCTCGAGCACGGTGGCGCCCGGGAAGATGTCGGCCATCGCGACGATCTGCGCGGTGTCCTTCGGGTAGATCACCGCCGCACCGCGCGGCATCGAGACCGAGAAGTCGGTCATCAGCGGCCGCAGCGCGAGGTACTGCACTCCCCCGGCGGACTTCACCACCACGCCGTCCGGGCCGTCGATCAGGTCGTCGTGGCTGATCGCGCCCTTGGTGGTGTGGAAGATCTTGCCGCGCTCCAGCCGGATCGAGTGCCGACGGCCCTTCGGGTCGGACAGGGTGATCCACTCGCCCGGCTGCAGCGGGCCGCGGCGTACCCCGGAGAACGCCGGGTCGGGGAACGGATACTGCTCGGTGTCGGACATGGGAGGCCAAGCCTACGGCGATGCCGCCTCGGTCCGACACGACTGCCCAGAGCGTGGCGTGGTCCACTCTCGGCCACCCCCGGTCACAGTAAGTCACCTTCATCGTGACAGCCAGGCCTAATCAGCGGCTGCGAAAGGCCCGTTCGACGTCCTCGGTGGCGAGCACGCCGTACACCTGGCCCTCGCGGTCCAGCACCAGGTACTCCCCCGCCGGCGTGTTCCGCAGGCTCGCGAGTATCTCCTCGCCGGTGTCGTTGATGCCGAGGATGTGACCGCTGCGGATCGAGGTGGCGACCTCGCCGGCGGTGGTCCACGGACGCTGCTCGGCGGCGACCGCGTTCACCGCGCGCTCGGACACGATCGCGATCGGCCGCCCGTCACCGTCGATCACCACGACCGCGCCGGCCTGCTGCTGCGTCGCCATCCGGACGGCCTCGGAGACCGGTGTCGACGCGTGTACGGCGATCGCCCGGCGGGCCAGGCTGCGCACCTGCAGGGCCGGCAGCCGGCGTCGTACCTTGGCCTGGATCAGCGCCCGGGTCGACCCGGCCCACAGGAACCAGCTGATCGCGAACGCGATCACGAAGTCGAAGATGCTCGGCGTGCGGTCCCAGACCGACTCCAGCACGACCGGCGCGGCGAGCACGCAGAGGGCGAGGATCCGGCCCGCCCAACCGGCCGCGATGGTGCCGGTGTGCGGGTTGCCGGTCAGCTTCCAGACCAGCGCCCGCAGCACCCAGCCGCCGTCCAGCGGGAGCCCGGGCAGCAGGTTCGTCACCCCGACGATCAGGTTCGCCACCGCCAGCTCGAACAGCGCCACGTCCGCGACGCCGTCACCGATCCCGCGGGTGCCGGCCAGCGCCAGACCGCCGACCGCGAGCGAGGCGAGCGGACCGACCACCGAGATCGCGAACTCCTCGAACGGGGTCTTTCGCTCCCCTTCGATGTGTGTGCCGGCCGCGAAGAAGCCGAGGTTGATCTCGTGCACCGGGATCTTGAACCGCTGCGCGACCAGCGCGTGCGCCAGCTCGTGCACCAGGATCGACAGCGTGAACGCGACCACGAACGCGAACGCCGCCATGTAGCGCCAGCTGCCCAGGAACGGGAACTGCCGGCCGATCAGCGACGAGAACCCAACCGCGAGCAGAACCGCCACCGGCAGCCAGGTGACCTGCATGGTGAGGTCGATCCCGCGGATCCGGCCCAGCACCCAGGTCCCCGGCGGCCGCCGTACCGGCGGGCCCGACCGAGCCGACGGCTCACGGTGCTCAGACACACACCCACGCTACTGTCCGGCAGCCCCCAGGTGTGAACACGGTCGCCCACCCGCCCCCGCACATCAGACTGGGACAGTGAGGGTGGCGGTGTAGCCGGAGGTGGTGGAGCCGGTCACGGTTGCCAGCTGGCGGACGCCGCCGTCGTCGCCGAAGACGTTGTCGGACTCGAGCGAGGTGCGGGACAGGTTCCGGGTACTGCCGTCGTAGCCGTCGGTGCCGTAGACGGCCGCGGACGTGTCCTCGGGCAGCGCGAGCTGCGAGGTCGCGCTGATCTGGCCGGCGGCGGTCGCGTCGTTCAGGCTGGCGTACACCTCGAAGTGGATGTGCGGCCAGCGGCCCGAGTACGCCGCGGGGTAGATCGTGGTGAAGGTGACCTTGCCGTTCGCGTCGGCGGCCTGGACGCCGCGCAGGTAGTTCTCCTCGGTGACGCCGTCGGAGTACAGCGAGTACCGGCCCTGCGCGTCGCAGTGCCACAGGTACACCGCCGCGCCGGGCAGCGCCGCGCCGGTGGTGTTCTCGGTGACGGTGAGCTTGACGGTCAGCGGTACGCCCTCGGCGACACCCGAGGAGGAGCCGAAGCTGCTGCGGATGTCCTGCCGGACGATGCCGGACTGGGTGAGCACGTTCGGGCCGTTCGAGCCGTCACCCGGGTACGGACCACCGGTCTCCTCCGGGATCTCCTCGGTGCTGGTGCCGGTCGTCGCACTCGAGGACGCGCTCGGGGACGCACTGGAGGACGCACTCGGGGACGGGCTGGCCGACGGGCTCGACGACCCGGACGGCGTCTCGTCGGAGGAGCAGCCGACCAGCGCGGCCAGGCCGGCGCCGGCGAACAGGCCGAGCACCCGGCGGCGGGCCAGCAGGGTCTCCAGGTCGTAGACGAGCCCGCGGTCGTGCTCGTCGGGTGGGGTGGCCATCGTGGTCCTCCATCGGTCGGTACGTCGTTGTCTCCAAGCTGTCTCCAATGGTGTCCATGGCTCCTGCACGGCTGCCGCGAGGTTGCTGTGAGCCCGCTGTGAATTCCACCTGCGTGGGCGCGGGGGCGTGCCGCTGTCGGCGCACTGACCTAGCGTTGCGGTCATGAGCACAGCTCCCGTCGACCGGCACGCGGACCTGCACGGCGCCCACCCGTCGGGTGCGCTGTCGCCGTCGCGCGCGGCCGACTTCATGAGCTGCCCGCTGAAGTACCGGTTCCGGGTCGTCGACCGGCTGCCGGAGAAGCCGTCGCCGGCGGCCGCCCGCGGCACCGTGGTGCATGCCGTGCTGGAGCGGCTCTTCGACCTGCCCGCGGGCCAGCGCACACTCGAGCGGGCCGCGGAGCTGGTCGAGCCGCAGTGGCAGCGGCTGCTCGAGGCCGAGCCGCAGCTGGCCGAGATGTTCGCCGAGGACAGCAGCGGCGACGAGCTCGCGGGCTGGCTCGCGGAGGCGCACGAGCTGCTACGGCGGTACTTCCTGCTCGAGGATCCGAACGCACTGGAGCCCGCCGAGCGGGAGCTGTACGTCGAGGCCGAGCTGGACTCCGGGTTGCAGCTGCGCGGGTACGTCGACCGGCTCGACGTGGCGGCGTCCGGCGAGATCCGGGTGGTCGACTACAAGACCGGCCGGTCGCCGTCGGAGTTCTTCGAGGCGAAGGCGCTGTTCCAGATGAAGTTCTACGCGCTCGTGCTGTGGCGGCTGCGCGGCGTGGTGCCGGCCATGCTGCAGCTGGTGTACCTCGGCAACGGCGAGATCGTACGGTATGTGCCTGACGAGCGGGACCTGATCGCGTGCGAGCGCAAGGTGTCGGCGCTGTGGCAGGCGATCACCCGGGCACTGGAGTCCGGCGACTGGCGGCCGAGTCCCGGCCCGCTCTGCGACTGGTGCGACCACAAGGCGATCTGCCCGGCCTGGGGCGGCACTCCCCCGCCGCTGCCGGTCCGCTCGGTCGAGGAGGTCGCCGAGGCGTCCACCGAGGTCGACCTGGTCAGTGTCGACGGCTAGCGCGCGCCTCCGGAGCCGGCGGTGTCAGGATGTCGATCGCGAGGACCTCTGTTCGACGCGTTGGTGAGGCGGCCGTCCGGCCGCCGCAGGCCCACGAGGAGGTTGCACGATGTCTTTCCAGGCGTACCTCGACAACATCGAGGACAAGACCGGCCTGACCCCGCGGCAGTTCATCGACCTCGCCCGGGAGCGCGGGTTCGACCGTCCGGGCGTCAAGACCGGCGTGATCGTCGACTGGCTGAAGCAGGACTACGACCTCGGCCGCGGTCACGCGATGGCCCTGGTCCACGTCATCAAGAACGGACCTGGGATCGGGACCAAGCACGTCGGCACCACCGGCGTGCATCGCGACGACTCCGACACGCTCTGGCTCGACGGCAAAGCCACCAAACCCGCCGGCTGACACCTCGGCGGGGCCGGGCATCTCCTGTGTGTTCGCGAATCGCCAGGCGAGAGCGCTCCCCCATGGCGATTCGCGAACACACACGAGGTGCGTCAGGTCGTGAACAGCGGCTCCACCCGGCCGAGCAGGGCCGGCTTGCGGCGTAGCGCGTCCAGCAGCAGCTTGTCCGCCACGTCGGCGAGGACCTGCTCGACGGCGGCCAGCTCTGCCGGAGTGAGCCGGGGCTGGCGCCGGCCGAGCCGGGCGAGCTCGAGCTCGATCACCTGGTCGCAGCGCGAGGTCATCTCGGTGACCAGGTCAGTGGTCGTCATCGTGTCCTCCTCGAAGGCAGTACGGCGCCGGGGCCCGGCTGGTTCGGTTTACTCGGGT
>Ga0075419_10001023_pt1 | contig 18066 bp, 22 predicted proteins | sample SoiMetdeltSBSDD3_FD_76900 | JGI IMG/M metagenome (GOLD analysis project Ga0075419, IMG submission 76900) | Bulk soil microbial communities from a Populus tree surrounding site in Tennessee, USA - Soil MetaG P. deltoides SBSDD3 | ecosystem: Environmental > Terrestrial > Soil > Tree plantation... | reverse complement strand
TACGGCGGCCTCGAAGTCCTGGACGAGGCTGAGAACAAGTTGCCGAAGACCGAGGAGGTGAGACGCGCGCTCGCCACGCTGCGCAAGCTTGCCAAAGCCTGCAAGTTCCCGGCCAGCTTCGATCTCGCCGAGCTGCGCGGCTACCACTACCATTCCGGCGTGGTGTTCGACGCCTATTGCGATGGCGTCACCGGCGCGGTGGCGCGCGGCGGGCGTTACGACGAAGTCGGCAAGGCGTTCGGCCGGGCGCGGCCGGCGACGGGGTTTTCCATCGATCTGAGGGCTCTCGCTTCGGTCTCATGAGCGCACGCAACGTAGTGGTGATCGGCACGCAGTGGGGCGACGAGGGCAAGGGCAAGATCGTCGACTGGCTCACCGACCGTGCGCAAGGCGTGGTGCGCTTTCAGGGCGGACACAACGCCGGCCACACGCTCGTGATCGGCGGCAAGAAAACCGTGCTGCATCTCATTCCCTCCGGGATTCTGCGCGGCAATGTCGACTGCTTCATCGGCAACGGCGTCGTGGTATCGCCCCAGGCGCTCGTAGCGGAGATGGACGAGCTCGAGGCGGCCGGCGTGCACGGCGTCGTGGCCCGCCTTGCGATCTCGGAGGCCTGTCCGCTCATCCTGCCGTATCACACCGCGCTGGATCACGCGCGCGAAGCGGCCAAAGGCGAAAAGAAGATCGGCACCACCGGCCGTGGCATCGGCCCGGCGTACGAGGACAAGGTGGCGCGCCGCGCCATCCGGCTGCAGGACCTTTTCAAGCCGGTGCGTTTTGCCGAGAAGCTGCGTGAGCTCCTCGAATTCCATAATTTCGTCCTGGAGAACTACTACCACCAGCCAAAGGTGGAGTTCCAGAAGGTGCTCGACGAGACGCTCGCGCTGGCGCCGCGTTTCACGCCGCTGATCGCCGACGTGCCGCGCGCGCTCTATCACGCCAACCGCGCCGGCAAGAACCTGCTCTTCGAGGGGGCGCAGGGCTCGCTCCTCGACATCGACCACGGCACCTATCCGTTCGTCACCTCTTCGAATTGCGTGGCGGGAGCGGCCGCCGCGGGCGCCGGGATCGGGCCGATGCATCTGCACTACGTGCTCGGCATCACGAAGGCCTACAGCACGCGAGTCGGCGGTGGCCCTTTTCCGACCGAGCTCTCCGACGACGTGGGCGAGCGGCTGCGCCAGCGCGGCCACGAGTTCGGCGCGACGACCGGCCGGCCGCGCCGCACCGGCTGGTTCGACGCCGCCGCGCTCAAGCGTTCAATCCAACTCAACGGCGTTTCGGGCCTGTGCATCACCAAGCTCGATGTGCTCGATGGCGTCGAGTCGGTGAAGATCTGCGTAGGCTACGAGCTCGAAGGCACGTTTTCGGACATCCTGCCGGTCGGCGCCGAGGAGCTCGAGCGCTGCCACCCGCGCTACGAGGAGCTGCCGGGCTGGATGGAGAGCACCGTCGGCATCAAGACCCACGACAAGCTGCCCAAGGCCGCGCGCGCGTATCTCCAGCGCATCGAGGCTCTCGCCGGAGTGCCGGTCGACCTGATCTCTACGGGCCCCGATCGCGAGGAGACGATCGTGCGGCGCCACCCCTACGAGACTTAGAGCCAGCGCCCATCAGCTTGGCAATGACGCGCTGGCGACGCGCGAGCCTCCACGCAGTACCGCTCCGGTAGAAGAACCGCACGGGTCGACGCGGGTAGAATTCGCGGCTCTGGCTTGAAGCTGGTGCCGAGGAAGGGACTCGAACCCCCACAGTGTTGCCACCGCTAGGACCTGAACCTAGTGCGTCTACCAATTCCGCCACCTCGGCAGGGGAGGCGCGATTTTAGTTTCACGGTACTAGGGTGTCAAAGAAAAAGGCCAAGCGAACCGCGCTTCGCCGCCGCGGCCGCGCCGAGCGCGCGAGCGCGATCGAGCCGGCCACGATCGTGCACACGCTCGACGCGGCGCGCGCGCCGCTGGGCGTCGAAGAGCTCGCCGCGCGGCTGCACGTCGCGCGCCATGCGCGGCGCGAATTCGAGCGCACGCTCGGCGCGCTCGAGCGCGCAGGCGAAATCGTGCGCAACCGCGCCGGCAGCCTGCTCCTCGCCCGGCGCATCGCGTTGATCGCAGGGCGCGCCGAAGGGCATCCCGACGGTCACGGCTTTCTCGTGCCCGATGCCGGCGGGCCGTCGCTCTATCTGCCGGCCGAGGAGATGCGCGCACTGATGCACGGCGACCGCGTCGCCGCGCGCGCCGCCGGACGCGATTTCCGCGGTCGCAGCGTGGCGCAAGTCGTTGAAGTGCTCGAGCGCGCGAACCGCCGCATCGTCGGGCGTCTGCACTTGGAGCACGGCGTGCTCTTTCTCGTTCCCGAGGACCGGCGCATCGCGCACGACATCCTCGTGCCGAGCGCCGAAGCAGGCAAGGCGAAGCCCGGCCAGGTGGTCACCGTCGATCTCGTCGCGCAGCCCGGGCCGCATGCGCAGCCGATCGGCCGCGTCGCCGAAGTGCTTGGCCACCACACCGATCCTGGCATGGAGATCGAGATCGCGGTGCGCAAGTTCGATCTGCCGCACGAGTTCTCCAAGAAGGCGCTCGCGCAAGCCCGCGCGTTCGGGGACGAAGTTACCGAGATCGAGAATCGGAGGGATCTGCGCGAGTTGCACCTCGTCACGATCGACGGCGAGACCGCGAAGGACTTCGACGACGCGGTCTTCGCGACGCGGGAAGGCAAGGGCTGGCGGCTCTGGGTGGCGATCGCCGACGTAAGCCATTACGTGCGGCCGGGCGACGCGCTCGACCGCGACGCGCGCGAGCGCGGTACTTCGGTGTACTTCCCGCGGCGCGTGATTCCGATGCTCCCGGAAAAGCTGTCGAACGGGCTTTGCTCGCTCAACCCGAACGTCGATCGCCTGGCGATGGTCTGCGAGATGGCGATCACGCACCACGGGGAGGTGGCACGCTACGAGTTCTATCCCGCGGTCATGCGCTCACGCGCGCGGCTCACCTACACCGAGGTCTGGAACCGCCTGCAGGGCGGCAAGGCACCGGAGAACCTGGAAACGCTGTACGCGCTATTCAACGCGCTTTACGCCGAGCGCAGCCGCCGTGGGGCGATCGACTTCGACACCGTCGAGACGCGCATGGTGTTCGACGCGCGCGGCAAGATCGAGCGCATCGTAGCTGAGGCGCGCAACGACGCGCACCGCATCATCGAGGAATGCATGCTCGCGGCGAACGTGTGCGCGGGCAACTTCCTCGCCGAGCGAAGGCAGCCCGCGCTCTATCGCGTGCACGACGTTCCCGCGGCCGACAAGGTGGCGGCGCTGCGCGAGTTTCTCGCCGAGCTGGGTCTGCAGCTTCCGGGCGGCGAGGTGCCGCGACCCAAGGACTATGCCAAGCTGATCGAGCGCATCCGCAAGCGCCCTGACTTCACGTTGCTTCAGACCATCCTGCTCCGCTCGCTCAAGCAGGCGGTGTACAGCCCGAGCAATGTCGGCCATTTCGGCCTTGCCTTCGAAGCCTACGTGCACTTCACCTCGCCCATCCGGCGTTATCCCGACCTGCTCGTCCATCGCGCCATCAAGGCAGCGCTCGCCGGGAAGAAGTACGTCGAGGACGATTGGGAGGCGCTCGGCCGCCATTCTTCGGAGACCGAACGCCGCGCCGATGATGCAAGCCGCGACGTGGAGAACTGGCTCAAGTGCTACTACATGCGCGACCACGTCGGCGGCACGTTCTCGGGCAGCATCACCGGCGTCGTTCCGTTCGGCCTTTTCGTCACGCTCGACGATTACTTCGTTGACGGACTGGTGCACATCTCCGAGCTCGGCCGCGACTACTTCCAGTTCGACGCCGCGCGCCATATGCTCCTCGGCGAGCGCACCGGCAAGCGCTATCGCCTCGCCGACCGCATGACGGTCAAGCTGGTGCGCGTCGACCTCGACACGCGCAAGATCGATTTCGTTCCGGCATGAAAGAACCGCGCGTGGTTTTCGGATTCCACGCCGTGCTCGCGCGCCTGCGCGCCGATCCGAAGTCCCTGGTCGAGATCTTCGTCGACGAGACGCGCAAGGACGGCAGGATGAAGGACCTCGTGGCGAGCGCCGAGAGGAGCGGCGTGCGCCTGCATCGCGTGCCGACGAAGCGGCTTGACGGGTTCTATGGGGGCGCGCGCCATCAGGGCGTGGTCGCGCGGGTCGAAGTGAGGAAGGTGGTCGACAGCCTCGACGAAATTCTCGAAGCGGTGGCGCAGCCGCTGCTCCTCGTGCTGGACGGAGTGACCGACCCCCACAACCTCGGCGCGTGCCTGCGCGTGGCGAATGCCGCCGGGGCACACGCCGTCATCGCGCCGCGGGACCGCGCCGCAGGTATCACGCCCGCCGTCTCCAAGGTGGCGAGCGGCGCCGCAGAGTCCACGCCTTACCTTATGGTCACCAACCTCGCGCGCACGCTCGGCGAGATCAAGGAGCGCAATATCTGGGTGGTGGGCGCCGATGAACGCGCGGATAAAACGCTTTACGCCGCCGAACTCCCTTCCTCGATCGCCTGGGTGCTGGGCGCCGAAGGCGAGGGCATGCGCCGCCTGACGCGCGAGAGCTGCGATCTTCTCGTGCGCATCCCGATGGGTGGCGACGTGCCGAGCCTCAACGTCTCGGTCTCGGCCGGCATTTGTCTCTTTGAATCGGTCCGGCGGACGCGAGGATAAGCCGACACCCTAGACCCGCGGCCTGCGCGCGCCTAACATGGCTGAAGGGGGAGGGATCAGTATGCGCGTACTCGTCATCGACGATCATCCGTTGATTCAGGAGATCGTGCCGGCGGTGCTCGTCAAGGCGTTCGGCGAAGTTGTCGTCGACACCCAATCAACGCTCGAGGCGGGCATCGAGCGTGCCGCGGCCGAGCCGCCGGATCTCGTGGTGCTCGACCTCGGCCTCCCGGGCTGCGATGGGATCGACGCGATGTCGCGCTTTCGCATGCACTTTCCGCAGATGCCGGTCGCCGTGCTCTCGGCGAGGTGCGACCGCGAAGCCATCCTCGGCGTGCTGGACGCCGGCGCCTCGGGGTACATCCCCAAGACCTCGAAGCCGGACGTAATGATCGCCGCTCTGCGCGTCATCGAAGCGGGCGGCACGTACGTTCCGCCCGAGGCGCTGGACGAGCCCGGCGCGCCGCGCGCGCGCCGCCGGCTAGGACGCCTCGACCTCACCGATCGACAGCAGGCGGTGCTGCGCCTCATCCTCAAGGGCTACAGTAACGAGCGTATCGCCGCGGAACTCGCGATCGCCCCGAACACGGTCAAGCAGCACGCGCACGCTATTTTCGTCGCGCTCGGCGTATCGACACGCACGGAAGCGATGATCGCCGCCAGGCAGCAGGGCATCGCGCTCGGCTGAGCGAACTCGGTCCTTCCGCGGCGGTCTCACCGCCATGGAATACGTTCCACCGGACCCGACGCAGATCGAAGCGAAGCCCGAGGCGCTCGACTATTGGGCGCGCACGCTGGAAACCGACCCTGACAAGATCCGCCGTGCGGTAAAGAAGGTCGGCCCCATGCTCGAAAAGGTGAAGCAGGAGCTCGGCATCGCCGGCGTTTAGGCTTGTTTTTGTTGCTATAATCCGCGCCCTTCCTAGTCGCGCTGCTGCGCATGGCATGCCGGCCAAACCCACAGGACAAGGAGCCAACTAGACATGCGGCATTACGAGATCGTTTTCATCGTCCATCCCGACCAGAGCGAGCAGGTTCCGCAGATGGTCGAGCGCTACAAGGGTCTCATCGGCCAGAGGAACGGCACCGTGCACCGTCTCGAGGACTGGGGCCGGCGCCAGCTCGCGTATCCGATTGCGAAGGTGCACAAGGCGCACTATGTGTTGATGAACATCGAGTGCGACAACGAGACGCTGCGGGAGCTCGAGCACTCGTTCAAGTTCAGCGACGCGGTGCTGCGCCACCTGATTGTGAGCATGCCGAAGGCCCATACCGCCCCTTCGCCGATGATGCGCGAGGAAAAGTCGAAGTCGATGATGGGCGAGGGCCGGCCGGGCGAGGCCGCCGAACCGGGTCGCGCATCTGAACCGGGTCGCATTGAGCGGCCGGCTGCTTGAGCTTGGCGCGCTGCGCTACACGCCGGCCGGCGTCGCAGCCCTCGAGTTCAAGCTGGCGCACGAGTCGGAGCAGGACGAGGCCGGTGCGCGGCGCCAGGTGCGCGCCGAGCTGAGCGCCATCGCGTTCGACACCCAGGCAAAACTGCTGACCGGCCGGGCGCTGGGAACGCCGCTGCGCGTTGAAGGATTCCTCGGAGCCAAGAGCAAGCGTTCCAGGCGCCTCGTGCTCCACGTAACGAAGATCGAATTCATCGAAGGAGAGATTGATGCCACCGCCGCGCAGAGGTAAGGGAAAAGGCAAGGGCAAGTTCGGCAAGGACAAGAAGGACCGCGGACAGCGGGCGCTCTTCCGGCGCCGCAAGTTCTGCCGCTTCACCGCCGAAAAAGCCGAATGGATCGACTACAAGGACGTCGAGACGCTCAAGGATTTTGTGAACGAGACCGGCAAGATCATCCCGGCGCGCATCACCGGCACCGCGGCCGGGTACCAGCGACAGCTCTCGGAAGCCATCAAGCGCGCGCGGTTCCTCGCACTCCTGCCTTATACGGACCTGCACTGACATGGAAGTCATCCTTCTAGAGAAGATCGCGAACCTCGGCGAGCTCGGACAGGTGGTGAAGGTGAAGGACGGCTACGCGCGGAACTTCCTGATCCCGCAGGGCAAGGCGAAGCGCGCGACGGACGAAAACCGCAAGGCGTTCGAGGCGCGACGCGCCGAGCTGGAGAAGGCGCAGGCGACGGCGCTCGCCAAGGCGCAGGAGCGCGCGGCGAAGCTGAACGGGCTCACGCTGCAGATCACGCAGAAGGCTGGCCCGGACGGGCGCCTGTTCGGCTCGGTCACCAACTACGACATCGTCGAGGCGCTTGGCAAGCAGGGCCATGAGGTGGAGCGCGCGCAGATCCGCATGCCGCAGGGGCCGCTCAAGCAGGTGGGCGCCTTCCCAATCGAGATCGCACTGCACACCGACGTCGACGTGACCATCACCGTCTCGGTGCTCGGCGAGCAGTAAGCTTTCGTTCTGCTGACAGAAAAGGGCTCCGCACGGAGCCCTTTTTGTTTGCGCGCTGTCAAGAAAAAAAGTTTTGCGTTGTCCCGTAGCATGCACAGCTTGTCGACACGCTGCGCACAGCTAATCCACAGGCCGGCGGCCGTTTTCCTCTCGGCTGGATGATTTTTCAGCAGCAGCGAGCGTCTTTCTCTTTTGACGCCCGCGCGTTTCGATTTCTCATATCGATAACGAGCGGGACTTTCTAAGATGGCGGCCCCGGGGAGGTAACAAAGAGATGGCCGTTGCACACCAGCAGGTAGCGCGCTCGGAGAGCGCAGATCCGCAGCTTATCGCGCTCAAGCTTCCGCCGCATTCGGTGGAGGCGGAGCAGTCGCTGCTCGGCGCGCTTCTCATCGACAACCAGGCGTTCGATCGCGTCGCCGACATCGTCGCGGCCGACGACTTCTACCGCGATGACCACCGGCGCATCTGGCGCCAGATCGCGCGCCTGGTGGAGGCGAGCCGTCCGGCGGACGTCGTCACGGTGGCCGAGTCGATCGAAGCGAGCGAGGACAAGGACAAAACCGGCGGCACCGCGTATCTCGCGGCGCTCGCCCAGAACACGCCGAGCGCGCTCAACGTTCGCCGCTACGCGGAGCTCGTGCGCGAACGCTCAGTGCAGCGGCGCCTCGCGCAGGTTGCCACCGAGATCGCCGAGACGGCGCTCTCTCCCACCGGCAAGGACGTCGACCAGCTCCTCGACGAAGCCGAGTCGAAAATCTTCCAGATCGCGGAGTCCGGCGCGCGCAAGGATCAGGGCCTGATCGGCATCAGCCCGGTGCTCGCCAAGGTGTTCGAGCGCATCGATCACCTGCACAGCCAGGAGAACCCTTCGGACATCACCGGCGTGCCCTCCGGGTTCGTCGATCTCGACCGCCTGACTGCGGGCCTGCAGCCGGGCGACCTCGTCATCGTCGCCGGCCGGCCGTCCATGGGCAAGACTTCCTTCGCGCTCAACATCGCCGAGCATGTGGCGCTGCACCCGAGCGTCAGCCTGCCGGTGGCCATCTTCAGCATGGAGATGAGCGCGAGCCAGCTCGCCATGCGCATGCTCTCCTCCATGGCGAAGGTCGACCAGACGCGGTTGCGCACCGGCCGGCTCACCGACGAGGAGTGGAGCCGGCTGACCGACGAAATCGCGCGCCTGAACGAGGCGCGCATCCATGTCGACGAAACCGCGGCGCTGAATGCACTCGAGCTGCGCGCGCGCGCGCGGCGCATGAAGCGCGAATACGGCAAGCTCGGCCTCGTGGTGGTCGACTACCTGCAGCTCATGTCGGCCAGCGCGCACGGCGAGAACCGCGCCACCGAGATCTCGGAGATCTCGCGCTCGCTCAAAGCGCTCGCCAAGGAGCTGGACGTACCTGTCATTGCGCTGTCACAGCTCTCGCGCGCGGTCGAGCAGAGAAACGACCGGCGCCCGCTCATGTCGGACCTGCGCGAATCGGGCGCCATCGAGCAGGACGCCGACGTCATCCTTTTCATTTACCGGGAAGAGGTCTACGCTCCGGACAAGGAGGAGGCGAAGGGCAGGGCCGAGGCCATCATCGGCAAGCAGCGCAACGGCCCCATCGGCACGGTGCACCTGACCTTCCTCGGACGCTACACCCGATTCGCGAACTCCACCGAGGGAGGCGCACCATGGCAGAGCCGCTAGTCGCGCAACGGTCCCCTTGCGTTGTCGAGCTCGCTGCGGGCGATTACTGGTGGTGTCGTTGCGGCCAATCGCGCCGGCAGCCGTTCTGCGACGGCTCTCACAAAGTGGCCGGCGAATTCAAGCCGGTCCGGTTCAGCGTCTCCGAGCCGCAAAAACTATGGCTTTGCGGCTGCAAGCAGAGCACGAACGCGCCGTTCTGCGACGGCTCCCACAAGAAGATTACTTCGTAGCGGTTACTTCTTCGTCGCGGTCCACTTGCCTTCCGCGCCCTTCTCGTCGCGGAAGGTGCCTTCCATGCGGTTGCCTGCCACGCGGCCCGAGAAGTCGCGGCGCATGCCGCTCTGGTCGACAAAAGCGAAGCTGATGTTGGCGCCGCGCAGGCGCATGTCGCGCAGGCCGGCATGGAGAGGGCCGAGCGCCACGGTGCCGCTCACCTTCTGGAAGGTCTGCTCGAGCGCTAGCTCGTGCTTCTGCGCGCCGGCTTCGAGGTTCCAGCCGCCGACGATGTTGGCCGGCACCACCCAGAAGTAGGCGCGGCGGCCGTCGACGCTCGAGATCTCGTCGGCTTCCCAGTCCTCCATGCTGAAGGAATGCGAAACCACGCGCGTGCCCGGGCGCATGGAAAGGAGCTGCGGCCGCAGCTTCATGTTGAGCGCGGGCAGGAGGTACAGCGTGACGACGGTGGCCTGGCTGAAATCGGTGGCGAAGATGTCGCCATGACGGATGCTCGCCTTGCCGGCGCCGGTGCCCGCGACGCCCGCCTTCTGCGCGTTCTCGTTGGCGTGCTTCACCATGTCGGGGTTGTACTCGATGCCGATCGCGCGCGCGCCGAACTTGCGCGCCGCCATGATCGCGATCTTGCCGTCGCCGGCGCCGAGGTCCCACACGAAGTCGTTCGGCGTGACCTGCGCCATGGTCAACATCCTCTCCACCACGTCGTCGGGAGTCGGCACCCAGATGACATCCTTGCCGGCCTGGCCGACCTGGGGCTGAAACTGGGCGAGTGCGGCGCCTGAAAACGCCAGCAGGAAAAAGCGCACGAAGAGATTCATTGCGGTGTCCGGGGAATGAAGGCGAGCGAAATGTAGCAGAAAGGTAGCGCCGGATGGCGAAACACCATCCGGCCGCGTTTATTCCTGCCTAGAGAACGTCGGCGGCGTGATCGGCGAGGCGCGAGCGCTCACCGCGCGCCAGCGTGACGTGGCCGGCGTGGCTCCAGTCCTTCATGCGGTCGACGACGTACGTCAGCCCGGAGGAGCCCTCGGTCAAGTACGGCGTGTCGATCTGCGCGATGTTGCCGAGGCACACCACCTTGGTGCCGGGGCCGGCGCGCGTCACCAGCGTCTTCATCTGCTTGGGCGTCAGGTTCTGCGCTTCGTCGATGATCAGCCACTTGTTCACGAAGGTTCGGCCGCGCATGAAATTGAGCGATTTCACCTTGATGCGCGAGCGCACGAGATCGCGCGTGGCGGCGCGTCCCCATTCGCCGCCCGATTCGTCGGAGGTGTTCAGGATGTCGAGGTTGTCCTCGAGCGCGCCCATCCACGGTTGCATTTTTTCCTCCTCGGTGCCGGGCAGGAAGCCGATATCCTCGCCGAGCGGCACGGTGACGCGCGTCATGATGATCTCGGAGTAACGTTTTTCATCGAGCACCTGGGTGAGCCCCGCGGCGAGCGCGAGCAGCGTCTTGCCCGTGCCCGCCTGGCCGAGCAGCGTGACGAAGTCGATCGCCGGGTTCATGAGCAGGTTGAGCGCGAAGTTCTGCTCGCGGTTGCGCGCCGTGATTCCCCAGACCGAGTTCTTGGTATGCGTGTAGTCGCGCAGCGTCTCAAGCACTGCGACGCGGCCCTGCGCTTCCTTGACGAGCGCATAGAGCGGGCGCTCGCCCGACTCGTCGTAGACGAACTCGTTCACGTGCAGCTTGGGTACGAGCGGGCCGCGCACGCGATAGTAGGTGTGGCCCTCCTTCTTCCAGGACTCCATCTCCTTGCCGTGCGAGTTCCAGAAGTCGCGCGGCAGCGCTCGCACGCCGGTGTAGAGGAGATCGGCGTCCTCGAGCACCTTGTCGTTGAAGTAATCCTCCGCGGGCAGGCCGAGCGCGCGCGCCTTGATGCGCATGTTGATGTCCTTGGACACCAGCACCACCTCGCGCTGCGGTTCGCGATCCTGCAGGTGCTTGACGACGGCGAGGATCTGGTTGTCGGTCTTGCCCGAAGCGAGCGTGCTCGGCAGCTCGCCGTTGATCGCCTCGGTCTGGAGGAAAAGGCGTCCCTTCGACTGCTGGCCGTCCCTCGTCCTGAGCGCGAGACCGTTCTTGATGTCCTCGCCGGTGACGATCTCGTCGAGGAAGCGGCTCGCCTGGCGCGCATTGCGCGAGACATCCGATAGTCCGCGCTTGTGCGCGTCGAGCTCCTCGAGCGTAGCGATCGGCAGGTACAGATCGTGCTCGTCGAAGCGGAAGAGGCTCGTCGGGTCGTGCATGAGGACGTTGGTGTCCAGCACGAAGAGCTTTTTCATCTTGGGTTTTTTGCGCTGCGACTTCACGACGGGGACGGACTCCACTTCTGCGGCGGCCTGCTCGACATCATAGGGCTTTAACAAAGTTCAATACCTCCTGGACGTGGCCCGGCACTTTCACCCCGCGCCATTCGCGCGCCACCACCCCCTTCTCATCGACCACGAAGGTGCTGCGCTCGATGCCGCGGACCTTTCTTCCGTACATGTTCTTGGGCTTGATGACGCCGAAGAGCTTGCAGACCGTCTCGTCCTCGTCGGACAGAAGCTCGAACGGGAATTTCATCTTGGCCTTGAAGGCCTCGTGCGACTTGAGGGAGTCGCGGGAGATGCCGAAAACGCGGCAATTCGCCTTCGCGAAATCCGAATGAAGGTCGCGAAAGGCGGCGCCCTCGGTGGTGCAGCCCGGCGTGTTGTCCTTGGGGTAGAAGTAGAGCACGAGCTTCTTGCCGCGCTCTTTCATCGGTCGGAAGGTGCTGCCGCCGGTCGAGGAGACACTGAAGTCCGGGACCGGCTTGCCGAGCATTTGCAGAGTTTCTTATGCCTCTTCTGAGCAATGCGCAGTAACGTTTTCATTGAACATGTTTTTTTGAGCTTAGGCAAGCTCGGCGTAGAACCCTGAAACGAAACGCCTTTCGGCGCTGTCACAGACACGTTGGATCAGAAGACCGCCAGTCCGCAGCGGTTCCTGGAAGTGCTCGAGGCGTTGTTGCGCCTGCCCGCCGCCGACCTCGCGACGACGCTGAATCACGTCGCCAACCTGGTGGCCGAGGCGACGGGCGCGGACAAGATCGACGCGTTTATCTACGACCCGACGCGCGATTCGCTCGTGGCGGTGGGCACGAGCACGCAGCCGCTTTCCGCGCGCCAGCGCCAGCTCGGCCTGGATGTGCTGCCCGTGTCGAACGGCGGGCGCGTGGTGCACGTCTTCAAGACCGGCGAGACCTTCATGACCGGGCAGCTCGAAAGAGACATGACCGAGCTTCCGGGCGTACGCGAGGCGCTCAAGATCCGTTCCAAGCTCGGCGTGCCGCTCGACATCGGCGCGCTTCGCCGAGGCGGTCGCTCACTGGACCGAAATCGTCGCGCATCGCGCCGAGCTCGCGGAGGAGATCGGGCGCAACGCCGCCGCGCAAGGCCGCCGCGCCGCGGCCGAGCAGCTCGTTACCGTGCTCGCGCATGACCTGCGCAACTTCCTCGGCCCATTGATGCTGCGGCTCGATATTCTGCGTACGCAGGTAGGCGCGGCGGGCCAAGGCGACGTCGAGGCTGCGCGGCGCATGGTGACGCGGCTGGAGGCGATGGTGAACGATCTGCTCGACGCCGCGCGCATCGACCAGGGCGTGTTTCAGTTCAAGCCCGAGCTCGTCGATGTGCGGGCGCTGATTCCCGCCGATCCGGCGCGCTTGCGCCAATGCCTGGAAAATCTGGTGTCCAATGCCACGCAGCATTCGCCGGCGGCCGCGCCGATCAGCGTTTTCCTGCGCACCGGACGCGGGGCGCGCCAGGAGCCGCGCGTCCAAGTCGAGGTTGTGGACGAGGGGCCGGGCATCGCTCCGGAATTCCTGCCGCACGTGTTCGAGCGCTTCGCCACGCGCGAGCGTGGCGGGCTCGGCCTCTACATTGCGAAGCGCATCGCGGAAGTGCACGGCGGCGACCTGAGCGTTGAATCCGAGCCCGGCAAGGGGGCGCGCTTCACGCTCAGCCTGCCGGCGCAGCGCCCGTGAACGCGCGCCGTATTCTCGTGGTGGACGACGACGGGGAGATGCGCGACGCGGTGGCGCGCATCCTTCGCGGCGCCGGCCACGAGATCGAGCTCGCCGATGACGGCGACGCGGCCATCGAGGCGCAGCGCGCGCGGCCGGCCGACGTGCTGCTCACCGACGTCTTCATGCCCGCGCGCGACGGCCTGGAGACCATCCAGTACTTCCGCAGCGAGTACCCGGACATCGGCATCATCGCGATGACGGGCGGCTCCCCCACGGGCCGCACTGACGAATACCTGAGCGTCGCCAAAGTCGCGGGCGCGGACGCCACGCTGCGCAAGCCCTTCGCGGCGCAGACTCTGTTGGAGAGCCTGAGCGCGCTGTAGAGTGCGCGCATGCGGAGCGCCCTTTTCATCGTCGCCGCGCTCGTCGCCGGGGTATGCGCGGCGCAAGACTTTCCCGCGAAGCCCGTACGCATCATCGTCGGCTTCACGCCGGGCGGAGGGCCGGACATCACGGCGCGTCATGTGGCGCACAAGCTCACCGAGGCTTGGGGTCAGCAGGCGCTGGTCGAGAACCGCCCCGGCGCGGGCGGCACGGTGGCGGCAGGCCAAGTGGCCCGCGCGGCGCCCGACGGGTACACGCTTCTCTCCGTGTCGTCTGCGCACGCGGTGGGAGCGGCGATCTACCCCAAGCTGCCGTACGAGATGACGGATCTCGTGGCCGTGACGCAAACCGGCACGTCGAAGTACGTCCTCGTATCCGCGCAGTTCAGAACATTGCAGGAGCTGCTCGCCGCGGCGAAGGCGCGGCCCGGGCACATCAATTTTTCCTCCGCCGGCGTAGGCAGCGGAACGCACTTCGCCGCCGAAATCCTAAAGAGCAGGGCGGCGATCGACGTGGTGCATGTGCCCTTCAAGGGCATCCCGGAGGCGCTGACCGAGACGATGACCGGCCGCGTTCATTTCTTCATGGCGCCGATCGCCAACGCGCTCGCTGCCGTCAAGGACGGCCGGCTGAGCGCGCTCGGCGTCTCATCGCTGGAGCGAGATGCGCTGCTGCCGGAAGTGCCGACGGTGAGCGAAGCGGGCGTGGCGGGGTATCAAACCGTGCTCTGGTTCGGCCTGCTCGCGCCGCGCGGCGTGCCGCGGCCCCTGCTCGCCAAGCTGAACGCCGACGTCGTCAAAGTGCTGTCGCATCCAGAAACGCGCGCGCGCTGGGCGCCCATCGGCATCGATCCCACCCCGACCTCGCCCGAGCATTTCGACCGCGTGATCCGCGAAGACGTAGCGGTCTTCGCGAAGATTGCGCGCGACGCGCAGATCACCGCGAACTAGGCGGTTTTCAGAAACCCGCGCAGCTCGTCGACCAGCTCTTTCGGCTTCTCTTCCGGAATGAAGTGGCCGCACTGTAGCGCGCGGCCGCGCACGTCGGCTGCGACCTCGCGCCAGTCGGCGAGGCAGTTGAAGAGCGCGGCGATCACGCCCTGCCGGCCCCACAGCGCGAGCACCGGCATCGCGATCTTGCCTCTGCTTTTGCGGTCGTGGACGAGGTCAATCGTGGCGGCCGCGCGGTAGTCCTCGCACGTGGAATGCGGATCGAAGCAGCGCTGATACTCGGCGAGCGCGCGCTTGTCGAAGACCTTGATGCCCGATTTTCCCCTGCCGAGCCGCATGAGGATGTAGCCCGGGCCGACGCCCTTCAGCATCTTCTCCGGCAGCGGCGCTTCCTGGATGAGGAAGAACCAGTGGTAATAGGCCTTGGCAAACTGCATGTTGGTGCTCTCGTACATCTTCAGCGTGGGCGAGATGTCGAGCACGGTCAGCGTGCGCACGCGCTTTCCGTGATCGCGCGCCAAGCGATGCGCGACGCGGCCGCCGCGGTCGTGGCCGACGAGGTGGAACTGCACGAAGCCGAGCGCTGCCATGACCTCGACCATGTCGAGCGCCATCGCGCGCTTGGAGTAGTTGGCGTGGCCCGGGACGCCGCGCGGCTTCGACGAGTCGCCGTAGCCGCGCAGATCGGCGCACACCACGGTGTAGTCGCGCGCGAGGGCGGGCGCGACCTTGTGCCACATCGCGTGCGTTTGCGGATAGCCGTGCAGCAGAAGCAGCGGCGGGCCGTCCCCGCCCACCTTCACATGGATGGTCGCGCCGGAGGCGCGAATGCGGCGGCTTTCAAATCCGGGAAAAAGGCTCATTCGAAAAGGAGCGCCGCGGCGACCTTGCGTGCCTCGGCGACCAGAATGTTGTAAGTGCGGCAGGCGGCCTGCACGTCCATGACTTCGAGGCCGATGCCCGCGCTGGCAAGCGCGGCGGTGAGGCGCGGATGCGGAAAACGCTGGCGCGCGCCCGTCCCGAGCAGCACGATTTCCGCCTGGAGGTCGCGCAGGAAGGCGAAGTCCTCGGCGCCCAGGTCATCGAAGCGCGTGACCGACCAGTCCTCGGTGCGGTCCGGCAGCACGACGACGCTGGAGGAGCGCCGCGCGCCGTTCACCATAACGTAGCCTTCGCCGTAGCCTGTGATGGTGTTGACGCCGCTCGGGCTGGAGGCGTGAAGCTTCACGCCGGAAATTGTACAAGCCGCTCGCTGCGCGCCAACCTCTATAATCCGGGAATGCGTGAGTTTTCAAGGATTAAGCGGCTGCCGCCGTACGTCTTCAACATCACCAACGAGTTGAAGATGGCGGCGCGCCGGCGCGGCGACGACGTCATCGATCTGTCGATGGGCAACCCCGACGGAGCGACGCCGAAGCACATCGTCGACAAGCTCGTCGAAGCCTCCCAGCGCATCGACACGCACGGCTATTCCGTCTCGAAGGGCATCCCGCGCCTGCGCAAGGCGATCTGCGACTGGTATCGCCGTCGCTACGCCGTCGAGCTCGATCCCGACTGCGAAGCGATCGTCACCATTGGTTCGAAGGAAGGCCTCGCCCACCTGATGCTTGCGTGTCTGGAGCGTGGCGACACGGTGCTCGTGCCGAATCCTTCGTACCCGATCCATATCTACGGCGCGATCATCGCGGGCGCCGATATCCGTTCGGTACGCATGACGCCGGGTATCGATTTTTTCGCCGAGCTCGAGCGCGCGATCCGCGAGCTGACGCCGAAGCCGCGGATGTTGATCCTGGGTTTTCCCTCCAACCCCACCGCGCAGTGTGTCGACTTCGGTTTTTTCGAGCGCATCATCGCGCTCGCGCGCAGCCACGACATTCTCGTGGTGCACGACCTCGCCTACGCGGACATCGTGTTCGACGACTACAAGGCGCCCTCGATCATGCAGGTGCCGGGCGCACGGGAGGTCGCCGTCGAGTTCTTCACCATGTCGAAGAGCTACAACATGGCGGGCTGGCGCATCGGCTTCATGGTCGGCAACAAGGATCTCGTGCACGCGCTCGCGCGCATCAAGAGCTACCACGACTACGGCACCTTCACCCCGATCCAGGTCGCCTCGATCGTCGCGCTCGACGGCCCGCAGGACTGCGTCGAGCAGGTGCGCAAGACCTATCAGAAGCGCAGGGACGTGATGGTGAAGGGGCTGCACGACATCGGCTGGATGGTCGAGGTGCCGAAGGCGTCGATGTATATCTGGGCGAAGATTCCAGAGTTCTACGCCGGCCTTGGCTCGATCGGCTTCACCAAGCGCCTGCTCGAGGGCGCGCGTATCGCGGTCGCGCCCGGCATCGGTTTCGGCGACTACGGCGACGACCACGTGCGCATCGCGCTCATCGAAAACGAGCATCGCCTGCGCCAGGCGGTGCGCGGCATCCGCGACATGTTCAGAAAGGACGGCCTCTTAAGAGGCGCAGCTTGATCCACCCGAAGCCGGCGACGCTCGAGGGCCACGGCGTGCGCCTTGAGCCGCTCACGCGCGAGCACGCCGCTGGCCTTGCCGAAGCGGCAAAGGACGGAAGGCTCTGGGAGCTCTTCTTCACCAGCGTTCCGGAAGTCGAGCAGGTGCACGCGTACATCTCCGGCGCGCTTGCCGGCCAGGAGAAGGGCGAAATGCTTCCCTGGGCGGTGCGCGAGCTGAAGAGCGGCGCAATCGTCGGCTCCACGCGCTACCACGACATCATTGCGGTGGCCGACCGCGTGGAGATCGGCTACACGTGGTACGCGGCGCGCTGCCAGCGCACGCATGTGAATACCGCGTGCAAGCTGCTTCTCTTCGAGTACGGCTTCGAAAAGCTGGGATGCAAAGTGGTGGGCCTGCGCACCGACAACTTCAACTTCCGCTCGCAGCGCGCAATCGAGGCGCTCGGTGCGAAGAAGGACGGCGTCATCCGCCACCACTGGCCGCGTCGCGACGGCAGCGTACGCGATACCGTGATGTACAGCGTGCTTCTCGCCGAATGGCCGGACGTCAAGAAGCATCTTCTGCTGCGCCTTAAGCGAAATGAAGCCAATTAGCGTCGGACTGCTCGGCATCGGCATCGTCGGCGGCGGCACGTGGGATGTGCTGAACCGGAACGCCGACGAGATCCAGCGCCGCGCCGGACGCGCGATCCGCATTTCGGTGGTCGCTGACAAGGATCGCGCGAAGGCCAATTCCATCGTCAAGGGGAAGGCAAAGGTCGTCGCCGACGCCTTCGAGGTGGTGCGCGGCAGCGAGGTCGAGATCGTCGTCGAGCTGATCGGCGGCTATACGGTGGCGAAAGACCTCGTCATGGAGGCGATCGGCCACGGCAAGCACGTGGTGACTGCCAACAAGGCGCTTCTCGCCACCCACGGCAACGAGATCTTTGCCGCTGCGCAGAAGAAGGGCGTGATGGTGGCGTTCGAGGCCGCGGTGGCGGGCGGCGTGCCGATCATCAAGGCGGTGCGCGAAGGCTTGACCGCGAATCGCATCGAATGGATCGCCGGCATCATCAACGGCACGTCCAACTTCATCCTCTCCGAGATGCGTGACAGGGGTATCGCGTTCGCCGAGGCGCTCAAGGACGCGCAGGCGCACGGCTACGCCGAGGCCGATCCCACCTTCGATATCGAGGGCGTTGACGCCGCCCACAAGCTCACCATCCTTTCGGCGCTCGCCTTCGGCATCCCGATGCAGT
>Ga0075419_10001020_pt1 | contig 18088 bp, 16 predicted proteins | sample SoiMetdeltSBSDD3_FD_76900 | JGI IMG/M metagenome (GOLD analysis project Ga0075419, IMG submission 76900) | Bulk soil microbial communities from a Populus tree surrounding site in Tennessee, USA - Soil MetaG P. deltoides SBSDD3 | ecosystem: Environmental > Terrestrial > Soil > Tree plantation... | reverse complement strand
TTGGCTTTACCAGTTTCTTTTTAATGTTACTCACCGCCAGCCGGTAGAGCTTTTCTATTTCTTTGAAACGATCAATATTACCCGCAAGATTTGCGCTTACTTCCGGATACACCTTACTGATAGCGGGAATGATCTCATTGCGGAAAAAATTTCTTGTGTATTTTGAAGAACGATTAGAGGAATCTTCAACAAACTCAAGATTATTCTCTTCTGCAAATTGAATAAGTTCCGGCTTAGAAAATAAAAGTAAGGGTCGCCTGATATAATTAAGAATTCCTGAGCCGGAAACCGGAATACCCGTTAATCCATGCAAACCGGTACCACGAAAAAAATTCATTAAAACTGTCTCAATATTATCATCGGCATGGTGAGCAGTCAGAACAAATCTAAAAGGACCACCTGTATGCCAACCCGGGATTTCCCTTTCATCTTCTTTTATATCATCATCAACAAAATTGTACCACAAATCAAAAAACCATCGATAACGTAAATCTCTTGCAGTTTCCTGAATGGACATCCTATTTCCGTCAGCAACCTTTAGTGTTTCAAATTTCTTAACCTTAACCTCAACCTGATACTTCTCTCCTAACCTTCTTACAAATTCTTCGTCTCTTTCACTCTCCTCTCCTCTCAATTGAAAATTGCAATGTGCAATGATAAAATCATAGCCAGCCTGCCTGCACAATTCGCAAAGGACAACTGAATCCACACCACCGCTGACTGCAAGGATCAATTTGTCTTTTGGTGAGAAAAGATCGTTTTGCCTAATGAACAATTTAAAATTATCAAGCAGGTCCATTAATTAATCAAAGGATTTTGAGACTATAAAAAGAAAAATAAAAATCAGACCGGCCACCAAAAAAATAATACTCCTGATGAATGCAGAATTTTCTTTTGTTACATTTCTTGCCCTTTTCACTCCAAGAACCAAACTGTTGGAAAAAAGGAAAAACGCAACGCAAAGAAAACTTATCGCGAGTATTAAATAGATAAGAGGCATTTTAAAAAGTTAGTTCCTCAAAAGCACTTCTCAATTCACTCAATGAATGACTGTCACCGGATTTCTGGGCTTCATCCATTCCCTTCTCATAAACCTTTATTGCAGCTTCTGTTTCGCCGATCCTTTCCAGCAACTTGGCAAGATGATAATAACTTCCAATATAGCCTGGCTCATTATTCAATATAGATTCAAATAATTTTCTCGCATCCGCATCATTGCCGAGTTTGATATACTCCAACGCCAATGCGTGACAAAGAAAACTATCCGTTGGATTTTCAAGCAGCATCTCCCGTATCTTTTGAACTCTGTCCATCTGGAAAAATTATTAATTAATAATTATTAATTATTAATTCACTCATCCTATCTTTGCTTTGGTTGCATAAACAACTATCCTTCGCTTTGCTCCACGACATCAACCGGAGCAGGCAGGATGACAAAGAAATTTTAACTACATGAAGATCTTGGTTTGTATCAGCAAAACACCTGATACCACGGCAAAAATAGCGTTCACTGATAACAACACGAAATTCGATACCAATGGCGTGCAATGGATCATAAATCCATACGATGAGTGGTATTCGCTTGTTCGTGCTATAGAATTAAAAGAAGCAGATGCTTCAACCGTTATTCATTTGATAACAGTAGCCGCAGCGGACGCCGATCCTATCATCCGCAAAGCATTAGCGCTTGGTGGCGATGAAGCTATCCGCGTCAACGCCGACAGTCCTGATAGCTTTTATATTGCTTCGCAAATTGCAAATGTGGCAAAGCAAGGTGGATATGATCTCATTTTTACCGGGAAGGAAACAATAGATTATAATGGCTCTTCAATTGGGGGTATGGTCGCCGAATTATTGGATCTTCCTTATGTTTCCCTTGCTACAAAATTTGAATTGGGCGGAACCAAAGCAACCATAACAAGGGAGATCGAAGGCGGTGAAGAAGTATGTGAAGTAAATCTGCCGGCGGTTGTTAGTTGCCAGAAAGGTGTAGCAGAACAACGCATCCCTAATATGCGTGGTATAATGGCGGCAAGAACAAAACCATTGAAAGCTATTGAACCTGTTACCGTAGATGCACTCACAAGCATTGCGAGTTTTGAATTGCCGCCTCCAAAAGCCGGAGTAAAACTCATCTCACCAGATAATGTAGAAGAGTTAGTTCGCCTTTTAAAAGAAGAAGCAAAAGTGATCTAAATCCGAAATCGCAAATCTGAAATCTAAAATTCAATCATGTCTGTTTTAATATTTATCGATACCTCTGAAGGTCATGTAAAGAAAGCTTCTCTTGAGGCAATGACTTATGGAACTAAAGTGGCTGAGCAACTTGGTACTACTGCAGAAGGTGTTGTGCTTGGTACTACGAACGAAGATCTTGCTGCTTTGGGAAAATATGGAGTAAAGAAGATCCATCATGTAAACAATCCTTCACTCGATCACCTGGATGCACAGGTGTATACAAAGGCAATTGGAGAAATAGCCACAAAGACCGGTGCAAAGGTTATTGTGTTTTCAAATAATGTGGACGGTAAGGCAATTGCCCCGAGGCTTTCTGCAAGACTGAAAGCAGGTCTTGTATCCGGTGCCGTGGCGCTGCCTGATACTTCCAAGGGTTTTACGGTTAAGAAAAATGTTTTTTCCGGCAAGGCCTTTGCAAATGTTTCATTGACTACAGATGTAAAGATCATTTCTTTGAATCCAAATGCCTATCAAACGGTGGCAGGCGAAGGAACAGCGGAAGTTGTAACTACTGATGCAGCGGTTGATGCGCCAAAAGTAAAAGTAACAGCAGTGAATAAAGTAAGCGGCGAAGTCCCATTGACGGAAGCAGAAATTGTAGTAAGTGCAGGGCGTGGTTTGAAAGGACCGGAAAACTGGGGAATAGTAGAAGATCTTGCAAAAGCTTTACATGCCGCTACCGCTTGTAGCCGTCCTGTGGCTGATGCTCATTGGCGTCCACATAATGAACACGTCGGCCAAACCGGAACAGCCATTGCCCCTACACTATATATCGCTATCGGTATTTCAGGAGCCATTCAACATCTTGCCGGTGTAAACAGAAGTAAAGTCATTGTTGTTATCAATAAAGATCCTGAAGCGCCATTCTTCAAAGCAGCTGATTATGGTATTGTTGGCGATGCCTTTGAAGTTGTACCAAAGATGACCGAAGCGGTAAAGAAGATAAAAGGATAAGATCAATATAAGTCGTTTGAAAGGCTGACTGAATAAGTCAGCCTTTAATTTTTTTCATTGACTATTATCAGTTTTTATCAATTTTGCACCTTCAGTCAATTAAGTAAAATCCCTTAGTTTCGTGGCATAATTATGAAGAAGATAGAGCTGGAAATAGTCGCCTTGTCGCATAGCATAACGCAAACTCATTCTTATGCTGTTGTTTTGGGCGAAGTGAATGGACTTCGTCGTCTTCCAATCGTCATCGGTGGGTTTGAAGCGCAGGCAATTGCGGTGGCGTTAGAAAAAATGCAGCCGAGCCGTCCCCTGACACATGACCTGATGAAGAATTTCATGACTGCTTTTAATATTGAGCTGCATGAAATAATAATTTGCGATCTGCAGGAAGGAATATTTTATTCCAAGCTGGTGTGCTCGTCTGATAATGATACCGTCGAAATTGATTCCCGCACTTCAGATGCCCTGGCGCTTGCCGTTCGTTTTGGATGCCCGATTTATACTTACGAAAATATCCTCGACAGCGCAGGCATATTGATGGAAGAAACAACAGGAAAAAAGAAAAAATCGAAGGAGCAGAAAGAAGTGGCTGTAGAAGAAACGGGCGGTAGTAATGAGGACCTGAAAACAATGACACTTGAAGAGCTGAACACTTTATTGAATGAAGTGCTGGAAAGCGAAGATTATATCAGGGCAATTGCCATCAGGGATGAAATAAATAACAGGAAGAAGAAATAATCAGATCTAAATATACCTTCTCAAGACAATTAATAATTAATAATTATTAATTAATAATTATTAATTTTTAAATTCTATGGTTCTATTCCCCAATTGTAAAATAAATCTTGGCCTAAATATTATTGCTAAAAGGACCGATGGATATCATGACCTGGAAACTGTGTTTTACCCGGTTCAAATTAAAGATGCTCTTGAAATAATAGAAGGTATCAATGCTCAACAGGCAGTGCCCAATATTCAATACTCAATGAGTGGATTGCAAATTGATTGTGATATTGAAAGTAATCTTTGTGTAAAAGCGTACCAGCTGCTTAAAAAAGATTTTGCCGGGCTGCCTGTAGTGAACATGCATTTACACAAAGCTATTCCCACCGGGGCAGGACTTGGCGGCGGTAGCGCTAATGGGGCCTTTACTTTAAAACTGCTTAATAAAAAATTTGATCTTGGCCTTACAGACCAGGAATTGATAAGCTATGCTTTGCAATTAGGAAGTGATTGTCCTTTTTTCATTGTAAACAAGTCTTGCTTTGGTACAGGCCGCGGCGAAAATCTGGAGCCGATCACTATTGATCTTACAGGTTATAAATTGATGATCGTTCATCCCGGAATTCATATAAACACCGGCCTCGCTTTTTCAGGCATCCAACCGCTGAAACCTTCGAAATCAATAAAAACAATAATTCAACAACCTGTTGTGTCGTGGAAAGAGGAGTTAAAAAATGATTTTGAAGCTCCTATCTTCTCTCAATACCCGGAATTAAAGATGATCAAAGATTCGTTGTATGATCATGGTGCTGTTTATGCATCAATGACAGGAAGCGGTTCGGCTGTGTATGGAATATTTGGAAAAGATACGGCCATAACTCTTTCATTTCCCAAAAACTATTTTGTAAAAATATCACTCAGCTAGTTTCAACAGGCCGTTGACATCAAGTCGTTCAGTTACCATCACTAAATCCCCGTTAGTATCTCGTGGCCATTCTTCTTTTGGTTTGTCCCAATATAATTCAACACCATTCCGGTCAGGATCATTCATGTAAATAGCTTCAGAAACTCCATGGTCAGAGGCGCCGGTCAACTGGTAATTTGCTTCAACTAATCTTTTTAATACAATTGCAAGATCCTTTCTTGTAGGATATACAATAGCGGTATGATACAAGCCAGCCGTGTTAACAGGCGCAGGTCCTGCGCCTTTACTATGCCATGTGTTCAAACCAATATGATGATGATAACCTCCTGCAGAGATGAAAACAGCGCTATCGCCATAATATTGCTGCACTTCAAAGCCAAGCAGATCACGATAAAAGTTCAGCGATCGCTCCAGGTCAGCTACTTTTAAATGCACATGACCAATTCTTGTTCCTGCTGGTACTGTGTACGACATGATTTTCTTTTTTTGGTTAGAGACAAGGCATGCCTTGTCTCCACGCCGTAAAGGTCGCCCATTCGATCTTATTATTTCTTATCATTCATCAATGGGCTCCGGCGATTTTTTATTATCTTGCATGCGAAATCTAAATCTATCCAACAGCAATTATTCATAGCATTCTTTCTTCAGCAAAACCTCGATCTTCTAAATCATCGAGGATAGGCCCATCTCAATCCCGACAAGTCGGGACTTAAAGCATTTCTCTTTTTAATAAATTTCACAACAATGCAATCAATTATCAATATGTCTGAAAAGACACAATATTATTTAGATCTTGAAGAACGATACGGCGCCCATAATTATCATCCCATCCCCGTTGTTCTTGAACGTGGTGAAGGCGTCTTTGTGTGGGATGTTGATGGCAAGCGCTATTATGATTTTCTCAGCGGCTATTCAGCAGTTAACCAGGGCCATTGTCACCCGAAAATTGTCAAAACATTTATTGAACAATCACAAAAACTTACACTAACCAGTCGTGCATTTCATAATGATATACTTGGAGAATTTGAGAAGTATATAACAGATCTGTTCGGGTATGACAAGCTGTTACCAATGAACACGGGTGTGGAAGCAGTGGAAACTGCCATTAAGCTTTGTCGCAAATGGGCCTACCAGGTAAAGGGAATAAAAGAAGGACATGCTAAGATCATTGTTTGTAACGACAACTTTCATGGAAGAACTTCAACTGTTATATCATTCAGTAATGATCCGCTTGCAAAAAAGAATTTCGGCCCCTACATGCCGGGATTTATTTCCATTGCTTATAATAACTTACATGCATTGGCAGGTGCGTTAAAAGATAAAGATGTTGCAGGATTTCTTGTGGAACCGATACAAGGTGAAGCCGGAGTTGTGGTCCCTGATGATGGTTATTTATCCAGTGCAAAACAATTATGTGAAGACTCAAATGTTCTTTTTATTGCTGATGAAATTCAAACTGGTCTTGCAAGAACAGGAAAAATGCTTGCCTGCGATCATGAAAATGTAAAACCCGATATTTTAATTCTTGGTAAAGCATTGAGCGGAGGCATGGTGCCCGCTAGCGCAGTACTAGCTAACGATGAGATCATGCTAACCATAAAACCAGGCGAACATGGAAGTACTTATGGGGGAAATCCATTGGCCTCTAAAGTTGCCATTACCTCCGTGCAGGTTTTGCAAGATGAGCGAATGGCTGAGAATGCCGATGTCATGGGAAAAATATTAAGAGAAGAATTAAAAAACATCAATTCATTACATATTGCCGATGTGAGAGGCAAAGGACTACTCAATGCTATTGTGATCGATCATCAAAATCCGGATGCAGCATGGGAGCTTTGTCTTGCCTTAAAAGAAAATGGGTTGTTGGCAAAACCTACGCATGGTGACAAGATCCGTTTTGCTCCGCCGCTTATAATTAACAAAGACCAAATAATGGAATGCGCAGGAATAATTAAGAAATGCCTTTCGGTTCTTGACTAAAACAATGAGTGATAGTGTGATCAACCAACGATTCATTGATGACAATCCGTATTGTTTACTGTCATTCCGAGACCGTGAATTCAATGACCCTCCCGATTTAGGAAAAAATAGTCGAGGAATCTCAAAAAGTAACAGTTTGAGATTCCTCGCTGGCATTCATTACAATTCAACATCCGTTATTATCGGCTCGGAATGACAATACTCCGGTGTGGAACTGTTAACATGAGTCGGAACAATAATGACTATGAAGATAACAGCATCCTGTATTAACCTTTCTTATCTTCTTTCAATTTGATATCGGGAAATAATGCGGCAACCAACATAAGTGCAGAAGCAATAACCACAAGCCATAAGCCAATTTTTTTTTCAGGGCACTCTCCTTCCCTGCACATGGAGATGATCAGATAATTTCTGACAGCCCAGGCAATATTTAATGCAACGATCACCAGGTTCCAGCGCTTGGCCCAGAGCTTTGGTATAAAATGAAAGATGAGAAAGAAAAAGCCTAGCAGGAAATGAGTATAACCGGGTTTACCAAAATTGGTTCCTGTTGCATCAACACCGCTCACTGTAATGTTTTGTGAACTGATAATAACCCATCGAAGAAAACAGGATACGGCCAATAGTATTACTGCAAATAAGCCGATCCATTTCATGTAACGCATAGAGCGCAAAAATAGGGCAAACACCAATTGAATAAACTATGCTTTGTGCTTGGTGTTGACCGGCAGCAAGTGTAAATGTTAGCATCTTCGATCTACATTTCAGTTCCCTAAAATTCTCTACCTTTTCAAAAAATATCACATGCGACTTTTCGTTCTTTTGCTTTTTGCTTTTATAAATACTTCAATTGTCACAGCCACGGAGGAACATCCGACATTACCTATCGGCTCCAAAGCTCCGGCGTTCTCATTAAAAGGAGTTGATGGAAAAACATATTCGTTGGCTTCTTTTACTAAATACAAGATCCTTGTCATCCTATTTACCTGCAACCACTGCCCTACTGCCCAGGCTTATGAAGAACGGATCATTCAATTAACCAAAGAGTATAATCCAAAAGGTGTCGGGATAGTTGCAGTTTCACCCAACGATCCAAAATCGATCCGGCTAGATGAACTGGGATATACTGATATGAGCGATACCTACGCCGAAATGAAAATAAGGGCAAAACAAAAGAAATTTAATTTTCCCTACTTATATGACGGCGATAAACAAGCCATGGCAAAAGCTTATGGACCTGCTACCACGCCGCATGTCTTCATTTTTGATAAAGAAAGGATACTTCGATTCCAGGGACGGATTGATGATGTGGAAAAACCTACTGAAACGCCAACAAGTTTCGATACACGTAACGCAATTGAAGAATTATTACAGGGCAAAGACGTAACAACAAAGACAACTAAAGTTTTTGGTTGTTCTGTCAAATGGGCGGAAAAAGGTGATTGGATTGAAAAAGCAAAACGGGATTGGGCCGCTGAACCGGTAAATCTTGAAATGATCAATGAAGAAGAAGTAAAAGACCTTTTAAAAAACAATTCTGATAAACTTCGTTTGATAAATGTTTGGGCTACCTGGTGCGGGCCTTGTATGATCGAGTTCCCTGATTTTGTTAATATCAATCGTATGTATCGTGGCCGGGATTTTGAATTCATCAGTATTTGTCTTGATGATACATCAAGGCACGCTAAGGCTTTAAAGTTTTTACAATCAAAACAAGCCTCGAATAAGAACTATTTGTTTAATATGAAGAAAAAATGGGCATTAATAGAAGCCGTAGATCCGAAATGGCAGGGAGCTTTACCCTACACTTTGATCGTTGAGCCCGGTGGTAAGATTGTTTATGGCAAGCAATACCTTATCGATCCTATGCAAATAAAAAAATTGATCGTCGAACATCCGCTGATAGGAAGATATTATTGATACGGCAAAACATTGATGAGGTTGCGTCCTGGCCCGATTTCATCGGACGCCTCGCAAGTAAAAAAATTAACCCCGGTGCAGTAACCGGGGTTTTAATTTGTTCTGGTAGATGATTCTGGTTCAGCCCGAATGTTCGCTGGTGGCGAATTATACCTGCCGTCGTCGGATACGGTATTTCCCGGCAGGATTAACGGGTTTGATAGGACCGGATCAGAGGTTCGTGGGTCTAAAGTATAAAAAGAAAGAAGAATTTGTATAGAACTTTTGTACTATTTTTTGACACATGGGGAAATTCCTATCTCACGCAAGATTGTCTTTTTTATACTTCCGTCGGAAATAGTAGTAAAGTGGAATACCGGCGGCCGTCACCACTATTCCGAATACTGAATTCATTAACCGTGTTTTACCGTCTATGTATTTCTGAATATCATCAGTCAAAGTAATGATAAGATAAAAGGCATTGAAAAGAATAACCATCATGGGCATCCATGGATAACCCCAAACCCGGTACGGTCTTTCCCTGTCCTGCATTTTCCGCCTGAGGATGAAAACTCCGATCATGAGCATCAGGTTGAAGGTCCATACAATAAAAATGTACATATCGGCGAGTATAAAAAACGATCCGCTGAGTACCATGACGATCATCAGCCCCAGATGAACAAGCAATGCATTTCCCGGAGTTTTGAACCGGGGGTGTATCTTCCCGGCCATTTTAAAGAACTGTCCATCCTGAGCCATTGCAAAGGTCATTCTGGGCGGTGTAAAAACATTTGAAAAGGTAGTGCCAAGTACAGAAAAGGCGATGAGAAAAGCGATCAGCCCCCCGCCAACAACTCCAAATGCTATCATGGCAGCGTCAGACGCTACCAAGGATGAGCCAGCCATCTTGTCTACGGGTAAGACATAGATCATGGCCGCATTCACCAGCAGGTAAACAACGATACAAATGGATAACCCAATAAATAAACTTTTCGGGATGTTCTTACCAGGATTTTTTATTTCGCCGGTTAGGTAAAGCATATTATTACATCCATCAAATGCCTGTAATGCGCCATTGCAGGCAGCCACCATTGCAGTTACCAACGCAAAACCGACAGGCTTTATTAATTCTGACGATTCAAGGAAGTTTGAAAACGATCCTTTGCCTGAAACAAACAGGCCCCCAACCAATAAAACAATTGCGACAACCTTTGCGGAAGAAAAAATATTCATTAAAACACCGCTTGTTTTGGTGCTCCGATAACTGATCCATGTAAGCATGCAAAGGATAATAACAGTCAGAATTTTTACGCCGAAATCATCCAATGGAAAAATGTCGCCGACCAATGGAATATGAAATGCCACTGATTGTTCAATTGCAGGTGAAAACCTAGGCAGCTCAAAAAAATATTCGAGATATTGAGCGGTGATAAAAGCGATCCCCGCAGAGCCGGCACAATTAATAACCGCAAAAGCAGCCCAACCGTAGAGATAGGACCAGAAATCGCCATACATATGTCGCATGAATGCATATGGTCCACCTGTTTCAGGAAGCATAGCGGCCACCTCCGCTAAAACCATTGCTGACACCATAGTAAAAAGACCCGCTATGATCCATACTGCAAAGATTAAAGCAGGAGAGCCAAGTAATCCGGCCATTTCTGCGGGACGCATAAAGATTCCGGAACCGATAACAGTGGCAACGACGAGGGAAATGGCAGTAGAGAGACCAATGGTTCGTTGAAATGTTGGTGATGGGGCCATATAAAAAAGTAAGATAGCGAAAGAAATGCAAGATGATTTAAATTTATCTACTCAGGTTATCAGTAATTTCAAGCAATAAAAAATCCCCGATGAAATATAAATTTCTATTGATCTGTTCTTTTCTTTTTTTATTTACCAATGGACAAAAGAAGGTCTCCATATTCAATGGTAAAGATCTTACCGGCTGGACAATACATGGTACTGAAAAATGGTTTGTAGAGAATGGAAATCTTGTTTGTGAAAGCGGGCCGGACAAACAATACGGATATCTCTCGACCAATAGCAATTATAAAAACTTTGAGTTAACGCTTGAATTCAAGCAGGAAGCAAATGGTAACAGTGGCGTGTTCTTTCGTTCATCCATTGAAGGCGTAAAGATCAGCGGCTGGCAATGTGAAGTGGCGCCTTTGAATCATCATACCGGAGGTATTTATGAATCTTATGGCCGTGGTTGGTTAATACAGCCTGATTCCACGAGGGAAAAATATTTAAAGACAGGAAAATGGAATAAACTCAAACTGAAAGTTGTTGGGGACGAAGTAACGACATGGTTAAATGGTCATCAAATGATCTATTTGAAGGATGCAAAGATCGGTGCCGGTAATGGGTTTATTGCATTGCAAATTCATGACGGTGGTGGAATAAAAGTGAGATGGAGAAAGATAAAGATCCTCGAAATGAAATAAAGGCCAGATCATGAATAGAAAAAGACAATATGCCCTCACAGCTCTTCTTAGTTTCTCTTTATCTGTTGTAGGATTTACATTATTTTATTTTGAATTGATCGGTCTTGGTTATACTTTTTTTATTCTTGTCCCATTATGTGTTGGTTATTTTCTTGGGTTAAGACCTGATTTCGGGATCGCATTGATCGTTTCTGTCATGGTTGGGCTTGCAGCCTTTTTCTTTTTTCTCGCTACCTCCGAGCTTGAAGGGATGATCTGTATCATCATACTGCTACCGATATTTATCCCGTTGATCGTACTTGGAATTTGGTTAGGATATGTGATAAAAACAAAGCTCCATAAAAAAGATAAAAGCAATATTCTAAAGATCAGTCTTTATCCCTTGGTCGTTCTCCTGTTTTCAGGAGGTATCGAACATTTTTTTGGCAACAGGTATGACGATGCAATAGTCGAAAGTACTATCGAATTGCCCTATGATGCTGCAATCGTTTATGATTTCATCAAAAGGGTTGATACCCTTGAAGGCGAAAGATCATTGCTAATGATGCTTGGTCTTCCCGTACCACAAAAATGTGTATTGGAAAAAGAAGAGACCGGCGCCAAAAGGATATGCTATTTCGAAGAAGGAACAATTGAAGAAGAAGTTACCGATATAAAAAGAGGTGAGTTCATCAAAATGAAAGTAACAGATTACAAGCTTCCGGGATTCAAATGGTTAAAATTTGATGAGGCTACTTATCTTTTTACCCAAACAGATAGCGCCACCAAACTGACAAGGATAACAACCTACCGGTCTAAACTAAAGCCCCGTATTTATTGGGAGTTTTGGGAAAAGCAGGCGATCAAAGAACAGCATGAATATGTGTTAAATGATTTGAAAAGAAGACTCGATGCAAAAGCAAAGTAGGTATTAATTATACATCTCTTCCTTCAGCTTCTTCACCCTTTCATCCACCAGGTACTCATCAAATTCCATTAAACGATCAATGATACCATTGGGAGTTAACTCGATCACACGATTGGCAACTGTTTGCATGAATGTGTGGTCATGACTCGTGAGTAAGACAATCCCTTTGAATGCCGTACACTGCTCGTTGAAGCTTTGGATGCTTTCAAGATCAAGATGGTTTGTCGGCTGATCGAGCAAAATAACATTCGGATTTTGGAGCATCATGCGGCTGATCATACAGCGAACTTTTTCGCCACCGCTTAGTACCGTTGTTTTCTTTAACACATCATCACCACTGAACAGCATTTTACCCAGGAAACCTCTTAAGAACGGTTCATCAACATCCTTAACATGATCAGGCACGTATTGACGTAGCCAATCCATTAAATTCATTTCCTTGTTGAAATACTCACTGTTCTCCTGCGGTAAGTAAGCGTGAGTGACGGTCGATCCCCAGGAGTAAGCACCGCTATCAGCCATCGTTTCTCCCGTAATGATCTGGAAGAAGTTGGTTAGTGCCAATGGGTCGCGGCTCAATAATGCGATCTTATCGCCTTTGTTCACGGTAAAGGTTGCATTCTTAAACAACAAACGGTCATCAACGGCCTTTGATAATTTTTCTACAGATAAGATCTGATTTCCTACTTCCCGTAATTGCTGAAAGATGATTCCCGGGTATTTTCTATAACTCGGTTCAATTTCTTCTATCGTTAATTTTTCCAATGCTTTTTTCCGGGAGGTAGCCTGGCGGCTTTTGGAAGCATTTGCTGAGAACCGTGCAATAAAATCCAGTAATGCCTGTCTCTTCTCCTCTGTTTTCTTATTCTTATCATTTATTTGCCTCGCCATTAACTGTGATGACTCATACCAGAAAGTATAGTTACCCGTAAAAATTTTTATTTTCTGGCGATCAACATCTGCAACGTGGGTACACACAGCATCCAAAAAGTGCCGGTCGTGGCTCACGATAAGAACAATATTTTCGTAATCGGCTAAAAAGTTTTCTAACCAGCCGATGGTTTCTATATCCAAACCGTTGGTAGGCTCATCAAGTAACAATATATCAGGATTACCAAATAGTGCCTGCGCCAGCAAAACCCGAACCTTTAAGTTGGAAGGAATGTCTTTCATTAATGAATAATGAAACTCTTCTTTTACTCCCAATTCACTTAACAATGTTGCAGCATCGCTGTCGGCAGTATAACCACCCATTTCACCGAATTCCCCCTCCAGCTCGGCAGCTCTCATTCCATCTTCTTCGGAGAAATCGGCAAGGGCATAAATGCTTTCTCTTTCCTTCATCACGCTCCACAACTTTGTGTGGCCCATCATCACTGTATTTAAAACGGTTTGTTCATCAAATTCGAACTGGTTTTGTTTTAACACTGCCAGTCTTTCTCCAGGAGTAATTTCAACTGTTCCTTTATTAGGTTCTATTTCGCCGCTTAGTATTTTTAAAAATGTACTCTTCCCTGCTCCATTTGCCCCAATGACACCATAGCAATTCCCTTTGGTGAAATTGAGATTCACTTCTTCGAATAAAACCCTTTTGCCGTAAGCTAATTTTAAGTCTTTTACACTGATCATTATCGTTATCGTTTTCGGTGCAAATCCGTGAAAGCTGTGAGCCAATATTTCTCACAGATTTCACAGGATAACACAGATTTTTTGAAGCCGCAAAGGTAAGCTAAGATGATGGAGTAAAGAAGAAGAAATTCACTGAATATTACCTGGCCGAAAAAAGAATCATACCATAAAAAAGGTTAAGAATAGATATGGAAACCGAAACTGTGAGCCAGTATTTATACTTTATGATCCACCCCATTGCCAGATAGATAATTAGCCCGGCAACCGTTGAAACAATAGGCATAAAGAAATTCTCCAAAGCACCCAGTTCCATCTTATCGAGGTCAGGATTATTTCTGGACAACGTAAAAGCGACAAAGCCTGAAAGTATTATTATCAAAAAGCCGAATCCCAATTAGCTTTATCGTTCATTATACCAAATCAAAAAATCCCTCCTCTCCTGAACGGGAAGTATAATGAAACTGTCCATTTTATCTCACGGCTGTATTTTTCCTGGCGCCTATGTCAAATACCTTGATAAGCGCCAAGCCTGCAATAAATCCACCAATATGTGCTGCATAAGCCACACCACCACCACCCTGGTCTCCACCGAGCACTCCCATTTGACTAATGATCTGAAAAACGATCCAGATCCCTAATGCGACAAATGCAGGAACCTCCGTGATCCCTCGTCCCATAAATACTCTTACACGTCTTGAGGGAAACAATAATAAATAACCACCCATTACCCCAGAGATTGCGCCGGAGGCCCCAAGGCTTGGAACGATCGCATCGGCGCCGGCAAGAAACACATGAGCTAATGAGGCAATGATTCCACAAACCAAATAAAAGATCAGGTAGCGGGCAGGGCCCAACCTGTTTTCGAGGTTATCACCAAACACCCACAGGAACAACATGTTTCCAAGTAGGTGTGCCCAACCGCCATGCATGAACATAGAAGTGATCAATGTAAAATAAACCGGGACCGGTGTGGGTTGTAACGGGCCGGTTGCTATATCTCTGCCTGTCAATATCTCTGCCGGCACAGTAGAAAATGCATATGTAAATTTTTCATTAGCACCCATTCCCTGTAAAAAAACAAAAACAAGAATGTTTATTACGATCAAGGCATAATTCACGATCGGCATTCTTGTGCGGTCGCTATTGTCGTCTCCTATCGGTAGCATGGCAAACTATTTTAGTGATTGAATACAAGATTCCAACTTTAAAAACCATGCCGGAGCGATTAGTTTCGCTAAATAAAAATCCCGCCTCTCAGCGGGATAATCATTTTAAAGAATTGCAAACGGATGATCAAAATAATCATCATCATCTCTTCTGCATCTTCTCATCCATTTTTTTAATTTTTCAACTGTTTCTTTCAAACGAACGACTAAATTTCTCATAGCTTATCATTTGAAGGTTAATTATTGAGTCTGGAGTCGGTAGCCATCAGTAAAAACTTTTAACTATAGACTCCAGACTATTGACTTTCTTAATAATCCATTCCACCCATACCAGGTGCACCATGTGAATGAGCAGGCTCTTCTTTTTTAGGTTTGTCGGCGATCACACATTCCGTAGTGAGCAACATACCTGCAATTGAAGCTGCGTTCTCTAATGCAATACGGGTAACCTTAGTTGGATCGATAACACCAGCGGCAATTAATTTCTCGTATTCCTCAGTTCTTGCATTGAAACCAAAATCGCCTTTTCCTTCTTTTACTTTTTGAACAACGATAGAACCTTCGATACCGGCATTTTCAACGATCTGGCGAAGCGGCTCTTCCAATGCTCTTTTTACAATAGCAACGCCCGTGTTCTCATCATCATTTGAACCTTTGATTTTATCCAAAGCATCAATAGCACGGATATAAGCAACACCACCACCAGGAACGATTCCTTCTTCAATAGCCGCTCTTGTTGCATGCAATGCATCATCAACACGGTCTTTCTTTTCTTTCATTTCCATTTCAGTTGCAGCACCTACTTGTAAAACCGCCACACCACCGCTTAATTTAGCGAGACGTTCCTGCAATTTTTCTTTATCGTAATCAGAAGTTGTTACTTCGATCTGCGCTTTGATCTGGTTGATACGGGCTGTGATGTCAGCTTTCTTTCCTTTACCACCAACAATGGTTGTATTGTCTTTATCGATAACCACTCTTTCAGCCTTGCCGAGGTAAGAAAGATCAGCATTCTCTAATTTATAACCCTGCTCTTCGCTGATAACAAGACCTGCAGTGAGGATAGCGATATCCTGCAACATTTCTTTTCTGCGATCACCAAAGCCCGGAGCTTTCACCGCGGCAACTTTTAATGTACCACGAAGTTTGTTTACAACCAATGTTGCTAATGCTTCGCCTTCAAGATCTTCAGAAATAATAAGAAGCGGAGCGCCTTGCTGAGCAACTTTCTCAAGAATGTGAAGGATATCCTTCATGTTGCTCACCTTTTTATCGTATATCATGATATACGGGTTCTCCAATTCAACTTCCATTTTTTCGCTATTTGTAACGAAATAAGGAGAAATATATCCACGATCGAATTGCATACCTTCTACTACTTCTATACCTGTTTCAATACCGCGAGCTTCTTCAACAGTGATCACACCATCCTTGGTCACCTTACCCATTGCTTCAGCGATCAGCTTGCCGATCTCTGAGTCATTATTTGCAGAAATAGAAGCTACCTGCTCGATCTTTTTGCTGTCGTTACCAACTTTCTGAGATTGTGCAGCAAGATTGTCAACAACCGCTTTCACTGCTTTTTCAATACCTCTTTTAAGATCCATTGGGTTAGCACCGGCTGCTACGTTTTTCAATCCCTCGGTAATGATAGACTGGGCAAGAACAGTTGCTGTTGTAGTACCATCGCCAGCTACATCAGCAGTTTTGCTTGCTACTTCTTTTACCATCTGAGCACCCATGTTCTCAATTGGATCTTCGAGTTCAATTTCTTTTGCAACGGTAACACCATCTTTAGTTATACCAGGTGCACCGAATTTTTTCTCAAGAACAACATTGCGTCCTTTTGGCCCAAGGGTTACTTTCACAGCATTTGAAAGTATATCAACACCCTTTTTCATTTTGTTACGGGCATCTGTATTAAAGAAAAGTTGTTTTGCCATATGTCTTTTAATTTGATAGTTTTTAAAATTGGTTGAAGTAAGAAGTCGGAGGTCTGAGGTCTGATCGAAAATCTGGCATCATCCTTCTGACTTCAGACATCAGTTTACACTATAGCGAGAATATCGCTTTCTCTCATGATCAGCAGATCATCATTGTCGATCTGGATCTCTGTACCGGCATACTTGCCATAAAGAACAGTATCGCCAGCTTTTACTGACATTGGTTCATCTTTTTTACCAGGACCCGCTGCGATCACAACGCCACGTTGTGGTTTTTCTTTCGCAGTATCCGGAATAATGATACCACCGGCGGTTTTTTCCTCAGCAGGAGCCGGTTTCACGATAACCCTGTCATGAAGGGGAGTCACACTTAGCTTCTTAGCCATAGTTGTATTGATTTTTTAAAGTTTTTGAAGATTATAAAAGATCCTTCGCTAAGCTCAGGATTTGGGACGGCGAAGGTACAGGAAATACTGTGCCGCCTGAGCCAAAACGGAAAAATTTTCAGTTTTAATGGGCAAACACATTCACTGGCATTTTCAAATGGGTAAAAAATTCAGTCTGCCAGTGCCAATTTTTCATTTTTGGAGATATTTACAGATTATGCAAGTGCCCGGATAAGGTTCAACGCCGAAGACACATAATGGCCTCCAAATAATACTGCGTGAACAAGTATCGGATAAAGCTGGGTCAATGGGAGTCGTTTTTGCCAATCCGGTTCCAGTCGATAGTGGTGATCATACGCATTATAAAGCCTCTGGTCAAAGCCGCCGAAAAGCTTTGTCATGCCAAGATCCATTTCACGATGACCATAATAAGCAGCCGGATCAAAAATGGTTGCGTAACCCGACGAGTGAACAAAGTAGTTACCGGCCCAAAGATCACCGTGCAGCAGAGACGGTGGCTCAATCGGGAATAGTTGCTCAAGTTTTGCACATAAAGCCTCAGCAGTTTTCACATCTTTCGAAGAATAAGCTCCAGAATCAAACAATGATTTGATCAAAGGTAGGATCCTGCATTCGGCATAGAATGTGTGCCAGTGTGTATACTTGCCATTTATTTGCTGCAGGCTCCCGATATAATTATCCTCACCCAACCCGAAATATTGTTGCGGATGTTTATGCATCATAGCTAAGGATTGACCGAATTGCTCCCACACATCTTTATGCGGAGATCCTTTTTCAAGCCACTCCAACAACAAATATTGCTTATCATCATAAGCACCGGTCTTTATTACTTGTGGAATAATTAAGGTGGAATTTTTAAGAAGCAGTTCA
>Ga0075419_10001019_pt1 | contig 18090 bp, 19 predicted proteins | sample SoiMetdeltSBSDD3_FD_76900 | JGI IMG/M metagenome (GOLD analysis project Ga0075419, IMG submission 76900) | Bulk soil microbial communities from a Populus tree surrounding site in Tennessee, USA - Soil MetaG P. deltoides SBSDD3 | ecosystem: Environmental > Terrestrial > Soil > Tree plantation... | reverse complement strand
TGGTTGAATAATAAAAATAAGCAAGTTGAAGTAATTATATTCGATTAGTCATTTCAAAACCAAAGAATTCTGAACTTTCAGAATGTGACATCAAAACCCAATGGAGGGGAAAGAAAATAATTGGACCGGATGATAAAGGCATAACTTTTGCGAAACCAATAGCAATGAAGCATAAGATACTGATAGCAGATGATGATCCCGGGATAAGGGATATATTCAATATCGTGTTAGCTAAAGCCGGTTATGACATTGAAGTAAAGGATGATGCAAATGAGATATTCAAAAACAAGTTCAGGATTCCCGATCTTTTTCTCATTGATAGATTGTTATCAGGTGTTGATGGTTTAGATGTTTGCCGTCATTTAAAAACCAATGAACAAACGAAACAGATCCCTGTGATAATGGTTTCTGCTTCTCCTGATATCGGTGTGCTGGCTGTGAAAGCTGGTGCAGATGATTTTGTTGAAAAGCCTTTTGACCTTGCTTATCTTTTAGAGGTGATCGAACGGAATATCAAAAATTTCAAAAGTGGAAAACATTTGAGACGGGTTGAAGATGCACAGGGCCATTAATATTCCCTCTTTTTTTACTTACTCTTTTATTTTAAAAGCAAAAATCTTTCTCACGGGGTTTTTCTGCCTGTAGTTGAAATCAAGTCCATCTACATATTCAAAACCATTTTTGGAAAACAGTTGAATCATTTGATCAGAACTTAGCATAGGCATATTACAAATGCCATGTAACTGCCCTTGTCTTTTTGGTAATGCTTCGTCAATATAAAGAATACCGCCAGGTTTTAATTTCTTTTTGATATCTGCCAGCATCTCTGTTGGGAAAGTGAATTCATGAAAACTATTTATGATAAGAATTTTGTCAAAAACATTTTCAGGAAGTGATGTTGACTTTTCATCACCAAGAATCATTTTATAATTACTGGTCATGGGTCTGCCTCGAAGCGTAGCATAATAGTTCCATGCGAACGCTGTTTGTTCTTTTGTAAACTTAATAGAGTCAATATCTTCAAGATAAAAGAGCACACTGTCCGTTACCGCAGCCAATGCAGCTTCCCAGTTACAGCATTGGGCGCCAATGCTGGCTACAACTTCGCCGGGCTTAAAGTCATAAAAGACTACTTCCCTGCCGATGACCTTATGAATATGCTCAATTGATTGATAAAAATATCCACAGCGTCCCTCAAACTTTATTTTTTTCTGTTTCTGGGCATGGAGTGTACAAAATGAATGTGATAAAAGAATGATAAAGCAGACTTTTGCTGCGGTAAAAAGGTTAGTTTGGTTTTTTTCCACAATCTTGAATTTATAGTTTCTCAATAACGGAAATTCCGCTTAGTTTTGCATGACCTCCCGGATTATTTTCTTTCCGTCTGGTCAAATTAGTGGCTGACTGATTTCTCTGAAAATTTATTGCTGAACAGAATTGGCGCAGTACAAGAGTGCGACGCAACAGTTGTTGAATAGTGATCGTATTGCCGGGCTCATTATTTTTTTAAACAAGAATTAAAGATATGTCCAAGTATGTATTTGTTACGGGGGGAGTTACTTCGTCATTGGGGAAGGGAATTATTTCGGCTTCGCTTGCCAAATTATTGCAGGCAAGAGGGCTACGTGTCACTATTCAAAAATTTGATCCTTATATAAATGTTGACCCGGGTACGTTAAATCCTTATGAGCACGGCGAGTGTTATGTAACTGAAGATGGGGCTGAAACGGATCTTGATCTTGGACATTACGAAAGATTCTTGAACATATTTACATCGCAAGCAAATAATGTTACGACAGGTCGCATTTATCAAACGGTGATTAATAAGGAAAGGGAAGGCGCTTATTTGGGAAAGACGGTCCAGGTGGTCCCTCATATTACTGATGAGATAAAACGCCGGATGAAAATGCTTGGTGAAAGTGGCGATTACGATATTGTGATCACCGAGATCGGCGGTACAGTGGGTGATATTGAATCGCTACCCTATATTGAAGCTGTTCGTCAATTGCAATGGGAGCTACCCGAGGAAGACCTGTTGGTGGTTCATTTAACATTGATACCCTATTTAAGGGCGGCACAGGAATTAAAAACAAAACCTACACAACATTCGGTTAAGTTGCTGAGCCAGGAGGGAGTGTTTCCAGATGTAATTGTTTGCCGGACCGAAGAACCGATTAACAATGATATAAAAAGAAAGATCGCATTGTTTTGTAATGTAAAACCAGAAGCAGTAATAGAAGCAAGAGATGCAAGTACGATCTATGAAGTGCCGCTGATCATGATGGAGGAAAAGTTGGATGAGATCGTATTAAAGAAACTGGAGATCGACAATAATAAAGAACCTGAATTGGGAAGGTGGAAAGAATTTCTAAATAAGTTGAAGAATCCACAATCAAAAGTTACGATTGGATTAATTGGTAAGTATGTTGAGTTGCAGGATGCCTATAAGTCAATTCTTGAATCGTTTGTTCATGCGGGTGCGATAAATGAATGTAAGGTACAGGTTCAGTATATCCATTCAGAATTTATTACGGAAGATAATGTGGGAGATAAATTAGCGGGTCTTGATGGGTTATTGGTGGCGCCGGGTTTTGGACATCGTGGTATTGAAGGCAAAATCACTGCGGTGAAATTTGCAAGAGAAAAAGGCTTACCATTTTTTGGTATTTGTCTCGGAATGCAAATGGCGGTAATAGAATATGCGAGAAATATTCTGGGTATCAGGAATGCGCATTCAACAGAAATGGATCCTACCTGTGATGAACCGGTGATCGACATGATGGAAGAACAGAAAAAGGTCACAATGAAAGGTGGTACAATGAGGCTGGGTTCCTATGCATGCGATATAAAAGAAGGAACGTTGGCGCATAGAATTTATGGAAAGCTGCAGGTGGGAGAAAGACATCGCCATCGTTATGAATTCAACAATAAGTATCTTACTCAATTTGAAAATAATGGTATGATCGCAAGTGGTCGCAATCCTCAAACCGGTTTGGTGGAGATCATGGAAATTCCTTCACATCCATTTTTTATAGGAGTACAATATCACCCGGAATTAAAAAGCACGGTAGAAAATCCGCAGCCATTGTTTGTTCATTTTGTAGCGGCAGCAAAGCAATACAATGAATGCAAACCAATGGTGAAGAATCTTCAGTTGAAAGACGTGGTGATTTGATTTTCTGGAATTTGGAATTTGTTTTTTGGAATTTGGCAGTCATTTGCCAGCGCCTAATTTAACCTTTAACTGCTGCCTTTACCCTATCTTTGCCCACTCCAAATTTTTAGCTAAATGAACTTTGATCGTAATACGGTGATTGGTTTTGTGTTGTTGGCGCTGCTCTTTTTTGGTTTCTTTTATTTTACCAGCCAGGAACGCCAGGAACAAGCACGACTGGCGAAGATCAAGCAGGCAAGAGAAGATTCAATTAAGGCAAGTCAGCCTAAGCCAAAACCAGATACTTCAGGGCGAATAAATAATCCTTCACAACCTGACACCGTTGAAACGCCTGCTTTAACAGGAGTGTTTCAACAAGCGACTAATGGAACAGAGCAGGTTACTATTTACTCGAATGATCTGATGAATGTGGGCTTTACTAATAAGGGAGGCCAGGTAAAATTTGTGGAGCTAAAGAAATTCAAGGACCAACAACAGAAACCCGTACGACTTGCATCCACCGATTTTGATAAAATAGATTATAGGATCAAGGGTGACGGAAGTCAGGTCCCTCAAATCAAAGATCTTTATTTTAAAGCAGGCAGTGTTGTTGTAAATAGTGATTCGTCTCAAACCATTACTTATATTCTTGGCGATAGCACAGGACGCTCGATCACACATGAATTCATTTTGAAGAAAAATGATTACATGATCGACTTTAACTTGAAGTTCAGCAGAGCAAATACCTTTTTAGACAATGAAACCTTGAATCTTCAATGGCAATACAAGGCAATGCTGCAGGAGCAGGATATGTCGTACGAGAGAACGAATTCGCAAATGGGGTATGTGATGGATGGCGAGTTCGACTATTTCACGGTTGGACGTCGTAGCGATGTTGAGTTTAATAAACCCGTGCAATGGGTGGCTATGCGTCAAAGGTTTTTTAATGGAATACTGGTTGCGAAAGATAAGTTTTCGGGTGGTAAAATGGAATGGACAAGCCCGAATGATTCCGTTACGGTAGTTCAATCAACCACGACTCTGCAACATGCAGCGAAAGGAGCAGATGTTACTATACCATTGTCTATTTATTATGGCCCGAGCGATTATCGCCTTCTGAAGAAGTATAATATGGAGATGGGTAAACTGGTAAATCTTGGCCAGGGTATTTATGCTTTCGTGAGACCTATTAATAAGTTCATTGTATTACCTGTATTTGATTTCTTCAGCAAGTTAGTGGGCAGCTATGGCATTGCTATTCTATTGCTGACTTTTGTTATCAGGCTTCTTATCTCACCACTTACTTACACAAGTTATTTAAGTGGTGCAAAAATGAAGGCCCTTCGCCCGGAGATCGATAAGCTAAAAGAAAAATTTGGAAAGGACCAGCAGGCAATGAGCATGGAACAAATGAAATTGTTCAGGGAAGCTGGCGTGAATCCTTTGGGTGGTTGTATCCCGGCATTATTGCAGATCCCGATTTTCTTTGCTTTGTATAGTTTTTTTAATTCCTATGTTGATCTCAGGGGAGAGAACTTTTTGTGGGCAAAAGATCTTTCTGCATACGACTCGATCCTGGATTTTGGTAACATTCCTATTATAAGTTCTATATATGGATCCCATGTAAGCCTATTTACGATCACGGCTTGTCTCACCAGCTTTCTTATTTCTTTTTATAGTATGAGCATGACCCCGGATCAGAGTAATCCGGTTTTGAAATACATGCCATATATTTTCCCGGTCTTTCTTTTGTTTATTTTCAACAGGCTTCCTTCGGCACTTACCTGGTATTATACGGTTTCAAACCTCGTCACCTTAGCCCTGCAGTTTGTTATCCAGACCTATATTATCAATCATGACAAGATACTCGCTAAAATAGAAGAGAACAGGAAGAAACCTAAGACAAAAACCAAATGGCAGGAGCGTTTTGAGCAAATGCAGGAACAGCAGAAAAAGATGAAAGAAATGCAGGCAAAAGGCAAACGCTGATTTTTGTTAAATCCTCGTAATTGTTAAAAAGGCTTTACAAAGCCTTACAACTATTTGGCTAACTTGGTACGTCTTTTTAGTACTTTTAAAACAATGAAAAAGATCACAGCTTTATTGCTTATCGGTAGCAGTCTTTTTTTGGCTTTCACGGCGAATGCACAAAAAAGGATCACCGAAGGAACTATTTCTTATGATATAGTCGTAAACACCGGCAATACTAACCCGTCTATTGCAGACATGTTCAACGGAGCTACGAGTATTGTCTACCTCAAAGGCTATCAAACCCGTTTTGAAAGAGTAAGCTCCCTGGGCGTGGAGTCTACCATAGTGGATGGAAAAACCGGCAATGTAAACGTGCTGAAGGAATATGGCGACCAGAAATACATGATCACGATGACGCCGGAAAACTGGAAAGACGCCAATAAAAAATATGAGGGTATTGTTTTTAAATATGAAGAGGAGTATAAAGATATCGCTGGGTATAAATGTCAGAAAGCAATTGGTACCATGAAGGATGGTACGACCATTACAGTTTTTTTTACCAAAGACCTTGTAGCAAATAACAGGGAATTTGAATACGCTTACAAATCATTGCCCGGCCTTGCAATGGAATACGAAACAACTGTTGGGAGCCTGAAGGTCACTTACACTGTTTCAAAAGTCAATTTTAGTATTATACCTGCTACGAAATTCGAATTGCCTAAAAGCGGGTTCAGAATAATGACCTACGAAGAAAGTAATAATGCCGGGAAGAGCAACAAGTGATCACTTGTTAAGTTGCGGAATACCTACAGTAACTTTTAATTTCTGAGGAACAATTGTCTTAACAGGGAATATATAAGTCATATTGCCCTTTTGATAGGTAACTAAAGAATTACGGGTAAAGGCGTTCTTATCATTTGTTTGATTCATGATCTGGCTGCCACGATACTGATAGCCTGATTTCAAAGAAAACTTACCGGGGATGATTGTTGGCTTAGAGTTAAGAAGAGAAGATCTTTTCTTAGATTTTCCATCGCCTAATGTAGCAAATGCTGCAACGGACAAACCTACCAGGAGTAGTGTTGCCAGTTTTCTCGTTAGCATCTTTTTGATTATAATCCGATAGTCCTTCATCCTTAAGCAAATATAAAAACAAAAATATTCATAAAACCAACCGTCTATCCACATTTTTTACATTTATTTAACGCTGGAAAAGGAAAAAAGTTATTAAAACTTGCCTGTTTTTCTAAAAATCCATAACTTGACTAAACCCCATGCACTTATGAAAGAAAATCCACTCCGAGGAAACGACGACGAGCTACAGGAAATTCTCAAGCGATACGAAAATCTGAAAAAAGGGCGCAGCCACTCTTACATTGATGAAGAATCTTTCGAGAAGATCATAGATTATTTTGATGAGAAAGAAGACATCAGCAGCGCTTTAGAGGCAGCGGAAAAGGGTGCAGAGCAATATCCTTTTTCCTCTACAATGGTGATCCGAAAAGCCGATTTGCTGATCGCCACACACAAATACCGGGAGGCACTGAACCTGCTTGATCACGCCGCCACGCTGGATAGCGGCGATATCAATGTTTATATCCTCAAGACGGATGCTTACCTGGCATTAGATAAGCAGGAAAAAGCTGTTGAAATATTAGAAGAAGCACTCCATCTTTTTACCGGTGAAGAGCGAATATCTCTTTTATTTGAATTAGCTGATGTATATGATGATTACCAGGAATTTGAAAAAGTATTTGATTGTCTAAAATTGATACTTGAGCAGGAGCCGAATAATGAGGAAGCGTTGTATAAAATCTGTTTCTGGACCGATTTTACCGGGAGAAATGAAGAAAGCATAAAGCTGCACCAAAAGATCATCGATGAATTCCCTTATAATGATCTTGCCTGGTTTAATCTTGGCGCTGCATACCAGGGCATAAAATTGTATGAAAAAGCCCTCGATGCATATCAATTTGCAGTGGCAATAAATGAAAAATTTGACTATGCGTACCGTAATATGGGAGACGCGTATATTAGGTTAAAAAAATATAAAGAAGCGATCGACGTCTTACAAAAAGTGCTTGAGCTTACAAAGCCCGAGGCCCTGATATACGAGGCGCTTGGCTTTTGTTATGATAAACTTCATAATAATGGACAGGCGAGATTTTATTATAGAAAGGCATCACACATCGCGCCGGACGATAGCAAACTTTATTATAAGATCGCCTGCACCTATTTTAACGAAGGACAGTGGGAAAGTGCCGTGAAACAACTCGAATCTGCTCTAAAAATTCACCGTCATCAGTCAGAATACAATTTGCTGATGGGTGAATGCAAAATGCAGCAAGGATTTTTTAAAGATGCGATTCATTTCTTTTCTGATGTAGTTAGTCAGCGTCCAAAAAATAAAAATGGTTGGGAAGCTCTTGTGAGATGCCTTTTCAAAGCCGGATATTTTGAAGAAGGCAGAGACCAGGCAATAGCTGCTATAAAGATCCTGAATGGCCAACCAATATTTTATTTTTACCTCAGCGCTGTTTTATTTGCGTTAGGAAAAACAAAAGAGGCGATACTTCAATTAGAACATGCCATGACAAAAGCACCAAAGCTTGTAAGAAAATTCGTAGAGCTAAACCCTTCGATATTGCAGAATCATCATGTGGTTGAAGTTATTTCGAAAGCCAAACGAAAACGTTCGACATAGCGATCAATCCAATCTTGCCTGCTGATAAGGTTCAGATTGACTCTGCTCATTCTTTCCTATTTTTGCCGCCTTGTCATGAACAATGTGCATCAATAAAATCAACTATGAATTTTAATTTAAACAGCATTCCTGACCGTAACCAAAAGCCGCGGACATCCGGGCTTACAATGGTGATGGATAAAGGACTTAGCATAAATGAGGCAAAGAATTTTTTGAGTGTATCACATCCGCATGTTGACATTGTAAAGCTTGGCTTTGGAACTTCATTTGTAACGCCAAATCTTAAAGAAAAGATCGACGTGTATCACTCTTATAACATACCTATATATTTCGGCGGTACCTTGTTTGAGGCTTTTTTGATACGTAATCAATTTGAGGATTATATCGCCGTTTGTAAAGAATACGGCATTACCTATATGGAAGTGAGCGATGGATCAATTACCATTCCACATTCAGAGAAATGTGGTTACATAGAAAAACTAACCAAGCACGGCACTGTTTTGAGCGAGGTGGGGAGTAAAGATGCTGAGCATATCATTCCACCGTACAAATGGATCGAATTGATGCGTGCTGAATTAAATTCCGGGGCATCGTATGTAATTGCCGAAGCAAGAGAAGCTGGGAATGTTGGTATTTATCGTGGAAGCGGAGAGGTGAGAGAGGGTCTTGTACAGGAGATATTGACGCAAATACCCGCGGAAAAAATAATTTGGGAAGCGCCTCAAAAAGCACAGCAGTTATATTTTATCGAGCTAATTGGTTGTAACGTAAATCTTGGAAATATAGCCCCAACTGAAATGCTTCCTTTAGAAGCAATGAGAGTGGGTCTTCGCGGCGATACTTTCCACTTATTCCTGAATAAAGAAGAAGCCTGATGCGATTATTTGGTTTGATCGGATTTCCTTTATCACATTCTTTTTCAAAAAAGTACTTTACAGAAAAATTTGAGAGAGAGGGGCTCAGTGATTGTACCTATGAGAATTTCGCCATTCCTTCTATTGATGAGTTTAAAAAAATTATTAGCCAGCCTGGTCTTGAAGGCTTGAATGTTACTATTCCTTACAAAGAAAAAGTGATCCCTTTTCTTCATCATGCTTCACCGGTGGTAAAAAAGATTAAGGCGTGCAATTGCATTAAAATAAAGAACGGGAAATTGTATGGGTATAATACCGATATTGCCGGATTCGAAAAATCATTGAAAAAAAACTGGAATCCCTTTCTTCATTCCAACGCCCTTATTCTTGGCACTGGCGGTTCTGCCAAGGCGGTAAGGTATGTGCTGGATAAATATGATATAAAGTATAAAAAAGTTTCCCGTAAACCATCTGCCGATAGCTACTCTTATGAACAACTGACAAAGTCTATCATTTCAAAATATAAATTGATAGTAAACACAACACCTTTAGGAATGTTTCCCAACATAGTGGAAGCACCGCCAATTCCTTACGAATTTCTTACAGAAGAGCACTTCCTGTTCGATCTTATTTACAATCCGCCAAAAACACTCTTTTTAAAAAAAGGAGAGGAGAACGGAGCCATAATTCAAAATGGTTATGACATGCTTGTTGAACAAGCTGAAGTGAACTGGAAGATCTGGAATAGTGATGAAGAACCTACGGACTTATAATTTTATTTCTCGCTTCATCTGGTATGGCAACAACTTTTTTCAGGGTATAATCATAACAAACCATCCATGTTTTTGCATAAGCGACAGGAGCTAACTTGTCATTGATTTTTTTTTCAAGCTTGTAAAAAAGATCAAATGCCACTTTTGTTATCTCGCCAATTGCAACAGAGGAAATGATCTCATCGCCGTAATACAATTGATTTTTATATTCTATCGCCACATCACTCATAATGGTTCCTGCGCCGCCAAAATTCAATTCATCATAACCGCAATATTTAAAAAATTGAGCCCTTGTTTCATGCACAATCGATAGAATTGTGTCATTCCCAACATGTCCCCCAAAATTAATATCAGTAATCCTTACAGGAATTTTTGTAACAAAGCAGAATTTACCCGGCAGATCAATTTTTATCCTTGCCATGTCAATTGTTTCAATAAAAATAAGGAAACACTATTTATCCTGAACGGATTTGAGTAGTTCAATAAAGCTGGTAAACGCATCTCCTGAGGCTCCAGGCGCCGAAGCAACTTTCTTCCTCCATTCGTGCAAGGTTTCTTTCCAATAAGCGCCTTGGCCAAACATTATTTCATAAATATCTTCGGTAATAGGTTTGTCTTGTAAATGCGGTGCCAGTGATGCTAATTGAGCGGGGATCTTGACCAATCTTCCATTTGCATTTACCATGGTTAAATATTGCTGATCAGATGTTACCAGCGAGAGATCATCAATTGAGCGATCAAAACTTTTTGCACGCGGGGTGCTTAGAGATGCAAATTGAACAGGCGACGACTGGGCCGTGCGGGTATTTCTGTTTTTAAAGCGTGGGTTACTTCTGATATTGACCGGAGTATTATGTTGGATATCGACGGACGTATTATCACGCGAAAGTACTTTGTTAATCGGGCTATCAATAACTTCATCTTGATTGTTGCCCTGGACAGTATCTGTTTCTTTGCCAGATGTTTTTTCAGCGGACCCAGGGGAAACCTCTACTACGCTTCTTGGTTTCAGATTGATGTTTTGAAAAACAATCCACCCGGTAGCAATTACTCCAACTAAGATTGCCGCAAGAGCAAACTTTCTAAGATTTATTACGGGACGCTTTTGTGGAATTGGTGTTTCTTCAACAACGTTTATTGCCGAATTAATTTTTTCCCAAACGGATAGCGGAGGAATCAATTCAGCATTCAAAACTTTCTGGGCAAGAAGATTATCTGCATTGATCTCATCAATGGTTAGAGAAAGCTTTTCCCAAACCGCTTGCGGCGGTGTCACTTCCATATCATACAGTCTTTTTTGCATCTCGGAGTTCATTCTACTTTCTGTTTTCTGTCCTTCTCATCCAGGAAATTGATCACCATATCCTGCAGAATCATTCTTGCTCTTGCCAGTTGTGATTTACTCGTACCCTCGCTTATTCCTAAAATATCCCCGATCTCCCTATGTGTATAGCCTTCAACGACGTACAAATTAAAAACGGTCCGATAACCAGGCGACAATTGCCTTATCAGGTTCATGATATCTTTTTCACCTAGCCTGTCAAGAGCTGTTTTTTCTTTATAAGGGATAGTATTCTCTTCTGTTTCGGCCAATGGCTTGAGGTAGGTCTTGCGGCGCAAATGTTCGATAGCAGTATTGACAAAAATCCTCCTGATCCAGCCTTCAAACGAACCTTCGCCACGAAACCGGCTAAGGTTTTTATAAATTTTTACAAAGCCATCCTGCAATATATCCTGGGCATCTTCACCATTTCCTGCGTACCGGAGACAAACTGCATACATTTTCGAACTGAACCTGTTATAGAGTTCTTCCTGCATTCGCCTCTCCCCCTCGATACATCCCCGGATTAAGTCGCTTTCGCTAATGCTATGGTTGCTTGCCGTGCTCAAAATCTGGAGTTTGACTTCATAGTTTGCAAATATGCGACCAATTTGGCAGCCGCTTTTGTTCTATGGTTAAATTGGTTCTTCTCTTCAAGCGACATTTCGGCAAAAGTTCGACTACTGCCTTCGGGAATAAATATCGGATCATATCCAAAGCCTTCAGAACCCCGTGGCGAGTCAATTATTTTCCCATTACAAACGCCCTCAAACCGGGTTTCTTTTCCACCAATTATCAGGGAGATCACTGCCCTGAACCTTGCCTTTTTATTCGAATGGGAGGACAGCTTATCCAAAACTTTCTCAATATTGTCTTTGAAAGACCGCATTTCGCCTGCATACCGGGCGCTCTTAACACCTGGTTCACCATTCAGCGCCTCGACTTCCAGGCCAGTGTCTTCACTAAAACAATCTTTTCCGGTAAGGTTATAAATGGTCCATGATTTTTCTGAGGCGTTTTCTTCGAGAGTATTGTGCGGCTCCGGGATATCGATATCGATGCCCGCTTCTTTTAGTGAAACGATCCCGGTCCGATTGCTACCAGATTCATTATTACAAAACGCTTTTAATTCTTCAATCTTATGTTGGTTATTACTGGCAAAAATCAGTGTCATAAATTATAGATCTTTTTAAGGCAAGCCCATAATTTTCCTTTCAGATTTTTATCTGGTTCTATGTTCGCCAATGAAGGCGAGGACACAAAAACTGCATTTTTATAAGCCTGCACCTGGAAATCAGGAAAATTCATAGGCATTCCAAACTCGGTTGGTTTTATATCAAATAACAGAGCAGATTTTGGGTTGAAATAATTAAATATTTCACTGAATTGTGAAGCTTGAAGACTTTGAAAGTTCAGGATGGCTACATGTGCAAGATTCAAATTGCAGGCAGCCAAAAGTTTTGTTAGAAATGATAGTTGTTTATCGGGTAAATGAACGGCATCGGTATAACGAACCACAATAAGCGCTCTCTTTTTATTTTCTCCCAGGTATTTCCATCCGGTAGTCATCGGACCTGTATTTACTGCCGAAGCAGTTTGTTTAGGGTTTGACGAATCTTGTTTTTTTTCGCCGATGTCAACCAAAGAATTCTTAAAAAGAAGAACGATCTCAGCGGTTTCAAATTTTATAGAATTAAGACTCATGTATTGTATGCAATATTACAATTAAGCGTTTTTTTTGTTTCTTTGTGTTCAAATGTAAACATTTATGATTGCAAGTATGGGCATAAGTATAACTAAAGCAGAAAGAAGCAAACTGCAGGAAACAAACTTTGAGAATCTTCCTTTTGGAAAATATTTTACTGATCACATGCTCGAAGCAGATTTTGAAGGTGGTGAGTGGAAAAATGTCGAGATAAAACCTTATCAACCTTTATTGCTGTATCCTTCTGTTGTAGCATTACATTATGGCCAGGCGATCTTTGAAGGAATAAAAGCTTATAAAAATCAAAATGGAGAGGCTTTTATTTTCAGACCTCAGGATAATTTCAGACGTTTTAATATTTCTGCTGAACGAATGCAGATGCCGACCATCCCGGAAGAGATTTTTATGGAAGGCATGAGGCAATTAATTGCGTTGGATAAAAACTGGATACCTCAACGGCATGATTATTCTCTTTATATACGTCCATTGATGTTTGCATCCGATGAAGTGATTGGTGTCAAGCCTTCGGAGAATTATAAGTTTGTAATAATGCTAAGCCCAACAGGACCTTACTATAGTGCGCCGATGCGTATTTATGTGGAAGAAAAATATGTAAGAGCTGTGGAGGGTGGTGTTGGATATGCGAAAACAGCCGGAAACTATGCTGCCGCTATGTATGCAACAGCTCAAGCTAAAAAACAAGGATATGACCAGGTGCTTTGGACTGACGCGTTTGAACATAAGTATGTTCATGAATGCGGTACAATGAACGTGTTTTTTGTTATTGGAGATAAAGCGTTGACTCCTGATCTTGAAAGCGGGACTATTCTTGACGGAGTAACAAGAGCAAGTGTAATTACATTACTAAAAGAAATGGGTTACACAGTAGAAGAGAGACCTGTCAGCATTCATGAAATTATTGATGCTTATAAGTCCGGCGTACAGCTCGAGGCATTCGGTGCAGGTACTGCGGCTACAATTTCTCCAATAAAAGAACTTAAATACAAGGACTTTGTCATGCATTTTGATGTGGAAAAATGGAAGGCTGCTCCAGCTATTAAAACGATAATGACCGAGGTGAGGGAAGGGCATCGTGAGGATAAGTATAACTGGATGTGGAAAGTCTAAATATCAAATAAGAAATTCTAAATTCCAACGTACTCAGTATGAACATTTGAGGGTGGAATTTGCAATTTGTCTTTTCAGAATTTCCCCTGAGAAATTAATAGCTATGGTTTTTGGTATTTAGCCCTCAGGCCTTTACCTTTGCCCCCCTTTCGGGAAATAAACCCCGGAAATAATTTAAAAGGTCTCGAATGCCTACAATTCAACAGTTAGTCCGCAAAGGAAGAGAAATTATTAAAGCAAAAAGCAAATCAAGAGCATTGGATAGCTGTCCTCAGCGCCGTGGAGTATGCACAAGGGTTTATACAACCACCCCAAAAAAGCCCAACTCAGCTCTTAGGAAAGTTGCCAAAGTGCGTTTGACAAATAAAGTAGAGGTTATCGCTTATATTCCTGGTGAAGGTCACAACTTACAAGAACACTCCATCGTGTTGATCCGCGGCGGTCGTGTGAAAGATCTTCCGGGTGTACGTTATCATATCGTTCGCGGTTCCCTTGACACTGCAGGTGTAAAAGATCGCAAAAAGAGCCGTTCTAAATACGGAACGAAGAGAGAAAAAGCAACAAAAAAATAATGCCAGTTCCGATTGTATCGTGATCGGAATAACAAAAGAAAAAATTATATAAAGTAAATTTCATCATGCGTAAAGCACAAGCAAAAAAATTACCCTTATCGCCCGATCCAAAGTTTAACGACAAATTGGTTACCCGTTTTGTAAACAATATCATGTGGAGCGGCAAAAAGAGTACTTCTTTCAATACGTTTTATAATGCTCTTGAGAAAGTAGCTAAACAAACCGGTGAAGAAGGTTATGATGTGTGGAAAAAAGCGTTGGCTAATGTGACTCCATCTGTTGAAGTTCGCAGCCGCCGTATCGGGGGTGCTACTTTCCAGATTCCTACTGAGGTTCGTCCTGACAGAAAGATCTCTTTAAGCATGAAATGGTTGATTCGCTACAGTCGTGAAAGGAACGGACGCAGCATGTCTGATAAGCTTGCGGCCGAGATCGTATCAGCAGCGAAGGGTGAGGGATCTGCTTTCAAAAAGAAAGAAGATACGCACCGCATGGCAGAGGCGAACAAAGCATTTGCCCACTTCAAAGTATAAGCGTGAGAAAATTGACTGATAAAAAAAGCCACCTGAACGGTGGCTTTAATTTTTTGTGATCAATTGACTAACCGAATTAAGTATCTGATTTTTAGGAAAACTATCTGGAAAACTTCGACCTTGCATTGCTTGAATGCTGGGTTTTTATTCCTACTTTTGCGCCTCCAAATTATAAAGGGAAAAATCACATGGCAGACTTAAAATTTCAAAGAAACTTTGGTATTGCGGCTCATATTGATGCTGGCAAAACCACAACCACAGAACGTATCCTTCGCTACACCGGTATGATCCACAAGATTGGTGAGGTGCACGATGGTGCAGCTACTACCGACTGGATGGAGCAGGAAAAAGAAAGAGGTATCACTATCACCTCCGCCGCGGTTAGCTGTCAGTGGAATTTCCCGACGTTAAAAGGAAAGGCAGATGCCAACACCAAGAAATATTATTTCAATATTATCGATACCCCGGGTCACGTTGATTTTACAGTGGAAGTAGAGCGTTCAATGAGGGTTCTTGATGGTTTGATCGCCTTGTTCTCAGCAGTTGATGGTGTCGAACCGCAATCGGAAACTGTATGGCGCCAGGCAAACCGCTACAATGTGCCGCGTATCGGTTTCGTAAACAAAATGGACCGTGCGGGTGCTGACTTCCTGAACGTGGTAAAGCAAGTTCGTGAGATGTTGGGTTCGAAATCGGTTCCTCTTCAACTTCCGATCGGCGCTGAAGATGATTTCAAAGGTGTGGTTGATCTGATCAGGATGAAAGGTGTTATCTGGCATATGGAAACAGAGGGAATGACCTTCGATGAGATCGATATTCCTGCCGATATGGTTGAAGAAGCAAAAGAATGGAGAGCACAATTAGTAGAAGCGGTTGCTGAATACGATGATAAACTATTAGAGAAATTTTTTGATAACCCTGATTCAATCAGTGAGGATGAAATTCATGAAGCGGTCCGCAAAGCAACAATCGATATGACTATTGTGCCAATGCTGTGTGGTTCTTCATTTAAAAATAAAGGTGTGCAAACTGCCCTTGATGCAGTTTGCCGTTACCTGCCTTCACCGGTCGATGTGGATGCGATCAAAGGAACCGATCCTAATACAGGTGCAGAATTGATCCGTAAGCCGGATGCAAAAGAACCATTCGCTGCGCTTGCATTTAAGATCATGACTGATCCTTTCGTGGGTCGCCTTGCATTCTTCCGTTGTTATTCCGGTCATCTCGATGCTGGTTCTTATGTCTTGAATGTAAGAAGCGGTAAAAAAGAACGCATCAGCCGTATCATGAAGATGTTTGCTAACAAGCAAAATCCGATAGAGTTTATTGAAGCAGGTGATATTGGTGCAGCAGTTGGTTTTAAAGAGATAAAAACAGGTGATACACTTTGTGACGAGGACCATCCAATCGTTCTTGAAAATATGTTTATCCCTGAGCCGGTAATTTCACTTGCAGTTGAGCCAAAGACACAGGCAGACGTTGATAAAATGGGTATGGCAATTGCAAAACTCATCGAAGAAGATCCTACGCTTCGTGTAAAAACAGATGAAGAAACAGGACAAACCGTTCTTTCAGGAATGGGCGAGTTGCATCTGGAGATCATTGTTGACAGGATGAAGCGAGAATTTAAAGTGGAAGTGAACCAGGGTGCACCGCAGGTTGCCTATAAAGAAGCATTCCAGGCCACTGTCGAACATCGTGAGACATTGAAGAAGCAAACTGGTGGTCGTGGTAAGTTCGCTGATATCGTTTTTGAACTTGGGCCTGCTGATGCAGAATGGAGGACTGAAAATCCTGATAAGAACTTTCAGTTTGTAAATGACCTGTTTGGCGGATCGATTCCCCGTGAGTTTGTTCCTGCGATCGAAAAAGGTTTTACGCAGGCAATGACTAATGGCGTTCTTGCAAATTACCCGGTTGACAATATGAAGGTTCGTGTTTTCGACGGCAGCTTTCACCAGGTTGACTCTGATTCAATGTCATTTGAATTGTGTGCTAAAGCTGGTTTTCGCGAAGCAGCAAGAAAAGCAAAGCCTGTTTTGTTGGAACCCATCATGAAAATGGAAGTAGTAACTCCTGATCAATATATGGGTGATGTAACAGGTGATCTGAACAGAAGAAGAGGAATGTTGGAAGGAATGGATAGCCGTGCAGGTGCACAGGTTATCAAAGCAAAAGTTCCGCTGAGTGAGATGTTTGGTTATGTAACACAGCTTCGTTCATTGAGCTCTGGTCGTGCATCATCTACTATGGAGTTCAGCCATTATTCGCCGGCACCATCTGGTATCGCCGAGGAGGTGATCGCTAAAGTAAAAGGGAAAGTAAATGCCTGATTCATTTGCATGATAAAGTTAAACCCGACAACATTGTCGGGTTTTTTATTTTTCGTAAATCTACTTATATCGGATTTTTTCTATTGAAGATTAAAATCAGATTAATGTCATTAAAGCTGATTGCCGGACATCTTTCTATTGTTATCTTTGAAATAAGTTCATAAAATGAAAGACCCGCCATGGGTCTTTTTTGTTTTGGCACTAATATTGATTTTATTGGCGTACCGTTAAAAATTTTATATGAGAACTAAATTATTTATTGCAGGATTACTTTTATCCGTGGCCGCTGGCGCTTTCATTATGTCCTGTAAAAAAAATAGTACCGGCGATGGTACAGCAAGATTACAGGTTTACCTCACAGATGATCCCGGTGATTATGAAGCCGTGTACATTGATGTAAAAGATATACAGATAAACGTCACGGGTGGTACTGATGACTGGCAAAGTTTACAAGGTGTAAAAGCTGCAGCCTACGATCTTTTAAAGTTGGTGAATGATGATGATACGTTGTTAACGGATTCAAACATTCCAACTGGCAGACTTCATCAATTAAGATTGGTATTAGGTACAGAGAACTATGTAAAAATCCAGGGGTCATCAGAATTGATCAAACTCGAAACGCCAAGCGCGCAACAAAGTGGTTTGAAGCTGAACATCCAGCAGGATGTGCAGGATGGAATACTTTATACTATTACGCTTGACTTTGACGTATCGAAATCAATTGTAAAAACAGGCAACAACAAATACATCCTGAAACCAACTATCAGAACTATTCTGAATGCTGTTGGCGGTTCAATTAGAGGGATTGTGATGCCAAAGGCATTCCAGTCCGCAGTATATGCTGTGCAGGGTGTCGACACCATTGCAAGCACATTTACCGACACTGACGGAGGCTATTTGATCAGGGGCCTGTCTGCAGGAACTTATGATATATTCTATAAACCAACAGATCTATTATATAAAGATTCATTAAGGAAAAGTATTTCCGTCCAGTTCAATACCGTAACAAGGATCGATACTACTTTCCTTCATCAATAAATTG
>Ga0075419_10001015_pt1 | contig 18121 bp, 19 predicted proteins | sample SoiMetdeltSBSDD3_FD_76900 | JGI IMG/M metagenome (GOLD analysis project Ga0075419, IMG submission 76900) | Bulk soil microbial communities from a Populus tree surrounding site in Tennessee, USA - Soil MetaG P. deltoides SBSDD3 | ecosystem: Environmental > Terrestrial > Soil > Tree plantation... | reverse complement strand
TGGGTGGGACCTGGGGAGGAACGACCACACCGAAGAGGTTGGATATGAGGCGCCCCGCGGAGCCTTGATGTGCTATTTTACGCCGCTGCCGCCCGAGATGCTCGTTGAGAGAGAATAGCCCGAATTGCCGCAGCGGACACGCCCGCCACGCAGACCGCCGCAACAAGTGCGAGGAGCCCGTTGCCCCCGTCGCGGGCAGGCGCCGCCGCGAGAGCCGGGTCGAGCGCGGCGGTGTTGCCAGGGGGTACCGCTGCCGGGTCGCCCACGTCGTCGACCGCCGACTCGGGGCCACCCGCGTCCAGCGACGGCAGGACGACTCCGCTGGCCACGTCGTCACCGGGTACCGGCTCGGCCGCTACCGCGGAGGGTGGTGCGGCGGGACCCGGACCGACCTGCGGGCCGGTGGCGGGCGGCGCCGCCTGCGTGGGCTGGTTCTGCACCGGCCGCGCCACCACCTTGATAGCCGCCGCGTCGAACGACCTGTTCAGTGCGAGCGCCTCGCACTGCGGCTCCATCGTGACGACGACGGACTCCGCAAAGGTCTTCGTCACTCCGGAGCCACTCTCCACGGTCTCCGACGGCTGTCCGGAGATCTTGAGGGTCGCCCTGGTGCCGAGGCTGTTCCGGAAGAAGACGGGAGCGTTCGCGTAGACAGGAGTCTCCGACTCGCTCGGCTGCGAGGTGCACCCGACCAACAGGCCGCCGGGGCCGCCGGTGAACTCGACCAACCCGGCGTCGAGCGGTGCGGCGGCAGCGGGCGACGCCAGCAGCGGGCCGGCGCCGAGCAGGGCGGCGGCGACTACCAGCGCGGGTCGTCTCACGGATCAGCTCCCCAGGTCGGAAAGGGACACCCGATCCAACGAGCCCGACGGGTCAGCGGTGACGCAGCGTTGTTGTCAGCCTCCCCGCGTAAGCTCGGCCTCATGCGTATCGGAGCCCACGTCGACTCGGCCGACCCGCTCGCCGTTGCGGCCTCTCGCGGCGCCGAGGTCGTGCAGTTCTTCCTCACCGACCCGCAGGGCTGGCAGGACCCGGAGCCACGAGCGGACGCCGACGCGGTGCGCGCGTCGGAGATCGACGTCTACATCCACTCGCCGTATCGCATCAATGTCGCGACGTTGAACAACCGCATCCGCATCCCCAGCCGCAAGCTGCTGCTCTCGCACGCCATCGGAGCGGCCGAGCTCGGTGCGAAGGGGCTGATCGTCCACGGTGGACACGTGGACAAGGGCGACATCGCCGTCGGGTTCGACAACTGGCGCAAGCTGTTCGCGTTCGCCAAGGAGCAGGGTGGTTTCCCGCTGCCCGTCTTGATCGAGAACACGGCGGGCGGGGACAACGCATGCGCCCGCCGGTTCGACGCGCTGGCCCGGCTGTGGGACGCGATCGGGGAGTACGATGCCGGCTTCTGCCTGGACACGTGCCACGCCCATGCCGGCGGCGAGGAGTTGCTCGGCATCGTCGATCGGGTGAAGGCCATCACCGGCCGCATCGATCTCGTGCACCTCAACGACTCGCGGGACCCGTTCGACTCCGGCCGGGACCGGCACGCCAACATCGGAAAGGGTGAGATCGACCCCGACCTCCTGGTCGCCGTCGTGGCCGCTGCCGGTGCTCCCGCGCTCGTCGAGACTCCGGCAGAAGGGCAGGCGGCCGACATTCGGTACCTCCGCGAGCGGCTCGGTCGGTAGAGAATGCGTCGATGAGCACCGACGCCCCTGCCGCCGGTACACCTACGGCGTCCACTCCGGCCGACCCGGACACCGCAGCCGACCCGGAGACCGCAGCCGACCCGGACTCTCCGGCCGATCCCGAGCCGGAGGCCAAGGCCGAGCTAGAGGAGCAGGCCGAGCCGGAGGAGAAGGCCGAGGATCGGTGGGTGGCTTTCGCCCCCGCGCAGGAGGAGCCGCCTGGGCGACTGCGCAGGCTCGAGGCCGTCGCGTGGCGGTTCCTCGGCCACGAATGGACCCTCGCCTGCCTGGGTTCGGTGCTCCTCGCGGTCGTGATGACCTGGCCGACGTTGCGGGACCCGCTGCACACCCTCCCGCGGGACCTCGGCGATCCCACACTGGTGGCGTGGATGCTGGCCTGGCCGGGGCACGCCCTGACCACCAACCCGACGCAGCTGTGGCACAGCAACGCCTTCTACCCCGAGCAGTACAGCTTCGCGTTCACCGAGTCGCTGCTGGGGTACTCACCGCTCGCGTTGATCGGTACCGGGCCGGAGGTGGCGATCCTCCGCTACAACATCATCTACGTGCTGATCTTCGCGATGTCGTTCTTCGGGGCGTACGCCCTGGTACGCCAGCTCGGCGCGGGCCGGGTGGGCTCGGCGGTCGCGGGTGCCGCGTTCGCGTACGCACCGTGGCGGCTCGCCCAGGCCGGACACCTGCACGTGATCTCCACCGGCGGTATCGCGCTCGCGCTGGCGATGCTGGCCCGCGGGCACGGGTGGTCGCTGCGGTACGGCTACCGCCCGGAGCGCCGGCACAGCGGATGGGTGCTGGCCGGATGGCTCGTCGCGGCCTGGCAGATCACTGTCGGTATCGGTATCGGCATCCCGTTCGCGTACATCCTGGTGTTGATCGGCGTGGTGTCGGTCGTGGGCTGGCTGGTCACCGGCCGGCCCCGGATCGGCTGGCGAGTGCTGGCCGCGGATGCCGGCGGCGGTCTGGTCTTCGCCGCGGTCTGTGTCCTGATCGCCCAGCCGTACCTGGCGGTCGCCGAAACGCACCCGCAGGCTCGGCGCAGCGCGGCCGAGGTTGCGTTCTACTCGTCGCCGCTGCGCGGGTTCTTCACCGCTCCGCCCGACTCGCTGCCGTGGGGTGATCTGCACGAGGCCGCGCGCAGCGTGCTGCCATGGCACCCGGAGATGACGCTGCTGCCCGGCTTCGCCCTGTACGGCATCGCCGCCGCCGGTCTGGTGTTCTCGGTCTGGCGGTTGCGGACGCGGCTGCTGCTCGCTCTCGGCGTCGTGGTCACGATCATGCTGGGCATGGGTGCCCGGTTCGACGGCGACGGGCGCCCGGGCTACTTCACGCTCTACGACCACCTGTATGGCTGGGACGCGTCCCGCACGCCGGGTCGGTTCGTCATCTGGACCACGCTGCTGTTGGGGATCCTCGCGGCCGGGGCGCTGTCCGCCTTCGGCGTGCGCGCCGGCGAGCTGACCGCCGACCGGGTGCCCGACCGGCCAGGGTTCTGGCTGCGCGTCGCGACGCTCATCCCGCTGCTCGTCGTGCTCGCCGAGGGGACGAACCAGACGCCGCACCCGGAGGTACCGCAGGCACCCGCGGCACTGCACGCGGTCGACGGCCCGATGATGGTGCTGCCGAGCAACAGCGGCTTCGACATGTGGGTGATGCTCTGGTCGACCGACCGGTTCGCGCCGATGGTCAACGGGAGCAGCGGCTTCACGCCGCGCCTGCAGGACGAGGCGCGCAAGGCGAGTCAGACCTTCCCCGACCCGACAAGCATCGACTATCTACGCAAGCTCGGAGTTCGGACGGTCGTGCTGCTGCCCGGCTACGCGGCGAACTCTCCTTGGGCCAACGCGGCCAACGTACCGGTCGACGCGCTCGGCATCACCCGCGAGGAGGTCGACGGCGCGATCGTGTTCCGGCTCAACCCGTGATTGCCGGCCGGAGCTTGGCCCGCACCGCGCCTATCCACGGTGCGTCCGGGGCCCCGTCGAACACCCCGCCGTCCGGATCGTCGTCGTAGGTCCGCCGTACCACGTCGCGCTCGGGACGCAGGATGTCGCGCACGATCAGTCCACAGAGGACGGCGACGGTAGCCAACCGCAACGAGGCGGCGAGCACGAACACGAACTCCGGGAAGACCGGGCTGCCCGAGGCGGCCAACAGCTCACCGTAGAAGGCGAGGAAGTAGCCGACCTCGGCTACCTGCCAGGCGACGAACGCGCCCCACCGCGGTCGGGCGAGCACAGCCAATGGCAACAGCCAGAGGACGAACTGCTGCGACCACACCTTGTTGAAGATGAGGAACACGGCCACCATCAGGAACGCCACCTGGCCGAACCGGGGCCGGCGCGGCGCGAGCAGGATCAGCGCGGCGATACCCATGAACGCGAGCGCCATCAGCGCGTACGTCAACCTGTTGAGCGTCGGGATGTCGCCGCCCAGCTGGTGGAACCACTCTAGGCCGTACTGCCCGCGGCCGCGGGGGAAGTGGTCGCCGATGTACCACAGCGTGCCCCAGTCGATGCCGCGTTCCCAGTTGAGGTCCTTGAACCGCGACCAAGCCTCGGGCCACTGCAGGTAGACCGGCGCGTTCACGGCGAGCCACGTCAGCAGACCGGTACCGGCGGCGGCGAACGCGTCCGGGAACCGCCGGGCCCGCAGGCCGAGCACCAGTAGCGGTACGAACAACAGGGCGGGCCAGAGTTTCGCCGCCGTACCGAGTCCGAGCAGGACGCCGGCGGCGATCGGTTGTCGTTTGGCCCATGCGTACACGCCGAACGCGGTGAGCCCGACGGCCAGCAGATCCCAGTTCACGGTCGCGGTGACGAACAGCGCAGGGGATACGGCGAACATCGCCGCGTCCCACGGTCGTCGCCGGCGCAACGCGAGAAGTACGGCGCACGTCGCCACCCCGAGTGCGCCGAGCGCCAGTGCGTTGATGTCGTAGAACGCCTGACCCTGGTTGCTGACCAGACCGTCGACGGCCAGCGCGTGCACGGGCAGCCCGAGCGCACCCAGGAACGCGCCGGTGACCACCGGGTACTCGACGGGGTGGTCGCGGTACGGCACCTTGCCCTCGGCCAGACCCTCGGCGTAGTACAGCGCGAGCACGTCGGTGTAGCAGAACTTCTTGTACTGCTCGTGGTTCGTCCAGGCGCCGTCGCGGCACGGTGACTTCTGCACCCAGTGCAGCGACAACGTCAGGCAGACCAGGGCGAGCACCACGCGCGTCGCGGTCCAGAACCGTGCCCCACCGGGCCGGTAGCGTACGGCGTGCCGGCCGAGCGGTCCGCCGATCGCCTCCGACAACCCCCGCACGAACGAGTCGGACTGTGCCGGCTCGTCAACGTTCCCGGCGGGCTCCCCCAACCTGGTGGTCACGGTCATAGCAGGCAATCCTGCCAGGACTGGCTAGTTCCTTGGGTGCTAGTTGTCCTGTCGGGTCGGGGGCAGGGTCGGCAGGACACCGCCACCGCCCGGGCCGCCGCCGCCACCACCGCCGCCGCCACCACCACCGCCGGGACCGCCACCGCCACCCGGCTGGCAGAAGAACGGGATCGGGCAGTTGTCCGGCCCCGGGGTCGGCGAGACGCCGGCGCCCGGCAGGGCCGCACTACGGTCCGGATCGCCTACGCCGGCCTTGCCCGGGAACGACCTCTTGTCGTCCTTCCAGAACTTCTCGTGCACCTGGTCCATGAACTTCTTCCAGATGCCGCCCGGCAGGTTGCCACTGGTGACCTTGGTCTTGGATCCGTTGACGTCGTAGTACAGCGGCAGGCGTTCCTTGACGTTGCCCACCCAAACGGCGGTCGCGAGCTGCGGGGTGTACCCGCCGGTCCAGGCGTCGCCGTTGTTGGAGCGGTCGACCTGGCTGCGCTCCCACGTACCGGTCTTGCTCGCCGCCTGGCGACCTCCGGAGAGCTGGTCACCGTTGTGCTCGGGCACCTTCTCCAGCACCGAGGTGATGTCGGCGACCTGCGCGGGGGTGAAGGCCACCCTGGGCTTGTTGATGTTGTGCTCGCCCTTGCCGACCGGGGTCCACTTGCCCGTCTCCGGGTCCTTCTTCTCCACCTTCACCACGAAGTGGGCCGGGATGTAGACACCCCGGTTGGCCAACGTGGCAAAGCCGTTGGCGTGATCCAGGACGGTGATCGGGAACTGGCCGAACCCCGCGTGCGCCGTGGTAGCGGGGATACCCTTTCGCGGTCCACCGCACGGAGCGTTCGGACCGTTGGTGGCCGGGTCGGGCTCGGCCGTGAGATCCCAGCGCTCCTCGATGCCCTTGCACTTCTTGCCCTCGTTCACGATCCACACGCTCTTGACCCCGGCGTCGCGGGCGGCTTCGAACACCTTCTGCGGCCCGATCGCCTTCGTGATCCAGTAGAACGGCACGTTGTACGACTGCACCGTCGAGTGCTCCAGCGAGCACCACTGCTTGCAGTCCGGGTTACGGCCGGCGTTGGAGATGGTGAACTTGCCGTCCTTGGTCTTGGTGGCGTCCCAGTACGAGTCGATCGAAATGTTCTCCCGCAGCGCCGCCGCGAGTGTATAGATCTTGAAGGACGAGCCCGGTGGCTTCCCGCCGGTGTAGTCGTTGCCGAGGTGGTTCATCCCCGCGTAGTCCACCCCGACGCCGCTGTTGCCGCCCAGGTAGGCGCGCACCTGTCCAGTCGCCGGGTCGATCGCGACCAGCGAGGCCATGAGGTTCGGGTACTTCTGCTGGTTGGCCAGCATCGACCCCGGGGTCTCCCGCCGGGCCACCCGCTCCGCGATCATCTGCGCGTCATAGTTGAGCGATGTGGTGATGCGGTACCCGCCGTGCTTCCAGTCGGTGATGCCCATCGCCTTGAGCTCGGAGGCCACATAGTTGACCGCGTTGCCCGACGGCGTGTTGATGCCGCATTCGTTCTGGCTTTCGCACGAGTTCTCGTTGTACTTCTTCAGCGTCTTTTCGGGGTAGACGATCGCCGCCCGGTCCTGTGCGGACAGCCACCCCTTGGCGACCATGTTGTCCAGCACGTAGTTCCACCGGGCTACGGCTTCGTCCTTGTTGAACTGCGGATCGTAGCCCTTGTGCCCGCCGTTCGGGTCGGCCTCGGGCTGCCGGATGATCGCGGCCAGCACCGCGGCCTCGTCGACCTTCAAGTCCTTGACGCTCTTGCCGAAGAAGGTCTGGGCTGCCGCCTCGATCCCGTACGCCCCACGGCCGAAGTAGATCGTGTTGAGGTAGAAGCTGAGGATCTCGTCCTTCGAGAAGTCCTGCTCGAGCTTTGACGCGAGGACCGCCTCACGGACCTTCCGGGCGTACGTGATGCCCTTGAGGTTGGCCAGGTGCCGGGCGTACTGCTGGGTGATCGTCGACGCGCCCTGCGTGGTACCCCCGGTGACGTTGTTCCACGCCGCGCGGACGATGCCCTTGTAGTCGATGCCGCCGTGGTCGTAGAAGCCCTGATCCTCGGCCGCGACCACCGCGTGCTGGGTGGTTTCCGGGACCTGACTCAGCGGTACGAGGCTGCGGTTGGCCGAGCCCAGCTTCGCGAGCAGTCGACCGCCCGCGTACAGGATCGTGGACGACTCGGGCAGGTTCAGCCGCTCCGGCGGCTCGATCGTGTCGTAGTAGTACGTCCCGCCGATCACCGTCGCCCCGGCGACCATGATGAACACCGCGAACGTCGCGATGATCCAGTTGATCCGCTTGCGCCTCTTCGACTTCGCCCGCGCCGGGCGGCGTCCGCCGGGCTGACCGTTCGGACCGTGCGGGCCTTGCGGTGGTCCGCCTGGGCCTGCCGGCCCGCCGGGCATGCCAGGACGAAGCGGCGTTACGACGGGTACGACGGCCCGCCCGCTTACGGCACCGGGAACGCTGGCCCGGCCGACCGTGCGGTCCCGGTCGTAGCTCGGCTCGTCGTCATACCCGTAGGACCCCGGTACGGCGGCCCGGCCCACGGAGGCCCGACCGACCGCGGCGCTGCCGACGGCACTGCGCGAGGACGCCGGTGCCGTCGGTTCGTAGTCGTAGTCATGGCCGCTGTCGTAGTCGTACTCCGAGCCGTACGAGTTCATCCGTCACACCCTGCCGGTAGCCGGGGCAGTGGACGTGCCACCACCAGCCTGCCGTGACCCGCGCCACGTCGCGTCCTCGCCCCGGCCGAGTACGAACTGCTCGACCAGATGGTTCCAGCCACAGCCGCGGCACACCTCCACGACGTACACCTGGAACTCGTGGAACGTCATCGCCAACACGGGTAGTTCGGCCCTGGAGCGCGCTTGGCCTGCCGACTGTTTGAGCTCATCCCCATAGATGTAGTGCACCAGGATGAGATTCTCGCGTCGGCACACCGGGCAGCGCACCTCGGTGGGCTCGCCATGAAACTTGGCCGCGCTCTTGAGGTACGGCGAAGCGTCACACACTTCGTACACCCCGACCCGGCCCGCGTAGACCTCGCGCAGCAGCGCTCGCCTGCGAAGCGAGTAGTCCACCACCTGGCGCTGCGTACGCATGGCACGAGGGTACGCGGTTACCGAGCGCGAGGCGACATTCATCACCTTGCGTGACAAGGCTTAAACATCCGGTTGGCTTGCACATATCCATCGGATCGTTCTAACGTAGCGATGTATCGGCTCGATACATCGCTCGAACGGGGGGTACACATGTTGGAGCTGGCCATTCTGGGCCTGCTGCACGAGTCCCCGATGCACGGCTACGAACTGCGCAAGCAACTCGCCACCAAGCTCGGCGCCATCCGAGCCGCGATCAGCTACGGATCTCTGTACCCGTCACTTCGCCGGATGCAGGCCGCCGGCTGGATCACGGAGGACTCGGCGGCCCACTCGGCCGACGTTCCGCCGCTGACCAGCCAGCGTGGTCGCGTGGTTTACAAGATCACGGCTGAGGGCAAGGAGCGCTTCGACGCGCTGCTGGCCCAAGCGGGTCCGGAGACGTACGACGACCCAGGCTTCGGCATCCACTTCGCCTTCTTCGCCCGGACGGACTCCGACACCCGGCTGCGCATCCTCGAGGGGCGCCGCCGGCGCATCGAGGAGCGCCGCGAGGGCCTGCGGGACGTGCTCGCCCGAGCGGCCGAGCGGCTGGATGCGTACACCCTCGAGTTACAGCGCCACGGGCTGGACGCGTGCGAGCGCGAGGTCCGCTGGCTGGAGGAGCTCATCGCCAATGAGCGCTCCGGCCGCACCCCCCAACAGTGATGAAGAAGAAGGAGGCACACGCGATGGGCTCCGTTCGCGTCGCCATCGTCGGTGTCGGCAACTGCGCCTCATCCCTGGTGCAGGGCGTGGAGTTCTACCGGAACTCCGATCCGACCGAACGCGTCCCGGGTCTCATGCACGTCACCTTCGGCGACTACCACGTGTCCGACGTGCAATTCGTCGCGGCGTTCGACGTGGACGCCAAGAAGGTCGGACGGGACCTCGCCGAGGCGATCGTCGCCAGCGAGAACAACACCGTCAAGATCTGCGACGTGCCCCCGACCGGCGTGACCGTGCAGCGCGGTCCGACCCTCGACGGCCTCGGCAAGTTCTACCGCGAGATCATCGAGGAGTCCGACGAGCCTGCGGTGGACGTGGTGGCCGCGCTGCGGGAGGCGCGGGTCGACGTCGTCGTCGCGTACCTGCCGGTCGGCTCCGAGGAAGCGGACAAGTTCTACGCCCAGTGCGCGATCGACGCAGGGTGTGCCTTCGTGAACGCGCTGCCCGTCTTCATCGCCTCCGACCCGGTGTGGGCGGCCAAGTTCGAGGCCGCCGGGCTGCCGATCATCGGCGACGACATCAAGTCGCAGGTGGGCGCGACGATCATCCACCGCGCGCTGGCCCGGCTCTTCGAGGAGCGCGGCGTCGAGCTGCAGCGGACGTACCAGCTCAACTTCGGCGGCAACATGGACTTCATGAACATGCTGGAGCGCGAGCGGCTGTTGTCGAAGAAGATCTCGAAGACCCGGTCGGTCACGTCCCAGGTACCGCACGAGATGGACCGCGGCACGGTCCACATCGGACCGTCCGACCACGTGCCGTGGCTGGACGACCGCAAGTGGGCGTACATCCGGCTCGAGGGCAAGGCGTTCGGCGACGTACCGCTCAACGCCGAGCTCAAGCTCGAGGTCTGGGACTCGCCGAACTCGGCCGGCATCATCATCGACGCGATCCGGGCCGCCAAGATCGCGCTGGACCGCAAGCTGGCCGGCCCGATTCTGTCTGCCTCGTCCTATTTCATGAAGTCGCCGCCGGTGCAGTACAGCGACGACAAGGCGCGTGAATCGGTCGAGTCATTCATCCGGGGCTATAGCTAAACCGACCATGTGGGGGTGGACCTGTGCGGGTCCACCCCGCATAGTTATGGGATGGCGAAGACGGATGTGCTCGCCCGGGTCGACGCGGATCTGGCCCGAGGTCAGACCCAGCCGGCGATCCAACGGCTGAGCAGCCTGGTCGCCGTACACCCGACCGATCTCGATCTTCGGCGGCGGCTCGCCGCCGTCCACCGCCAGGTGGGTAACCGGGTCGAGGCCGGTCGCTGGGCATACCTGGACGCGGGTACGGACCCCGCGGAGGTCGAGGCGTTCGAGCGGGCGTATCCGTCCGCGGCCCGGCGGTTGGACGCGCTGCGCTGGCGCTCCCCGGCGCGGCTGGCGGCGACCGACTTCGCGCGGCGCAAGCTGGACGAGCTGGCCGCGGCGGCCGTCACCAGCGGTCGCGTTCTCGCCACAGCGGAGCCGTCGATCCGCGGCCGGCTGGGCGTCGCCGCGGTGCTCCTGGCGGCCGCGCTCCTCGTGATCGTCACGCTGGTCGGCGCCGTGACCGTTGTCCAGTGGCTGTTCTGACCCCGCTGATCACCGCGTAGCCGAGCAGTAGCGCCACGAGCGGCGTGCCGAACGCGATGAAGAGTCCCGCGCCGATGTTGGCTCCGATGACGCCCGCGGTGATCACCCGCCAGCCCGCACCCGCGACGAGGCCCGCGGCGAGCAGTGGCGCGACGACATGCCACCACCGCTGGTCGAACCTCCCCCGCCAGGACGACCAGGTGAGTACGGCAGCGGCCGCGGCCGCGAGCAGCAGAGCCGCGGAGCCCAGCGCCGTCTCGAGACCCGGTGCGAGGTCGAGCGGCGGTACCAGGTAGTCCAGCTCCGCCCGGGTGAACCCGGCGGCGTCCTGGCGCCCGATCAGTCCCCAGCTCGCGACCGGCGTCGCGGCGACCAACGCCGTAGCCGCGGACCATGTCCAGAAATCGGCCATGCCCCATCATCTCTCCGCGTGGCACCCTCTAGCGCGTCGGCGGTGATCCGGAGAATATCTACGGGTGCCGAAGCCGGACGTACTCGCCCGAGTCGACAGTGATCTCGCGGTCGGTCATACCCACCTCGCCACCCAGCGCCTGCGTACCCTCCTCGCGACCGATCCGGACGACCTCGAGGTACGCCAGCTGCTCGCCGCGGTCTACCGGGGGACCGGCAACCGGGTCGAGGCGGGGCGGTGGTCGTTCCTGACCGACGAGGTCGTACCGGTCGAGTTGGCGGCGTTCGTCCGCGCCAACCCGTCGCCCTGGCTGCGACTGCGGTTGCTGGCCTGGGCCGGCAATCCGGAGAAGCTGCCGGATTCGGCGCGGGAGCGACTGCTCGCACTCGTCGAGGAGGCCGAAGCCGCCGGACCGCCACCCCGCTGGCAGGAAGTCCACCGCGACCAGAGCTCCCGCAGCACGCTGATCCCATGCCTGTTCGTCCTGTTGACCGTCGGCGCGGTCCTCGCGCTCGCCGCGGTCGGCATCGTCCGCATCGGCCGCTGGATACTCAGCTGACCTCGGCCCGCACCCACTACCAGCGGAAGTCGCGGGTGATGCGCACGCGTGCTTCGAGCTCGAGCAGGAACCGCTTGCGGTGGAGGCCACCGCCGAAGCCGACCAGCTTCCCGCCTGCGCCGACCACGCGGTGGCACGGTACGACGATCGGCAGGGGATTGCGGTTGCAGGCGACCCCGACCGCACGCGCCGCGAGCGGATCGGACTCGCCCGTCGCGGCGGCCAGCTCACCGTAGGTCCGGGTCTCCGCATACGGAATCTTGGCGATCTCCTGCCAGATCGCGCGCTGGAACGCGTCGCCACCCGGCACCGACAGGGGGAGGTCGAAGTCGGTCAGGTCTCCGTCGAGGTACGCCCGCAGCTGCCGGACGGCCTCGGCCAGCGTCGCCTCCGGATGGGTGTCCACCGCGCCGGACGGTCCCTCGAACCGCACCGCGCACACGCCGTCGTCATCCACCGCCACACCCAGGTCACCCATTGACGAGGGCACCGAACTCCATCGCACCCGACAAGTCTGCCGCGCCCCTCCGACAAGAAGCGTGTCAACTTCTGTTGACGACTGCGGTACTGTCAACGTAAGTTGACAGCATGGAACAGGTCACCGACACGGCGAAGGCGGCCAGCAGCGCCGACCCGACGGTCGGGCTCCAGGCGGTGGTCGCGTTACACCGGCTCGCCGACGCGCTCGAGGTGGTGCAGGTCGAGAACGCCCGCGCCAAGGGCTGGTCCTGGCAGCAGATCGCCGACGCGCTGGGAGTCAGCAAACAGGCCGTACACAAGAAGCATTCCGGACGGAGGGACTGATGTTCGAGCGGTTCACCAACGCGGCCCGGGCCGTTGTCGTCGAGGCCCAGGAGCAGGCGCGCCGCCTGGGTCATCGCGCGATCGAGACCGAGCACCTGCTGCTGGCCCTGCTCGCGCAGGACGGCCGGCCCGCGGCGCTGCTGCGCGACGCCGGGGTCACGAGCGAGTTCGCGGAGGCGGTGACAATCCGGGTCCGCGGCGGCACCCCACGAGGCGTGACCGATGCCGACGCCCTGCGCGCCATCGGGATCGACATCGACGAGGTACGCGCCCGGATCGAGGAGAACTTCGGGCCGATCGAGTTCATGGAAACGCCCGAGCCACCCCGGCGCCGTTTCGGGTGGCGCCGGCGGCGCCGTCCGTCACGGCCGCCAATGATCTCCGGTCACCTGCCGTTCGTCCCACGTTCCAAGAAGATCCTGGAGCTGTCGTTGCGCGAGGCGCTACGGCTCAATCACCGGTTCATCGGCGAGGAGCACATCCTGCTGGGATTGCTCCGCGAGGGCGAAGGGCTGGCCGCGATGATCCTGGCGGAGGCCGGGGTCGACCCGGCACACCTGCGCCGGCAAATCGAGCTGGGTCTGCGCGAGGCGGCGTAGTGCGACGGATCGCGGCCGCCGTCATGCTGGGGCTGGCGTTGGCCGCAGGCATGTTCGCGCTCGGCCGGGCCACCGCGGCCGAGCCGGAGCGGGGATACGGCGACGGGTTCCGGGACGGCCGGGCGGTCGGGGTACAGGAGGGGCGTGCGCTCCAGGTCGGACAACCGGGCCAGGACGCCTTCAATCTCGGGTACGCCGCCGGCGCCAACGACGTGTTCGGCGGCTACGACGGCGGCTGGTCGCTGTCGATGCCGTACCTGGTCGTCCTCGGTCGCGGTGACGGGGGAATCACGTACCGGCTCGTCAGCCGTACCGAGCTGCGGCCCGGTACGGCCTACTTCCTCTGCCCGGGATCGTCGGCCGTCTGCACCGAGGCGCGGTCCTAGTCGTCCGGCCCGGGTCCCAGGCCAAGGCGGCCGTGCCTATGTGCAGGCTGGCGATACCCTCGCAGCCGTGAGTGCGGTAACGCTGACCTTCCTCGTGATCGGTGGTCTCGGTCTGCTCGCGCTCGCGGCATCACTGGTGTTCGGCGAGATCCTGCCGCTCGGGCACCTCGGTCATCCGGACGTGAGCGGACCCTGGTCGCTCGAGGTGATCGCCGGGTTCGCCGGGGCGTTCGGGTTCGCCGGGGCGGTCGCCAACGAGCTGCTGTTCGGGCGTACCTCCGTGCCGGCGTTCGCGGCCGCGGCCGTGGGTGCCGTCGCCGCATTCCCCACGGCGTACCTCGTCTGGCGATTCTCCAAGGCGGCGCGCAACATGCGCACGGACGCCACCCCCACGCGGACCGATCTGATCGGCACGCTCGGTGTGGTGGTCACGGCGATTCCCGCCCAGGGGTACGGCGAGGTCCGGGTACGCCTGCGCGGCGAACCGGTCAAGCTGAACGCCCGGGCCGACCGGCCGATCCCGCTGGGCGCCCACGTGTTCGTGGTCGAGGCGCCGAGCGACACGAGTGTCGTGGTCGAAGAGACCGCACTTCCTGCTACCTGAGGACGGCCATGTTCATCTTCATCGCGATCGGCGGCGCCGTGCTGCTGGTCCTCCTGCTCGTGCTGTATGTGCTGTCCCGCATCAAGGTCGCGGGGCCGAACGAAGCGTTCATCGTCACCGGCCGCAAGGGTCGGGTGACCCAGGCGGCGGACGGTTCCCGCCTGACCGACCTGTCCGGCCAGAAGGTCGTGATGGGCGCGTCGGTGTTCGTGCTGCCGGTCGTGCAGAAGCTGCAGGTGCTCTTCCTGTCCAGCCGGCGGATCCACGTGGAGATCGCCGGAGCGGTCAGCAAGCAGGGCATCCGCGCCAACCTGCAGGGCGTCGCGATCGTCAAGGTCGGCGGTACCGAGGACGCCATCCGCGCTGCGGCGCAGCGGTTCCTGCACCAGCAGACGGAGATCGAGGAGTTCACCCGCGAGGTGCTGGCCGGTGCGCTGCGCTCGATCGTCGGTCGGCTCACGATCGAAGAGATCATCCGGGACCGAGCGGCGTTCGCCTCGGCCGTCGCGGAGGAGGCCGAGCACTCGCTGACCAACCAGGGTCTGGTGCTCGACACGTTCCAGCTGCAGGACATCATCGCCGAGGGCTCGTACCTGCAGGACCTCGGCCGGCCCGAGGCGGCCCGGGTGTTGAAGGAGGCGGCGATCGCCGAGGCGCGCGCCCGGCAGGCCGCTGAGCAGGAGCGGCTGCTCGCCGAGGAGGCGATTGCCGAGGCGAACCGCAACCTGTCGCTCAAGCAGGCCGCGATAGCGGCGGAGATCGACGCCGCGAAGGCGAGGTCGGCGGCGGCCGGTCCGCTCGCGCAGGCCGAGCGTGACCAGGCGATCCTCGCCGAGCAGCGCAAGGTCGCCGAGCAGAATGCCGAACTCAAGCAACGTCAGCTCGACACCGAGGTGCGCAAGCCCGCCGACGCCGCCCGGTACAAGGTCGAGCAGGAGGCCGAAGGGGCCCGCAACGCCGCCGTGTTCGCGGCGGACGCCCAGCGGCAGGCGACGATCGCGTCCGCGCAGGCGAAGGCCGAGCAGGACCGGCTGACCGGTGAGGGCGAGCGGGCCCGGCGGGCCGCGCTGGCCGCGGCCACCGAGCTCGAGGGCCAGGCCGAAGGTGCCTCGATCCTCGCGCGCGGCCAGGCCGAGGCCGAGGCCATGCGGCGCAAGGCGGACGCTTTCGCCGTGTACGGCGAAGCCGCCGTGCTCGACCTGCTGGTCCGGGTACTGCCGGAGGTCGTCCAGGCGGCCGCCGCCCCGATGAGCGCGATCGACAAGATGACGGTCATCTCTACCGACGGCGCATCGTCGATCACCAAGTCGGTCGCGGCCAACGTGGCACAGGGTCTACAACTCGGTACCGACCTGACCGGCATCGACCTCGTGGCCCTGCTCGCCCGCCTGGGTAGTGCTACCACGAACGGTCAGAAGGCTGTCCCGGCACAGGTCGAAGGCGAGCAGTAACCCGTAGGCTCTGTTTGTGTTCGGACTCGGCGGGCTCGGCTTCCGGCGGCTGCTTGCCGCCCGGGTGACGAGCGGGTTGGCTGACGGCTGGTTCCAGGCCGGGCTCGCCGGGAGCCTGCTGTTCAACCCCGAACGGCAGGCCAGTCCGCTGCGGATCGCGCTCGGCTTCGCGATCCTGCTGCTGCCGTACTCCCTGCTGGGTCCGTACGTCGGTGTGCTGCTGGACCGCTGGCAGCGGCGAAACTCGCTGGCGTTGGCGAACTTCGCCCGGGCGCTGCTCGTGCTACCGGCCGCGGCCTTCGTCGCGTCCGGTGACGAGGGGTTCACCTTCGCGATCCTCGCGCTGCTCGTGATCGCCGCGAACCGGTTCTTCCTCGCCGGCATGTCGGCGTCACTGCCGCACGTCGTACTCGACGAGAAGCTGGTCACCGCGAACGCGGTGGCGTCGACATTCGGTACGGTGTCGTACACGCTCGGTCTCGGTACCGCCCTCGGAGTGCTGCACAGTCCGTACGTCGGGGCCGACTTCCACGGGTACGGCGTCATCACCGTTACCGCGGCCGTGGGGTACCTCGTCTCGGCGCTCCTGTTGCGGACCTCGTTCGCGGCGGCCGACCTGGGTCCGCCACCGGCCGACCGACCGCGGGAGCCGATCGTCGCGGCGGTCGTCGAGGTGGCCCGCGGCATGATCGCCGGTATCCGGCATCTGACCGAGCGTCCGGTCGCCGGCTACGCGCTGCTCGTCCAGGCCGGCCACCGGGTGTTCTTCGGCGTCCTGACCCTGGCCGGGCTGCTGATGTTCAGCCAGGAGTTCGTGGACGGCAGCCCCGGACAGTCGCTGTCCGGGATCGCCCTGCTGCTCGCCGCCGGGATGGCGGGGGTCCTGGTCGGTGCCGCGGTGACGCCATCGGTGACCCGGCGCATCCCCAGCTGGGCGTGGGTCAGCGTGTCGCTCGGCGCGACGGCCGTCGCGGTGTTCACGATCGTGCCGCTGTTCCATCCGCTGCTGTTCGTGATACCGGTCGTCGTCCTGAACGTGGCCGCGCAGAGCACGAAGATCATCGTGGACACGAACATCCAGCACGAGTGCGCGGACGAGTACCGGGGACGCGTGTTCAGCGTCAACGACACGGCGTTCAACCTGACGTTCGTGGGCGGGTTGTTCATCGCCGCGACGACGCTGCCGGTCGATGGTCGGTCGGTGACCGCGGCGATGGCGGTCGCGGCCGGGTACGGCGTGCTGGCCGTCGGGTACGTCGCGTTGGCCCGCCGCGCCCTCGCCCACCGCACCGGTACCGAGGCGGAGATCAGGACTCCCGACGCAGCTCCGTCTGGTACTTCGTCGTGAACTCCTTCAGCGTGTTGCCCTCGCACGTGTAGTTGGCCTCGTCGACGCTGCCGGTCAGGTCCTGCGATGCCGTCTCGACGCCGTCGATCGACAGCGTCGCGGTGCCGTCCGGCCCGAGGTTGGAGTACGTCACCCGGCCGTTGTTCGTGCGGAAGTCGTAGTTGACCGAGCCCTCGAAGACCAGCCGGTAGGTGGAGCCGCCGGCGGTCCCGACGAACGTGGTGCCGTCGCCGAACTCGGTGACCCCGGTGCCGTCCGCGTCGAGACGCACCCGGGCACCAGTACCCGAGCTGGTGAAGTGCACGGTACCGACGAGCGGTACGTCCACCTGTTCCGTGTGCCTGACGACCCGCCAGTTGCCGACCACACACTGGTCGACGAGGCTCGACGCGGTCGTGGGTCCGGGACTGCCGGTGGCCTTTTCGCGGCCGGATCGGACAAGAGTCACCACGATGATCGCCGCGACCAGCACGACGAGCGTGATCGACAACGCGACCAGCGGGAGCACGAACGGGTTGCGTTTGCGCGGTGGCGGCTGCGCGTACGCCGGTGGGCCGCTGGTCTGGCTCAGGTAGGCCGGTGGAATGCTGATCGCCCCGGCGGGATACGCCTCCTCGGGTACCCCGCGGAACGTCCCGCACTGGGTGCAGTAGCCGGCAGTGTCCACCACCTGACCACCGCACACCGCGCACGGTTGCATGCGGCGACCGTAGCGGCCCGGCGACCGCGGATGCTACCCGTCAGTCGGCCAGGAGACCGCGCTCGCGTGCCCAGCGGAAGAGTTCGGCCTCGGCCTCGTCGCGGGTCAGCGGTCCGCGGTCGAGGCGCAGGTTCTTCAGGTACCGCCACGCTTCGCCCACGACCGGACCCGGCGGTACGCCGAGCAGCTCCATGATCGCGTTACCGTCGAGGTCCGGCCGTACCCGCGCCAGATCCTCCTCGGCCGCGATGCGCGCGATGCGCTCCTCCAGCGCGGTGTAGTCGGTGGCGAGCTGCGCGGCCTTGCGGCGGTTGCGCGTCGTCACGTCGGACCGGGTCAGCTTGTGCAGCCGAGGCAGCAGGTCACCGGCGTCGGTGACGTAGCGACGTACCGCCGAGTCCGTCCACTCGCCCCGGCCGTAGCCGTAGAACCGCAGGTGCAGAGCTACCAGCTTGGTCACCTCGGAGATGACGTCCTTCGGGTAGCGCAGCTGCATCATCCGCTGCTTCGTCAGCCGCGCGCCGACGATCTCGTGGTGGTGGAACGAGACCCGACCATCCGACCCGACCGCCTTGGTTGCCGGCTTACCGACGTCGTGCATCAGCGCCGCCATGCGCAGGACGAAGTCGGGACCGTTGTCCTCCATGCTCACCGCGTTGCGGACGACGGTGAGCGTGTGCTCGTACACGTCCTTGTGCTGGGCGTGCTCGTCGATCTCCAG
>Ga0075419_10001012_pt1 | contig 18130 bp, 17 predicted proteins | sample SoiMetdeltSBSDD3_FD_76900 | JGI IMG/M metagenome (GOLD analysis project Ga0075419, IMG submission 76900) | Bulk soil microbial communities from a Populus tree surrounding site in Tennessee, USA - Soil MetaG P. deltoides SBSDD3 | ecosystem: Environmental > Terrestrial > Soil > Tree plantation... | reverse complement strand
CGGGTTGCGGTTGGGATCGCCGCGCAAGGCCAGGTCACGCTTGGGCACCTGCAGCGCGACGGTGTTGACGTTGTAGCCGGCCAGCGTGTCGGTACCGACCTCGGACAGGTTTCCGCCGTAGAGCAGATCGAACACGCGCAGGTCGAGGAAGAACGGGTCGTCGGCCTGACCGGCGAAGCTCCTGCCGCCACCCGGGAAGTTCGTCACCGCGGCGTTGGACAGCGACTCGTAGTCGGGCATCGACGCCTTGCCGGTGAACGACGGCGCGACCTTCGCGTGGCGCAGCAGGGTCGTGGTACCGCGTTTGGTGATGCGCTGCAACGTGTACGTCTGGCGGAAGTTCAGATCCGGGTCGTCCAGCGACGTGACGGGACCGGTGTTGTAGAGGAACGTCTTCTTGTTGCGGTAGCTGCTGGCGAACGTCCACCGGTACGTGATGTCGGGGCGGGCGTCACCGTCGTTGTCGATGTTCACGTCGTACGCCGTCCGGTCCGCGAACGGGTAGAAGTTGGGACCGCCGTTGGGTTCCTCGAACGGGATCCAGTTGGCGATGACCGTCACGGTGTCCGGGCGGTCGGGGCTGACGAAGGCGTACAGGTCGGTAGTGTCGATTCTGGGCTCGCCCGCGACGAGCGGTGCCTCGCGGTGCGAGGACGCGGTGCCGGTGGTCGGCGCGGTCACGCCGAGCCCGAGCACCGTGACGGCGGCGGCCGAGGCGCCGATGGCCAGGCGCGTGCGGAGCCGGTATCGAGTTGCTGTCATCTGTCCCCCGTGCTGATGCGGTTTGCGCGGTCGAATTTCACCGCATCCGGATCAACGGCACCGGGGACGCCGACGTGACGCTGCTAGGCGTCGAGGAACTCCTCGATCATCGAGGACAGCCACTCTCCACGGTGGACCAACGTGACGTGGGTGGTGCCGGGCAGGATCGCGAGGCGGGACGCCGGCAGCCCGGCCAGGTCGCCGGCGACACCGCCGCCGAACAGCCGGAAGATCTCCGCGCTGTGCTCGGGCCGGACGATGTCGGAGTCGCCGTACACCAGCAGGGCCGGCTTGCCGATCGCCCGGATCGCCTCGGCCGACCACTCGTCGACCTCGCTGTCCATTTCCTTGATCTTCTCGATCAGCACGGGCCAGTCCTGCGGCCGCGGCGCGACCCGGGCGTACGACTCCTCGAACGGCGTCCCCGCCAGGTGTTCCGGCTGCAGGTCCTGGATCCCGTCGAGCAGACCGGGATGTAGACCGTCCTTGTGGTAGGCGATCGACGCCAGAACGAGCTTGCGCACCAGCTCGGGGCGCTGGATCGCCAGGTGGACGGCGACGGCCGAACCGCTGCTGTAGCCGAAGACGTCCGCCTCCGCGATGCCGAGGGTGTCGAGCAGCGCCGCGGTGTCGGCGGCCCACGTCTTTGTCCTCAGTGGCCGATCGATGTCCGCGGTGTGCCCGTGCGCCTGCTGCTCGACCGCGACTATCTGTCGGGTCGCCGCGAGGGTATGGATGATCCGCCCGAAATCGACCTCGACGGTCGACAGGTTGCCGTGCAGCAACACGAGCGGCCTGCCTTCGCCGTGCACCTCGTAGTACATGTTCAGGCCGTTGACCGCTGCGTAGCTCACGCTGTAGCTCCTCTCAGGTGTCTCAACCACGGGTGCCCGGGTCGTGCCTTGACGAGCGACTCTCGGAGCCAGGTGCGTTGTCGCTCGGTGAGGGTGGGCAGGAGGGCGAGCATGTCCTGCTCGTCGTGCGGCCGTTGCTCACCGGCCTTGTAGAAGAGGACAACCTCCGGGCCGGCGGTCGGCAGCCCCCAGGCGGAGTGCCGGATGCCGCGGTCCAGCGGAACGCTGATGAGCGGGTCCCGCTCGAGGACCCATTCGTGGTCGGCGCGCTCGTTGAGGAGGAACTCGAACTCGAACTCGGTGCCACGCCGGACATGGACGTGGGCGGGCAGGTCGAGGCGTCGACCGTTCCACGGCTCGGTGGTGTCGTCCGCGACGTTGGGGTCATGGCCGACCAGCTCCCAGCCCGGGAAGTGGTCGAAGATGGCGCGCTGGTCGTGGTGGAAGACCGCGATGTCGACATCCCCGTGGTAGCGCGTCTGCTCGCCGAGCCACGCGTCGACGGCCCAACCGCCGCACAGGAACCACGGGGGATCGAAGTCGACGAGCAGGTCACGGACGTACGCGACGGCCTCCGGCACCATCCTGTGACGATAGACCTTGTCAGGCGAGGAGGGCGGCGGCGGTTCCGATGGCTGCGAGCACCGCGGCCATCGGGCGTACCAGCCGCCGGCCGGTCGTGGTGCGCTCCTCGGCGTACATCACGATGGCCAGCGCGACCATCCACAGGACGTTCGTGACCACGGCCATCAGCAGCATCAGCGGCCAGCACGAGACCACGCAGCGCCAACCCTGGCGCACGCCGAAGCGCAGGCAGGCCACGTCCGCTCGGCGTCCTTCCGGCGGCAATGGCACGGTACGCCGGCAGGCCAGTAACGCCCTCCGTTTCGTGCGCGTCAGCTGCCAGCCGGCGGCGACGATCAGCAGGCCGATGACGAGAACCTTGTGCAGCGGTTCGCCCGCGAGCCAGACGATGGTCAGCGCCACGATGCCGAACGCGGCCCACACGCCCAGGTATGCCGCCAGGTACAGCACCATGGCCCGCTGCCGCCGGCTGCGGATGCTGTTGCGGGCGACGTACCGGACTGCCGGCAGTGTCAGCGGTACGGTCATCGCGAACGCCATCAGCATCCAGCCACCCATGTCGTCCACTGTGGACGCGCGGTACCGAGGCGCGTGGTGGTGCCCGCCGGCCAGCAGGCCGGCGAGCAGAACGAGCCACGCGACCGCTACCGCGACCGCGACCCACCACTGTGGATGGCGCGCGGTCAGTCGGTTCACGCGACGAGGTCCGGGCCGGCCTCGGCCACGAACAGCGCGATCCGACCGATGCGTACCGGCGGCAGGTCGAGATCCTCGATCGCTACCGGTTCCTCACCGGGTGGTGGCACCGGCGGTACCGGCTCGACCGTCACGTCGAGCGCGTCTGGATCCCACCGGTTCATCGACACCAGACTCGCGATGACTTCGGCGGCATCGAACGTGTGGCGTAGCCCGGGGGCTCCATCGTGGACATGGTCCGGGTCGTTCATCAACTCGATGCCGAACAGGCTGAAGGTACCGACCCGGCGCTCGTTCAGCAGGATGTCGAAGACGACGCCCGGGTTGCGCTCCGCCTCGATGTTCTCGATGGCCAGGAACGCCCCGACCGCCCGGCTACTGAGCCGCTCGATCAGGCTGCGGGTGCTGTCCGGTACGACGAGCCGCGCGGTCACCCGCCGGGTCACGTCGATCACCTGGTCGGTCGCCGCACCGAGCTCGGGTGGAGGTGCCACAGGAGTAACTCTAGGCGGTGGCGCGACCGGAGTCGGCCGGTCGTCGTACACGTAGTTCAGCTGGGTGGCGCTGTCGAGGATGTCGGAGCCGGCGAGCCGCACGGCGGTACCGGTCTCGTCGAAGAAGCCGAACTGCTGCGTGAGCCACGCGCTGTCGGCCGGGTTCGCCCGCCCGCCACCGGAGTCGAGCCAGCGGTTCCACAGCCGGTCGATGTTCGCGTGGTGCAACCAGAAGATGGGATCGAGCGCGGCGCACCGTGGGTCGGTCATCAACCCGACGTTGCAGTTGGTAGCCCCGGCCGGCCGCGGACCGCCGACGACGACGTGAATGATGTTGTGCGGTTGTAGCTCGAGCATCCCCGACTCGCCGTCGAAGTGCGCCGGCGCCGAGACGCCGCCGCCGAAGGTGGTGCCGCCCGGGCCGGTGAAGATGGTCGACGCCATGGCATTGGAGCTGTCGGTGTCGGCCGTGCGCAGTTGACCGCCGGCCTGGATACCGGCCGAGCGCCCGCCGGCGGGAAGCATCAACGGGTTCGGCGTACCGTCGGGCAGCGTCGGCTCACGGAACGGTTGCGGCAGCGTGTTCCGCGGCGTCGCCTGGTCGTAGTTCCAGTACGGCAGTGCGAAGTCGCTCGGACCGCCGTCGGCGAGCACCGCGGCCCGCACGATCTTCTCGAAGAAGAACAGGTACATCCGGTGCCACGGCAGGAAGAACCAGCTCGCGTGCTGGCAGCCGTTCCACGCCGGGTTCGCCGGGGTGACGAAGCTGGCGTGGATCGCCGCCTGGAACGCCCAGCTCGTCGGGTCGCTCATCGGCCGCGCCTGCATGGTCCGCACGGCTCGCGCGTACGCGATCGTGATCGGGTCCCAGGGCGCGGCGGACTGCAGGGTCCAGACGTCCCGGCGGACGAAGAGGGTCGGCGTCGGCGGTGGAGGCGGGGGTGGAGCCTCCGCGGCGGCCTGGATCTCGTCGAGCCGGATGACGGTACGCGGACCGACGTCGTCGATCGCCTGTGCCGGCGCCACGGACAGTTCCTCTATCTTGAAGCGCCGTACCGCCGCGGCCGTCTCGTTGCCGTACACCGCGTCGGCACCGAACCGGGGCAGGGCTCCCGGATCCCAGGTCAGCAGCGCGGTCTGCACCTTACGCACTGAATCGCCGCGCGAGTGGCGGGTACGGGAGATGCGGTCGTTGTCGTCGGCGATCGACTGCAGCAGCGCGTCGTTGGCGAATAGCTGGGATCTGAGCATGCCCGCGATGTTCCTGCGCCGGGCACTGCCGGGCAATCGGCAACTCGACAGCTACTGCACCCGGATCGTGTGGTTGTCGAGAAACTGTGGCCGACCGTCTACCGCCGACTCGGCGTACGCCTCGATCGTGTAGGTCCCGGGTGGCAGCGTCACATCCGTCTTGGCCTCACCGAACTGGCCGCCGGCCGGCGCGCTGACCGTCACGAAGCGCTGCAGCACCGTCCGGTCGGTCTGCCGGACCCGAAGCTGGATCGTAGACTCGAAGACCGCGCCGGAGACGTGGACGGTGAAGGTTCGGCCCACGGTCGCGTCGTGCTGCGGGTCGATCAGCCAGACGTGCGCGAGTACGTCGAGGGCCGGTGCCCGGCGCAGGACGCCGCCGACGGCCACGTGTCCCCACAGCTCGCTGACCTCCGCGCCGTCGAGGAGCAGGCGCACCCCGGTCTTGCCGCTGGCCGCGGTCACCGTCCAGATCAGCTGCTGTACCGCCTGGTCGGCTACCTCGGCGCCGACGTTGTTGCGCTCCGCGCCGCCGATGTCCACGGTCACCGTAGCGCCGTCGATGCGCACCTCGAGCACCCGGGCGCCGGAGGGCCAGCCGGTGCGGTAGTCCGGGTCGTACGCCGAAGACCCGTCGAGCATCTCCGTGACGGCCTTGACGGTCCGGTCCCGTGGTCCGCCGTCCCCGGCCGGCCCGCGGTGGAACTCGCGGTACAGCTTGACCCGGTCGACCGGTTGCCCGTTGCCCTCCTGCCAGATCCGCTCGTTGCCGAGGTAGTACACGGCGACCGTGGCCGAGGCAACCCCCGGCTCCGAAGGCACGGCCGGCGTAGTCGGCACCCCCGTCGGTGTCGCCCCAGGTCCCCAGCCCGGCTGCGCCCCCGCACACCCACCCACCAGAACCGCCGCCAGCACCCCGACCGCCCAACCCAGCCTCGTCATGCCCGTACGACGCCCACCCCCCGCGCTCGGTTTACCCCCTCGACCCCGCCCGACCCCGTCGATCATGAACTTTGTTTAGGGCTCGACGGTGTGTCGTGCTCCGGACTTCATGATCAACGCGGGGGGAGGAGGGCGGTGCAGTCGGGCTCGTCGGGGAGCAGCGGGCGGAAGGCCAGCGACCAGCGGCGGTCCCCGAAACGCCAGATCGTGGTGGCGTCGGCGGTGGCGGCCAACTGCTGGGCGGCGTCGACCTCGGACCCCCGGAGCACGGTGCACCGATCGTCCAATGCGGACAGTGTCCAGTCGCGGGCCGGGCCGGGTACCTCGTTGCCGACCGCGATGACGGCTACCGCCGCGGGGCGGTACCCGGTACCGGGGTGGTCGGTCGCGAGCCGGCCCAGCTCCGCGCGCAGGCCCGCGACCGACCGGTCTGATCGGGGCAGCTTGACCGTGTGCCGTTGGCTGACCGAGGCGGCGGTGACGACGACCACCGGCCCGTCCGGCCCGGCGGCCGGCCGGTCCGCCCCGTCGAGCAGTCCCGCGTCGGCGGCCGCCCCCAGCAGCCGGCTGACCTCGGCCGGCGGGACCCGGTGCTCCGTGAACATCGGCCACGCCCCGCCGCCGGTCGGAACGATCAAACGGCCGTCGCCGTAGAGCGAGAAGCTGGGCGGGACGGCGGCCGTACCGCCCAGCGGCAGCAGCCCGGGCAGGTCGCTCACGCGCAGCACGAGGTCGCTGGCACCGGTCGGCGGGATCGGGCGCTCCCCGGAACCGCAGCCGGCGGCGGCCAGCAGTGTCACCACTACGAGGGCCGCCGCACGGTTCATGCCGTCATTGTCGTCCCAGGCTGTCAAGCCCTCGTCAAGGTGTAGTTGCCGGAGCCGGCGGCGTTGACCACTACGACCCCGAACCACCCGGTACGCGTCGGTGTGTACGTCAGCGTCTCCGCGACACCGGGGCCGTTGGCGGTCGACAGCGATACCGCGGAGGACCGGGGGCGGACCCACGTCGACGAGTTGGCCGGGTCGGAGCCCATGAGGAACAGCTCGGGGTTCTGCGTACCGACGCCGGGCGTGACGGTCAGCGTCACCGGTACGCCGGCCGTCAGGTACGTGTCCCGTACCGCGACGACGTTCGTCGAGGCCATTGTGATCGTGGTGCTGCCGACCGGCAGCGTGGCCGATCCCTGAGCCAGCTCGATCTGGTAGTTGCCGTACCCGGACCACAGCTGCGCCCTCGGGTAGTAGTCACCCAGCGCCCGCAGGTTGGAGTCCACCGCTACGAAGTCCACCATGGACGCACCGAACGCGCTGCTCCCCAGGAGCGTCGTTTGCGCGCGTTCGTCGTACAGCGAAAAGTCGTAGTCGGTGCCCGACGGCGGCCGCAGCGCGACGACGGACCAGTAGATGGTCGAGGTCGAATAGCTGAAGTTCTGTGACGGTACCGGTCGCGGCCGGTTCAATGGCGAATAGTCGCTCAGCGGGTCGCGGAACTGGTAGTCGATGGTGTTCTGGTACGCACCCGCCAGCGCCCCGGAGTCGGCGACGTTGAAGCCGTTCGCGGTGCGGCTCGACCAGTACTGGGCGAACGTGTTGTTCACGTGGTGCATGAACGTGTACCAGATGTTCGCCGAGCCCTCGCTGTACCGGTCCCACGTCACCTCGTTGAACGAGTCGGTGATGTCGATGAGCGCGCCGGCGACCCGACCCTCGGTGGTGTCGCCCTCGCCCCATCCGTTGCCCCAGACCTGCAGCTCCAGGTTCAGCGAGGCGCCGCTGGGCCAGCGGTAGTACGGGTCGTTGTACACGGTGCACGGGAACCATTCCGCCCAGCCCTCGACCCACGCGCAGCCCGCGGAGCTGGTCGCGTCGATGTTGTGCGGGTTGCAGTTCGGCGACGGCGGCATCGCGTCGTTGTAGACGTCGTCCATGACCGCGTGGCCGATCTCGTGCACGACCGTGATCGCGCCGTTCGGGTCGTCGGCAGCGAGGTGCACGTCGTTGCCACCGTGCGAGTAGTAGGTGCCGTCGGTCGAGTCCGGAGCCCAGTTGATCTTTAGCTGCCGGCAACTGGAGTCGTCCTGGTCCCAGCACGAGTTGACCGACTTCGGGATCCACAGCCACGCGTCGTTCGCCTCGTCGAAGGCGTGCAGTCCACGTTGGAGGGTCGGGTCGTCCGCGGTACGTGAGCCGAGGCTGAGCGTCGTACCGGGGACGAAGTCGGTCGTCGTCGCGGTGCGGAACGACAGCGGGTCTCCGCCCCGCTGCACCTTCCGCAGGGCGTTCTCGCTGAGGAACTTGACGTACACGTCGGCCGTACCGCCCTCGGGCCAGCCCTCAGCGGCGCCGTCGAAGCACAGGTTGAAGTTGCCGTTGACGTCGGTGACCCCCGAGGCCAGCAGATCGTCGCCGGACAGCGAGTCCTGGTCGAAGACCTGCACCGTGAGGTTCATCGAGTTGTGCCAGTTGCCGTTCTGGTCGGTGTAGCTGAAGTTCCCGGTCGCGTGGCTGTCGCACGGAGCGTCCACACTGGACGGTACCGGTACCCGCTGCGGGCGGAGCCAGGCCGGTCGTGCCACGCGGTCCGTCGTCGGCACCGCGGCCGTCCCGGCGTCACCGGTCGGTGCGGCGTACCCGATCCGGGACTGGCCACCCGGTCCGGCGATCGTGAGGAACAGGTCGTCCTGGCCGGCGTGCACGCGGTCGCCCCGACCCGAGGTGGCCCGCGCGCGGATCTGCGTCGCTCCGGCGCGCACCGCCCGCACCGTGCCGGTGAAGAAGGTGCTCTGGCCGGGGTCGAGTTGCCGGGTCGTGCTCGCGACCGCCAGTGCGCCGGCCCGCTCCGGTTCCCGGGCGGTCGCCTGCGTCACGGCCAGCCCGGCGGGCGCGTGTTCCCAGGCGAGTTCGTCGGGCAGCTCGATGCGGATCTCGCTGGGGTCCAGCTTCGCATCGGCGGTGACCGTCACGGACAGCGTTGCGGTCTGCCCGACGACGGGCAGGCGATCCACCTTCACCCCGACCGCCAGGCAGCTGGACCACTCGTCCTGCGAGGTCTTGCTGGCCGACGCCTTCAACGTGCAGGCCGGGCCGGTCGCCAACTGGTGCGCCGGCGGCTGACGGCCGGTATCGTCGGCCGCCGATGCGGGGGCCGCGGCCGCGAACGCCGCGATGCCACCGGAGAGCAGAATCGCCATAACCCTTCTCGTCATGAATGTTTTATCCCAGCAGTCGCCAGATCCATTGTTCGCGATGACTGTTTGACGACTGACAGCTAGGCGACGTATCTGGCCTATATCATTTGCCGGTGAGTCCCGGGCAACGCGTCGATTACGACACCGAACGCACGGTCTTCTTCTCCGACGCGGTGATCGCGATCGCGATGACGCTGCTCGCGCTGGAGCTGCCCGTGCCTCGCGGTGATACCGACGCCCAGGTGTGGGACGCGTTCGTGACCCATCTCGACGACGAGTACCTCTCGTTCGTCATCAGCTTCGCTGTCATCGCCACGCTCTGGTTCGGCCACCATCGACTGTTCCGCCAAGTGGCGCGGCTCGACCGGGCATTGGCGTGGTTGAACATGGCGTGTCTGTTCGCCATCGTGCTGATCCCGTTTGTGTCCCGACTGGTCGCGGTGGAAGGCGACCTGGCGTTCGGGCCTATCTGCTACGCCACGGTGATCCTGCTGTACGGTACGGCGTTCATGCTGATGGTGCTGCGGGCCGAGCACGGGAGCCTGTGGCGCACGGACGCACCGGCGCGGTACGCGACCAACGCGCTGTGGGGGATGGGTACCGTGGTCGCGGTCTTCGCGGCCTCGATTCCGGTGGCGCTGGTCGCGGCGTCGGCCGCCGAGTACATCTGGTTGTCCATCCCGCTGGTGTCCGCCATCACGAACAGACATGCCGGCGGGCGCCCCCCGCTAGGAGGAGCGCCCGCCGAGTAGGTGCGGTCAGCTCTGCGGCTGTCCGATGTTGACCATCCAGGTGATACCGAACTTGTCCGAGCACATGCCGAACTCGTCGCCCCACATTTGCTTCTCCAGCGGGACGGACACGTTGCCGCCGGCCGACAGCTTCTCCCAGTACCCCCGAAGCTCGTCGCCGTCGTCGCCGGACAGGCTGATGGACAGGTTGTCGCCCGGGTTGTACTCGCCCCCGGGCGGCGTGTCGGCGCCCATCAGCGTAAAGCCACTGGCCGTCTCGAGCTGGCCGTGCATAATCTTGTCGTCGGTCGCCGGGTCCTGTGGTCCGTAGTCGCCGTAGGTCCGCAGGTCCAGCGTGCCGCCGAAGACCCCTTTGTAGAACTCCATCGCTTGCCGTGCTTTGCCATCGAAACTGATGTACGGGTTGAGACGAGAGGCCACGGAGTCCTCCTTTGTCGTGACATGGCTGATACCCAGCAGCCTAGCCCTCGCCGAAGGTCCCACCGCCCACCCCCCTGGAGGTACAGATGAGGTTCGGGTTGCACTACTGGAACTTCTCGACGCCGGCCGATCCGGCGGCCACCGCGCCGACCCTCGCCGATACCGCACGCATCGTGGAGCAGGCGGGCTTCTCGTCGTTCACCGTCATGGACCACTTCTTCCAGATGGAGGGGATCGCCCCGGCCGAGGAGCCGATGCTGGAGGCGTACACGACGCTGGGCTACGTGGCGGCGAAGACGGAACGGATGACGCTCGGCGTACTGGTCACCGGGGTCATGTACCGCTATCCCGGAATCCTCGCCAAGGCAGTCACGACTCTCGATGTCTTATCGGGGGGTCGCGCGCGGCTGGGCATCGGAGCGTCGTGGTACGAGCGGGAGCAGCGGGGGCTGGGCGTACCGGTGGTATCGGTCACGGAGCGCTTCGAGCGGCTCGAGGAGACGCTGCGGATCTGCCTGCAGATGTGGAGCGACGACAACGGGCCGTTCGAGGGAAAGCACTACCAACTGACCGAGACGCTGTGCAGCCCGCCGCCACTGCGCCGACCCCGGCCACCGATCATGATCGGCGGAGACGGTGAGCGGAAAACCCTGCGGCTCGTGGCACGGTACGCCGACTCGTGCAACCTGTTCGGCGGCGATGTGGCCGAGGTAGCGCGGAAACTCGACGTGCTCCGCGGGCATTGCGAGACCGAGGGCCGCGACTACGCCACCATCGAGCCGACCGTGCTGTACGTCCGGCCGGTACTGGCCGATGTGGACAGTTTCCTCGCCGACGTAGAACGGTACGCCGAGCTCGGCATCGCCGAGATCCAGGTGATGCCCGACCGGCACCCCGTCGAGTTCGCCGAGCAACTCGCAGAACGGGTCGTACCGCGTATTCCCGCTGTCAATTCCTAGACTCGAGCGAACGTCCACCCACCCGGTCGCCGTAAGAATCAGCGGGAGATACCCGCTGGAACCGTGAGGTGACCGACCATGGCACGTTCGCTGTATGCCAGGCTCTTCCGGCAGTACGGCACGCCCCGCCCGCCCGCGGCATTGCAGGAGATGAACAACGGCCTCCGGGCTCATCTGCACGCCGCGTACCTGCTCCCGAGCGACGTCAACCGCGCCGCGCTGGGGGACGCGTCCCGGGTCCGGGTCGCGGTTATCGGGGCGGTCTTCGCCGGCCTGATGGCGGCCTGGTACCTGCGCGAGTGCGGCTTCTCGGTCACCGTCCTCGAGGCGACCGGGCGGGTCGGCGGCCGAGTGGAGACCGACCGCACCTTCATTCCGAACAAGACCGTCGAGGCCGGCGCGGAGCTGGTCGGGCGCAACCATCCAATGTGGTGGGAGCTGGCCGACCACTTTGGACTCCAACTCGTCGAGCTGAGCGACGAGGAGGGCCGGATCAAGTTCGGCAACCGGGAGCTGACCGACGTCGAGAAGAAGCAACTGCGGCTGGACATGGAACCGGCCCTCGACGCGATCGGCAACGACGCCCGGCCCATCGACGGCTCCCGCCCGTGGCTGTCGGCGAACGCCGCCACCTTCGACAACATGACGGTCGCCGACAAGATGAGCCAGATCTTCGGGCCGCAGTCCTCGCTCGCGCGCACGACCCTCGAGTTCATCATCGGCAACGACAACTGCGCCGTACCGTCGCAGCAGAGCTACCTCGGGCTGCTCTCGCAGGTAAGCGCCGGCCGGATGGGTTCGGACACCGAGGGGATGCGCGGCTTCTGGCAGTACACCGAGACGCACCGCTGCGCCGGCGGCAACGACCAGATCGCCACCCGGCTCGCCGCGTCACTGCGCGACGTGCGGCTGAACACCGTGGCGACCAACGTGAGCATCCACGACCGGGGCGTCACCATCGACGCCGGCAACGTGTGCGAGGCGTTCGACTACGCCATCCTCGCCGCGCCACCCTTCACGTGGCCGACCGTCCAGGCGTCACAGACGTGGCGTCCGGCCGACTACACGATGACGCACGGTCCGTGCATCAAGCACATGAGCCGGTTCCGCGACAAGTTCTGGGAGCGGCAGAACCTTTCGCCCAACGCGATCTGGGACTTCCTCGGATCGGTCTGGGAGGGCACGCACGGGCAGCCGGCCCCGGGGGGTTTCGGGCTGTCGGTGTACGCCGGCGGCCAGTACGTGCGCGAGGAGCGCATGTACCCGCAGCGGCTCGGCGAGCTGTACCCCGGCGGCAACCCGGACCGCACCCGGTTCGTCGACTGGCCGCACCGCCCGTACATCATGACCGGGTACTCGGTACCGTCACCCGGCCAGGTCACCACGATCGGGCGCCGGCTCAGCACGCCATTCGCCAACCGGCTGTACTTCGCCGGCGAGCAGACGTACCTCGGCTTCTTCGGGTACATGGAGGGTTCGTTGCAGTCCGGGGCTCGGGCGGCACGGGACATCGTGACGGCGATCAACCCAGGGGCGACGGGGGCTATCTGACGCCTACCGCGGCGGCGATGTCGGCGACCTCGGCGACCTCGGTCAGCGCGTCGCCGCACAGCCCGTGCTCCCGCGATGTGGCAGAGGTCGGCTGCGGAGGCCACGGAGGAGACGGTTGAGCGACAGATGCCGCATCCGACCCTCCGTGGCCCCTGTGATGTCATCGCCCGTTCCGCCGTGCGTAGCGACGGTAACCGACGGGACCAGTCGGGGGGAACCTCCGGCTTCAGCTCTGGGTGACTCCGGCCGCGAAGCGGACCAGGTCCTCGTCGTTGAGCGGACCGTCCTCGCTCACCGTTACCGAGAACTCGAACCCGGGTCGGTACACGACCAGCTTGACGAGCCCGTACGAGTGGTCACGGTGGATCTCGCCGGGGTAGTCGCCGACCTGTACCGGCTCGCCGCCGTGCGCCTCCGGGGCCTCGTTGCGGGACGTGCACACGAGGTTCTCGGAGTCGCCGTTGACCTCGTCCGCGGGCGCCAGGCAGAAGTGGAACTCGGTAGCCGAGATCTCCTGGTACGCAACCTGGTAGCCCACCGGCGCCAGCGCGAGCGTGAACGGCAACGGCGTGGGCGGCTTCGGCTGGGCCTCGAGGCCGTTGGCGTACTGCTTCAGTTGGGCCGCGGTGATCTGCCCGACGACCGACACGTCGACCCACTTCTGGTTGGCCAGCTGCCAGGTGATGCGGGCGGTCGACCGGCCTTCGGTGGTACCGGTGGTCAGCGTCGCGGGGCGGCCGTTCACGGTCGTCTGCGTCGTGGTCGCCGGGGTCCAGTCCGACGGGTACAGCTCGTCGCTGACCATCGCGATGATGCCCGAGGTCGTCCCCTCGTACACCAGCCGCACCAGGCCCGTCTGGATCCGACCCTCGGTCGCTCGGCCCACGCCGGGCGGTATCCAGGTCGGGTTGAGTGGGAACCTGACCGGCGTGAACGCCGGGGGTCCGAGCGCGACCGTTGATGCTCGCGGCGGCGGACTCGTGGTCGTCTCGACGACGACCGGGCCGCCGCCGACCGGAATGTCCTGTGATCGCCCGAAAGCGCCGAGGGCGTACGGCACGCCGACGGCCACGGCAACGGCCGCGACCGCCGCGACCCCGGCCGTGCCGAGGCGGCGACGCAGGTCGAGCCGGCCTGCCCTGGTACGTACCGCGTCCAGCATGCCCGCTCCGTCGGGCGCGTCGTCCGCGTGGGTGTGCAATGTTCCGCGCAGTTCCTCGTCGAGGTTCATCCGTGTTCTCCCTGTGCTCGAGCCGGTGCCGGGGAGAGGCTGGCGCGCAGCCTCTCCATCGCCCGCGAGGCATGTACCCGGACGGTCACCGGAGAGCAGCCCAACACCTCGGCGATGCGCTGGTCGTCGAGGTCCTCGTAGAAACGCAGTACGACGACGGCCCGCTGGGTTCGGGACAGGTCAGCCAACAGCGCCCACAATTCGTCCCGGACCACCAGCCGTTGCGTGAAGTCCGGCACCGACTCGGCGGGCTCGGGCGGGTCGGCGAGCACGCTTTCCGTGCTGGCCCGCCGCCGTCTCCAGGACAGGTGCGCCCGGACGATGGCGGCGCGCAGGTACGCGTCCGGCTGGTCGGCCTCGATGTGTGACCACCGCCGTACGGCCCGCGCCAAGACATCCTGGACGAGGTCCTCGGCCAGATGCCGGTCGCCACACAGCACATAGGCGAACCGGAGCAGCTGACCGCTGCGACCCGACACGTAATCCTCGAACGACTCCCGCACTCGCCCCCCTCGCGGCTGATTCTGTTATGCCGGAAGGACGCGGTGGACCGGCGGAAGTGTTTACCCCCGCGAGCCAGGTGGCTATGGTGCGAGGTATGTACGGACGGGCACGTCCGGTCGTCTTGTCGGACGAGGAGCTCACGCTGCGCCGCGAGGGCGACGAGCCGAGCCTGGCCTGGCTCCGGCTGGTCCAGGGAGAGGACGACGGTGGGCCGGAGCCTCGGTCGGCCGCGTGGTGGCTGGCGCACGCCGCACTCGTCGTGCTCCTGTCCATCCCCGCGATGGTTTTCGTAGCGGTCGGCCTCGCGTACGCCTCCCGCTAGCTCTGGCTAACCCCGCTGCGGAGTTGCGGCGGGGCTGCGGTGACCGGCGGTGTCGACCGCCCGGATGCCGAACTGGACGTTGTCCTTGGACAGGTCGATGGTGACCTCGTCGACGTCGCCGACCGGGATCACGTTGGTCCAGGTGGGGGCCGCGCTGTCCCGCCACACGACCTCGTACCCGGCCAGGTCCGGCTCGGTACCGCGCTGCCAGCGCAGGGTCGTCAGGTTCGTCAGCTGGGTGGTGTCGATGATCGCGCCGACCGGCGTACCGGGGGCCTGGGCCAGGGACCACAGGACGGCCGCGTTGACCTTCGCCACCCGCGCGATGTACCGGAAGTCGCAGAACTCCGGCAGGTCGCCGAACTGGATGCCGTTCTCGACCCGTACGTCCTGGTGTTCGTGGTTGAAGTTCTCCCGCGGCTCGGTGAAGCGGCCGACCGGGTACCCCTGCGAGACGAACGACACGTGGTCGCTGGCCCGCAGGTACCGATCCCGCCGCCAGATCGTCCAGATCTTCATCCCGGTCTCGTCGTTGTCGGCGACGGATTCGACGAACCGGGCGAGCTGGCGGGACGGGCCGTCGTTCTCGCCGCCGACCGCGCGCCGGATCGCGGCTTGCGTGGGGGTCTCGGTGGTCGGCACGCCTTCCACGAACAGCCGAACCCGGTGCGGATCCGGCCGGGACCCGTCGAACGCACTGCTGGCGCCGACGATGTCGTTGGAGAACATTCCTTGGATGTTCGCCCCGGCGGCCTTGTACTGCGTGGCCATGAACGCCGAGCCGAACAGTCCCTGTTCCTCGCCGGCGACGACGCCGAAGACGAGCGTCGCCTCGGTGTGCCGGGTGGCGAACAGCCGGGCCAGTTCCATAACCACCGCGACGCCGGACGCGTCGTCGTCGGCCCCCGGGGCGTCACTGACGCCGTCGTCCACGTTGGTGACCCGCGAGTCGATGTGTCCGGTGATCACGTACATCCGGCTCGGGCTGGTGTCCCCGCGCAGGGTCGCGATGACGTTGGTGATGGTCGTGGGCTGGGGGATGCGCGGGCCGACCGGCTGGACGAACGACTGCAGCTCGACGGTCATCCGGCCGCCGGACGCCGCCGCGGCCTCCTGCATTTGCTGGTAGACCCATTGGGTCGCGGCGCCGATGCCCCGGACCGGGTCGGTCTGGCTGGACAGGGTGTGCCGGGTGCCGAAGGCGACGAGCCGGTTGACGATCGCCTCGAAACGGTCGGCGTGGATCTCGTCCAACAGCCGGATCAGGTCGCGATCCGGGCGCTGCGGTCTGATCGCGTCGCCGGGACCGTCCGCCTGGTGGGCGGCCGCGGGTGCGGCGACGATTGGAGATGCCACGGCCGCCGCGGCCGTCGCGGCACCTGCGGACAGCAGCGCGCGCCGGCTGGAGCCATAGTGGGCAAGAGAGTGTGCTTCGCGGTTCTCCATACCCGGCAGCTTTATATGGATGTCACTCGATGTCTAGAGCCTCGATGAGGGTGAATGTGCCTTCCGGGCTCTCGACGTGGGCGTTGTGGCCCAGCCCCGGCAGCGTGACGGTCGGTACCCCGAATCCGGCCAGTTGTTCGTCGGTATTCATTGGATCGTGCTCGCCGCGGGCCAGGACCACCCGTGCCTCGGTCCGGGCCAGCAACCCCGCCATGTCCGGCGCACCGACCCCGAACGCGGCCGGGTCCATGACGGTCCGCCACCGGCCGTCCTCTTCGGACAGGCCCGCGTCCAGCGCGGGGTCGTCGATCGGCACCAGGTCGGCCAGGCCGGAGACCCTCAGGTGGCGGGCCGCGGCCTCGTCGCGGGAGGGGTACCAGGTCACCGGCCGCTCGGCGAGGGCCAGTGCCCGCTGCAGTTCGTCGTCGGTCCACGCGACCTTGATGCCCAGGCCGATGACCGCCCGCACCGGTACGCCGAACCCGGGGCCGGCCATCGTCAGACCGATCACACCGCCCAGCGAGTGTCCCAACACGACAGTGGGGGAGTCGGCTTCGAGGATCTCCGCGATCGCCGCCGCGAAACCCGAGAACGTGTAGGTCGACAGCGGTGGCGATCCACCGTGGCCGGGCAGGTCCGGCGCGAGCCAGCGGCCCGGCCACCGCCGGTCGAGCAGCGGGTGCCAGCCGCGCCACACGTCCGCCGTCGCGCCGAGGCCGTGCAACAGCACGAGAGTGCTCTCGCCGCTGCCACCGCCGAGTACCCGCAGCCCGCTGTCCATGGTGGAGAGTCTGACAGACCTGTCCACCGGTCGACGGACAGCGCGGTCCGTCCGGCAGTCGTCCCGCCGGCACCCGTACGGCCACCACGATCGGAGTATGACGAGTGCGGTGAGTGTGCGCGGGTTGCGTAAACGCTACGGCGAGGTCGTCGCGGTCGACGGGATCGACCTCGAGATCGGCGAAGGTGAGGTGTTCGCATTGCTCGGTCCGAACGGGGCCGGCAAGACGACCACGGTGGAGATTCTGGAGGGGTATCGGTCCCGCGACGGCGGCGAGGTGCGCGTGCTCGGTATCGACCCACGCGTCGGCGATCGGCGCTGGCGGTTCGACATCGGCATCGTGCTGCAGGACGCGGCCGATGCCGGTGAGCTGACGGTGTCCGAGACCATACGGCACTTCGCGCGCTACTACCCCAATCCGCGCGACCCGGCGGAGGTGATCGACCTCGTCGGGTTGACGGACAAGGCGCGCAGCCGGATCCGCACGCTGTCGGGTGGCCAGCGCCGCCGCCTCGATGTGGCCGTCGGCATCGTCGGTAGCCCGCGACTGCTGTTCCTCGACGAGCCGACCACGGGCTTCGACCCCGAGGCACGTCGGCAGTTCTGGACGCTGTTGCGCGCGCTCGCCGGTAACGGCACGACGATCGTGCTCACCACGCACTACCTGGAAGAGGCCGAGGTGCTCGCGAGCCGGGTGGCGGTCATCGTTCGCGGCCGGATCGTGGCGCAGGGCGACCCGGCGACACTCGGTGGCCGGGCGGCCGCGGACGCGACGGTGTCCTGGCTCGACAACGGGGAGAAGCGGACCGCCGGTACCCATGACCCCGCGGCGGTCGTGGGACAGCTCTCGGCGCGGTTCGGCGGCCCGGTGCCGGGGCTCACGGTCAGCCGCCCGTCCCTCGAAGACATCTACCTCGAGTTGATCGGAGATGCATCGTGAACGTACTGGCGCTCGGCATCGCACGCGGCGGCATCGAACTGAAGTCCTTCTTCCGGCAGCGCGATGCTGTCGTATTCACCTTCACCCTGCCCGCCGTTCTGCTGTCGTTGCTCGGATCCATCTTCGGCGGCGGATTGGAAGGCACCGGCGTCAGCGCGAGCCAGCTCTTCACGGCTGGGATGATCGCGGCTGGCATCGCGTCTACGACGTTCGTCAACCTCGGCGTCGGCATCGCCACCGACCGCGACGACGGTACGCTCAAGCGCCTGCGCGGCCTGCCGATGCCACCGGTGTCGTACTTCGTGGGAAAACTCGTGCTCGTGTTCGTGGTCACCGCGGCCGAGGTAGTGGTGCTGCTCGGAGTGGGCATGCTGCTGTTCGACCTGGCACTGCCGAGCGATCCGGCCCGCTGGCTCACGTTCGCCTGGGTGTTCACGCTCGGCGTCGCCG
>Ga0075419_10001011_pt1 | contig 18147 bp, 12 predicted proteins | sample SoiMetdeltSBSDD3_FD_76900 | JGI IMG/M metagenome (GOLD analysis project Ga0075419, IMG submission 76900) | Bulk soil microbial communities from a Populus tree surrounding site in Tennessee, USA - Soil MetaG P. deltoides SBSDD3 | ecosystem: Environmental > Terrestrial > Soil > Tree plantation... | reverse complement strand
CCTGTCTCGATCCGAGAGTCCTGCCCAGCCTGCTCGCGTGATTGCCGTTGCAGCCCGCTGAGAGCACATCGTGAGTCGGAACACGCGCGATCTCGTCCGAGGCTGCGTTTTGCGACGTGGGCGCAGCTGAGAGCGCCGAAAATGCGTGTGCTTCAATCACGCATCGCCCCCGCGATTTCTCGCCCCCGCGGGAGTCTCCCATGGTCTCGTGGTCCCTGTCGCACCTGGCCGACGCCTCGCTGTGCCGTGGCCTCGCCACCTCGTTCGCTCGTGAGAGCGAACCGCTCGCCACCACGCTCGCGCACATCGCCGAGTTCCACGCGCGCAAGCTCTACCTGCCCGCCGCCTACCCGAACATGCACGCGTACCTGCTGGGTGAGTTCCACCTGTCCGAGGACGAAGCCTGGAAGCGCATCCAGGCCGCGCGCGCGGCGCACCAGTTCACCGCGATCTACGACATGGTGGCGCAGTCGCGCCTGCACCTGACCGCTGTCGTCTTGCTCGCACCGCACCTCACCGACGAGAACGCGGCCGAGCTGCTCGAGGCGGCCGCGCACAAGACCAAGGCGCAGATCCAGCTTCTGCTCGCGGAGCGGGCCCCTCGTGCAGACACCCCGACCGTCCTGCGCCCCGTGTCCTCCCCCGTGGAAACCCAGACCGTTCTGCAGGGAGAGCCCACGGCAGACGCAGCCCAGTCCCCTGAGCCAGAAGCTGCTGCACGTGCACATTCACTGGTTCTGGAACCAGTGGCCCCATCTACCGAGACAAACGGCAGCGAGTCGCCGGCACCACTTCCCCCGCGCCCGCGAGTAGCGCCGCTCTCGCCCGGCCGGTACGAGCTGCGCACGACGCTGGACCAGGCCACACACGACAATCTGCGCCGGCTGCAAGAGCTGCTCTCGCACAGCGTTCCCTCCGGCGACCTGGCCGAGGTCCTCGGCCGCGCGTTCGAGCTGGCGATCAAGACGCTCGAGAAGCGGCGGTTCGCAGCGACGAGCCGACCCAGTGCGAGGCGTCGGTCCAAGAGCGCTCGGCACATCCCCGCGCACGTCCGCCGCGAAGTGAGCGACCGGGATCGGTACCAGTGCACGTTCGTGAGCGCATCGGGAAGGCGCTGCTCGGAGAAACGCTTCCTGGAATACGACCACGTCCACCCCGTTGCCCGCGGCGGAGAGGCCACGGTCGCGAACTTGCGTCTTCGCTGCCGGGCACACAACCACTACGAAGCCGAGCGCACCTATGGCGCAGGGTTCATGCGCGAGAAGCGGCAGGCTGCCAGGGCCCGAGAAGAAACCGCGAACATGCTGCGTGGGGTCGCGACCGAACGCGAACGGATGCGCCCGGGCGCAGCAGCTGCATCGTGCGGGTCACCATCGTGAATGGGTCGCGGCGACGGCCGAGACCGGCGGGCGGCGGGCCGCGTGTTCGCGCGCTCCCAGCGGGCCATGAGCAGCCCAAACGCGAACGGCGGGCGGCGTGTTGCGCGCTCGCAGCAGGCCACGCGCAGCCAGAACGCGAACGGCGGGCGCCGCGTATCGCGCGACGCCCGCCGTGGGGTGGAGACCGGGAGCTAGATGCCGCCTCGTGCCGTGTGCAGGATGCGGCCACCCGAGCCGACCGACCAGCCGCGCAGCGCGTCCACGAACCAGACGTCGCGCAGGAACTGGGCCGTGTTCGAGATCTGCGGCTCCCAGGTGACACCGCTGTTGTACGTCTTCAGCACCAGGCCGTTGCCGTTGTTGCCCACGGCGTAGCCCAACAGATCGTCCACCATCATCAGGCCCTGGATGTCGTTGTTCGCGCCGAACGTGGTGAGCGACCACTGGAGCGAGTCCGGCGTGCCGAGCGTGAACGGGTTCGTGCCCTGGGCACCGCCGGCCCACGCGCGGTTCACGGAGCGCCGCCACACGGTGCGCAGCGCCTGCGCGGTGATGCTCGGCTGCACGATGTACCAGCTGCGGCCGGCGTCGTGCGTGCCGAGGATCACGCCGCCGTCGCCCACGGCCCAGCCGTTGAGCGAGTCGCTGAACGAGACGCTGCGCAGTGTCTGCGCCGTCGGATTGGAGCGCGTCCAGAACTTCCCGCCGTCGGACGTGCGCACGATCGTGCCGTTCGCTCCCACGGCCCAGCCTCGGGACGTGTCGGCGAAGCACACGCCATAGAGGTTCTCGGCTGCGGGCACGGTGAGGATGCGCGTCCACGAGCCGCCGCCATTGCGCGTGCGCATGATGGTGCCGCCGTGGCCCACGACGAAGCCGGTGGCGGACGTGGTGAACCAGACGTCGTTCAGGTTGAACGCGGTGTTGCTCGGCTGCGCGGCCCAGCTCGCGCCGGCATTCGTGGTCCGTACGATCGTGCCGGCATCCCCTGCGGCCACGCCGTCGCGGCCGTTCAACTGGAAGAACACGCCGTTCAGGTTGTTCGTGGTGCCGCTGGGCTGCACGTACCAGCCCGGCTGCACGTAGACGACGACCGTGGACGTGTCGCCCTGGCCGCCCGAGTACGCGAACAGCGACGCGTTGCCCTCGCCGACGGCAGAGACATTGCCCGAGTTGCTCACCGTGAACACACGCGTGTCGCTGCTCACCCACGTGATCGTCGGGTTGGTCACCACCACGTTGTCGGTATCGTTCGCCACCGCGACGAACACCCGGTTTTCGCCCACCACCAGCGTGTCGGTCTCGGGCGTGACGACCAGCGACGAGAGCGGCACCTCGGGGATGGGGATCACCGTGCTCGTCTGACCATCGCACCCGGCGGTGGTCACGACAGCGGCGGCGATCAGCGCGGCCAGTGCAGCCAGGGAAAGCGGGCGACGGCGCATGTCCTGGTTCCTCGGTGGATTCGGCGGACGCCCCGGAGGGGCGTGGGAGCGGCCGCGGGGAGGCCGCGTGGGTTCCCCGTGGTTATCGGCCGCGGCGAGCCGCAGCATGACCATGGTATCGGACCCCGGGCCCGAGGGCCTTGTCCGGCCTCGGGGGGCCGCTTACTGTCCGGCTCGACTGCCCGGCCCGGGAGCCATCCCGGGCCCCCCTACCGCCAGCCGCCAGGCCCGGCGAGCGCCCCGCCCAGGAGTGCCCATGCTGCAGGTCCGTGACGTCATCAAGACCTACGACGGCCGCGCCGTCGTGAACAAGGTCACCTTCGACGTGGCCGCCGGCGAGATCTTCGCGCTGCTCGGGCCCAACGGCGCCGGCAAGACCACGCTCATCCGCATGATCACCGACATCGTGCGGCCCGATTCCGGCACGATCACGTTCGACGGCCACGCCGTCAGCGGCGCCAGCCGGCCGAGCACGGCGTATCTGCCCGAAGAACGGGGCTTGTACAAGAAGGTCCCGGTGCTGGACGCGCTCGCGTACTTCGGCGAGCTGAAGAGCATGAGCCGCGCCGATGCGCGCCGTGAGTCGATCACGCTGCTGGAGGAGTTCGGGCTCGCGAACTGGTCGCGTAAGAACGTGGCCGCGCTCTCCAAGGGCATGCAGCAGAAGCTCCAGTTGTGCACGGCGCTCATCGGCCGCCCGCAGCTGTTGATCCTGGACGAGCCGTTCTCCGGCCTCGACCCCATCAACGTGGCGGTGCTCGAGAACGTCCTGCGCCAGCGCCGCGCCGAGGGCACGACGGTGCTGCTGTCCACTCACCAGATGAACAAGGTCGAACAGCAGTGCGACCGCGCGCTGATGATCAACCGCGGCCACATGGTGCTCTACGGCCGCGTCGGCGAGATCCGCCAGCAGTACGCCGAGAACACGTATGCGCTGCACGCGGACGGCACGCCGCAGCGCGTGCCGGGCGTCAAGAGCGTGGTCTCCGAGAACGATCACTGGCGCGTCGCGCTCGAGAAGAACGCGCATCCGGCCGCCGTGCTCAAGGCGCTGCTGGACCAGGGCCTCGCCGTTCGCGCGTTCACGCCCGAGGTGCCGCCGCTCGAGGACATCTTCGTGCGCGTGGTCGAGGCCGGCCTCGGCCTCGATCAGGGCCGGAGCGGCCCGCCCACCGTGGACGAGTTGCAGGACGTGGGAGGTGCGCGGTGACGTTCTCCATGCCCAAGGTCCTGACCATCGCGCGCCGCGAGTACCTCACCACGGTGCGCCGACCGATGTTCGTGGTCACGCTGCTCGCCACGCCCATGATCTTCCTGTTCGCCGGCGTGCTGTCCACGAAGAGCCAGGTGGATGACGCCGTGGCGCGCATGTCCACCGCGCGCGTCGTGGCACTGGTGGATTCCTCCGGGCTGTTCGCCGACGGGCCGCGTTCGTTCGAGTACCAGGCGCCGCGCGCTCCGACGCTCGATCCGCGCGAAGCGGCGAAGCCCGAAAAACCCAGGCCGAAGGTTCCTGTGGTGTTCCGCCCCATGGCGGACCAGGTCGCCGCGCTGGACTCGCTCGAGGCGGGGAAGGTCAAGCAGGTGCTGGTCGTGGGCTCGAACTTCCTCGAGTCGGGCCGGGTTCGCCTGTACGAAAAAGACACGCGCGTGTTCACCCAGAGCGCCGACGACCGGCCGCTTCGCAACTGGCTCGTGCGCAACCTGCTGCGCGGCAGGGCGGACTCCGTGCGCATCGAGCGCACGCTGCTGCTGGGCCGCTCGATGGACTACTTCACGCAGAACCCCGACGGCAGCTGGGCCCTCAAGGACGACGCCAAGGAGATCACCGGGTTCCTGTTGCCGTTCGCGCTCGGCTTCCTGCTCGCCATGTCCATCGTGATCGGCGGGCAGTACCTGTTGCAGGGTGTCTCGGAAGAGAAGGAATCGCGCATCCTCGAGTCCATGCTGTGCTCGGTCTCGCCCGACGAACTGCTGGCCGGCAAGCTGCTGGGGCTGGGGAGCGCGGGGCTGACGTTGGTGGCCGTGTGGGCCAGCGTCGGGATCTACAGCTCCGCGGGCATATTGGCGCTGGCCCACGTGACCCTCCCGCCGGCGCTGCTCATCCTCGGATTCCTCTACTTCCTGGTCGGCTACCTGTTCTATGGCGCGATCATGCTGAGCGTCGGGGCGATGACGTCGAACCTGCGCGAGGCCACGCAGATCTCGGGCTACCTGACACTGCTCAACGTGTGCCCGTTCTGGATGATGGTGAAGTTCCTGAACGCGCCGAACTCCGCGCTCGCCGTCGGGATGTCGCTGTTCCCGCCCACCGCGGCCACCAGCATGATGCTGCGCATGAGCGCGAGCGCGGTCTCGGGCGCGGTGATCCCGCCGTGGCAGATCGCGACGTCGCTCGGCCTGCTGGGCGTGAGCGCGATCATCATGCTGCTGATCGGGTCGCGGCTGTTCCGGCTCGGCATGCTGCTCTACGGCAAGACCCCGAACCTTCCCGAGATCCTGAAGATCCTCCGCCAGGCGTGATCTCGCCCGCGCGGTCCGCCGGCAGCGCCGGGAGCGACGAGACTCCCGGCGCACCGGTACTACCCGGCGGGGACTGGCCGCGCTGGCGCGTGTTCCCGCCCATCGCGCTCGGCGTGGTGATGGCCACGCTCGACGCGAGCGTGGTGAACATCGCGCTGCCCACACTGCAGCGAGCGTTCGGCTCGCCGCTGAGCACGGTCGAGTGGGTGGCGCTCGCCTATTCGCTCACGATGACCAGCCTGCTGCTCTCGGCCGGCCGTCTCGCCGACGCGCGCGGCCGGCGCCGGGTGTACGGCGCGGGGCTGCTGCTGTTCACGTGCGTGTCGGTACTGTGCGGCCTGGCGCCCACGGTCCAGGCGCTGATCGCGCTGCGTGTGATCCAGGGCGTGGGCGCTGCGCTGGTGGCGGCGAATGGCTCGGCGCTGCTCGTGCAGGCGTTCCCGCTCGAAGAGCGCGGCCGCGCGCTGGGAGCGTTCGGCGCCATGGTCGGCGTGGGGCTCGCGATCGGCCCACCGCTGGGCGGCCTGGTGGTGGCGAACGCGTCGTGGCGGTGGATCTTCCTTGTCAACCTCCCGCTCGGCCTGCTCGCGTTCCTGCTGTTGCGCCGTCGCGTGCCGCACGATGGGGCGCCAGCCGAGGCACCGCGCGTCGAACTCCTGCAGCCCTTGCTGTGGGCGGGGGGACTCGCCGGGCTGATGCTGGCGCTCACGCGCGGGCCCGAGCACGGCTGGGGCGAGCGGTGGGTGCTGATGCTGGCCGTGACGGGCGTGCTGCTGCTGGTGGCGTTTCTGGCGGTGCAGCAGAGATCTACTCAACCGCTGATGCCGCTGCGGCTGGTGAAAGGTCCGCTGGGCTGGGCGGTCACGCTCACGTTCCTTGGCCAGCTGCTGAGCGTGAGCGTCGGCTTCTCGCTGCCGCTCGTGCTCGAGGGCCTCGCCGGCATGAGTGCCGCGCGCTCGGGAGCGTGGCTCGCGGTGCTGCCGGGCGCAGCGCTGCTGTGCGCGCCACTCGCCGGGCGCTGGGCCGACCGCTGGGGGGCGCATCGGCTCACCGTGAGCGGCATGCTGCTGACCGCGCTGGGCCTGGCGTGGCTCTCGCAGTCGGGTGGCTCGATCGGAGGCTGGGCGCTGGCTGGCGCGCTCGCCATGGTGGGCGTGGGCCAGGGCCTGTTCGCTGTGCCCAACGCGAGTGCGCTCCTTTCGCTCGTGCCCCCCGAGAGCCTCGGGCTCGCGAGCGGACTCCAGGGCACGACACGCAATCTCGGGATCGCGTCGGGTGTGGCGGTGACCGGTGTGCTGCTCACCGCGCGCTACCACGCGCTCGCCGGGCTGCCGCTCGCCTTGGGTGCGGCGAGCCCGCTCGACCGCCCGGCATTTGCCACCGCCGCCAGCGAGACGTATGGGCTGTTCGCGTTCGTGGCCGTGGCTGCGGCCGCTCTGGCTTGGCGGGTTCGAGCTCCCGCCCGAGCAGCTGGCGCCCGGCCGTAGGCTCGAGGAAACGCGCGTCGCCGGGGTGCTGGCGGCTCTTGAGACCACGAAATCATGCTCCACGAGGGAAACAGTCCGGGCCAGTGACCGGCCCACTCGCAGCAGCCCAGCATCTGACCCGTCGCGACGGAGTTCTCATAACCATTTGATGCACATCTGGTTATGGAAGCCTTGCAGTCCGCCAGACGCTCCGGTCACGAAGTGGGCGGATTGCGCCTCGGGTGGTGCATCCGCGTGCGGTCAGGGGGCCGGCAAGAAAGGGGTTGTGTCGCAACAATCCTTTGCCCACAATCGTTTACACGTTGAGAGACGCAAGGAGCCGGCAGGGAACAGTCCTTGCAGACTCCTCGCCTGGAGCGCGGCCTGAGAGCCGGAGCTCCTCTCAGCTGCAAGAGCCCGCCATCGGCCAGTAAAGGAAGGACCCGAGAGGTCCCTGCCGGTGGAAGGGTCGGACCCGGGGATTCGGCAACCAAGAGCACGAGACACCCGGTCTCTCTTGCGCAAGCGGTCGGGCCGACGGCCCCTCCGCCGAAGATGACGGGATCGCCCGGTCCATGGCCGGGCGCTTTCGTTTGTAGGCGGAGCGTTCCGGCCGGTCCCCCCTGCCGCGACGGTCCTTCGCCGCGCCGCCGCCCCGATCCCGCTCTGGCCCCGCACGACGGACCGTCGCCAGGCCGCCGCGGGCCGCCAGGCTCCCGTTCGAGCCCGGCCGCGCCAAGCCCGCCAGCGCCCGGCCGCGCCAGGCCTGCCGAGGCCCGGCGGCACCCGGCGAGCCCGCACGCGCCGCCCCGCATCCCAATGGCGCCAACCGCTTGCACCGCCGCGAGCCCACCGCCACACTGCCCGGTCCATGCGAACGCTGCGTATCGGCCTCGCCCAGATCAATCCCACCGTCGGGGACCTCGACGGCAATTGTGCCCGGATCCTCGAGACCATCGAGCGGGCGCGCGCCTTGGGCGTGGAGTTGCTGGCGTTCCCCGAGATGGTGGTCCCCGGCTACCCGCCCGAGGACCTGCTCTTGAAGCCCGCGTTCATCCAGGGCTGCATCGACCGCACGCGTGCCCTGGTGCCGCACACCCGCGGCATGACCGTCGTGGTGGGCACCGTCGAGCGCGACGTGGACCTCTACAACTCGGCGGCGGTGATGCACGACGGGCGCTGGATCGGCACGGCGCGCAAGCGCTACCTGCCCAACTACGGCGTGTTCGACGAGAACCGCTACTTCATGTCCGAGCGACGCGCGGTGGTGTTCGCGCGCGGCGAGACCGTGTTCGGCGTGAACGTGTGCGAGGACATCTGGCTCTCGGGCGGCCCGTCCGAGGAACAGGTGGTGCGCGGCGGCGCCGAGGTGATCCTGAACCTGTCCGCCTCGCCCTATCACGCCGGCAAGGCCGACGAGCGCCGCCGCATGATCTCGACGCGTGCCGCCGACAACCTCGCCATCGTCTGCTACGTGAACCTGGTCGGTGCCCAGGACGAGATCATCTTCGACGGCTCGAGCCTGATCCTCGACCAGGGTGGCGAGGTGCTCGCCGAGGGCGCTCCGTTCGCCGAGGACCTCGTGGTCGCCGACGTGGACCTGGACGAGGTGTTCAACGCCCGGCTGCACGACACGCGGCTGCGCAAGGAGCGCGCGCTCGACGACGCCGAGCCCCTGCCGCGCCTGCACCTGGACCCGGCCGGCCAGGAGCCGGCCGCTGTGCCGAATCGGCCCGCGCTGGTCGCGCGAGCGCCCCGCCAGGAGTTGTCCGACGAAGCCGAGGTCTACGCCGCACTCACGCTGGGCGTGCGTGACTACGTGCGCAAGAACGGGTTCGACACCGTCGTGCTCGGGCTCTCGGGCGGTATCGACTCGGCACTCACCGCGTGTATCGCCGTGGACGCGCTCGGCGCCGACAAGGTCGTGGGCGTGTCGCTGCCGTCGCCGTTCACGTCGGAGATGTCGAAGCGCGACGCCGAAGCGCTGGCGAAGGCACTCGGCATGCGGATGCAGACGCTCCCGATCGGCGACGTCATGCACACCTACGAGCAACTGCTCGGGCCGTCGTTCAAAGGCCGCGCGCCCGACACCACCGAGGAGAACCTGCAGGCGCGCATCCGTGGCAACACGCTCATGGCGCTCTCCAACAAGTTCGGCTGGCTCGTGCTGACCACGGGCAATAAGAGCGAGACGAGCGTGGGCTACTGCACGCTCTATGGCGATACCGCCGGCGGGTTCGCGCTGTTGAAGGATGTCTACAAGACGCAGGTGTATGCGCTGTCGCGCTGGCGCAACCGCTGCGGACCGGTGATCCCCGAGGACACCATCACGCGCGCGCCGTCGGCCGAGCTCCGGCCCGGACAGACCGACCAGGACTCGCTGCCGCCCTACGACAAGCTCGACGCCATCCTGCGCGAGTACGTCGAGGAGGACCGCTCGATCCCCGAGATCGCGCGCATGGGCCACGACGAGGCGCTGGTGCAACGCGTCGCGCGCATGGTGGACCAGGCCGAGTACAAGCGCCGCCAGAGCCCGCCCGGCATCAAGATCACGCCGCGGGCGTTCGGCAAGGATCGCCGGCTGCCGATCACGAACCGCTGGCGCGGCTGAACACCGCGTCAACGCGCGGTTTCCACACGAAGGCCCCGGCGCCTCATGGCGCCGGGGCCTCGTGTTTCGCGCGCGCTTCTACTTGGCGGCGCTGAACACCGCGATGAACGCGGCGTTCGTGGTGTTGATGTCGTAGGTCGGGCTCGGCGCCGAGAGGTAGACGCCGAACACGCCGTCGCCCTTGATCTCGTCGATCAGCACCTGCTTGCCGACGAACAGCGTGGAGGACTCGTCCCAGCCCACGCTCACCGTGCTGCCGGCCGGGACCGAGATCGGGCCCCACAGCTTGACCGCACCCGGCACCACGCCGATGGGTGGCGTCGTCGCTGCCGGCACGATCCACGCTTCGACCTGCACGGCCGCCGCACCGTTGTTGCGGATGTCGCCGACCAACGCCAGGTCATCGACCCGCTTCAGGTCCTGCTTGTGGTCGTTGTACTCGCGGATCGTGTTGAGGTCCACGATCTCGCCCTGGAACGTGCCGCTGGTGTTGAACGCGGAGTCCGGAAGCGCGTAGTGCGCGACGAACTGGCCCGAGGTCAGGATGCACCCGGCCGCCGCCAGCGCGGCCAGCGCCAACAGGGCCGGGCTCTTGCTGAACGTCTTCATGGTCGGGGTCCTTTCAGAAGCTGTAGAGCGAGTACGTCACGCCCACCAGCACGTTGGCCATCTTGCGCGAGACCTGGTCCTTGGCGGCGGCCTGCAGCTCGCCGCGGAAATCGAGGTTGAACCGGGGCGCCGGCGTGAAGCCGAAACCCAGCCCGAACTGGTAGGACGTGAACGTCTCGTCCTGGCCCGAGCGCTTGAACTGGACCGAGCCCATGCCCACGTACGGATAGAACCGGGTCGGCCCGCTGGTCGAGAACATCACGTTGGCGCCGAACGTCGTGACGTCCGAACCCTCGCGCGTGAAGTCCACGCCCCCGACGTTCACCAGCTGATCGCCGAGCGCCGAGGACGACCAGAACGGCTCCACGCTGAGCAGCGGCGTGAGCGAGAGCGGAGCCCGCAGGCCATAGATCGAGCCCTGGCTCTGGTCCTCCTGCAGCACCGGGAAGCTCATGCCCCCGTAAGCGCCGAAGCCGATGTTGCCGGCGTGCGCGAGGCTTGCGCAGAGCAGGGTCCCGGCCGACACGAGCGCGAGGATCCGCTTCATGGGTGACTCCTTCCGAGAGGGACGCCCGCACCGTGGGGCGCATCAGAGACCGTCGCGCGAGGTTGGCGGAGTGCGTGAGCACGGTCAAGGCCGGAGTGGCGCCCGACGCGCGACCGGTTGCACGCGCGCGTGTTGCAGCGGCGCGCGGCATGCAATTCGCCCGGTGACGCGGGCGCGGTTACTTGCGCGACTGCACCAGGTGCACGGTGGCACCGCAGTGGCGAGCGAGCAGGTCGGCGACGCGTGCGAGCATCAGCGAGAGCTGCTGGTCGGGCCGCTCCGCCGGGCAGTAGATCACGCCCAGCAGCGCGCGCGTGGATTCGGTGACCTGCGTGCGGCTCGAGTCCGAGGTCGGGGCCCCGAACGCGCCGTCATCGTCGGCCAGCATGGGCCGGCCGCTCAGGTTCACGAACCCCTTGCGGATGCCCTCGTAGCCCTCGCCGGGGCGGCCCAGCCGCGCGAAGATCGCACCCTTGACGTGGGTGCGGTCGTAGAGCCCGATCGGCAGCTGGTGCTCGAGCGAGGCCAGGTTGCACACGTCCACGGCCGGGTGGATGCGGGGCAGGCCCTTGCCCTGGAGGACGCGGCGCAGCAGTGCTTCGCTGGCCGGGCGCGTCTTCGTCGGGTCCACGCCCAAGCGGTGGAACAGGCTGCGGGTCTCGGCCACGCCCGGGATGTCGGCCGCCTGGCGGCCCGCATAGCGGCGGGCCAGCTCGGCCAGTGATGCATCACGCTCGGTTTCGAACGCCTCGGCGAGGGGCTCGCCGTTCAGTCCGTCGGCCTCGAACCAACCGAGGGCCACGAACCCCCGGAGCGCATCGTCCATCTCGAGCGCGAGTCCACCTGCACGTGTCTGCAGTGTCATCGCGATCTCCTCTCTCCAACTCCACACAGTGTAGCGGGAAGAGGAGCGGGCGGCGGGAAGTCCTTTTCCGACCCAATGCACGGAGCGGGCTCGAAGGCCTGCCCCTTGCGATTGCGGCCTAAACTCTTGTCATCGCCGCCCGCCGGTCCCTGAGACCCTGGGGCGCTCGCGGAGAGATCGCGCGCAGCCCGACCGGCGCCTCTGTCGTGCGTGATGCTCGTCATAGATGCTCGACAGGCGGTGTGAAACGTGGGCGCACCATAGCGTGCGATCGGAGCGGTGCCAACCGATTTCCGCCTCGCACGAGAAATTTTTTCGCGGCTCGGACAAGCGCACGATCGCGTGCCACGAGTCGAGGTTCGGAGCGATTTTTGCTCGCTCGATCGCATGACAACTTTCGCCCGCGCGGCGTGTCGCGGGTGAACGTTGGGACTGGCCTCACCAACGCGGCGCGTGGAGCGATGAGCGCGCGACCGCATCAGCAGCGGTCAGGATGCGTGTCCTCGCGGAGCGAAGCCGATGCGAGAGAGCGCGCTGCGGCGCGCGCTTCAGGACGCGCTGGAAGGCGTTTCCGCCGGCGGCAGGCGCCGCGTGACGGAGCGCACGCGCCACGTGCGGCGCTCGGCGCCCTCACCCAACTCGAGTGAGTCGCCCACGGTGCGGCCCAGGATCGCCTTCGCGATCGGCGTCTGGTGCGAGATGACGTGGTCGCCCAGGTGGTGCTCGCCGTCGCCCAGGATCCAGAACGACGACACCTCGGAGCCGCTCTCCAGCACCACCTCGGTGCCGAGCCCGGCGATGCCGTCGCGGTAGCCGGCGTCCTCGACGAACCGCGCGCGCGAGATGCGCAGCTGGAGCGAGGACGCGCGTTTCTGCGCATTACTCTGCTTGAGCTTCGCCGAGTGATACTCGGCGTTCTCCTTGAGATCGCCCAGCTCGCGCGCTTTCTGGATCGCCTGCGGGATGGTGGAGCGCAGCTCGCGCTCGACCTCCTCGAGTTCGCGCTGCAACACGTTCCAGGTGGCTCGTGTCATGACAGGGATGTCGAAGTCCTCGGCCTGCTCGCCCACCTGGCTGAACAGCGCATCCACCTTCTTCTGGCGATGGTCCAGCACCCACTTCTTCTCCTCGTGCAGGCCGAAGCGCGACACCGCGTCGATCGCCGGGAACAGGTAGCGGTCGCTGGAGCGCCATTGGCGCAGCAGCACGCGCAGCTTGAGCCGCATCTCGTCGCCCGAAGGCGTGCCGGCCAGCAGCTTCTCGAACGCGCCGCCGGTGTCGATCCAGCGCAGCACCTTCTCGCCCGTGGACGGCTTGGGCTTGTCCTCGATCAGCTGCAGGGACGCCACGAACAGCCGCCACGCGTCCGCCGGCGGCATGGGCGTGGCGAACGCCTCCTCGGTCAGGCGCAGCACGGCGGCCGGGTACTGCACGGCGTGGTCGATCATGGCCCGGCGCAGCTGGGCGCGGCCGTGGTCGTCGAGCTGGGCGCGCTCCTTCTCGGCGGCCTCGCGGACGGCCGAGAAGCGCGAGTCGAGTGCCGACAGGATGGCCTCGGCGGCGACGCCGGCGGTGCGCGAGTCCTCGAGGAACTGGAGCTGCTCATCCTCGGTGGTGAGGTCGCTGATGCTCATCTCGGACTGGCCCCACAGCGAGCGCACCACCCCCAGCCACACCTCGCGCTGCTCGGGGTACCAGCGCACGAAGTAGAGCCCCGCGCGTGCGCGGTCGGAGCGGTCGGACTCGTGGTCCATGGTGATGCGCTGGACGAAGCGGCCGAAGCGGCCCTTCAGCTGCATCTCGAGCCCGGGATGCTGGGCGAGGAACTTGCGCAGCGTGTTGAGGTTGGTCTTGTCCGGCTTGCGGACCTCGTAGGCGGGCAGCGGCACGTCGCTGCGCACCGGCGTGGCGACCTCGGGCTCGTCCTCGCCGCCGGCGGCGGCCGCCCGTGCGGCGGCGAGCTTCCGCTCGGGGGCGAGGCGGTAGAACTGCTCGAACGCGCGCGAGTGGTCGATGCGCGGGTCCTTCTCGCACGCCGGTTTGGCCTTTCGCCAGAACACCGTCCAGTCCTTGGGGGCGATGAGCCCGGCGCTGATCAGGAACAGCTTGAGCCGGTTGGCGTCGGCCGCGCCCCCCAGGCACTTGAGCGCACCCACGATGAGACTGGCCTGCTCCTCGGTGCGCATGCGCGCCACCTCGGCCGGGTTCGTGTGGCGCATGAGCCGGATGTCGTCCTCGGTCACGGCGGTCAGCGTGCGACGCGCGGCGGCGTACGGCATCTTGTGGCCCTTGGACTTCATGAAGTCCACGACGATGGTGACCGTGTCGTTGGAGACGATGCGGCCGGGGCCGAACCCGTCGTGCAGCACACCGCGGCCGGGAGCCAGCGACGCGATGGTGTCGAACGCCTCGATCGCCTTATCGAGCGGAGTGTCGCCCGCGAGTCCGCTCTGCACCACGGCGTCTTCCAGTCCCGGCACGTCCTTGCCCGGACCCTGCTTCATCGCCTCGATGACCGCGCCGCGGAACGCCTCGGCGCCGTTCTCGCCGTTCGCGGCGACGGCGATCGCCACGACCCTGCGCATCGCGTCCTGCGCCTGGCCGGCGCGGCCGCTCTTGGCGAGGCCTTCGAGCGTGACCTCGGCGATGCCCGAACTCTCCTTGAACGCACCCTTGCCGGCGAGCACCGGGAGCGCATCGGCCACGTGCAGCAGGCCCTCCCAGTCGTCGTGCTCGGCCAGCTCCACGGCTGCCGACTCCAGCTCTTTGTAGCGGCCCTCCTCGGCGAACTTGGCGGCCAGCTCGCCCAGCAGCGCGCGGCGGTCGTCGCCGCGGCCGGCGTCGCCCAGGCGCTTGGCGAGCTTCTGCGCCAGGTCCAGGTCGTCTGGCATGATCGCCCACGCGCGCGACAGCGCGTCCAGGCGCGCGGGATCCTTGCCCAGCCCCTCGTGCGCTTCGACCAGCAGCTTGGCGGCCGCCTGCGTCTGCATGAGCGACAGCGAGCGCTCGGCCACGGCGGCCAAGGGCTCCCACTTCTTCTTGGCCAGCACCTTCTCGCCCAGCGCCAGCAGTGTCTGCTGCGCGCGCTCGACCTCGCCGTTCAGCGCGCAGACGGCCGAGAGCAGGTAGTAGACACCCCAGGACGCATCCGCCTGCTTGAGTCGGCCGCCGAGTTCGTCTCGCATCCAGGCCAGGCGCTTCTCGGCTTGGGCATCGTGGGCCAGCGTCTCCAGCTCGGCGCGTGAAGCCGGCGAGAGATCGGCTCCCAGTTCACCACGGAGCACGGCGGGCAGGGCGTCGCGGACGGGCATGGCCTCGCAGGGGCAAAGGACAGCGGCGCTTCAGGAGGGCAAAGGAATATGGCGCAGCGGGCCGCTCGGCGCAAGCGCGCCCGCGCCTACTCCACCGGCAGGCCGGCCTCGACGTGGGCCTCGAAGCCGTCGCCCTGATCCACGAGCTGCTTGAACCCGGCGCGCCGCAACACGCTGACGCCGATGCGCGATCGCGTCCCGCCCTCGCAGTAGAGTGCCACGGGCTTGTCACGCGGCAGCTCGGAAGCGCGCTCGAGCAGGTCGCCGAGTGGGATGTGCTTCGCGCCGGGCACGTGGCCCGACTCCCACTCGGAGGCACCGCGCACGTCCAGGAGCACCAGCTCACCGCGCTTCGCGCGCTCGAACGCCTCCGTGGGGGCGATCGCCGGGGTGACCGCGAGCGCGCCGCGAGCGCTCGACCAGGCGGCGAACGCTCCGGGGCCGTACCAGCCGGCCACGTCGTCTAGGCCGATCATCGCGAGTTGGCGCACGGCGGCGCGCACGCGATCGGCGTCGTTCGCCAGCAGCGTGACCGGCCGGTCGTAGGGCAGGAACCAGCCGGCCCACATCGGGAACGAGTTGCCCACCGGGATGCCCAGCACGCCGGGGATCGCGCCCTCGAGCACTTCGCGCGTGGGACGCAGGTCCACGATCACGTCGCCGCGTTCGAGTGCCACCACGATCGCCCCATCCGCCAGCTTCGGCGGTTGGCGGAAGCCCCCCAGCAGCGGCGGTCCCTGCTTGTTGATGCGCTTCATGTGCTTGAAGTACGCCGGCGGTTCGGGCTGGCCGGCCAGCACCTCGCGCACGAATGCTTCCTCGCTGCCGTTCTTCAAGCCCCAGTTCGTGAGCTGCTCGTAGGCGAGCGTGGTCACGGGGACGGCGCCCAGGCTCTTGCCGCAGGCCGAGCCCGCGCCGTGGCCCGGCCACAGCATCAAGTGCCCGGGGTAACGGGCGCGGAACTTGGCGAGCGACGCGTGCAGCACACGCGCGGCGCGCTCCATGGTGCCCTTCATGTCGGCGGCGCGCTCCAGCAGGTCGGGCCGGCCCACGTCGCCGGCGAACACGAAGTCGCCGGTGAAGACACCCATCGGCTCGGGGCTCGCGGCCTCGTCGGTGAGCACGAAGCTCAAGTGCTCGGGCGTGTGCCCCGGCGTCGCGACCGCGTCCAACCGCACGTGCCCGGCGCGGATGGCACCGCCGTCTCGCAGCAGCACCACGTTCGGCTCGTGTCCCCACGCGTACTTCCACTCGGCGTCGCCCTCGTCGGAGAGGAACGCCTTGGCCCCGACGCGCCGCGCCAGCTCGCGCGTGCCGGAGCAGTAGTCCGCATGGATGTGCGTCTCGGTCACGGCGACGATGCGCATGCTTTCTGCTTCCGCCGCCGCGACGTACGCCTCGACGTCGCGGTTGGGGTCCACGACGATCGCTTCATGCGTGGTGGTATCGCCGACCAGGAAGCTCGCCTGGGCGAGCGGGTCGTCGTAGAAACGCTTGAGCAGCATGGTCGGGCGGCCTCCGGGAGCGCATGCGTGGTTGGGGGCAGAGCCTGCGGCAGCGCGCGTTCAACGGCAAGCGAGAGCGCGGTCGCCGGCGTCGCCGCCTCGCCCGCCGAGCGCGTCCGCGTGCTCGTGACTCACCCCCCTCAGCGGAATCCTCCCGCGCGCCGCCGCATCTGACGCAGTGACGCGCTACGCGTGACGCCCCCGCGGCCCCCCGCTACACTGCCCCGCCATGAAGATCTACACGCGCACGGGCGACGACGGCACCACCGGGCTCTTGGGCCGCGACCGCGTTCCCAAGCACGACCTGAGGGTCGAGGCCTACGGCAGCGTGGACGAGTTGAACGCCGTGCTGGGCATGGTGCACGCGCACGATACGGGCAAGCTGTTCGGGGACTTGCTGCCCTCGCTCCAGTCGTCGCTGTTCGACGTGGGCGCCGAGCTGGCCACCGTCGAGCCCAAGATGCTCGAGAAGCTCGCACGCATCGCCGATCCCGACGTGGCGAGGCTCGAGGGCGAGATCGACCGGCTCGAAGCGGGCCTGGCCCCGCTCACGCGATTCGTTCTGCCGGGCGGCACGTTGCTCGCGGCCTCGCTCCACCACGCACGCACCGTGTGCCGCCGCGCCGAGCGCCGTGTCACCGCACTTTCGGCGCGCGAACCCGTGAGCGGCGTGCTGGTGAGATGGCTGAATCGGCTCGCCGATCTGCTGTTCGTGATGGCTCGCCATGCCAATGCCCGCGCGGGCGTGGCCGACCAGGCTTGGGAGCCGCAGCGGGGGAACTGACCCACGCGGGCCACACAACTGCAGGACGCATTCCGGACCACTTGCAACGAGCCACTTGATTTCTAGGGTGCGCATGCCGATAATCCTTAAGTCACTTCTTCTCGGTGGAGCCGCGGCTGCACACTGCCGCGCCAGATTTCAGTTCCGCCGCTGCGAGTTCAGCGAACCGCGCCCCCTTGTTTTCGAATTGGCGCGATCGCACGTGAGCCTGTAGGTTTCCAGCCCGTAGCCTGTGGCCAGGAAACAGAAGGTCGAGGCCATGGCGCCCGCCCCCGCCGTTTGCGGATCGGGACGCCCGTACGAATCCCCACACGCTGCCGCTGCCTGGCAGGTGTGACGCCGAGGCGAGCCGAAGCGCCGCCCACCGGCAACCAGGAGCGCGAGCATTCCATCCGCGCGTGCGATGCCCCGTGCCAGCCACGGCCGTCGCCCCGGAGGTGCTCACCCGGTTTCACCGCGCAGAGCCAGGGCGAACTCACGCCCCACTGCGCTTGAGGTCCACCCCGGTGCACGACCAAGTGCGCGCCGGAAGGAAAGTCATGAGACCACGTCGTCGCCGCCCCCGCGGCTCCCAGCCCGATCAGCCGGGTGCCGCCCCCGAAGGTTCGAGTTACGAAGCCCCACCCACGCCGTACGAGGCGGGACCCCCGGCGGATTATTCGCCGCCCCCGCCCCCGCCACCCGGTGCGTACGCGGATCCCTCCGCGCCGCCGATGGGCGGGCAACCACCGGGCTATACCGGACCCAATGGTGCGAGCGGTGGACAACCCTACGCTCCCTACGATCGCGGCGGCAGAGGCCGTCGCAGACGCCGCCGGCCACGCAATGGCCGGCCGCCAGGAGGACCACAGCAACCGATGCAACAGCAAGCAGGTGGCTACGCGCCACCCATGCCCCAAGGCGGACGCCGCGGACGCCAGCGCCGCCAGGAAGGCGGCGGCGGAAGACCCAGCCGCCCGAAACGCCCAGGACTCGAGATATTGAAGGAACTGCAGAACGCAGGTGCTGCGCTGGATCCGACCGAGCGCCTGATCATGGAACTGCCGGCCGGTCAGGGCAGTCCCCCGTACGATGACCGCACCACCGGGCGCGCGATCGACCT
>Ga0075419_10001009_pt1 | contig 18150 bp, 13 predicted proteins | sample SoiMetdeltSBSDD3_FD_76900 | JGI IMG/M metagenome (GOLD analysis project Ga0075419, IMG submission 76900) | Bulk soil microbial communities from a Populus tree surrounding site in Tennessee, USA - Soil MetaG P. deltoides SBSDD3 | ecosystem: Environmental > Terrestrial > Soil > Tree plantation... | reverse complement strand
GGCTGGGACGCGAGTCACTACGCCATGGAGCGCACGCATGCCACGGCGCCGGACGGCACGCGGATCCCCGTGACGCTGCTCTACCGCAAGGGCTACAAGCGCGACGGCACGGCGGCCTGCCTGCTCTACTCGTACGGTTCGTACGGCATCTCCTCGAACGTCACGTTCAGCTCGACCCGCTACAGCCTCGTGGACCGCGGCTTGGTGTACGCGCTGGCGCACATCCGCGGCGGCGGCGACCTGGGCAAGGCCTGGCACGACGCCGGCCGCATGAAGAACAAGATGAACACGTTCACCGACTTCATCGCCTGCGCCGAGTTCTTGAAAGAGAAGAAATACTGCGCGGCGGACCGGCTCGTGATCCAGGGCGGCAGCGCGGGCGGGCTGCTGGTGGGTGCGGTCACGAACCTGCGGCCCGACCTGTTCACGGGTGTGCTCTCGCAGGTGCCGTTCGTGGACGTGATCAACACCATGCTCGACGAGTCGCTGCCCCTCACCGTGGGCGAGTTCGAGGAGTGGGGCAATCCCAAGGTGAAGGCGGACTACGAGGTGATGCGGCGCTACTCGCCGTACGACAACCTCGCCGCGGCCGCGCACCCGACGCTGCTGGTGAAGACGAGCCTCAACGACAGCCAGGTGGGCTACTGGGAGCCGGCCAAGTACGTGGCGAAGCTTCGCACGCTCGATACGGGAGGGCGGCCGCTGCTGTTCAAGTGCAACATGGGCGCGGGTCACGGCGGGGCTTCGGGCCGCTACGACGCCCTGCACGAACTGGCGTTCGACTACGCGTGGGTGCTGCGCACGCTGCGCGCGGATTCGGCCAAGCCGATTCCCTGAGCGCGCGTCACCCGCACTCTCGTTGAGGCCCCGGTGGCCGTTGCCGCCGGGGCCTCGCGTCTGCGCTCAGCGCGCGGGCCGGCGCGCGGTCGCAGTGCGGGTCGCGCGCTTCTTCGCCGGTGCGCTCTTCGCCGGGGTCCGTCGAGCTCGGGTCGGTGCCGCGGCCCCGGGACCGAGCGAGGCCAGGCGAGCGAGATCCAGCACGCCCTTCGCACCCCAGCCGCGCTGACCGGCGGGCACCTCGGGCCGGAAGCGCTCATAGAGTGCGTAGGCGCGTTCCGCCAGCTCCTGCGGCGGGAAGCGCCTGGCGAGAGCCACCATCGCGCTCCGCGCCGGCTCGAGCGAGTCCCCGAAGCGCGAGGCGAGGTAGCGCTCGACGGCCTGCGGTGAGTCCGCCTTGCCGTCCTTCGCGGCGCGCAGCCCCGCCGGCGTGCTCACGACCGGGACTTCCCGGCCCAGCAGTGAGACCGAGCTCGGCGGCGCCTTCGCGCGGCGCTCGGCGCGCTGGCTCTCGGTGGCCGGTTCGCGCAGTCCCAGGTGCACCGCCTTCGACTGCGCATTCAGCCCGGCGACGGCGCGACCGAGCGTGAGCGCGGTCTCGTGCGCGTGACCCAGCCGCTCGGCCACGACGGCGGCCCACAGCGTCATCACCGGGGCGCGATTGATCTCGATGCGGCTCGACTCGCTCATCGGGCCCCTCCGCTCACGGCCAGCTCCCTGTTCCGGCCTTCCCGTTCCAACCGGGCGGGCCCGGCCGGCGACCCGTGCGGGACGCCGGCCGGCCTTGGAGGTGACGCGCCGGCTAAGGCCGGCGCGTCTTGCTCTTGGGATCGGCCGAGGACGTGCTGTTGGCCACCAGCTTCTGCGCCTGCGGGAACAGCTCCAGTGACTTGGCGAGCTGGACGTCTTCCTCGATGTTGATCTTGTAGCGCTCGAGCGAACCCATCGCCTGCGCTGCGATCTCGGCGCGCAGTTGGTGCAGCACGAACGGCTTCTCCGCGGTCCAGGTGGAGTCGTCCAGCTTGACGCCCTTGCCGGCGATCGCTTCGCGCAGCTTCTTCCACTGCGGCTCGTCGAGCTTGAACTTGTCCTTGGCCAGGGCCTCAGGCTTCCAGTCGTTGCGCTTGATCACAATCTCGTTCGCGTAGTCGAAGAACACGCGCTTGGTGATCATGTCGATCTCGGGGCGCGACAGCCGCGGCGAGTCGTGCACGACCACGTCGGGGTAGATGCCGCCGCCGCCGTACACCGTGCGCCCGGACGTGGTCTTGAACCGCGGCCGTGTCGCCAGCGTGGACTCCGACGGCACTTCCTCCTTGAACGCCTCGGCCTGGTAGTCGGTCTGGTCCTCGAACTTCGTGTAGTCGCGCTGGATACCTCGCCCGCTCGGCGTGTAGTAGCGCGCCACCGTCAGCAGCAGCTTGCCCTCGGACAGGTTGACCTGGTTCTGCACGAGCCCCTTGCCGAACGTGTTGAGCCCGGCGACGAGGCCGCGGTCCAGGTCCTGCACGGCACCGGAGACGATCTCCGAGGCCGAAGCGCTGCCGTGGTCCACGAGCACGACGAGCGGACCGTCGGTCCACTTGTTGCGCCGGTCGGTCGAGTAGTAGTCGGCGTTGGACGACTGGATGCGCCCGCGCGTGTAGACGAGCTTGCGTTCATCGGGCACGAGCTGGTCGAGCACGTCCACCGCCTGGTTCAACAGCCCGCCGGAGTTCGAGCGGAGGTCGATGAGCAGGCTCTTCATGCCCTGGGTCTTGAGCCCGGCGATGGCCTTTTCGAGCTCCTCGCCGGTGGTCTGCGCGAATCGAACGATACGCACATAGCCCACACCCGGCTTGATCATGTAGGTGTACGGGATGGACTCGATCGCGATCTTCGCGCGCTCGATGCTGAAGTGGAGCAGGTCCTGTTCGCCGGGACGCTCGAGTTCCACCTCGACCATGGTGCCCGCGGGGCCTTTCAGCAGCTTGAACACGTCGTCGGTGACGAGGCCCTTCTTGAGCGGCTTGCCGTCCACCTGGACGATCTTGTCACCGGCGCGGATACCCAGCCGGAATGCGGGCGTTCCCTCGAGCGGGGCCAGCACGACGATCTTGTTGTCCACGATGTCGAAGTTCACGCCGATGCCGGAGTAGTCGCCACGGAAGCTCTCGTCCATGGCGGCCGCGCGCTGCTTGGGAAGGAAGCTGGTGTGCGGGTCGAGCGTCTTGAGCATGCCGTCGATCGCGCCCTTGATCAGCTTCTCGTTGTCGGGCTGTTCCACATAGTTGTTCTGCACGGTGAACAGCACCTGCGAGAACAGGTCGAGCTGGCTGCGCAGGTCGTCCGTCGCCGATAGCGCGCGTGCGAATCCGAAGCCGAGCAGGAGTGACAACGCCATCGCGATGGCGAAGGGGCCGAGGGACTTCCGGCGAGGACCATTCATCGGGTGGCTACCCCCTCGTGACGGATTCCGGCCGCACCGGAAGGCGCGACCGCGTGGACTGCAGACGTTCGGCGGCGGCTTCAAGCGTCTCGCGTTTCCGGGCGAAATGGAAGCGCAGGCGCTGGGAACCGGCCGAGGGATCGGAATAGAAACTGGAACCGGGCACCGCCGCGACGCGCACGTCGGCCACCAGCCAGCGGGCGAACGTCACGTCGTCGGGGAACCCGAAGTCGGAGATGTCGGTCATCACGTAGTAAGCCCCGCGTGGAGTGAACGCGCGGAATCCGGCGGCTTCGAGCACGGGTACGAGGAACTCGCGCCGCTCGCGATAGCCGGCGGCGAGCCGGGTGTAGTAGTCCTCCGGCATCGCCAGCGCCACGGCCGCGGCCTCCTGCAGCGGCGCCGGAGCGCCGACGGTGAGGAAATCGTGAACCTTACGGATCGCACCGGTCAGGTCGGGCGGCGCGAGTGCCCAGCCGACGCGCCAGCCGGTGACACTCCACGTCTTGGACAGCCCCGAGATGGTCACCGTGCGCTCGCGCATGCCCTCCAGCGACGCCAGGCTCACGTGCTCGGCGCCGTCATAGAGGATGTGCTCGTAGATCTCGTCGGTGATCGCGATCGTGCCCCACTTCCGGCACAGCGAGGCGATCTGCTCGAGCTCGGAGCGCGAGAACACCTTGCCGGTCGGGTTGTTGGGCGTGTTCACGACGATCGCGCGCGTGCGGTCGTTGAATGCCGCGGCCAGCTCGGCCGGGTCGAACGACCAGTCGGGCTCGCGCAGTCGCACGAAGCGCGGCACCGCACCCGAGAGGATCGCGTCCGGTCCGTAGTTCTCGTAGTAGGGCTCGAAGACGATGACCTCGTCGCCGGGATCCACGAGCGCCAGCATCACCGAGGCCATGCACTCGGTGGAGCCGCAGCACACGGTCACCTCGCGCTCGGGATCGAAGGCCAGGCCGCTGAATCGCTCCTGCTTGGCGACCAGGGCGTCGCGCAGCCGCTTGGATCCCCACGTGATGGCGTACTGGTTGATGTCGGCGGCCACGGCGCGCGCGGCCTCGGCCTTCACCGGCTCGGGCGCGGCGAAGTCGGGGAAGCCCTGCGACAGGTTCACCGCGCCATGGCGCTGCGCGAGCCGCGTCATCTCGCGGATGACGCTCTCGGTGAAGCGCAGGCTGCGCTGTGACACCCTCGCGTGATTGCTCACCGGCCGAACTCCTTGTTGCTGCCCACCCAGGCGTACGTCGAGACCAGTTCGCGGAACGGCCCCAGACCGGACTGGAACCCCTTCGTGTCGTGCGCCGACAGCACGACCAGCATGACCAGCTCGCTTTCGGGCACGAACGCCACGGCCTCGGTGGGTTCGCCGCCGTCGTAGGCGAAGTGGCGCACCTTGGCGCTCTTGCCGGCGGCGGTCTTGAGCGTCCCAGCCTCGACGATGCGTCCCTTGGGGGCGCGCTGGTGGAACTCCCGTTCGTTCTCGGCGATCATCTTGCTGACCGTGCGCTCCTTGAGGCCGTAGCCGTGCATCGGGTTCACGTACATGACCGTGGGCGCGGCCGCCCACGTCTGGCCCTTGGGGTAGAACACACAACGGATGCGTGAGCCCAGGCCCGACGTGTCGTCGAGTACCCAGCCCTTGGGTGCGGCCACCATGAACAAGTGGTCGTCCCCTTCGATCACCACGGCTTTGCGCACGTTCGAGTCGGGTTTCGTCGCCGTCGCAGAGGCTCCCGCGCTCTTGGAGGTTCCCTGCGCAGCCGCGGGGACGGTGAGCAGGCACAGCAGCCATGCGACAGCGGCCGGGAACATTGTCGAGCGCAGCGGAGACCTCCTCGGGGACGTGCCGACCACCCGGAGCGCGGGTGACGTTCTGACGAGTCTAACCTGCGGAGGATTCCCTCCCAACCGGCATTCCGCACGACCGCGAGCGAACCCGCGACGGACGGGGGCTTCTTCATGCGGAATGCCCCGTTGGGTCTCCCCGCAAGGTCAGCACGCACGCCGTGCAGACCTCACGTTGCGTTGACACACGCGGCGACCTCCCCCACTTTCGCCGCGCATGGACGCCCAGCGCATCATCGCCCGCCGCATGGTCATCGGCATCCCGCCCGACGGACTCGCACCCGCCTGGGAGAAGGACTTCGCCCAGTTCCCGCCGGCGGGCGTGATCCTGTTCAGCCGCGACTTTCGCGATCTCGATCACGCCCGCGTGCTGATCGCGCGCCTGCGCGAGCTGGCGCGACCGCGCCGCATCTTCGTCTCACTCGATGAAGAGGGCGGCTGGGTATCGCAGTTGGCCGGGCACATGGTCGTCCCTCCCAATGCCGCAACACTCGCACGCGTGGCGGACGCCGCCTCGATCCGCGACATCGCCGCGGTGACCGCGCGCCGGCTGCGTGCCGTGGGCTTCGACTGGGACTACGCCCCGGTCACCGATGTCCACAGCGAACCCGACAATCCCGTGATCGGCCCGCGCGCCTGGGGCACGCGCCCCGAGCAGGTGGCGCTCAACGTGGGCGCATGGCTCGAGGGTTTCCGCGGCAGCGGCGTGGCCACGTGCCTGAAGCACGCGCCGGGACATGGCGACACGCGCACCGACTCGCACCTGACGCTGCCCGTCTGCGACGCGGACCGCGAGCGGCTCGAGTCGCGCGAGTTCGCGCCATTTCGCGCACACCCGGATGCCGATTCGCTCATGACCGCGCACGTGGTCTACCCCGCACTCGACCCCGACATGCCCGGCACGTTTTCGCGCCGCATCGTGCAGGGCGTGCTGCGCGAGGAGCTGGGCTTCCGCGGCGTGGTGATCACCGACGCGCTCGAGATGCAGGGAGCCGCGGCCGGCCGCACCCCGGCCCAGGCCGGGCTCTTGGCACTCAACGCCGGCTGCGACCTGTTGATGTACGCGCACTGGAACGAGGACGTGCGCCGGGCGCGCTACACGCTCGCCGACGACCTGCTCGAGGGCCGCGTGGACCGCGCGCTGTTCGACGCCTCTCGCCCGCGACTCGCCACGTTCGACTCGACGCACCCGGAGCCCTCGCCCACGGACCTCGCCGCGTCGTTCGAGTCGCTCACGCCGTCGGACTGGGTGCCGCGACTGGCCGCGCTCACGGGCGCGGCGCTTCGCATCGACGGCGTGGCGCCAGCCGGAGGCTGGCGAGTGCTCGACGAACCCGAGTGGAAGCACGGGCCCACGTTCGCCGCCGCCCTGCGCGAAGCGGGCGTGCCCGACGGCGCGCCGTCGCCCGCCGCCGACGTGATCGTGGTGGCCTCGCGCGTGCCGCTCAAACCGGAACGTCTCGCCGAGATCCAGCAGCACGCCGCCGCGCGGCCCACGGTGCTGGTGGGGCTGCAGAACGACCGCTTCCTGGACCACGTGCCCGCGGCAGCATTGCGCGTCTCGGCCGCCGACTGCACGCCGCTCACGCGGCAGGTGGTGGCGGAGCGCCTGGCGGCGCTGCGCATGGGACTGGCGACCGCCTAACTCGGCTTCGAGCGCTTCCGGACACGCTTCGCCCGGCCCCAGCCGCCCCCGCCGGGGCTCGCGAGCGTGAGCCGCGTGCCCGCCTCGAACGACTCCGTGAACTTGGCGGGCAGCGTGCGGCGGCGACGGCCCTGCGTGACGCGCGTGAACCCCGGTGAGCCTTCGCCTCCGCCTTGCGCGCCCCACGGCCCGCGGGCGCGGCGCTCGCTGATGACGGTGACACGCGCGGGAGCGAGCAGTTCCAGCGTGCGTTCGATGCCGTCGCCGCCACGGTGGAGCCCTGCGCCCCCGCTGCCGCGCCGCACGCGCAGCGACTGCACGCGCAGCGGGTAGGCATACTCCAGTGACTCCACCGGTGTGTTGCGTGTGTTCGTCATGTGCGCCTGCATCGCGCTCTCACCGTCGCCGTGCGGCCCGGCCCCATGCCCGCCGCCCAGCGTCTCGTAGTAGGCGAACGGCCGGCCGGCGCGCGCATCGTGGCCGCCGATCAGCAGGTTGTTCATGGTGCCGCTGCTCGCCGCGGGCAGGCGCCCGGGCAGCGCCAGCGCGAACGCACCCAGCACGGCGTCCACGATGCGCTGGCTGGTCTCGACATTGCCCGCGCCCACCGCCGCGGGCGGGCGGGGATTGACGAGACTGCCTGCGGGGGCCAGCACATGGATCGTGCGCAGCAGGCCGTCGTTGACGGCCACGTCCTCGCCCAGCACACAGCGCACCACGTAGAGCACGGCCGCCGTCGTCACGGCGCGCACGGCATTGACCGGGCCTTGGGCCTGAGGCGACGTGCCGGTGAAGTCCGCCTGGACGCGGCCGCCGCCGAGCGTGAGCGTGACGCGCACGGGCAGCGGACCCGACCCGAGCCCGTCGCCGTCCATGAGGTCCGCGAACGTGAACCGGCCGTGCGGCAGCCGGGCGAGCAGCCGTCGCGCGTGCCGCTCCGTGGCGTCCAGCAGGGCTTCGGCGGCGCGCTCGAGCGCGGCCGCGCCGCCGCGCGCGGCCAGCTCGCCGAGTCGCCGGGTCCCGGTGACCTGGGCCCCCAGCTGGGCGGCGAGGTCGGCGCGGCGTTCGTGCGGCGTGCGCACGTTCGCGAGCAGGAGCGCCAGCACACCGGCGTCGTCGCGTCCGCCGCGGCGGATGAACACCGGCGGGATGCGCACGCCCTCCTCGTAGACCTCGCGGGCGATCGGCAGCGAGCCGGGCGCCGCCCCGCCCACGTCGGCGTGGTGCGCGCGGCTCGCCACGAAGAACGACGGCGCTCGCCCGCGGCCGCCGGGGTGCAGGAACACGGGCGAGACCGTGGTCAGGTCCGGCAGGTGCGTGCCACCCGCGAACGGATCGTTCAAGAGCACCACGTCGCCGGGCTGGAACGGCGCCAGCGCGAGCGCGGCTTCGACCGCGCGCGGCATGCTGCCCAGGTGGACGGGGATGTGCGCGGCCTGCGCCACGAGCCGTGCCTGAGCGTCGAAGACCGCGCACGAGTGATCCAGCCGCTCGGTGATGTTGGGCGAGTGCGCGGCGCGCATGAGCGTGGCTCCCATCTCCTCGGCGCACGCGGCGAACAGGCCGCGGAACAGCGCGAGTTCCACCGGATCGAACCGGGCCGCGCGCTTCGTGGCGCGTGGGGAACCGCGACGCACGGAAGTCATCGACGCGACCCTCGCGTGACCACGACCGCGCCCGAGGCATGCGCGCGCGCCCGCCAGCCCGGGGCCAGCCACAGCGTGGCGCCGTCGTCGGTGACGATGGCGGGGCCGTGCAGCTCCTGCCCGACCGCGAGCGACTCGCGCCGCCACGCCCGGGCAGCGTGCGCGCGCCCGCCGTACCAGACGCGCACGCGCTCGGCGGCCGGAGGCGGACCGGCGCGCCGGCGACGCGCTTCCTTCGGGAGCCGTGCGGCCAGCCAGCCGCCGGCTTCGAGTGTGACCACCTGCACGTCGGCATCCGGGTCGGCGAAACCATAGCGGCGCTCGTGCGCGGCGTGGAACCGCGCGGCCAGCGTGGCCAGCGGCCTCGCCGCGACGGTGAGTTCGTGCGCCTGGCCGCGCGCGCGCACCTCGGCGCGCGATTCGAGCCGCACGCGTGCGCGCTCCGCGGGTGCGAACGCGGCGCGCACTTCGCGTTCGAGTGCGCGCAATGCGCGCTCCAACGCCGCGACCTCGCCCGTGCCCCGCAGCACGCTGCGCGACCGCTCGCGCCGCGAGCCGCCCTCCAGGGCACCCAGCGCGCACAGCACGCCCGCATCGCGCGGCCACACCACGGCGGGCACGCCGAGGGCCGCCGCCAACTCGCAGGCATGCAGTCCGCCCGCGCCGCCGAAGACCACCAACGCGGCCGCGCGCGGGTCCTCGCCGCTTTCCACGCTGACCTTGCGCAGCGCGGCCTCCATGCGGGACTCGGCGACACGGAGCACGCCCTGCGCGGCAGCCTCGGCGCGCTTCACACCCAGCTCGCGTGCCAGCCGTTCGAGCGCGCGGCGCGCGGCCGCGCGGTCCAGGCGCAGCGCGCCGCCGGCGAGCGAGTCGCCCGCGATCGCACCCAGCACCACGAGCGCGTCGGTGACGGTCGCAGGCCCGCCACGGCCGTAGCACGCGGGGCCGGGGTCGGCACCGGCGCTGTCGGGACCGACTTGCAGCACGCCACCGCCGTCCACGCGGGCGATGGATCCTCCGCCCGCGCCCACCGTGTGCACGTCGAGCGTGGGCAACAGCACGGGCACGCCGGCCACCTCGCGCGTCCGGCGGCGCGGCAGCCCGTCTTGCCCCGTGTCCCGCCCACCGAGGAACGCGCAGTCGGTGGAGGTCCCGCCCACGTCCAGCGTGAGCGCGGCGCGATGACCGCACGCGCGCGCCGCGGCCAGGGCGGCGCGCAGCCCGGCCGCGGGGCCCGACAGCAACTGGCGCACGGGTTCCTCCGCCGCCTGCGCGATCGGTGCGGTGCCGCCGTGCGACAGCACGATCTCGACGCTCCCGCGTGTGGCGGCCGCGATGCCGCTCAGGTAACCGCGCACGAGTGGCACCAGGTAGGCGTTGGCCGCCGTGGTGGCGAAGCGTTCGTACTCGCGGATCTCGGGTGCCAACTCCACGGCACTGGAGACCGGCACGCCCAGCGCGCGCAGCGCCCGACTGAGCCGGCGTTCGTGGTCCGGAGCCGACCACGCGTGCAGGAGCCCCACCGCGATCGCCTCGGGCCTGGCGGCGCGCACACGCCGCACCGTCTCCACCAGGGATCTCGACGTCAGCGGTTCGACGACGTCGCCTCCCGCGCCGACGCGCTCACGCACGCCCAGCCGCCGCTCGCGCGGGACCAGGGGCGGCGTGCGGTGGGGTTCCAGCGCGTAAAGATCGGGCCGGTCCTGCCGGCCGATCTCCAGCACGTCCTCGAACCCGGCTGTGGTCACGAACACGACGCGCGCGCCCTTGCGCTGGAGCAGCGCGTTCGTGGCCACCGTGGAGCCGTGCCGCACACGCGTTCCGCGCCCCGCGCCGGCGCGCTCGAGGGCCGAGATCACCGCCGCGGCCGGCTCACGCGGCGTGGACGGGACCTTGAACGCCACCCGGCGGCCCGCCCGCCATGCGACGACATCGGTGAACGTGCCGCCGGTGTCCACCCCCACCGCGTCGGCGGGCGCGAGCACGTCCTTACGCCGGGCGCGGCTAGGCTTGCGGCGGGCGGCCACTGCGCCTCCAGCGCTCGAACAGGAACACCAGGGCGATGCCCAGCACGATCAGCAACAGCACCCAGGGCGGCACCGGGAACTCGTGGCCGAGCCAGGCCAGCAGCGCGAAGTACGGGATGCCGCCCAACAGGAGTGCGAGGAAATAGCGCGGCAGCGGATAGCGACCGGCTGCGGCCACGATCTTGATCGGCCCGTCGGGAAGCGGCGTGGCGCGCGCGAGCGCGATGGCGAGGAACGAGGCCGAGGGTGACTCGGCGAGTGCCTTCTGCACCCGCTCGCGAGACGGCGCGAAGCGCTTCACCCAGCCCCAGTTCGTACCCAGGATCCAGCGGAACAGGATCAGCTGCACCGTGCTGCCCGCCGCCGCCGACGCGGCCCCGAACACACCCACCTGCCACGGCTCGAACCTGGGCGCATAGAGCAGCAGCAGCGGCGTGCTGAGCGCGGCGAACGTGGAGTTGTCCACGAACAGCAACAGGCACAGGAGCGGCAGCGGGATCTCGGGCGGGGCGGCCCGCAGCAGGTCGCTCCAGAACGACAGCATCAGGCCGGGCACATCACCTCCAGTGGCGAGTCGGGCCGCGACCGGCCACACTGACGCAGCGTGAATGCCGGGGCAACCGGGCATCAGGGGCGCTTGTAGATGGTCTTCCCTTCCTTGATCGTCTCCAGCACCCCGATGTCCTTGATCGCCACGGGATCGCCCTCGAGGGGGTTGCGGTCGAGGATGACCATGTCGGCGAGCTTCTTCGGCTCGAGCGAGCCCTTCTGGTCCTGCTCGCCATATTGCATCGCGGCGTTGATCGTCATGGCCTTGAGCGCGTCGAGCGGCGCCAGTCGCTGGTCGGGCCCGATCACGTCGCCGCTTCGCGACAGGCGGTTGACCGCGGACCACATCATGAACATCTGGTCCAGCGGCGCCACGACGAAGTCGGTGTGGTTCGTGGGGTTCAGCCCGAGGGCGACCGCGGCCCGCATCGGGCTCATGAACGCCGCTTGTTCCGCCCCACGGTCGGCGAGGTGCGCCTCGGCGAAGTAGTACGTGTGCAGCGTGTAGAACGACGGCGTGATGTGGTACGCCCTGAACTTCTCCAGTTGGTCCCGGCGCGCGAACTGGCCGTGGATCAGCGTGACGCGGTGGTCCGCCCCGCGGTTGTGCCCGCTGGCGAGCTCGTGCGCCCGGAGGAACACATCGATGGCCGCGTCCCCGTTCGCGTGCAGGTTGAGCGGCACGCCGAGTTCGTAGACCTGCTTCACCATCTTCCGGACGGTGGACTCGGGGAGCGTCAGCTCGCCGCGCCAATCCTTCTCGCCCCCGGGCCCGCCGCGCAGGTAGGGCGTGGTGAAGTACGCGGTGCGGCCCTGCGGCGAGCCGTCGAGGGTGATGTTCACGCCGCCGATCTTGAGGCGTTTGTGGTACTGGCCCCAGTCGGCAACGGGGTTCGTCTCGAGGATGCTGTCCAGCTCGGTGATGACCGGGTAGGCGACGATGTCGATGATGTTGGCGTCCGCCTCGGCGGCGCGCTGCATCACCTCCAACTCGTCCGCGTGCGTCGCGCCCTCGTGCGCCGTGGTGATGCCGGCCTGTGCATAGAGCATCTGGCCTGCGCGCGACCACTCCACTTCTTGCTCCGAGCTGAGCTTGGGCAGCGAACCGATGATGGAGCGGACGTTCAACAGCGCGGCGAGGACACTCGCGGAATCCCCTCCCAGCCCTGCGGGCGGGGCATCCGGCTTCACCTGGCTCGCTACGACCAGCGAGCTGAAGTAGTGGCTGTGAGCGTCGATGAAGCTGGGCAGCAGCGCGTGCCCCGCGAGGTCCACGATGCGTGTCTTGGGGCCCTTGTGCGCGCGCTCGATCCCGGTGCGCTTGCCCACCGCGAGGATGTGCCCGTCCTTGACGGCGAGTGCCTCGGCCGTGGGCTGCTTGTCGTTCACGGTGACAATCGAGCCGCCGACGTAGATCGTGTCCGCGGTCCGCTCGGGCGGTGGGACACAGCCCGCGAGGAGGATCGTGATGGCGAGGAGCGCTGCGCGGCTGCCCGGCGTCATCCCTGCCTTCATCTTCACCTCCGGTGTGGGGACTGCGTCTGCACTCGCAGCGATAGCGCCTCGTGAGGAGAGCACCGGCCAGCGTGGTCCGGCAGGCTGCCACAGCGCGCGCACCGCCGTAAAACCGCGAGGGCCCGTGCCCCCGACGGACGGGAGTGCGGGCCCACAGGTGCGGCGCGGTGGACTCGAGAGCTAGGAGATGACTTCGGCGCCGCTGCCCGGCGTGGCCGGCGGAGCCGGCGGCGGGGGTTGCGGTGGCGACGGCGGCACGTCGTTGGGGCCGGTGCCCGAGGGCCGCATGCGTGCCCACCAGTTCTGGATGCTGCGGCGGCGGTACTCCCCACGCACCAGCGCACCCGCTCCCAGCGTGCCCAGGGCCAGCGCGATCACGAAGTACATGAACGTCAGCAGCCCGCCCACGAAGCCGAACACCGGCACGATGTGCAGCAGGTCCGAGGCGATGCGCACGCCGTGCAGCGCGATCGCGCCCCACAGCACGCCCTGCATGAGCGTGGGCACGCCGGTGCGGAAGCGCGGGTAGATCCGGCCGCCCAGCACGCCATAGCCCACGATGCTGCCCCACAGCCCGGCGACCACGAAGAACGCGGCGTAGGCCACGGCGACGGCGGCAGCGAGCGGGATGCCGATGATGGTGATGCACAGGAGGGCGATGACGAGTGCGAGCGCGATGACGCTCGGGATGATGAGCGCCCACAGCAGCAGACCGATCACGAACGAGGGCCCGGGCTCCTGCTCGATGGTGTCGAGCGCGCTCCGGGTGCGCTCGGGCGCGAGCTTCACGAACAGCCACGCGAAGCCGAGCATGATGAGCAGGCTCACCCCGTGCATGACCATCTGGAAGCCGGTGCCGACCACGGCGAGCCACGGGAGCAGCAGCTTGGATCCTGTGCGCGGCGCGGTCACGCGCTGGCCCGAGACTCGCGAGCCTGGTTCCTCGCGCAGCGTGCCGCCCATGCAGACCACGTCCCCGTCCACCCGGGCGGTCGAGGTGAGCAGGAGGTCCCCGCCCATGGCCGAGACATTGCCCGTGACGTGACCGTGCACTTCGACATCACCGCCGAAGCTCACCACGTCGCCCTCGACCACCTGGTCCTCGTCCACCGTGACGTCGCTGCCGAAGCGGACGAGGTCACCGGTGGTCGAGCGCACGCGCGGCTCGGGGGGCTCGGGCACTTCGGGCGGTTCCGCACCTTCGGGCACTTCCGGCACGGCGGGCACCTTGAAGTGCACGCTGGAGGTCTCGCCGCGCTCGACCTTCGTGATCGTGACGCTCCGGCGATCATCGCGGACGGTCGCGCTCTCGGGGGGCACGTGGCGGAACCGCATCGTGCGCTCCTGCGCGCCAGCGGAGCCGGGCAGGAGCGACAGCATGGCGAGGGCCACCAGGCCGGTCAGGGTGCCGCTGGGGAGTCTGGGCATCTGGTGTTCCTCCGCTCTGCTCGAGACGGACGCCGACCTCCCTGACGACGAGCCCGATCCGCGGTCGCGGATCCCCTTTGGCAGGGGCTGGCGCTCACGGTCCCGGATCGGGGCCGCGTGTCCTCGCGCCAGAGCGGGGCCTTCGCAGGGTCCATGCTTCGTGGTTGCTCCCCCTTACGGCAACTGACCTCCCCGGGTTGCCGATCCTGCACGGTTCCAGGACCGGTCCGTAACTTCCGGGAGGGGGTGAAAAGACCGAAGGGGAGTCGCGGAATACGCGACTCCCCCAGGCCACACACGAGTCAGCGGGGTCCTTAGTGGGCCGCCGCCGTCGAGTCCGTCCCCATCGTCGACGTCGAGTCCATCATGGCCGAGGTATCGGGCATGGCAGGAGTCTCAGCCGCCGGAGCGGGCGCCTCTTCAGCCTTCTTGCCACAACCCATCGCGACGAACGCGAGGGTCAGCGCCAGCAGCGCCAGAGCAAAGAGCTTACGCATCGTGTGCACGTTCACCTCCTCTCACGATGCCGTTCCCGGGCATCTGCCGGGTTCGGCCGTGTCTTTTTCACTCTTGAGTTTTGGACTGCAGGACCGGGGCTCATAAAAAAACACCACTGGGTCCAAAGCGGTGTCGGGTTGGCAGCGTCCATGCCCGTATGAGGTTGTGGGCGTTGCCATAGAAGGACGCGCACCCGGTGCGGCCTCCCCCCGTCCAAAGCGACACGCAGGCTAGGGTCGAACCCCACGCTTGTCAAATGGATCCGAGCCCCCGACGAGGCTTCGGGACATTCAGACAAGGTATTGCCGCCGAACGATTTAACGGATTGTCACCAGCGGCTCACCGGGCGTGCGGATCGCGCCCGGCCTGCATTTGCCGCTTCGCGGGACTCATCGGCAGCGGCTTGAGGCCCTGCGGTGGACTGTGAAGCACATGCGGGCGATAGGCGGCGAGGGAGAACGTCGGGCTGGTCTCGCTCGTGTGGCAACTGCGGCAGACGGACTCGGCGACCCGGTTGCCCTTCTCCTGCCAGCGCTGGTGCTCGCTGCCCATGCCGTGGCAGGCCTCGCACTGCACGTCGCCCGCTCGCGCCCCGTCCGATACAGCCTGGAATCCACCTGGCTCACCCAGCCCGGTGACATGGCAGGGCACGCAGCGCGGAGTGGACTCCTTCTGGAGATCCACGAGCGTTCGCCAGGCGCGGGAGTGCGCGGTGGTTCGCCATTGGGCGTACTGAGTTTGGTGACAGTTCACACAACCTGACTGGCCCAGGTAGTGCGGGGCGTCCTGGTTCATGACTGCCGCGCCGAGCGGGACCTGGCGCGCTCGCAGCCGTGCATTGAGCGAGTCCTCGAAGACCTGGACGCGCGCGGCCATGGCCCGATCCGTCCGTACGTCAGGGCCCAGTTCGACGGTGCGAGCGTCGATCGAGCGCACACCTCCCTTTGCATCCATGCGCACCTCGGCCAGCCCCATGGACCAGCCCTGGGCTCCGCCATGCAGGATGCTGGCCCGCCCGGCGTGGATCGCGCGATCTTCCACCGGCACGCCGCTCCCGCTCACCACCAGGTCGATGCCGGGTACCTGCACGGCGAGGCTCTCGCTCGCGGCACGTCCCAGCTGTGCCAGGGCCACCACCACCTGTGCTCCCTGGGCACGCAGCCGCTCCACCGCACCGCGCGCGGCGGTCAGCACCGGCGTCACGCGCAGCGAATCGTGGCCGGGGCCCAGATAGGCGTCCTCCCTGAGCAGGCCGAACACGCCCACGCGCACACCGGATGACTCGAAGACGCGTTCCGACTCGAACGCCGGCTGCTCCCCCTCGCTCAGCAACAGGTTGGCGCAGAGCAGCGGCACACCCGCCGTTCGCGCGGCCTCTCGCGCGAACGCGTAGCCGAATCGCAGCTCGCTCTGGCCCACGCCGGCCGCGCGCGTGCCCATGCGCGACATCTCGGCCAGCATGAACGGCGCCGCCTCGCGCTCGTGCATGGACATGGGGAAGAACCCGCCCGCATCCAACACCAGCACGTCGCCCTGCGCCTTGCGCACGCTGTCCACGAACGCGGCGCGGCGGGCGAGCCCGCCCTTGGGGGTATGACAGCCGCACGGGCTCGTCTTCCCCATCACGTCCGTCGTGGTGAGGATCACCAGCGCACTGCCGCGCGGGGCACAGCCGGAGAGCGCCAGCGCCATCGCGCACAGCGCCGCGAACGCCAGTGCCCGGCTACACCGCACCCAGTGCCTGCTCCAGATCGTCGCGCAGGTCCGCCACGTCCTCGATCCCCACCGAGAGCCGCAGCAGTCCATCGGCGAAGCCCATGGCGAGCCGGCGCTCGCGCGGCACGGACGCGTGCGTCATCGAGGCCGGGTGGCAGACCAGGCTCTCCACGCCGCCCAGGCTCTCGGCGCGCGTGAACAGCCGGAAGCGATCGAACACGATGCGCCCCGCCTCGAGAGAACCGTCGCCCGGCACGAACGAGATCATGCCGCCGAACCCGCTCGCCTGGCGCTTGGCCAGCTCGTGCTGCGGGTGGTCGCTCAGGCCGGGGTAGAACACCTTCCCGGCCTTCGGGTGCTTCGCCAGTACGGCGGCCAGCTCGCGGGCGTTCCGGTCGTGGCGCTCCATGCGCACGGCCAGCGTCTTGGTGCCGCGCAGCGCCAGGAAGCAGTCCATCGGTCCCGGCACCGCGCCCGAGGCGTTCTGCAGGAAGCGCAGCTGCTCGTGCAGTCCGTCGTCGTTCACGAGCAGCGCGCCGCCCACCATGTCGCTGTGGCCATTCAGGTACTTGGTCACCGAGTGGAACGACGCATCGGCGCCGAGCGCCAGCGGCCGCTGGAAGTAAGGCGTCATGAACGTGTTGTCCACGACGACCTTGATGCCGCGCGGCCGGGCCACCGCCACCACCGCGGCGATGTCGGTGAGCTGCATGAGCGGATTCGTGGGCGTCTCGACGAACACCATGCGCGTCGCGGGCGTGAACGCCGCCGCGATGCTCTCCACGCTCGCGGCATCCACGAACGTGAACTCGAGCCCATGCCGGCGCCAGACCTTGTCGAACAGCCGGTACGTGCCGCCGTATGTGTTCTGGCCGCAGACCACGTGGTCGCCCGCGGACAGCGTCTGCATGAGCGTATTCGTGGCCGCGAGCCCCGAGCTGTACGACAACCCGTGCTTGGCACCTTCGAGTGCGGCGAGGTTGCGTTCGAGTGCCGCGCGCGTGGCATTGTGCGTGCGCGCATACTCGTAGCCCTTGTTCTTGCCAAGCGCTTCCTGCGCGTAGGTACTGGTCTGGTAGATCGGCGTCATCACCGCGCCGGTCGTGGGGTCGGGCACCTGGCCGCCGTGGATGGCGATGGTGCCGAGGCCGGCCTTGGGGTCCAGCTGGGTCATGACTCGCTCCCGGCGATGAACTGCAGCATGTCGAACCGCGTGAGGATACCGGTGATGCCGTTGTCACCCTGCACGAGCACCGCGGGCGTCCGCGTGGCGAGCAGCCGCGTGACCACGTCGGCGGGCTCGTCCGCGCCCACCACCGGCAGCGGTGCGCCCATGATGGCGTCCACCGGGCGGTCGAGCGACGACGGGTCGGCGAGCGCCGACTTCAACGCATCGCCCTCTTCGAGCGTTCCCACCACCTCGCGGCCGCGGAAGACGGGCAGTTGCGAGACCTCGTGCTGCTGGATCAGTGCGAGCGCTCGCTTGAGCGGCTCGCCCGATTCCAGCTTGTAGAGCGTGCGCAGCCGCGGTGTCTTGCCGGCGGAGATGTTGCCCACGCGCACCGACGCCGGGTCCAGCAGGTGGTTGTCGCGCATCCACTCATCGCTGTGCACCTTGGTGAGGTAGCGCTCGCCCGTGTCGGGCAGCAGGACCACCACCAGGTCGTTCGGGCCGCAGCCTTTCGCCACCTCGAGCGCGACCCACGCGGCCATCCCGGCCGAGCCGCCGACGAAGATGGCGTCCTCGCGCGCCAGTGCGCGCGCCAGGTTGAGCCCGTCGTGATCGTTGCAGCTCAGGATGCGGTCCACGACGGCGAAGTCGGTGGCGGTCGGGATGAAGTCCTCGCCCACGCCCTCGATCTTGTAGGTGCGGGCCTCGCTCATCTGGCCGGTCTCTTTGTAATGCTTGAGGATCGAGCCCACAGGGTCGGCACCGATGACCTGGATCTTCGGGTTCATCTTCTTGAGGTATCGCCCCGCGCCCGAGATCGTGCCGCCCGTGCCCATGCC
>Ga0075419_10001006_pt1 | contig 18157 bp, 13 predicted proteins | sample SoiMetdeltSBSDD3_FD_76900 | JGI IMG/M metagenome (GOLD analysis project Ga0075419, IMG submission 76900) | Bulk soil microbial communities from a Populus tree surrounding site in Tennessee, USA - Soil MetaG P. deltoides SBSDD3 | ecosystem: Environmental > Terrestrial > Soil > Tree plantation... | reverse complement strand
TGCGCCGGCGTGCGCACGGCGTGCTCTACCAGGAGTTCCTGCGCAAGCCGTCGCTGAGCGCCGGGCTGTACGTCCTGGCCGCCGGTGCCACCGATCCGCAGCGGCCGCACGGCGAGGACGAGGTCTACCTGGTGCTTCGCGGTCGCGGCCGGATCTCGGTGGCGGGCGAGGACCACACGGTCGAGGCGGGCTCCGTGGTGTACGTCCCCGCGCGAGCGGAGCACCGGTTCCACAGCATCGCCGAGGAGCTCTGCATCGCGGTGTTCTTCGCGCCCGCCGAGGGGAGCGCCGCTCGCGGCTGAGCGCGGCCCTCGGGCGGCAGGCACGCGCCGATGTGGGCCTCGAGTGCCGGCGACATTCAGGACTGGGGCCACGGGCGTCCGGCTGCTAGCCTGAGGCCGCCGTCCTGCGTACCGCTGGTGGACGGACCGTGTTCCGCTCGCCCCCATCGGGCGCGTCCCGCGTGCTCGCCGCTGCCACCGGTGCGATCGCCTCGAAGCGCCGGCCAGGAGACCCCACGATGATGCGACGTGTGATGCATCCGGCCCTGATCCTACTGCTCGGCCTGCTCGCCAGCTCCGAGGCGATCGCCCAGACCGGAGCCGGCACGGGCTATTACGTCCGAGGCCAGGCGGGTTACGCCTGGCCCTCGCTCGGGGACGTGAACTCGGAGATCCGCTCGGAGGGAACCGATCTTCGGCAGGTCAGCACACTCCTCGACTGGGAGGAGCTGTCGGGCGGCGGGCGCTACTCGGCGGAGCTGGGTTACGCGTTCACTCCGGTCTTCTCGTTGGGCGTGGAGCTCGGCTACCAGAAGAGTGCTCGCGATCATTCCGCCGACATCCTGTTCAACACCGGGACCGCGATCGTCAGCGGGAGGGTGGAGCAGAAGGTCGAGGCCAGCCTGCTGTCCGTCATGCTCACGCCGACGTTTCGGGTTCCCTCGAATCCCGGACTCCACTTCGGCGCACAGATCGGAATGGGGCGCGGCTCGTTCGATCGTCGGGAGACCGACGACGTGGGTGCCAGTGACGGTACGTTCGTGGTCGCGACCATCATCGAGGAGTTCGAGGAGACCGCGTTCACGGGAGGGCTGTTCGCGGGCTACGACTTCCCGGTCTCGCCGCAAGTCGGCTTCTCGATGCGAGCCGGCTACCTCGTGAGCAACTTCTCGAGCATGGAAGGCCCGTACAGCGCGAACGGCTACACGGAGCTGGGCCCGTTCTCCGACAGCGGCTCCGCCCCGCTCACGGATAGCGGCGGCAACGCTCTGGAAGTCTCGTTCAACGGGCTGAACCTGAGCGCCGGGATCGTATTCCGGTTCGCGTCGGGCCACTAGCCGCTTGCCGCTGATGGGGGCTGCCGCTTCGATCGGCGCTCTCGAGTAGCAGCTCCTCGCGTGGCGCACGATTCGTCTCCCGAGTCCGCGCTTGGGCACCGTGCCACGCCATTCGCGCTGGACGCTCGTGCGTGCGGCGGTTACGTTGCGGCGAAGCACGTCCACGGCCGCCCGAGCCGGCCTGCCCATGTCTCGACCCATCCCGCCTTCTCGCGCGGGAGGGCCCCCGCCCGCGGAGCGTTCAGACGTGACCAGCCTCCGTCGCGAATCCGAGAGCGAGTTCGGCCTCGCCGCCGACGACCTGCGCGAGACCTGGCGGTTGCTCGCACCCGAAGACCGTGTGGAGGCGTTCCTCGACCTGCCGCGGCCCGAGGCGGAGGACTTCTTCCTCGAGCGTTCCGCTCTCGACCAGCACGAACTGGTCTCCGGCATGGCGCCCGAACAGCGCCGGTCGTGGATGCGGCTGTTGCCGCCGGACGACGCGGCCGATCTCGTGCAGGTGGCCGAGGAGGACGAGCGCGAGACGCTCCTCGCGATCCTCGACGACCAGACGCGTCGCGAGGTGATGGCGCTGATGGCCTACGCCGAGGACGAGGCGGGCGGCCTCATGAACCCGCGCTACGCGCGCGTACGGGCCGACGTCAACGTGGACGAAGCCATCAGCTACCTGCGCAGGCAGGCGCGCGAGCACCTCGAGAACGTGTACTACGTGTACGTGAATGACGCCGACCAGCGGCTGGTGGGCGTGGTGTCGCTGCGCGAGCTGTTCGCCGCTGCGAGTGAGCGCACGGTGCGCGAGGTCATGGCCACCGACCTGGTCACGGCGCGGCCCGACATGGACCAGGAGCATCTGGGCAAGCTGTTCGCCGAGCACGACCTTCAGGCCATCCCGGTCGTGGACGCGGAAGGCCGGATGCAGGGCATCGTCACGGTGGACGACATCGTCGACGTGCTCCAGGACGAGGCCACCGAGGATATCCAGAAGATCGGCGGTACCCAGGCGCTCGAAGCACCCTACCTGAAGGTGGGCTTCCGCTCGATGCTGTCCAAGCGCGTCGTGTGGCTGATGGTGCTGTTCGTCGGCGAGTTGCTCACCGCCACGGCCATGGGCCGGTTCGAGAACGAGATCGCCAAGGCGGTGGTGCTGTCGGTGTTCATCCCGCTCATCATCTCGAGCGGCGGCAACTCGGGCTCGCAGGCCTCGACACTCGTCATCCGTGCGATGGCGCTGGGTGAGGTGACGCTGGCGGACTGGTGGCGCGTCATGCACCGCGAAGTCTTCCAGGGTCTGGCCATCGGCAGCATCCTGGGGCTGATCGGCATGGCACGTGTGTTCCTGTGGGAGGCGGTGTTCCACCCCTACGGGGCGCACACGACGAACCTGGCAATCACCGTCGCGGTCAGCGTCACCGGTGTGGTGATGTTCGGCACGCTCTCGGGTTCGATGCTGCCGTTCATCCTGAAGCGCACCGGGCTCGACCCCGCGAGCGCCTCGGCCCCGTTCGTGGCCACGCTGGTGGACGTCACCGGCATCGTCATCTACTTCACGGTGGCGAGCCTGATGCTGCGCGGGACGCTGCTCTAGCGACGAGCTTACGGCCGCGAGCGGCGGAGCGGGCGGAAGGAACTCGCCCGCCTCACCCCGGCCGCTCGGCAGACCGCTGGCTCAGTGCCGTGAGAGGCGCTCGTCGGAAGTCGGGCCCTGCGGCGCGCTTTCCGCTCCGTTCGCGGGCGAACCGAACGCGATCTCGAAGACCAGCATGTTGTCGCTGAGCGACCACACCACGTCCTCGTTCCCGCGGCGGTCCATCGCCTGCACCACGAACAAGTAGCGCGTGTCGGGGAGCAGGTCGGGTAGCGTGAACGAGGTCTCCTTGCCGCTGACCTGCGTCCAGCCCGGGTAGTCCGGCGAGTAGAACCGCCTCAGCGAATCCGGGTTGATCAGCGCGTCGAGCAACGGGAACTCCGTGTCGTCTTCGCTGAGGATCTTATAGAAGTACTGCTTGGGCCCCGGCCCCGGCCCATCGGGGTCCTCCGAGTCCCAAGTCACCGTGGTGTGCTGCGGGAGGATCCGGAACAGCAGCGGACTCGGCTGCGGCGACGTGATGCGCACGTTCGGCGGTTCGCTCGGCGGGCCATTGCCCGAGCCCGGCGCGGTGGGGGCTTCCTCTGGCGCATCTGCGGGAGCGGCGATCTCGGCGGTCGCTCCGGGGCGAGTCCCGTGCTCGAGCGGGTCGGTCAACATCTGCGAGCCACAACCCGGGCTCAGGGCGATGCCCAGCACGACGACGGCCCAGACAAGTTGCGATGGACGTGACATGTTCGACTCCTCGGAAGACAGGTTCCCGGCCTGCTCCGATACAACGACGGGGAAGGCCTTGGCGGCCCTCCCCGGTCCAACCCCGAGGACGCTAGGCCGCAGCTTGAGTCAGTTCAAGGGCTGAAGCTGCCCGTCGTCACGCCGGCCGGGCCCGACCTTGATCCGTGGCGGGCGCGTGTGGCGTCTCCGTCAAGGGCCGCGCGGGCGGATTTCGCGGGCGCTGAGCTTGAACTTCCGGCACCTCCACCCCTATAGTCCCCCGCGGTTCGTGCCAGAACTCCACCTTAAGGCGGTCCCGAGAGTCCGCCAGGAGACCGGTGCCATGACGACTGCTTCGCTTCATGCTGCCCCGACGCCGCCCGGCGCCGGGATTTTTTCTAATGTGGGCGGTCCCGAGGCGTTCGCGCTGGCCGGGACGCCGGGTGCGGTCATGAGCCGCGCCGCTGCCGACCTCGACGACCGCGCTGCCACCGACGGGCGCCACCTGCTCGGGCTCGAGGGCATGACCCGCGACGAGCTGCTGGCGCTGCTGGCCGCGTCCAAGCGCGAGCGTGCCTGGCTCGCCCAGGGCGAGCCCAACCGCACCGACCTCGCGGGCATGACGGTGGTGCTGGCGTTCATCGAGGACTCCACCCGCACGCGCACGTCGTTCGAGATCGCCGCGCAGCGACTGGGTGCCAACGTGGTGGTGTTCTCCAGTGCGGCCAGCTCGCTCAACAAGGGCGAGACGCTGCTGGACACGGTGCGGCTGTTCGAGGCCATGGGTTCGGCGCTCGTGGTCGTGCGCCATCCGTCGTCGGGCGCCCCGGTGTGGCTCGCGCGCCAGCTCGATCGCATGGGCGTGATCAATGCCGGCGACGGCATGCACGAGCATCCCACGCAGGGGCTGTTGGACCTGCTCACACTCCAGGATGCGTGGGAGGGCCGATTCGAGGGACGCCGGTTGACGATCGTGGGCGACATCGCGCACTCGCGCGTGGCGCGCTCGGCGATCGCCGGACTCACCACGCTGGGCACGCGCGTCACCGTGTGCGGCCCGGCCACGCTGCTGCCGGCCGAGGTCGAACTGCTGGGCTGTGACGTCGCCGACAACATCGAGGACGCACTCGCCGGAGCCGACGCGGCGATGGCGCTGCGGCTCCAGAACGAGCGCATGGAGAAGGGACTGCTGCCCTCGTCCGGCGAGTACGCGCGCGTCTGGGGCCTGAGCCCCGAACGGCTGACCCTGCTGGCCCCGCACGCCGTGGTGCTGCATCCGGGGCCGGTGAACCGAGGCGTCGAGCTGGCGCACGAGGTGGCCGACGGGCTGCGCGCACGCATCTTGGCACAGGTGGCGAACGGCGTGGCCGTGCGCTGCGCGGTGCTGCGACGCTGCGCGGACGCCACGCGCCGCCCGCACGGGTTCACGTCCGACGTGGCGGCCCGATGAGCGCACTCACGCTGTTCCGGAACGTCACCCACTGGCGCACCGGCGAGCGGTTCACGCTCGCGGTCGAGGACGGCGTCGTGGTGCCGGTGCCCAGGTACCCCAGCGAGCACGCGCGCATGTTCGACGCGCGCGGAGCGGTGGTGGCTCCGGGCCTCGTGGACCTGCACGTGCACCTGCGCGAGCCGGGCCAGTCCGCCAAGGAGACGATCGAGACAGGCACGCGCGCTGCGGCCGCGGGCGGGTTCACGTCCATCGCGTGCATGCCCAACACCGACCCGGTCGTGGACACGCCGGCGTGGGTGGAGTGGGTGCGCCGCCGCGCCGAGGCCGCGGGGCACTGTGAAGTTCTGCCGATCGCGGCCGTGACCGTGGGGCAGAAGGGCGAGCAGCTCGCCCCGCTCGAAGCTCTCGCCGCCGCCGGTGCGGTGGCGTTCAGTGACGATGGCCGCCCGGTGACGAGTGCCGCGATGATGCGCCGCGCACTCGAGTACGCGCGCCCCTCCGGCCTGCCGATCATCTGCCACGAGGAGGACCCGTCGCTGAAAGGCGACGGTGTGATGCACGAGGGCTTCACCGCGACACGACTGGGGCTGCGCGGCATCCCCGGCGAGGCGGAGAGCATCATGTGCCGCCGCGATGCCGACCTCGCCGAACTCACGGGCGGCCGCGTGCACCTGGCGCATCTCTCGTATCACTCCTCGTTCGACGCGCTGCGCGATGCCAAGCGGCGCGGACTGCGCGTGACGGGCGAGACCTGCCCGCACTACTGGGTGCTCACCGACGAGGCGGTGGGGGATTACGACACCTCGGCCAAGATGAACCCGCCGCTGCGCTCCGAAGCCGACCGCGAGGCGTGCATCGCCGCCATCGTGGACGGCACCGTGGATTGCTTCACCACCGACCACGCGCCACACACGGCCGACGAGAAGTCGCGCCCGTTCAGCGAGGCCCCGTTCGGCATCGTCGGGCTGGAGACCGCGCTGGCGCTCACGCTGTCGTACCTGGTCGAGCCCGGACACCTCACGCTCGCGCGCGCCGTCGAACTCTGGACAGATGCGCCGCGCCGCATCTTCGGCCTGCCCGAGGTCACGCTCGAGCCGGGCTCGCAGGCGGATCTCGTGCTGTTCGATCCCCGCGACGACTGGTCGGTGGATCCGTCGGCGTTCCACACCCAGGGGCGCAACACACCGTTCGCGGGCTGGAGGCTGAAAGGTCGTGTGCTCGTCACCATGCTGGAAGGCCGAGTGACGCACAGCGCCGAGGACGTGGCGTTCGAGCGGCCCGCCGCCGAGGAGGCTGCCCGATGAAGCGGCGTCCCGCGATGCTGGCGCTCGAGGACGGGCGCGTGTTCCGTGGCGATGGATTCGGCGCCGAGGCCGAGACCACCGGCGAGGTGGTGTTCAACACCGCCATGACGGGCTATCAGGAAGTGCTGTCCGACCCTTCGTACTGCGGCCAGATCCTCACGTTCACCTATCCGCTCATCGGCAACTACGGTATCAACGCCGAGGACTGGGAGAGCAGCGCGCTGCGCGCCCAGGGCATGGTGTGTCGCGACATCTGCGAGGTGCCGTCGAACTGGCGAGCCACCGGCACGCTGGATGGGCTGCTGGCCGAGAAGGGCCTGCCCGGTCTGTCCGGCATTGACACGCGCGCGCTCACTCGCCACCTGCGCGACCAGGGCACCATGCGCGGCTGCCTGTCCACGCTGAGCACGAATGCCGACGAACTGGTGGAGAAGGCTCGCAAGAGCCCGCGCATGGAGGGCCTGGCGCTCGCCGACGTGGTCACTTGCGTCGAACCCTACTGGTGGGGTGCGGAGGGCCCGGTCGCGAGCGAACCCGCGGCCGATCGCGACAAGCCGCTGGTCGTGACGCTGGACTTCGGTGTGAAGTACAACATCCTGCGCCGGCTGCGCGCCGAGGGCTTCCGAGTGCGCGTGCTGCCCGCCCGCACGACGGCCGCCGACGTGCTCGCCCTGGATCCCGACGGCGTGCTGCTCTCGAACGGCCCCGGCGATCCCGAGCCGCTCGACTTCGCGATCGCGACCGCGCGAGAGCTGTCCCAGAAGCTGCCCACGCTCGGCATCTGCCTCGGCCACCAATTGCTCGGGCTCGCGTTCGGGGCCACGACGAGCAAGCTCAAGTTCGGCCACCGCGGCGCCAACCACCCGGTCATCGACCGGCGCACCGGCGTGGTCGAGGTGACGAGCCAGAACCACGGCTTCATGGTCGACAGCGACACGCTGCCCGCGGGTGAGTTCGACCTCACGCACTGGAGCGGCAACGACCACACGCTGGAAGGCATGATCCACCGCGCACTGCCGGTGCTGTCGTGCCAGTACCACCCCGAGGCGAGCCCGGGGCCGCATGATTCGCGGCCATGGTTCCGTGCGTTCGCCGAGGCCATCGAGAAGCAGGGTCGCCGCCGTGCGGTGCCGGCCATGAGCGGGGCGCGCCCCGTGCGTCGCGGTGCTGCCGCCGCGGGCGCGGCGAGTGGTGCGGGTGCCGTGCGCCCCGCGCGCGCCGCTCGCCCCTCGCGCAGCAAGGGCGGTGCGTGATGCCCAAGCGCACCGACATCCGCAAGATCATGGTGCTGGGCGCCGGGCCGATCGTGATCGGCCAGGCGTGCGAGTTCGACTACTCGGGCACGCAGGGTTGCCGCGCGCTCAAGGCGCTGGGGTACGAAGTGGTGCTGCTCAATTCGAACCCGGCCACGATCATGACCGACCCCGAGTTCGCCGACCACACGTACGTCGAGCCGCTCATCCCGAGCATCGCCACGCGCATCATCGAGAAGCAGCGCCCCGACGCGCTGCTGCCCACGCTCGGCGGCCAGACGGCGCTCAACCTCGCGGTCGCCCTCGCCAAGGCCGGCGTGCTCGAGAAGTACGGCGTGCAGCTGATCGGCGCGTCGCTCGAGGCGATCGAGACGGCCGAGGACCGCGACCTGTTCAAGAAGGCGATGGAGAAGGCGGGCATGCAGCTGCCGAAGAGCGGCTACGCCACGACCGTGGCCGACGCCGTCGCGCTGGGTGAGCAGCTCGGCTACCCGCTCGTCATCCGTTCGTCGTTCACGCTCGGCGGGCAGGGCTCGGGGCTGGTCTACGACCGCCGCCACCTGCGCGAGGCGGCCCGCATGGGCATCGCCGCCAGTCCCAACGGCAGCATCCTGATCGAGGAGTGCCTGTTGGGCTGGAAGGAGTTCGAGCTCGAGGTCATGCGCGACCGCCACGACAACGTGGTCATCGTCTGTTCGATCGAGAACTTCGATCCCATGGGCGTGCACACCGGCGACTCGATCACGGTCGCTCCCGCCCAGACGCTGTCGGACCGCTGCTACCAGGCGATGCGCGACGCATCGCTGCGGATCATCCGCGCGATCAAGATCGAGGCTGGCGGCTGCAACATCCAGTTCGCGGTGAACCCCGTGAACGGCGAGATGCGCGTGATCGAGATGAACCCGCGTGTCTCACGCAGCTCGGCGCTGGCCAGCAAGGCGACCGGGTTCCCGATCGCCAAGATCAGCGCGATGCTCGCGGCGGGGCTGACGCTGGACGAGATCCCCAACGACATCACGAAGAAGACGCCGGCCTGTTTCGAGCCCTCGCTCGACTACTGCGTCGTCAAGATCCCGCGTTGGGCGTTCGAGAAGTTCCGTGTCACCGACCGCCGCCTGGGCACGCGCATGAAGTCGGTGGGCGAGGTGATGGCGATCGGGCGCACGTTCCCCGAGGCGATGCTCAAGGGCTGGCGTGCACTCGAGACTGGCGGCGACGTATTGCCCGAGCCGGCCGCCGCGCACGAGGTGGAAGCGCTGCAGCACACGCTGCGCGAGCCCTCGCCCGAGCGGTTGCGGGACCTGTTCCGGCTGCTCGCGGCCGACCAGCGGCCCGAGGAACTGGCGGAGGTCACCGGCATCGACCCTTGGTTCCTGCACCAGATGCGACGCATCACGGACTTCGACCGGGCGCTGCGTGGGACGGGTTGGGACGAAGTCACGCTGCGCGCCGCCAAACGGCTGGGCTTCTCGGACCGGCACCTGGGCGTGCGCTGGGGCCTGCCCGAGATGGAGGTGCGCCGCCGCCGCATCGCCGCCGGGATCAAGCCGGTGATGAAGGCGGTGGACACCTGTGGCGCCGAGTTCAAGGCGGAGACCCCGTACTTCTACTCGACCTACGAGGACGAATGCGAAGTGCCCGAGTCCACACGCCCGCGCGTGCTGATCCTCGGCTCGGGCCCGAACCGCATCGGACAGGGGCTCGAGTTCGACTACTGCTGTGTGCAGGCCGCGCTCGAACTGAAGTCCCGTGGCTTCGACGTGCTGCTCGCCAACTCCAATCCCGAGACCGTGAGCACCGACTACGACGTCTCGAGCCGGCTTTACTTCGAGCCGCTCACCGCCGAGGACGTCTTGAACATCGTGGATCGCGAGCAGCCGATCGGCGTGATCGTGCAGCTCGGCGGCCAGACCCCGCTCAAGCTCGCCCGCGCGCTGCACGAGGCCGGCGTGCCGATCCTGGGCACGTCGTTCGATGGGCTGGACCTGGCCGAGAACCGCTCGCGCTGGCGCGACCTGGTCGCCGGACTGGGGCTCCGGCAGCCGGAGTCGCGTATCGCCTCGACCCGTGAGGAATCCATCGCCTGCGCCGAGCAGCTGGGCTACCCGGTTCTGGTGCGGCCCTCGTACGTGCTGGGCGGACGCGGCATGCGTGTCGTCTACGACCGCAGCGAGCTCGAGGACTGGCTGCAGCGCGAGGTGCTGGTCTCGGTGGACGAGCCGGTGCTGATCGACAAGTTCCTGGAGGGCGCGCTCGAAGTGGACGTGGACGCCGTCGCCGACGGGGAGTCGGTGCTGGTCGGCGCGGTCATGGAGCACATCGAGGAGGCGGGGATCCACTCCGGGGACTCCACCTGCGTGATCCCGCCGTACACGCTCGGGGATTCCACCGTCGCCGAGGTGCGCGCCATCACCGCGCGGCTCGCCCGCGCGCTGGGCGTGCGCGGACTCATGAACGTGCAGTACGCGGTGCGCCTGGGCGAGATCTACGTGCTCGAGGCCAACCCGCGCGCCTCGCGCACGGTGCCGTTCGTGAGCAAGGCGGTCGGCCTGCCGCTGGCGCGGCTCGCGGCGCGGGTCATGGTGGGCGAGCGGCTGGCCGACATCCGGCCGGTCGAGATCGAGCCGCGCATGATCAGCGTCAAGAAGCCGGTGCTGCCGTTCAGCCGCTTCCCGGGCGAGGATGCGCTGCTGGGGCCCGAGATGAAGTCCACCGGCGAGGTCATGGGCCGGGACCTCGACTTCGGCCGGGCGCTGGCCAAGGCCCACCTGGGAGCGGGCGAGGCGCTGCCCGACTCGGGCAACGTGCTGCTGAGCGTGCGCGACGACGACAAGCGCGCCATCACGTTCATGGCGAAGAAACTGGTCGAACTGGGGTATGGACTGGTGGCGACCCGGGGCACCGCGAGGTTCCTCGGGCGCAATGGCATCCCCGTGCGCGAGGTGTTCAAAGTGCACGAGGGCCGCCCGCACGTGGCCGACCTCATCGAGAACGGGGACATCCAACTGGTCATCAATACACCGCTCGGACGCGCGTCGGAGTACGACGAGCAGGCCATCCGCGAACGCGCGGTGGCGATGGGCGTACCCGTGGTGACCACGCTGGCCGGCGCGCAGGTGACCGTGGCCGGGCTCGAGGCGATGCGCCGCGGCCCGCTCGACGTGACCAGCCTGCAAGAGGCGCTGTGAGGGGGGCGAGTGGCTGATCGCAGTGTCGTGACTCCCGGCCGCCGGTTTCGGGTGGCCCTGCTCACCGTGCTCGCCGCCGTCTCGGTCTCGTGTGCGTACTACAACACGTTCTACCTGGCGCGGAAGTACTACATGAAGGCGACCGACGGCCAGCCCTACGAGGTGGACCGCGAGGGCTCGCTGCAGCGCAGCAACTACAACAAGTCGGCGGACTACTCCAAGAAGCTGCTCGGGGTGCACCCGAACTCGAAGTGGGTGGATGACGCCTGGCTCATGTGGGCGCGCACGTTCATCGGCACCGACGACCCGCTCAAGGCCGTGGCGATGCTGGAGGAGTTCCAGGCGCGCTTCCCGAAGAGCGACCTCAAGCCCGATGCCGAGTTCTTCCTCGGCCTGGCGTACCGAGCCGCCCGACGCCACGAGACCTCGGTGGACCGGTTCAACAACTTCCTGGCGCAGGCCCCCAAGCACGAGTTGGTGCCGTACGCCTACTACGAGCGCTCCAAGGCGCTGATGTCATTGCGACGCTACGAGGAGGCGGGCCAGTCCGCCGGGCAGATCCTCGAGCGCTTCCCCAAGCACCGCCTCGCGGATCGCGCGCTCCGCCAGCGCGCCGAGGCCCGCTACCAGCAGCGCGACTGGAAGGGCGCGCGCGAGGACTTCCGGACCATGGGCGATCTCGCACTCAATGACGACGACCGCCTGCGCTACCTGCTGCGCGAGGTGGACTGCCTGGAGTCGGCACGCGCACTGGACGAGGCCCGCGGCCTGCTGCGCGACGCGCGCTCGCACGTGCCCCTGCCGCCGCCGCTGCCTCCCGAGCTGCGCGCCGGGCCGACCGCCAGCGGCAGCGTGGCTCAGCCGGCGATTCGCTCCGTGAACCTGGCTCCGGGGCAGGATCGCTACGGCAAGCTCACGCTGCGCATGGGCAGCGTCGAACTGCTGGCCGGCAACGAGCAGGAGGCCCTCCGGCTGTTCCAATCCGTGCTCCAGGACTACCCGCGCACCACGCTGTCGGCCGAGGCCCAGTTCCGCATCGGCTTCACCTACGAGACCGGCATGGAGGACTTCGAGCGGGCCCGCGCCGAGTACGCGAAGGTCAAGGAGCAGGCCGGCGCCTCGCCGTTCGCGGTGCAGGCGCAACAGCGCACCGACAACCTCGTCCGGCTCGAGCGCTTCCGCACCGCGAGCGGCTCGGATTCACTGATTCGCCAGGCCGAGGCGAAGTTCCTGGTCGCCGAGCACTTCCTGTTCAATCTCGATCGTCCCGAGCGCGCGCTCGAGGAGTACCAGCAGATCGCCGACTCCACGCGGGACTCCTCGCTGATCGCGCGGGCGCTGACCGCCCAGGGCTGGGTGCTGTCGCGCAAGCTCGACCGGCAGAAGTCCGCGGACTCGCTGTACTGGAAGGTGGTGCGCGAATACCCCGGTACCTACGCCCAGCTGGCGGCCCGCGACTACCTCGAAGCCGACGGCCAGACGGTGGACGAGAAGCTCATCGTCGCACCCGCGTTCGAGGCACCGATGGTGTTCGAGGCCGAACTCACCCAGACGCCCAGTCAGACGCAAAAGCTCGGGCAGGTCCGCACCGCGGACCCGGGAGTGATCCGCTACAACCCGGCCACTCGCCCGAACGCGGTGTCCGACTCGATCCGGCTGTCGATCGAGATGCGCGATTCGCTGCAGGCGAGATCGCGACGCGACACCACCCAGGCCGGACGCGCGAAGAACGACTCGCTGCTGCGCGTGCTCGCGAGCCCCGATACGACCGGCCGCGGCGCGATGCTGGCCGACTTCGACAAGAGCCGGCCCAAGCCCGCGCCCACCGCGGCGCAACCGCCACCCGGTGCCGTGCTGCGCGATGACCCCGGCGCTCGACCGGTCGCCACCGGCGGAGCGGCCGCGGGCGCTACGGCTGCGGGCGGTGCTGCGGCGGGCACTGCGGGTACCGCGGGTGCGGCGGGCTCACCCACCGGAGCTTCGGCGGGCGCGGCAGCGGCCCCCGCTGGGACCGGCAAGGCCGCGGGACCGGCAGGTGCAACCGGCGTGACCGGTGGGGCGACGGGTGCGGCCGCGGGTGGCGCCGCGACCGCCGGTGCTGCCGGCGGTACAGCCGCCGCGACGGGGGCCGCCGCGGGTACGGCAGCCGCGACCGGTGCCGCCGTGAAGGCGACTCCCTCTGCGTCGGACACGACCGCAAAGAAGTCCGCGACGCCCTCGGACACGGCCGCCATGCACAACGCGTCCGCGCGGGCAGACACGAGCGCCGGGTTGACAGCACCCGCTCCCACGGGTGCTGTCGCGCCCGCGAGCGCCGCCGCGGCCAAGCCCGCGACCACCCCCCGACCCACGTCCGCGCCCGCGGCCGCCGCGGCCCCGCCCGCGAAACCCACGACCACGTCGATGAGCCTCACCTCGTGGGCCAAGAAGGTGAAGCTCACACCCGCACAGAAGGACTCCGTGATCCGCGCCAAGGCGCTCGCCGACTCGCTCAAGCACGCGCGCTCCGACTCGCTCAAGCTCGAGAAGGCGAAGGCGAAGGCCGCCGCGGACAGCGCCAAGGGAAAGTCTTGATGGCCGCAGTGACCCGCACCTGGAAGCAGGTCGCCGCGCGCGTGCGAGAGCACCGCGCGTATGGTCCCGGCTTCCGCTGGCTCGAACTCGATGTCCCGGCGGGCTTCGCGGCACCGGTGGCCGGGCAGTTCGTGCAGCTCCTGCTCGACTTTCCCTCGCCCGTGCTGCTGCCCCGCCCGATGAGCGTGGCGAGCGCGAGCAAGCGCGGCGCGAGGCTCTCGATCGGGTTCCTGTATGCGCCGGTGGGTGCTGGGACGCGCGCGCTGGCGCAGCTCGCCCAGGGCGCGACGCTGCACATCACCGGCCCGCTCGGACGCGGCTACCCGCTGGAAGAGCGCGGCACCCCCGTGCTCGTGGCCGGCGGCCGCGGCGTCGCGCCGCTGCTCATGGCCGCCGATGTGCTCGCGCGGTCACGGCGCCGCTGCGAGTTCGTGTTCGGTGCCCGCACCGCCAAGCTCCTCGTGGGCCTGGACGAGGCGCGCGAGCGCCTCGCGAAGCGTGGCAGCAAGCTGCACCTGGCCACCGACGACGGCACGCGCGGATTCCACGGCAACGTCGTGCAGTTGCTCACCCAGCTTGCCCCCGGTCTCCAACCCCCGGTGGTGATCCACGCCTGCGGTCCGCACGGCATGCTGGGCGCGGTCGCGCGCTGGGCGATGGCGAACGGCGCACGCGCGCACCTCGCCATGGAGAGCGTCATGGCGTGCGGTACCGGCGTGTGCCGCGGCTGCCCGCTGCCGCGTTCGGCCGCGGGGCGCGAGCGCGTGTTGGCCGAGGGTGCTAAGGCCGCCGCACTCAAGGGGAATCCGGACTGGGCCATGTGCTGCACCGATGGTCCCGTGTTCGAAGCCTGCGAGCTGGATTGGGACCGCGTCGAATGAGCCACTCCGTGCGTGCTGCCCGGCCCATCTCCCCGAAGCGCGTGGATCTGTCCGTGCGCATCGGATCACTCGAACTGCGCAATCCCATCCTCACAGGGTCGGGCACGTTCGGCTACGGCGATGAGTACGCGCACGTGGTGGACCTCGCCACGATCGGCGGCGTGGTCACCAAGACCGTCACCGTGAGGCCTCGCGCCGGCAACGCCCCCAGCCGCGTGGCCGAGACCCCCGCCGGGATGCTCAACAGCATCGGGCTCGAGAACGTCGGGCTCGAGCGCTTCCGCGACGAGAAGCTGCCGCGTTTGAGGAAGCTCAAGGCGACGGTCATCGCCAGCATCGGTGGCGAAACACCCGAGGAGCTGGAGACACTGCTGCGCGCCCTGGGTGGCGAGCAGGGCGTGGGAGCGTTCGAGGTGAACTTCTCGTGCCCCAACGTCGCCGCTGGCGGTGCGCGCTACTGGGCCGACCCGGGGCGTCTCGAACGCACGCTCGCGATGCTGCGGCCGCTCACGCCCAAGCCGCTCATCGCCAAGCTCTCGCCCGACGTGACCGACATCCGGGAGACCGCGCGCGCCTGCGAACGCGGCGGGGCGGATGCGCTCACCGCGGTCAACACGTTCGTCGGCATGGCCATCGACCTGGACGCGATGCGCAGCAAGCTCGGCAAGGCCACGGGCGGGCTCTCCGGCCCGGCGATCAAGCCGCTGGCACTCGCGCGCTGCTGGGAGGCGGCGCACGCGGTGCGCATCCCGGTGCTGGGTTCGGGCGGCATCGCCTCGGGCCGTGACGCGCTCGAGTTCATGGCCGCCGGTGCCACGGCCGTGCAGGTGGGGACCGCGACGTTCGTCGAGCCGGAAGCTTCCAGCCGCGTGCTCGACGAGATGCGTGCGTGGCTCGCCGCGCGTGGCCACGCCCGTGTCCGCGATCTCATCGGCGCGTTCAACGCCGAGCACGCGCAGGAGCGCGCGCCGCGCGCCACATCGTGAGGAGGAACACCATGCCGCACGCCCCCGAGTTCGCCATCGCCTTCGACGTGCCGACGCTGGACGCCGCGCTCGCGCTGGACGCCCGGCTGGGGGAGGGCCCCGAGTACGCCAAGCTCGGCCTCGAGCTGTTCGTGGGAGCGGGGCCAGAGGCCCTGAAGGCCCTCAAGGCCCGCGGTCGCCGCGTGTTCCTGGACCTGAAGCTCCACGACATCCCGAACACCGTGAAGGGCGCGGCCGCTTCGGCCGCACGCATCGGCGCCGACCTGCTCACCGTCCACGCCACCGGCGGGGCCGCGATGGTGGCCGCGGCGGTGGAGGGCATCCGTGAGGCGGGGGGGAGCACGCAGGTCGTCGCCGTGACGCTGCTCACGAGCCTCGATCCTGCCGACATGCCGCCGGGCTTCACCCAGCCGTTCGACCTGCACGACGTGGCCGCGCGCCTCACCGACCAGGCGATCCGCGCCGGCGCCCTGGGCGTGGTGTGCTCGGCGGCGGACGTCGCTGGACTGCGCGCGCGGCTCGGACGCGACTTCTATGCGGTGACACCGGGGATCCGCCCGGCGGGCGGTGACGCGCACGACCAGAAGCGCGTGGCCACGGTGGAGAGCGCGGTGCGTGACGGCGCGAGCCTGCTGGTGCTCGGCCGTGCCATCACGGGTGCCGCCGATCCGCGTGCCGCTTTGGTCGCGGCTCGGGCCGAGCGCGACAAGGTGCTGGCCGCGCGCGCCTGACAGCCGCGGCATCTGCTACCATGCCGCGCGGCGCGAACGGCGGGGCGGCTGCCCGACGCTCGCGGCCTCGCGCAACCCGCGGCGCGGTCATTCGCCGACGTCAGGGAGGACGGTGCAGATGCGGATGAAGTGGGTCTTGCGCAGCCTGTTGGTCCTGGTCTCCGTATTCGTGGTCACGGTCATGGGGCTGTGGTTCGCCTCCAACCGGAGCGACGCCGGCCGCATGCGGGGCAGCATCGAGATCGCGCGTCCCATGGACGTGGTCTGGCCGTGGATGACCGAGCCGGCGCGGCTCACCCAGTGGGTGGGCTGGCTCGAGGCCGTCGAGCCGGACAGCACCTCGCCTGCCGAGGGCATCGGGCATCGCGAGACCTGGGTCATGAACGACCCGCGTGTGAAGGAGACGCTGCGCGTCCCGGGTACGATCACGTTGTGGGAGCCGCCCAACCAGATGGGCGTGCACGTCGAGATGCCCGGCATGTTCACCGGCGACGTGCTCTACAAGCTCACCGACGCCGGCAATGGCCGCACGCGCGTCGAGCAGGACGGGCGGTTCCGCTACGAGGGTCAGCTGGCGAAGCTCTTCGAGCCGATGGTCACGCCGGACGCGATGCGCAAGCTGGTGGCCGACCTCAACCGGCTGCGGCAGAAGGTCGAGGCCGAACCGTTCACGCCCGATCCCGGAGCGCTCGCCGACAGCACGTTGGCCGACAGCCTGGCCGCCGGTACCAGCGCCGACAGCAGCGCGCGGCCCCAGTAGCCCTCAGCGGCGGAACAGCACCACCACGCCGGTGATGGCGAGCAGGCAACCCACCCACGCGCGCCACGTGAGCGGCTCGTTGTGGAACCGGGCGGCGATCAGCATCGCGAACAGCGGCGAGACGGCGGTGATGGACGCGGCCACGCCGGCCTCGATGTGCTGGAGTGCGGTGAGCGACAGGGTCACCCCCAGCACTGGACCCATGGCGGCTCCCGCGACCATGAACGCAGCCGAATCCGCCTGCCGGAGCTTCGAGAGCGACTCGCGCACCTCGCGGTTCGCGGCCGCGAGGAGCCAGATGACGACCGTCGCACACGCCACGCGGATGACGGTGGCGGGGAGAGGTTCGAGCCCGGTGCGCAGGGCCAGCTTGGAGAGCACGTAGCCGCCCGCCTGGCCGAGTGCTCCCAGGAGCCCCGAAGCGATGCCCATGGCGGTGCCGCCTTCGGCGTGGCCGGGTCGCCGTCGCGACGGCGTGGTGAACACGAACGCGGTGCCCGAGAACGTGAGCAGCATGCCGAGGAGGGCCAGCGGACCCGGCTGCTGGTGCAGGAGCGGCCACGCCAGCGCCGTGGTGAAGAACGGCGCGGTCGACGCCAGCAGCGAAGCGCGGCCCGGCCCCAGGACGACGATCGAGCGGAACCCGAACGAGTCGCCGAACACGAACCCGATCAGCCCCGAGAGCGCGAGCGCCAGGACGGCCGGCCATGTCGCCCACGTCGGCCACAGCGAGCCAGACGTGAACCAGAGTGCTGCGGTCAGGAGAGCCCACGCGATGGTGAGGCGCAGGCGGTTCAGCACCCTGGAGCCCATCTTCCCGGCGGCAGCGGCGAACAGGTTCGAGCCGCTCGCCCAGCACACGGCGGTGCCGAGCGCGGCGAGCTCGCCCGCGTATCGCATGGGTCCTCCGGAGGCGCGGGAAGATCGGGCCCACCGCGACTCCGGCATCCCGGAGCGGCGTGGCCCGTGAATATGCACACCGCGGTCTCGCCATGAAAGTCGTTTCCGGGGAACGGCTTGACGCGGCAGGCCGGCCAGCGGTTCCCTGCCGGGAATGAACCGCGAGGCGGGGCGTACCTCAGATGCCGGGCTGGACGATGCCGCGCTCGTGGCCGCGAGCCAGAAGGGCGACCAGGCCGCGTTCGGCGAGCTCGTGCGTCGCTACCAGCGCTCGGTGCATCGTCTCGCGTGGTCGCTCACCCGCAACTCGAGCGACGCGGACGACCTGGCGCAGGAGACGTTCGTGCGCGCATGGGGGGCGATCGGGAGGTTCGAAGTGGGCTCTCCGCTCTATCCCTGGCTCGCCCGCATCGTGACGAACCAGGCCTTCTCGATGTTCCGCCACCGCAAGCGGCGGCCGGAGACCTCGATCGAGCCGCTGATCGAATC
>Ga0075419_10001005_pt1 | contig 18163 bp, 9 predicted proteins | sample SoiMetdeltSBSDD3_FD_76900 | JGI IMG/M metagenome (GOLD analysis project Ga0075419, IMG submission 76900) | Bulk soil microbial communities from a Populus tree surrounding site in Tennessee, USA - Soil MetaG P. deltoides SBSDD3 | ecosystem: Environmental > Terrestrial > Soil > Tree plantation... | reverse complement strand
GGAGGTCCGCCGCCGCCGCCGCCACCACCCCCGCACGCGCTGACCAGCAGCGCAAGCGACATAATCACCGCGTACGACGTTGACCCCCGAAGCTGCATGGACTGAGTCCTCCCCGTTCGGCAGCCCTTCATTGTGTTGCGCGCCGGTGTAGCCCGGACATTCCGCAATGTGGACCGGCGTTTGACACGCCGTCTCCCGCGCACTCGCAAGCGTAGAGGGTTGTACGAATTCGCGCCCGGAAATTTTTGTCGGTGCCGTCCGAACCGATCCGGTAGGATCTCGCGACAATTCGAACAACGATTCTCAGCGAAGTCATGAGAGCGAGAGCACGCGGATGGGGTCTCGCTGCAGCGAGCATGTCGCTCGCCGTCGCAACCGCCCATGCGCAGGTAGTGACCGACGGATCGCTCGGCCCGGCCACGACGATCGCAGGGCCGATCTACGCCATCGATCCCGCGCTCGGTCAGCAGCGCGGCGGCAATCTGTTCCACAGCTTCAGCACATTCAGCATCCGGCCGCAGGAGGCAGTCTTCTTCCGCGGGACGCCGGGGCTGGTGAACATCGTGGCGCGCGTCACGGGCAACATGCAGTCGCTGATCGATGGGCCCATCAGCGCGCCTGCGAACCTGTACCTGCTCAACCCGCGGGGCATCCTGTTCGGCTCGGGTGCCCGACTGGACGTGGTTGGCTCGGTGCACGCAAGCACAGCCGACTACGTTCGCTTCGCCACCGGCGAGCGCTTCAACGCGAGCCTCGGTACTGCGTCGTCGTTGTCGATCGCAGCGCCCGTTGCCTTCGGCTTCGTCGACAGCTTCGTGGCCCCGCTCACAGTCCGCGGTTCGGAGCTGGTCGGCGCAGAGGGCAGGGCGCTGACGTTCGTCGGCGGCGCCGTGACGTTCGAGGACGCGTTGCTCAGCGTCGACCAGGGCACGATCGCCGCGATCGGCGTCGGCTCGGCCGGCGAAGTCGTGTTCGGCAACGGCTCCTTCGACACCAGCTCGTTCACTGCCATGGGCGACGTGCGCATGCGCCGCTCGCTGGTGAATGTTTTCGACGAAGAAGCGACCAGCGTCTACATCCGCGGCGGACGCTTCGTGCTCGAGGACCAGTCGTTGGTTGCCGCCACCGCGACCCGGTCCGGACTGGCAGGGCGCGTCATCGACATCGATGTCGACACCTTGCAGCTCAGCAATGCCGCGATCGCAACGGTTGCTATCGGCGACGGGCTCGGCATCCCGATTCGCATCCGGGCCGATGACATCTCGGTCGGCGCCACTGCGGCAGTCACTGCGATCGCAGCCGGCTCGCGTGTCGGGGGTGACATCGACGTGCAGACGGGATCGCTGACGATCAACGGCGGCGAGACGATCGACACGGGCTTTTCCCTGTTCGGTACCGGATCGAGCGACGGCACCGGCGGCGCGGGCAATGTGAACGTGCACGCGAGCACTGTCGATATCACTGGTGGCGGACTCTCAGCGGTGACCGCATCCGCCGGAGACGGTGGCGACATCACGCTCGTCGCTGATCGTGTGTCCTTGCATGGCGGCGCGGCCATCAGTGCCGCAACAACCGGTGCGGGCAACAGCGGCCGCGTTTCCATCATCGCAGGCGAGCTCGTCATGGATGCGGGCACCTCTGCGCTGACTCCTGCGATCAGCGTGACGACCAATGCTATCGGCAGCGATGCCGGCGATGCCGGAACGATCGAGATTCAGTCCGATGACCTGCGATTGAGCAACGGCCGGATTATTTCCAGCACGGCAGGACCCGGCAACGGCGGGGCGATCGACATCACCGCGCAGCATGCGGTGCTGGAGCAGAGCGCCTCGATTGCCAGCGACACCGGCATCCCGGGCGCATTCGGTCCCGCCGCGACGTACGGCAGCGGCGGTGCCATCCGTCTGCAGGCCGATGCACTCGAAGTGCGCTCGGGCAGCCGCATCAGCGCCGATACGCTCGGCAACGGCATCGGCGGCACGATCGCCATAACCGCCGATCGCCTCGTGCTCGACGGCACGATTGCGCCCAACGGCACGGTCAGCAGCATCAGCGCGAACACCGGTTCGGTGCAGAACTCGTCGGCGACTGCTGCGGGCGGCAACGTGCAGATCTCGGCTGGCGAAGTCACGCTGCGCAACGGCGCAACGATCAGCGCCAATGCGTTCGGGACGGGCATTGCCGGGCGCATCACGATCGACGGCGGAGTCGTGGACATCGGCAGCGGTTCCGCGGTCAGTACCGCATCCTTCGGTCAAGTCGCCGCTGCCGGCGATGCGAACGACATCAGCATCGCTGCGCGGGAAGTATCGCTGCGAGATACGGGGCAGGTGACGACTGCCACGCACGGAGCCGGATCCGCCGGCCGCCTGCGGATCGAGAGTGACGACCTGCGGATCACGACCGGCGGACTGCTGCAATCATCGAGCCTGAGCGGCGCACCCAATGCCGGCGCGGTGGGCGACGTCTTCATCGACAGCGATCGCGTCACGATCGACAACGGCAGCATCAATGCACGCAGCGCCGGCGGCGGCGGGCCCGGCAGCATTTCGATCCTCAGCGATTCGATCCTCATGATGAACGGCGCAGTCGTCAGCGCCGTCAGTACCGGGTCGAGCGACGCCGGCAACATCGGCATCTCGGCGCTCGACACGCTCGAGCTGCAAGGGTTCTCGCGCATCACGACCGAAGCGCAACTCGCAGCGGGCGGCAACATCGCGCTGATCGTCGGCAATCGTCTGTTCGCTCACGACAGCACGATTTCCACCAGCGTGCTCGGCGGCAGCGCGAACGGTGGCAACATCCTCATCGATCCGATTCTGGTGTTGCTCGACAACAGCGCGATCGTCGCCCGCGCAGTTGGCGGCAACGGCGGCGCGATCGACATCGCGACGCTGCTCCTGCTGCGCTCGGCGAGCAGCGTGATCGATGCGTCTTCGGAGCTCGGCATCGACGGCCGCATCGGCATCATTGGCTTCGACGCCGACCTCAATTCCGATATCGCGCCGCTGCCGTCCGACTTCCTGAACGCGCAGCAGTGGCTCTCGCAGCCTTGCGCGAGCCGACTTGGCACCGACGTGAGTCGCTTCACCGTCGCGGGCCGCGACGGTGCGTATCGCTCGCCGCTCGACTACATGCCGAGCCCGCTGATGTTCGACACGCTGGACCTCGCGTCGCTGCCGTCTGCCGGCGTGTTCGATGCCGAGTCCTTCAACTTGCTGCTGGCGGGCACGCGGTGTCGCTGAGAATCGGCCTTGCGCTCGCCGCTGCGCTGCTTGGCTGCGCAGCTTCGTGCGCGGCCGATGAGCTGGCCGCCGCGACGACGGTTGCCGTTCGCGAGATCCGCGTGCAGGACAACGAGCTGATTCCGCAGGCAGTGCTCGATTCGATCCTGCCTGCCTATCGTAATCGGCAGGTGAGCGCTCAGGAGCTGCAGGAGCTCGCACAGAAATTGACTTCCTGGCTCGTCGAGCGCGGTTACGTGAGCTCCGGCGTCATCCTGCCGGATCAGAAGGTGAGCGACGGTGTCGTTACGCTGAAGGTCGTCGCGGGTCATGTCACCGAAGCGGTGATCGCGGGCAACCGCCGCTTGCGCGACGGCTATATCAGCCGGCGCCTCGGCGACGTGTACAGCTCGCCGCTGAACGTCAACGACATTGCAGGCAGGCTGCAGGTGCTCGAACAGGATCCGCGGATCGGGCGGATCGACGCGGTCGTCAAGCCGGGCACAGAGCGCGGCATGGCGGTGCTGAGCTTGAACGTCGAAGAGAGCTCGAGCTTCGGCTTCAGCGTCGGCGCCGACAATTACATTTCGCCGAACGTCGGCAGCGAGCAGGTGCACGCCGAGATTCATCACCTGAACCTGACCGGCTTCGGCGACACGCTGCAGCTGACGTACAGCCATGCCGAAGGATTCAAGGGTGGCACTGCTGCGTACAGCGTTCCGCTCACGCCCTGGAACACTGTGCTGAGCGCCTTCTTCGAGAGCAGCTCGTCGCGCATCGTGACTGAGCCCTTCGCTTCGCTCGACATCGAGGGCGATACGACGCGTTACGGCGCCGAGTTGCGCCAGCCGCTGTTTCGCAGCTCGCAGTCGGAGTTCACGCTCGGTCTCGGCCTCGAGGTGCAGAAGGTGGAAAGCTTCCTGCTCGGCGAGCCGTTCTCGTTCTCGGTTGCCGACGACGAGGGCGTCAGTCGTACGACGGCAGTCGGCTTTTCGCAGGAGTACGTTCGCTCGCAAGCTGCACGCGTGCTGGCGCTGCGCTCGAGCTTCACGTTCGGCATCGATGCGCTCGATGCCTCGATCGGCGGTCCCGCCGACGGTGAATTCCGTTACTGGCTCGGCCAGGCACAGTGGCTGCAGAAAATCGACGTATGGGACAGCACCCTGCGCATTCAGGGGCAGCTCCGCCTGGCCGATGACGCGCTGCCTGCTTATCGCAAGTACGCGCTCGGCGGCGCGCGGTCCGTGCGCGGTTATCGCGAGAATCTGATCGTGCGCGACAACGGCGGGCTGCTGACGCTCGAATGGTCAGTGCCGGTCGCGCGACTGACTTTCCCCGGCCTCAGTCGCGGGCAATCGGACGGCGAGCTGCGACTCACGCCGTTCATCGACTACGGCGCCGCCTGGGACTTCGACGACGAAGACAACACCCTCGACGTTGCCAGTGTCGGCATCGCGGTTCGCTGGCAGCTCGCGCCGAACAGCTTCCTGGAGCTGCAGGCTGCGAAGTCGCTGATCGATCAACCCGTCGGAGCCATTGGGCACGTGCTGCAGGACGACGGTATTCATTTCAGCGCGCAGATCGGATGGTGAGATGAGAACAACACTCACCACCCGCTTCACGATCGTGCTATCGGCGGTGCTTGCGGCGTCGGCGCACGCGAGCGAGCGTGACGCGGATCGCTTCGAGCGCGCGTCGGTGCACTTCCGCAGCGGCGGGTTTGAGCAGGCGGTCGCCGAGTGGCGTGAGCTGCTGGCCAGCGATGATCTCGATCCGCGGTTCGAATTGCGGACGCGACTCGGCATCGCAGCCGCATGCCAGCAGATGGGGTTGTACGAGCAGGGATTGCAAACGCTGCGGGCCGGGGAGCGGTCGCTAGAGAAAACTGGCGATCGCACGCTGTCGATCCGCTATCAGCAGCAGCTTGGCAATCTGCTGATCGCGAATCAGCAGCCGCGCGAAGCCATTGCAGCTCTCAACGCAGCCGTCGCCGCGAGCGAGGCCGGAGATCCGGCGACACACGCGAGTGTGCTCAACGGTCTCGGCAATGCGCTCGCCATCGGCGGTTATCTCAGCGCGGCCATGGATGCGCACCAGCGCAGTCTCGATCTCGCGCGCACGGCGAGGCTGAACAACGTGGCGTTGGCGAGCTCGGTCAATCTCGTGCGCTTGCAGGTGCGCGCAGGTGATTCAAAGGCAGCGCGGGCTACGTTGCTCGGCGCCACTGAGCTGATCGACCCGACGCGAGCCTCATTCGAGCAGACGGTCGCGTTGATCGCGCTGAGCGACATCGAGCGGAATCTTGGAGCGACGACTGCAGACGACCCACCTTACGTCGCGAAGCGCGCCGAGTGGCTGCGCCACGCCGAATCGTTCGCTGCCAGCCAGAACAACGCGCGACTGCTTTCGCTCGTCTATGGACAGCAGGCGAGCGATCGGTTCGAGCAGCGCGATCTCGCAGCCGCGGAGCGGCTCACGCGCCAGGCCCTGTTCTTTGCTGCGCAGGAGCGTGCCGACGACCTGACGTATCGATGGCACTGGCAGCTCGGCCGCGTGCGCCGCGAGCAGCGCGATCTCGGCGCTGCCGCCGCCGAATTCGAAGCCGCACTGCGCAGCCTTGCTCCCGTGCGACCGGAATTGCGCAACGGCTATCGCGATTCGATGGAGTTCTTCAGCCGCGAGGTGAAGCCGGTTTATCTCGATCTCGTCGATGCGCTGCTGCGGCTTGCGGACGCGGCTGGTGAAAGCTCGCGACAGCAGGAGACGCTCGGTAAGGCTCTCGATACCGTCGAGCGTCTGAAGAGCGCCGAGCTGCAGGATTACTTCCGTGACGAGTGCGTAGTGGCGCAGGAGGCGCAGGCGACGCCGGTCGAGCGGATCGCTCACGACGCCGCGGTGCTGTATCCGATCGTGTTGCCGGACAGGTTGGAGCTGTTGTTGCGGTTGAACGGGCGGCTGCACCGGCGCACGGTGAGCATCGATCAGGCGTCGCTGGCCGACAATGCGGTAAGGCTGCGGGAGCTGATCCAGGATCGGGAGAGCGAGCGATTCCTGACGTACGCGCAGCGCCTCTACCGCTGGCTCGTGGCGCCGGTGCGAGCAGAGCTCGACGCTGCTTCGATACGTACGGTCGTCGTCGTGCCGGACGGTCCTTTGCGCGTCATTCCGTTTGCCGTGCTCCACGATGGCGCTCGCTATCTCGTGGCGGACTACGCTGTCGTCGTCACGCCGAGCCTGACTCTCACGGCGCCGCAACCTCTGGCCGGTTCGAGATTGCAGGCGCTGCTCGCGGGCGTGTCGGACTCGGTGCAGGGATTTGCTCCGCTGCCGAACGTTTCGGCCGAGCTGGCGACGATTCAGAAGCAGATCGAGAGCAAGGTGCTCGTGAACGGCGAGTACACGACGACAAAGGTCGCTGCGGCGCTGACACGCGGCGACTACGGCATCGTGCACATGGCCACGCACAGCGTCGTCGGCGAAACGCCAGCGGACAGCTTCCTGTTGACGTACGACGGGCGCCTGACGATGGCAGATCTCGAGCGCCTGCTGCGAGCGGGGCAATTCCGCAAACAACCCGTCGAGCTGCTGACGCTCAGTGCGTGCGAGACGGCCGTCGGCGATGAGCGCGCGGCATTGGGACTCGCCGGCATTGCCGTTCGCTCCGGGGCGCGCAGCGCGCTCGCAACGCTGTGGCGCGTATCCGACCCGGCCGCCGCTACTTTGATGAACCGCTTTTATCAGCAGCTCAGCACGCGAGGCTCGAGTCCCGTCACGAAGGCGAGCGCGCTGCAGGCCGCACAGCGCAGCCTGCTGGCAGATCCGGCCACGCAGCATCCGGCACACTGGGCTGCGTTCGTATTGATCGGTAACTGGTTGTGAACTCCGTCGCGACAGCTGACGCAGGCGACCGGCAATTGCTGGAGCTGGAGGCGGCGCTCGATTCGGTGTTGAGCATCCGCCATGGGCAGCGCGGTGGCGGCGATCCCGCGGAGCGTCGCGTTGCTCTGCTTCGGCACGAGCTCCGACTGCTTCAACCCGATGCGCGGGCAACTTCGTCCGCGGAAGATGTCAGTCGCCAGTTGCGGCAGCTTCCCGACGCTGAGCTGAAGCTCGTCGCAAGCCGTGCTCTCTACTACGCCTGCCACGATCTCGTCACGCTGCTCGCGCACAAGTACGTCAAGGGTGACGTCATTGCGCGCGAGGAAGCCGTGCTCTACGTGCAGGACCGTCTGCAACGCGACGACTTCCGGCGCATCCGCGGCTTCGATCCGCAAAACGGCGCGGCGTTCCGGACTTATATCTGGCGGGTGATCAGCCACCTGTTGATCGACTTCACGCGCGCCCGTCATCGTTCGACGGAGACGCACCAGCAAAGCGCAGACGTGGCGCGCAGCTTGGACGAGCCGGGCCAGTCCGCACCGGAGGCAATCGTTGCGGATCAGCAGTTGAACGAAGTTCTCTCGGCGGTTCTGCAGGAGACCTCGCCGGCAGTGGCAACGCTCGGCACTTTGCGCGAACGACTGCGTGCGCATCTGGACCTGTCGAGCACGGAGCGTTTGTTTCTGAAGGCCATGTTCCACTACGACCTGAGCGTCGAAGACGTGCGGGAGCTGCCCGGCTTCGAGATGACGCGCAACGAGGCGTGGCGCTTCTACTACCGGCTGATGGATCGCCTGCTCGAGGCCTTCAAGGATGCTGATGTGCTGCCGCTGCTGCGCACGCTGATCGACGAGCGCGAGCCGGCGCTGGAGGTTGTGATCGAGCGTCAGCCGACTTCGATGCCGGTCGGGAGTATCAGCTGTGTGCGGCAGCGCGATGCGCGGTCGTCGTGGTGCTACCTGACCCGGTCGGGTGCAGCCGTGACGGGCATCGTCATGGAGGGCTTTCCGAAGTTGCGCACGCGGCTCGCGCCCTGGTTCAGCCCGATCAATCCGACGACGATGGTGGCGGACCACGTACTGGCGGCGCGCCGCCAGCTCTGGCAGTCCGCAGAGCCGGTATTTATTACCGTCGACGGCATTGCCGAGGCGCTTCCCCTCGGTCGTGCCCAGGCTGCGGCGCTGCGCCGGCGCTTCGCCCGAAAAGCTGCAAGCTGAGTTCGTATATGCAAGGAGACCCTGACTCGACAGATCGCACCGGGGAAGAGCCCATGAATACCGACATGCGCGCCGAAGAGCTGGAGGCAACGCGCGAGCGGCAGCGGCTGCTTGCCTTGCTGGCACTGACTTCGCAGGAGCTGCCGCGCAAGCAGCGCGACTCGCGCGAGCTGCATGACTACCTGGATGCAAATGTCGAGGCGTTCGAAGCGCTGATCACCAAACATCGCGCTGCCAGGACTGCTCAAGGGGCGACGAAGGCTCGCTTCCCGGTGTGGCGATTGGCCGCGAGCATTGCGGCTGTGGGTGTGCTCACGGCGATCGTGCTGACGATGCTGTCGAATCGCGAAGGAGCGCTCCAGGCCGCGCTCGATCGTGGTTATGCGCAGCTCGCCGAGCGCAACGCGACTCCTCCAACCGTCGAGGCGAACTTGCAGGGAGCGCCTGCACAGCTTGGATTCAGCAGCGCTCAGCGTGCAACGGCCGCGAGCAAGAACTTCGCCGCTGGAGTCGCCGAGGGCGAAGCGCGGCTGGCCCGTTCCGCTGCTTCCGAGCGAGACAAGGAAGACAGCTTCTACATCCTCGGGCAATGGAACGCGCTGCTCGCCGCGGCGGTTCGCAGCGAGCAACCGGTGTCGTTCTGGCTTGCGCAGCGCGAGCTTGGCCAGCGGCTCGTCAAGGAACTGAGCGCGGGAAGCGAAGTGGACGAACAGGCGGTGTCGCACTTGCGGAAACTGGACGCGATGCTCGCCGTGCTTGCCGACAAGGCGGGCTCGGGGGGAAGGTCGGGACGGACCGAGTACGAGTTGTCGAAGGAGCTGCAGCTCTTCCGATCGCACCTGGCGCCCGGCGGCGACTCGACGCGTTGAGCTATGGCGTACGCGCGCACGCTTGCGTTCGTCGTCTGCGTCGTCGCGGTGCTGCTGACGACTCCGCAGACCTTCGCCGGCGAGCAGTTCCATTCGGATCCGCACGTCGGTCTCGACTACTATCTCGACACTCACGGTCGCGTGGAGCCGTCGCGACTGCCGCGAGTCTATTCGGTGTTCGAGAGCGTACTGCGCTGTGCAGATCGCAGCAGCGTGACCTCGCCGCGGCTCGTCATCGCCGACGATCGCACTCAGGCGGCCGCATTCGTGCTCGCCGACGGCACGATCGTGCTCTCGCGACGCGCCCTCGACGTCATCGCGAGCGGCGCGGAGCCGCCCATTGCCGATGCACGCCTGGCCTTCGTCCTCGGCCACGAGCTCGCACATCTCGCGAACAGCGATTTCTGGGAGCGCCGCGAGCCGGCGCAGAACCGCATCGCGCCGGCGGAGCGGCAGAAGAAGGAGCTCAAGGCCGACGACCTCGGATTTCTGTATGCCGCGCTCGCAGGCTATCGCGTCGACGCGTTACTGCAGCCTGCGGCCGCGACGCCGGATTTCCTGACGTTCTGGATCGATCAGATCGGTGCGCAGGACGATCCGGGTTATCCGTCCGCCGAAGCGCGCATCGAACTGCTGCGCGTGCGGCTGCAGGAGCGCGCGCAAGCGGTGCAGAGTTTCCAGTTCGGCGCGCGCTTGCTCCAGTTCGGTCGCTATCGCGACGCTCTCGACCTGCTGGAAGAAGCGCAGTCGAGATTCCCGAGTCGCGAAGTGTTCAACAATCTCGGCTACGTTCACTTGCGACTCGCAGTGACGCGCCTGCCGCCGGAGTTCGCATATCACTATTGGCTGCCGGCCCTCGCAGATCTGCACACGCCGCTCGCGCGCCTGACGTTGCGCGCCCCGGCGGTGGCGCAGCCCCGGTCCGAATGGCGGATTCCGCCGGCGGCGCGTGAAGACCTCATCGAAGCAGTTCGCTATTTCGAGATGGCGAACGCCCAGGATCCACGCTACGTCCCCTCGCAGCTCAATCTCGCGGCTGCGCTGCTGCTGCTGGGAATGGATGCCATGGTGTTCGAGACGGGAGCCATGCCTGCGAACCCGTTGCTGCGCGCGGAGCTGGCGGTTGCGAATGCGAGCGCATTGGTTGCCAACGATCCGAGCTTGCGCGTGTTGGGACAGGTCATCGAGTTCGAGCAGCGTCGCGCCGGCAAGGCGGCCGATGCCGCGGTCGGCCCGCCGCCGGAGACGAACGACCCCGCGCTCGCTTACGACCTGGCGCGCATCACGATGCAGAGCGATCCCGCGCTGGCGCGAAAGTACTGGCGCCGGGCGCTCGGCGATTTCGACGCGTTACCTGCCGCGATTCGCGCGCTCGTTTGCGACCAGCGAGCCGCACTGAGCGCGGTGATTGCAGATGGGAACCTCGACAATCGCTGCAGTCAGGAGCTCGCTGCCCGAACACGCGGCACTTTGCCCTGGAAGCTTCCGGTGCAGCTCTCGCGCGATCTGCTCGAAAAGCCGCTGACCGAAACTGAGCGCACCAGCCAGGGCTGGCGTCAGACGCAGCTCGCGCGCGCCAAGGTGTTCAGTGCGGAGGCGAGCGCTGTGCTTGCGATCGATGACATCACGACGATGGTGGTTCTGCGGAATGTCGCGGAGTCGGCGCAGGCGTTAGTGCGGTGCTGCTCGCAGCCGCAGGAGAAGATTCCGGTCGCGGTCGGCGAGCTGTGGCGATACGAGAGCTGGATCGCCTGGATCCGCGACTCGCAGGTCCGCGAGGTGTGGGTCGTCAACTAGACGGCGCCGCTTCCCTACGGCGCCAGCGGCTCGACCATCACCACTCCCTGATCCATCGTCACCAGCAAGCGGCCGTCGCGCACCGCGATGCCGCGCGGCCTGCAGATCACGCCGGGCAACGCACCGGCCACGAAGCCGCACTGCCGCGGCGTGCCGATAATCACTTCACCCTGGCTGGCGCCGGGAGCGAAGCGGCGAACCGTCTGTTCGGTCGCGTCGATGACGTACAGATTGTCCGCGCCGTCGATCGCCAGACCCACGGGATCGATCAGGCCTTGTGCGACGGTGTCGACGACGTCACGGTTCTGCACGTCCTTGTGGATGCGCCGGAGTGCCTTGTTGCCGGCCTCCAGCACGAACAACTCACCGCTCGACGAAAACGCGAGGCCGACCGGAGCCTTGAAGCGCGCGAACTCGAGCGCACCGTCGATGTGTCCGGCGTCGGATCCGGCAAACGTGCTCGTGATGCCATCGGGTGCGACGGTGCGGATGCGATTGTTGTCGCGGTCGGCGATCCACAGCAGACCTTGAGCGTCACGTATCACGGCCCGCGGACTGTCGAATCGCGCGAGCGCTCCGGGACCGTCGGCGAAGCCTTCGACGTCCTGGGTGCCCGAGCCGGCGAGCACAGTCGTCACGCCGTTGCCGATCAAGCGCACGGAGTGATCGTCCTTGCCGACCATCGCGGCCGGCCGGCCGTCGTCCGCGGCGACGACGCCAACAGGGCTCGCCTCGAAGGGCACTACGGCCAAGGTGCTTACTTGCCCGGCGGCGATGTCGATCCGGCGCGCACTGAAGTCTTGCTCGTCAACCAGCGTGGCCGCGCCGTCGGCTGCGATGCTGATGCCGTGAGGGGTCTCGAAGCGCGCGTCGGTCAGCGAACCGTCAGCGGTGCCTTTTACCTCGCGCCGCCCGGCTAGAGTGCCGACCGTGCGCGGACCGGGATCGAAGGTGCGGATCACATGGTTTGCCGCATCGGCCATCAGGATCCCGGCGCTCGCATCGATGGCCACACCGGAAAGTATGCGGAAGCGCGCGTCGGTGTGGCTGCCATCGTTGTTGCCGAGCTCGCCACTCAACGATCCTGCGAGCGTGGTGACGACCGCGCCGCTGAGTGTGATGGCGACGCGGCGCAGCGCCGCTCTCTGGCCCACGATCAATGCGCCATCGGCGCTCGCGAGGATCCCGGTGGGATCATCGAACCCCGCGTCCTCTCCGACGCCATCTTGAGTGCTGCTGCCACCCGTCGCAGAGCCTGCGACGAACTCGATGGAGCTCAGGGACGGAATGCCAAAGCCGCCGGGCGGGGGCGCAACGGCACGCACCCGCCCGGCGCCGGGTTCAGTGAAGTACAAGCGCCCGTCGGCGGTGCGGAAGGCAAGCCCGGCCGCACACATAATGGCGCTGCCGGGGATCGGTGTTATGAGTACCGCGCTCGGGCAACTGCCCGCCGCGTTCAACGTGCCCGCGATCGTGTTGACCGTTCCAGCCTTGACCATGCGGATCGCCCTTGCGCCCTGGTCGGCAACGAACACCGGTGCGCCGAGCGCTGCCGGTCCGATCGCAAGCGCGACCGGCGACTTGAAGCGCGCGGCGCCGAGCCTCCCAGCAGTGCCGTCGACTGCGACCGCGCCGTCCGGGTTGCCGGCCAGCGTCGTCACGATGCCGCTATCCAAACTGACCACGCGCACCATGCGATTGCCCGCGTCCGCGACGTAGAGGAACTGGCCGTCGATCGCCAGTCCTTCGGGGCTGCGAAAGCGCGCCTCGGGGCCGGTCGCGTCAGTGTCGCCCGGTTCGCCGCTGCGGCCGGCGAACGTGGTCACGGTCTTGCCGTCGGCGCTGATCTTGCGGATGACGTGATTTTTCGTGTCCGCGACATAGCGAATGCCGCCAGGGCCGACGACGACGGAGAAGGGCGAATCGAATCGCGCGACGTCGACGCGGCCGTCGATGTTGCCTGCGCCACCGGTGTTGCCCACGAGTAGCGATAGCTGCGGCGGCGGTGGCGGCGGTGGTTCCGCCGGAGGCGGAGCCGGCGGTTGCGGCGCCGGTGGTTGTGGGGCCGGTGGTTGTGGGGCCGGCGATTCGGGAGCTGGTGGTTGCGGCGTCGGCGGCAAAGGCTGGGTTGGCGGCGAGGGCTGCGTCGGCGGCGCGGGCGGCGGAGAACCGACAGGTGGCGCGCCGCCTCCGCCGCCGCAGGCGACGACGAAGGACGCGACGGCGAGCAGTGCAGCGAATCGAGCGATGCGTTCAGCGGCCAGTGTCATGCGTGAGGTCCTCGCGTTGCATGACTGGCAGCATCAACGTCGAGCCGCAGCGCCACTACCGACGAAAGTCAGCGTCGAGTGCGTGGCGCCGGGCGATTGGCATAATCGGATGCGAGCATTGCGATTAATCGCAGAACGCCCAATGCGATCGCAGCTCCTGATTGAACTCTGCTGCGCGTTCTTCAGGAAAGAAAATGCGCGCACCCTTGAGCTCGATTCGCCGCCGCGTGCCTGGAATCGTGTCGGCGAGCCAGTGCGACCACTGCACGTCGAAGTAGATGTCGTCGGTACCCCAGACAATGAGAGTTGGAGCGCGCAGTTTGCGCAGGCCCGCCTCGGCCGCCAACGTGTGCCGGCAGTCGAACGCAGCGAGGAAACGCTGAAAATCTCGCGTGCGCTGCTCAGTTCGCACCAACGGTCGCAGGTATGTCTCGATTGTTTCGTCGCTCACTTTTTCAGGATGCTCGTACGCCGGACCCAGCGCCTGCGCGGAACGGTAGACGTTCTTGTTCGCCAGCATCGCTTCGAGCGTGTCACGCAGGCCGCCCGCCGCAGCCATATCGAGGAACGGCTTGAAGGCATCGGGTGGCCAATTGTCATGAGCATCGCAGTCAGTGAGCGTCAGCGTACGGACGCGCGACGGATTCTCGGCAGCAAAGATCTGAGCGATGCCGCCACCGCTGTCGTTGCCGACGAGGTCCACCGTGTCGATGCCGAGTGCATCGAGAAACTGGACCAGCATCTTCGCGTTGGCGGTCACCGAGACGTCCTGCGCGGGCGCGATCTCGGTATCGCCATGAGCCAGCAGATCCACGGCGATGCATCGGCGGATGTCCGAGAGCCCGGACAATTGATGTCGCCACAGATGGCTGTTCAGCAGCACACCGTGCACGAACAGGGCGACCGGTCCCTGTCCCGATTCGCTGAAGGCGATGCGTCCAGAGGGCGTTGCGCACGTCTTTCGTACCATGACCTGTCTCCGTAGTGCTCAGTTGTCGAAGGTCGCAACGAGACCACGGTCGACGAAGCTGGCACTGTCACAATCTTTAGCGATCCGGCGTGACTCGCGCCTGCTCGGAGCTCTGGAAATTGAGGCTGATGCGCACGCCGATGCTCGCGTCGTCCTTCGGCACGCAATGCACCCAATCCTGCTGGCAGCGGCCGCCCATGACGACCAGGTCGCCACAGTGCGGCTCGAGCGCGATGGAAGAGCCGCCGGCGCGCGGCTTCAACAGAAATCGGCGCGCCGCACCGAGCGTCAGCACGGGGACGATGCACTCGGGTCTGCGGCACGAGAATCTGTCGCGGTGCCAGCCGGTGCTGTCGCGGCCATCGCGATACAAGTTGAGCCAGAGGTTGTCGTACTTGACGCCGTAGTGATCGGCAAGCGCACTGGCAGCATCGAGTAGCGCTCGATGCGGCGGGTTGCGCAGGCTTTGATACTGCGCAGTGAGTCGCGGCTCGAGGAATCTCTGGTCGAACATCCGTCGGTAGTGCTGCTGCCACGGCACGGCTTCCAGCAGCGATTCGAGCAACCGTTCACCACCGCGCAACCACGCCGGCACCAGCTCGACCCAGGAACTCGCATCCAATGCGGTTCGCCTGGCCGTCGCGAATGCGCGATCCAGTTCGATCTCATCCCGAGCGATGAACAAGTCCGGCTGCGGCGGACGCAATCCGCGAGCTGTCATTAAAGAGAGCAGACCATCGGGCCGGAGCCAGCGCTGTCAAAAACTTAAGCAGTTCGATACAGCGGACAGGTTCGTGAGGTCCTCGGCAGGTTGCCGGAGGGCCGCGTGGCGACGCTTACGGGTCGGATGCCCGATAGTCGTATTCCAACCACTTGATTCTTTTGATAAATCGAGAAGGCAATGGGCGCTGGTCCAGCTTCGCCCGGCAATTGTTAATATCCACAAGGCGAAAACGTGCGCGACGCTCGAGGGCGTCGTCGACAGTCGACGGAAAAGCGGCCTTACCTGCGACCTCTATGGTGGACACCCAACGCGACGGTACTTGCACAATTGCCAGCCAGATGACGGCGTCACAGCAATCGTCGCGCGCGGGCTCCAAGCTCGCACCACCATGCCCGCTCTGAAATGAAGAAGTTGCCGCCCCTGATACCTGATCTGCTCGCGGTTCGCCGCGGCGAGCTTGCGCTCGATGCAGTGACGGGGCGCATCAGCTCGCACCTGACTTCGTGGCCGCAGGCCGCCCAGGAGGTGCTGCACGAAGTCGAAGCGGCGTTCGAGCAGCGGATCATCGAGCCGGAGGAGTTCCAGCAGCTCAAGACGATCATCATCGACACGGTCAGCAAGCGCCAGATACTGGCCGACCTGCCTGGTGCCGCTCGGCCCGGCTCGCAGCGTGGCGCCGATCAGTTATTCAACATGCCGAATCGTCCGGCCGGCGGAGGTGCTCCAGCCGGGAGGACGAATATTGCACTCGGCACTCGACTGCGGGAGCGCTTCATCCTCGACGAAGTCCTCGGCGTCGGTGGCATGGGCATCGTGTACAAAGGCCGCGACCTGCTCAAGGTCGAAGCGCGCGATCGCAACCCGTATGTCGCGATCAAGGTCCTGAGGGAGGATTTCAAGAAGCGCGACGACGCCTTCATCATGCTGCAGCGTGAGGCGAGCCGGCAGCAGCGGCTCGCTCACCCGAACATCGTCACGGTCTACGATTTCGATCGCACGGGCGACACGATCTTCATAAGCATGGAGTTCCTGGAGGGGACGCCGCTCGACGTTTTCCTCAGTTCCGATGGCCGTGAGCACGGCGTGCCGTATGCGGAAGCGATTCAGCTGATCGAAGGGATGTGCGCTGCATTGATGTACGCGCACGAGCACGGCATCGTGCATGCCGACTTCAAGCCGAGCAACTGCTTCGTCATGCAGGGCGGCAAGGTGAAGGTCCTCGACTTCGGTATCGCGCGAGCGATGCGCAGACCGAACCAGGCCGAAGGCGATGTCACCGTGTACGACGGCCGCCTGCTCGGCGCGATGACGCCCGCATACGCCAGTCCTGAGATGGCGGAGGAATCCGCCGACCCGGATCCGCGCGACGACATCTACGGGCTCGCGTGCGTGTGTTACGAGCTGCTGACGGGCGATCATCCTTTCGATCGCGTGTCGGCAATCGTTGCGCGCGGGCGCAAGCTCACGCCGAAACCCGTGCCGTCCCTGAGCCCGCAGCAGAATCGTGCCCTGGCGCAGGCGCTGGCCTTCGACCGTGCGGCACGCACGCCGAGCGCGCGCGAATTCTTCAACGGGCTGCGCCCTGCCGATGCGCGGACGCGCTGGCGCTGGAACAAGAAGTCCATCCTGGTCGGCGTGGCGGTTGTCGTGCTGATCGCGGCGGGTGCAGCGTGGTGGACGATCCAGTACCCGGTGACGCGAACCATTGCAGACCTGGAGTCAGGCGACAGCCCGAGAATCCAGGCGGGCATCGAGCAGATGGCGACATTGTCGGCGAGCGAACGTGCGCAGGCACTCGCTGCCGCCCGCGAGGAAATCATCGCTCACTACCGCGGGCAGATTCAGGCGATGCTCGACAGCGGCGAGATCGACGCCGCATACGCCAAGGCCGAATCGATATTCGAGACGGCGTTGACGATGTACCCGGACGCGAAGGAACTCGCACAACTCCGCGATGAAGTGGCCACACGCAAGCAGCGCTACCTGTCCGAGCTCGCGGAACAATACGAAGTCTATCTGGCGGCCGGCAGGCTCTTGAGCAGCAGGGAGCACAGCGGAATTCAAGGCGTAATACAACGCATCCGGCTGGTGGACCCGCGTCATCCACTGTTGGTGGATCCACGTCTCGCCGGCGCCTTTGCAGCCGCGGCGGAAGCGGCAATCAATGCCAACGATCTGGACAACGCGCGGGCGCTGCTTGCCGACGGCACACGACTTGCGCCGCGCGACGGATTGCTGCGCGACGTTGCGGACAAACTGGCATCGGCTGAGCAGCGCGAGCGGACCAAACGCCGGAGCACCGAGCTGGCGGCGCAGATCGATTCGCAGCTTGCGGCCCCGACCAGCCTCGAGCAGCTCGCATCGCTCACCGATGCACTGGTCGGGTTGCGTGACATCGACCCGGGAAATGCGGCGTTCGGCCGCGCCGCGGCGGGCGTAAGGCCTCTGTTCGGCAAGAACTACGAGGTCATTGCCGCCATCGCGACCGTCGATGACATCGTTGCATTCGAGCGTCGCTACGTCGCGGCATTCGAAGCGGTGGGATTGACCGAAGCGGCCAGCCGCGTGCGAGCGCGACGTGAAGCGTTGGTCGCACGCCGCGATGAACTGGTCACGCAGGCTCGCCACCTGGCCGCCGCACCAGGCACGAAAACGGCTGCGGGGGCATCGATCGATGCTGTCATCAATCAGCTTCGTGCCGTGGCGCCCACGGACCCGAACTTGGACGCGATCGTCACTGCCGCCGTGTCCGAGCAGCGGCGCGAGGCACAACGCCTGAGCGGCGAACGCAAGTGGGACGAAGCGCGTGCGGCGCTCAATGCAGCGCTCGCCGTTGGCGGCACCGAAGAGTTGAAGGGCGTCATCGCACAGGACATGGCCCGTATCGACCAACGGGAGCAAGACAGTGCGCGTGAAAGCCTGGCCGCGGAGCGTGAAGCCGCGCGGGCAGCGGAGCGAGAGAAAGTCGCTGCCGCCGAAGCACAAGTGCGCACTGTTCTCAATGGGTTCGCGCCGACATCAGCGGGATTGCAATTGCTGGGCACGCGCATCTCGGCCCTTGCGGCGCTCGACCCGGGAAATCCATTGATTCAATCCGCCCGAGCCGGCGCAGCACAACGAATCGCTGCAAGTGCGACTGGCACGGCAAAGGCGGGCAAGTTCGACGCTGCGCTGGCGTTGCTTGCGGACGCGGCGGTTCATCTGCCCGGCGTT
>Ga0075419_10001004_pt1 | contig 18163 bp, 17 predicted proteins | sample SoiMetdeltSBSDD3_FD_76900 | JGI IMG/M metagenome (GOLD analysis project Ga0075419, IMG submission 76900) | Bulk soil microbial communities from a Populus tree surrounding site in Tennessee, USA - Soil MetaG P. deltoides SBSDD3 | ecosystem: Environmental > Terrestrial > Soil > Tree plantation... | reverse complement strand
CGCAGACCGGCGAGATGCGCGCCGCAGCCGAGCGCCTCGCCGATGTCCTCGGCGAGCGTGCGGATATACGTGCCCTTGCTGCAGACCACGCGCAGCACGAGGCGCGGCGGCGTGGATTCGAGCACTTCAAGCTGCGCGATGCGCACCACGCGCGGCGCGCGCGCGACTTCTTCGCCCCGCCGCGCGAGCCGGTAGAGCGGCGTGCCCTTATGCTTGAGCGCGGAATGCATCGGCGGCACCTGCTCGATCTGACCCTTGAATCTTTCCAGTACCGGGGCAAGCCCCTCGATGCTGACCGGCCTGGTCTGAATAACTTCGCCTTCGGCGTCACCGGTAGTGGTGCGCTCGCCGAGCTTCAGCGTCGCCACGTATTCCTTGTCAGCGTCCAGGAGCGGGCCGGCGAACTTGGTCGCTTCACCGAAGAGGACGATGAGGAGCCCCGAAGCGAGCGGATCAAGCGTGCCGGCATGCCCGGCCTTGGCCGCGCCCAGCGCCTTCTTCGCCTTTTGCAGCGCGGCGTTGGACGTCAGGCCTACCGGTTTGTCGAGGAGCAGAGCGCCGTCAACCATTCTTCTTCGTCGCGCTGTCGATGAGGCGCGAAAGGCGGTCGCCGCGCTCGACCGACTCGTCGTACGCGAAGCGCAGCTCCGGCGTGGTGTAGAGCTTGATGCGCCGCGCGAGCTGCGAGCGCAGGAAACCGGCGGCGCGCTTCAGCCCCGCGGCGGCGTCCTCGACATGCGCCGGATCGAGCGTGGTGTAGAACACCTTCGCATGGGAAAAATCGGGCGAGACGTCGACCCCGGTGAAGGTGATCATGCCGACCCGCGGATCGCGCAGCTCGCGGGCCACGAGCTCGGAGAGCTCGCGCTGGATCAGGTCGCCGAGCTTCTGCGGGCGACCTTGTCCTTTTTTCAAAGCGTCCTCGCGACCTCCAGCACTTCGAACACCTCGAACTGGTCCTTCTCCTTGACGTCGGAAAAGTTCTTGAGCGACATGCCGCACTCGAAGCCGGCTTTCACTTCGCGCACGTCGTCCTTGAAGCGCTTCAGCGAATCGATGTCGCCGGTATGGATGACCACGTTGTCACGCAACACGCGCACCTGAGCGCTCCTCTTGACGAGGCCTTCCTGCACATAGCAGCCGGCGACCGTGCCGATCTTGGAGATGCGGAACACCTGGCGCACCTCGACCAGACCGATGACCTGCTCCTTGCGCTCCGGCGCGAGCATGCCGGAGAGCGCCGCTTTCACTTCTTCGACCGCGTCGTAGATGATGTTGTAGTAGCGCACCTGGATGCCCGCCGACTCGATCAGCTTGCGCGCGGTCGCGTCGGCACGGGCGTTGAAGCCGATGATGACTGCACGCGCGGCCATCGCCAGGTTTACATCCGATTCCGTGATGGCGCCGACGCCCGCGTGCACCACCGTGACCTTCACCTCTTCGGTGGCGAGGCGCGTGAGCGCGTGCACCAGCGCTTCCTGCGAGCCTTGCACGTCGGCCTTGATGACGAGGGTCAATACTTTCTTCTCGCCCTCGGCCATCTGCCCGAACATGTTCTCGAGCTTCGCCGCGTTCTGCTTGGCGAACTTCACGTCGCGGAACTTGCCCTGCCGGAAGTTGGCGATCTCGCGCGCCTTGCGTTCGTCTGCGATCACCATCATTTCCTCACCGGCCGTAGGTACTTCTGAGAGGCCCTGCACTTCCACCGGTATCGACGGCCCGGCTTCCTGAACCGGCTTGCCGTTCTCGTCGAGCATCGCACGGACGCGGCCGTAGACCGCGCCCGTGAGGACAATGTCGCCACGGCGCAGGGTCCCCGACTGCACGAGCAGCGTCGCGACCGGGCCGCGGCCCTTGTCCAGGCGCGCCTCGATGACGACGCCTTTGGCCGGTGCCTCGCTCGGCGCGGTGAGTTCCAGGACTTCGGCCTGCAACAGGACCTGCTCGAGCAGGCTGTCCACGCCTTCGCCTGTCTTCGCGGACACCGGGACCACCGGCGAATCGCCGCCGTATTCTTCAGGCACTACCCCGTGCGTGAGCAACTCCTGCTTCACCTTTTCCGGATTCGCCTCGTGCTTGTCGATCTTGTTCATCGCCACGACGAGCGGCACTTCCGCCGCCTTGGCGTGGTTGATCGCCTCGATGGTCTGCGGCATCACGCCGTCGTCTGCTGCCACCACGAGAATCACAATGTCTGTAGCCTTCGCCCCGCGGGCGCGCATGGCGGTGAATGCCTCGTGACCCGGCGTGTCGAGAAAGGTCACCACGCCGCGCGGCGTTTCGACATGGTAGGCGCCGATATGCTGGGTAATGCCCCCCGCCTCGCCCGCGGCGACCTTCGTCCGCCGGATGTAGTCGAGAAGCGAAGTCTTGCCATGGTCGACGTGTCCCATCACGGTGACAACCGGGGGACGCGGCTTGATTTCCGCGGCGGCATGAGCCTCGGTCTCGCTCAAGTAGGCCTCGGGATCATCCAGCTTGGCGGCCTTAGCCTTGTGGCCCATCTCCTCGACGACGATGATCGCCGTCTCCTGATCGAGCACCTGGTTGATGGTCGCCATCGTGCCCAGCTTCATGAGTGCCTTGATGACCTCGGCCGCCTTGACCGACATGCGGTGAGCGAGCTCGCCGACGGTGATGGTTTCCGGCACCGCAACCTCGCGCACCAGCGGCTCGGTCGGTTGAGCGAAGGTCGTCTGCTCCCCGCCGCCACCGGAGCCCGGCCGATGCCGGCCGCCGCGCGCATGCCAGCCGGCGACACCGCCGCCCGAGTCTCCGCGCGTCTTGATCTGGCGCCGGCGCATCGAGTCGTCGCGCAGCACCGTGGTGGGCTTCGCCTTCTTCGCCTTTTTTTCGGTTTTCGCCTCGCCCCCAGCGGGCTTCGGCGCATGCAAGGTCGTCAGCGCTGGCGCCGGCGCTGCCGGCGGCTGCGCTGCCGCGGCGGCTTCCGCTGCGGCCTTCTGTTCGGCTTCCTTACGCTCGCGCTCCTGCTTTTCGCGCAGCTCCGCGGCCTGCAGCTCGGCGAGCTGCTGCTGGCGCCGGGCCTCTTCCTCGCGCAGCTCGACTTCTCTTGGATCGACCGTGGGCGCCGGTGGCGGTGGAGGCGGCGGTGCTTCCGCGGCGACCGCCTGCGCGGCGACTTCGGCCGGATCGCGCTTCACGAAGACGCGCTTCTTGCGCACCTCGACCTGCACGGTGCGGTACTTGCCCGTGGCATCGGCCTTCTTGATCTCGCTGGTGTGCTTGCGCGTGAGCGTGATCTTGTTCTTCTGCTCCGCCGAGCCGTGCATCTTGCGCAGGTGCTCGAGCAGGCGCGACTTGTCCTGCTCCGAGAGCGAATCCTCGGGCGCTTTCTTGTCCACGCCGGCGGCGCGCAGCTGTTCGAGCAGCACCGAAGGCGGAACCTTCAGCTCGCTCGCGAACTGGGCAACGCTGCTCTGCGCCACTAGGCCGTCTCCTTGTTCTCGAACCAGTGGGCGCGCGCGGCCATGATGAGCTTCTTCGCCGCCTCGGCTTCCATGCCGGTCATCTCGGAGAGCTCGTCGACCGCGAGGTCGGCGAGATCGTCGCGCGTCTTCACGCCGCTCTCGGCGAGCTTGGCGGCGAGCTGCGTGGTCATGCCCTCGAGCTTGAGCAGCTCGGGATCGACGCCTTCGACCTTCTCTTCGTTGGCGATGGCGGCGACGAGGAGCGCGTTGCGCGCGCGCGTGCGCAGCTCGTTCACCGTGTCCTCGTCGAACGCCTCGATCTCGTTCAGCTCGTTGATCGGCACGTAGGCGATCTCTTCGAGGGTCGAGAAGCCTTCCTCGATCAGGATGTTGGCGACCTCCTCGTCGACGTCGAGCTTTTCCATGAACTGCTGCTTGATGCGGCCGCTCTCCTCCTGCTGCTTCTTGGTCGACTCTTCCTCGGTCATTAGGTTGATCTGCCACCCGGTGAGCTCGGAGGCGAGGCGCACGTTCTGTCCGCTGCGGCCGATGGCGACCGCCAGGTTCTCCTCGTCTACCACCACGTCCATCGCATGCTTTTCCTCGTCCACCACGATCGAGGAGACCTCGGCTGGCGCCAGAGCGCCGATCACGAACTGCGCCGGGTCGGCCGACCAGAGCACGATGTCGACGCGCTCGCCGGCAAGCTCCTGCGTCACGGCCTGCACGCGCGAGCCGCGCATGCCGACGCAGGTGCCGATCGGGTCGATGCGCTTGTCGTTGGTGAAGACGGCGATCTTGGCGCGCACACCCGGGTCGCGGGCGGCGGACTTGATCTCGAGCAGCCCCTCCTCGATCTCGGGCACCTCGAGCTCGAAGAGCTTCATGATGAATTGCGGCGCGGTGCGCGAGAGGATCAGCTGGGGACCTCTTGCTTGTCTATCAATCTGTTTTACCCATGCCCGCACGCGGTCGCCGACCCGAAGATTCTCCTTCGGAATCATGTGGTCGCGCGGAAGCGACGCTTCAAGGCGGCCGGACTCGATGATCGCGTTGCCGCGCTCCATGCGCTTCACCGTGCCGGTGACGAGCTCATCGCCGCGCGCGAGGAAGTCGTTCAGGATCTGCTCGCGCTCGGCATCGCGGATGCGCTGCAGGAGCACCTGCTTCGCGGTCTGCGCGCCGATGCGCCGCGGGTCGATGGGCTCGATCGGCTCCTCGATGTAGTCCTCGGGCTTCGCGTCGGCTTTTCTTTGCGTTGCTTCCGAAAGCTGGATCTGCTGCGCGGCGAGCTCCACGGTCCCGTCGGGCACGATCTTCCAGCGCCGAAACGCGTTGTAGTTCCCGGTGTTGCGGTCGATCGCGACCCGCACGTCCACGTCCTCGAGGTAGCGCTTCTTGAGCGCCGAGGCGAGCGCGAGCTCGAGCGCGGAGAATACGATGTCGCGCGTCACGTTCTTCTCGCGTGCCAGCGCGTCGGCTTGCAGCAGCAGTTCTCTACCGAAGCTCATTCACTCTCTCTCAAAGTTCGGGCACCAGCTTCGCCCGCTCCACGTCCGCCAGGTCGAGGCCGATCGTGTGCCCGTCCAGCTCGATGCTGAGGCGCCCCGCTTCGGCGCCGCGCAGCACGCCGACGAACCGCCGGCGCCCCGAGGGGTCGGGGGTTCGCATGCGCACATCGGCACGATGACCGGCGAAGCGCGCGAAATCCGACCCCTTGCGCAACGGCCGGTCGAGGCCCGGCGAGGACACTTCCAGGCGTTCGTAGTCCACCCCTTCCACCGCCAGCACCCGCGTCAGGTGGCGGCTCACCGTAGCGCAGTCCTCGACGCTGATTCCGCCGGGCTTGTCGATGAAAAGGCGCAACATCCGCCCGCCGTTCGACGCCTGCACGTCGACCAGCTCGTAACCCAGGCCGGTCACCGCCGGCTCAATCACTTTCTCGTGGCTCAAACAAAAAATGGGCCGCAGCCCATTCCAAAAACGACGCTCTAAAACCTTAGAAGTATAGCCGGATCCCGCAGCTCTCGCCAGCTTTTGGGGGCGAGATCGGCGGGCAGCGCGATGGGACCGTAGCGAATGCGCACCAGCCGGCTCACGGGATGGCCGAGCGCCTCGAAAAGCCGGCGCACTTCGCGATTGCGGCCTTCTTTGAGCACCACCCGGTACCAGCGGTTCGTGCCTTCGCCGGCGCGCTCGCGGCGGATGCTATCGAAGCGGGCCTGCACGCCGTCGAGCGGAATGCCTTCGAGAAGCTTGCTTTCCTCCGCCGCGGTCATCGCCCCGCGGATGCGCGCTGAATACTCGCGCTCGAGTCCATATCTGGGGTGCATCAGCCGGTTTGCAAGCTCGCCGGAATCAGTGAAGAGCAGAAGTCCGGAGCTATTGAGATCGAGCCGGCCGACCGCGACCCAGCGGCCGGAAGGAAGGCTCGAGAACACGGTCGCCCGCCCTTCGGGGTCGCTCCGCGTGACGAGTTCGCCGACCGGCTTGTGATAGAGCAGGACCCGAGGCTGCGTCTCGACGCGTAGCGCGACGCGCTTGCCATCGACCAGCACCGAATCGGAAAGATTTACACGGTCGCCGAGCTTCGCGGTGTGGCCGTTAACGACCACACGGCCGGCGGCGATCCAGGATTCAACCTCTCGCCGCGAGCCGTGCCCCGCCGCGGCGAGCAGCTTCTGCAACCGCTCAGCCGTCGGTGCCGGTCGCTGGCTGGTGCTCGACTTCGGGCTCGCGGACGACGGCTTCGGCAGTGGGGACAACCTCGAGCTGGAGGGTTTTGGCGATTTCCTCAAGCGGCGGCAGCTCCTCGAGCGAGCGCAGGCCAAGGTCGTCGAGGAATTTGGTGGTGGTCGCGTAGAGCGCCGGCCGGCCGGGCGTTTCGCGATGGCCGACGACGTCGATCCAGCCGCGCGACTCGAGTGCCTGGATGATCTGCGACGACACGCCGACGCCGCGCACGTCCTCGATGTCGCCGCGAGTGACAGGTTGGCGATAGGCGATGATCGCCAAGGTCTCCATGACGGCGCGGGAATAACGCGGCGCTCGCTCCGGATTCAGGCGCTCGAGATACGGCTGAAATTCCGGCCGAGTCTGGAAACGCCAGCCGCTTGAGAGGCTTACGAGCTCGACGGCGCGGCCTTTCCAATCGTCGGCGAGCTCGGCGAGGAGTTTGCGGATGGCATCGACCCCGACTTCGCCGTCGAACAAACGTTTGAGCTCGGTCGGGTTCACCGGCTCCTGCGACGCCAGGAGCGCCGCTTCGAGGATGCGCTTTGCGTCAAGCGGATTGAGCATTCGCCAATTTTACGTAAATCGGACCGAATCCAGCAGATTGTGTGATCTCGACGAGAAGCTCGCGCGCGAGCTCGAGAAGCGCGAGAAACGTGACGACGAGAACCGCCACGCCACGCTGCGGATCAAAGAGCTCGCCGAACTCAGCCACGCGGCGCTCGCGCAGCCCGCGCAGGATCGAGCTCATATGCGCGCGCACCGAAAGCTCCTCGCGGCTCACGCGATGATGCTTGGAGAGCCTCGCCCGGTGCAGCAGCGTGCGCCACGCCTCGGCGAGGTCGCCGGTGTTGACGTTGGGCAGCTTCTGGGAAACCGTCTTCTCGATCCACACCGAGATTGCGATCACATCGCGGCCCACTTGCGGCAGCTCGTCCAGGCCGTGCGCCGCCTTCTTCATGCGCTCGTACTCGAGGAGCCGCCGCACGAGCTCGGCGCGCGGGTCTTCCTCGGTCGCCGCGGCGCTCGGCGGCCGCGGCAGGAGCAGCCGCGACTTGATCTCCATGAGCATCGCCGCCATGACGAGATACTCGGCGGCGAGCTCCAGATTGGTCGAGCGCATCGCCTCGACGTACTCGAGATATTGCCGCGTGAGCGGCGCCATCGGAATGTCGAGAATGTTCAGGTTTTCCTTGCGGATGAGATAGAGCAGGAGATCGAGCGGTCCCTCGAAGGCCTCGAGCACGATCTCGAGGGCATCGGGCGGGATGTACAGATCGTGCGGCAGCTCGATGACCGGCTCGCCGTAAACCTTAACGATCATGCGTAGTGGAGTCCCATGGCTTCGCGCGCATCGCGCATGGTCTCGGCGGCGAGGTGTTTCGCCTTCTCGCAGCCGTCGGCGATGATGTTCTTCACGAGCGTCGGATCGTCGAGGTACGGCTGCGCGCGTCCGCGCATCGGCGCGAGTTCGAGATTGATCGCGTCGATCACCGGCTGCTTGCACTCGAGGCAGCCGATTCCCGCCGTCGTGCAGCCTTTCCACACCCAGTCCTTGCGCTCCTGGTTGGAATACACCTTATGCAGCTCCCAGACCGGACACTTTTCCGGGTTGCCGGGATCCGTGCGCTTCACTCGCGCCGGGTCCGTCGGCATGGTCCTCACCTTCCGGGCGACGACTTCGGGCTCCTCGCGCAGCGAAATCGTGTTGCCGTAGGACTTGGACATCTTCTGCCCGTCGAGTCCGGGCATCTTCGACGCCTCGGTCAGCAGCGCCTCTGGCTCGACCAGGATCTTCTTGCCGGTGCCTTCGAGCCAGCCGTACAGCCGCTCGCCGTCGCCGCGCGAGAGATTCTGCTGCTCGTCGAGCAGCGCCTGGCCGCGCGCAAGCGCGGCCGCGTCGCCCTGCTCGAGGAACTTGGTGCGCAGCTCGTTCAGAAGCCGGGCCTTCTTCGTGCCCATGCGCTTCACCGCGGCTTTGGCCTTGTCCTCGAAGCCGGGCTCGCGTCCGTAAAGATGGTTGAAGCGGCGCGCCACTTCGCGCGCGAACTCGAGGTGGGGCACCTGATCTTCGCCCACCGGTACGTAGCGCGCGCGGTAGATCAGAATGTCCGCCGCCTGAAGCAGCGGATAGCCGAGGAAGCCATACGTCGTGAGGTCCTTGTCGGCGAGCTTCTGCTGTTGATCGCGATAGGTCGGCACCCGCTCGAGCCAGCCGAGCGGCGTCATCATTGAAAGTAGCAGCTGCAGCTCCGCGTGATCCGGCACCTGAGACTGCACGAAGAGCGTGGCCTGGCTCGGGTCGACGCCCGCGGCGAGCCAGTCGATCACCATGTCGGCACCGACCTTCTGCACGTCGCCGGGCTTTTCGTAGTCCGTGGTAAGCGCGTGCCAGTCGGCGACGAAGAACAGGCACGGATACTCCGCCTGCAGCCGGATCCAGTTCTTGAGAACGCCGTGGAAGTGGCCAAGATGCAGCGCGCCCGTCGGCCGCATGCCGGACAGCACGCGTGTTTCGTACATCGTCAAAGCACGATCGCGCGGATGAGCGCGTCCGAGACGCCCACGAGGGGCTCCAGCACTACGGAAAGCACGTTGGTGAGAAGCAGGATTACGAGGAGCGGCAACCCGAGCGGCTCCAGGCGCGCGTACTGCCACGCCGCGCGGCTCGGCAGGAGACTCGCGAGGATGCGCCCGCCGTCGAGGGGCAAGATGGGCAGGAGATTCAGGAACATGAACACCAGGTTCACGACGATGCCCGCCTCGGACATGAGGCGAAGCGGCACTGAAAACATGTTTTCGGGTGCCGCTACCGCGAGCTTGAGCGCGCCGGCCCAGATCAGCGCCTGCAACAGATTTGCGCCGGGCCCGGCGGCCGCCACCCAGGCCATGTGCTGTCGCGGCTTGCGCAAGGCCGAGTAATTCACCGGTACGGGCTTTGCCCAGCCAAAGAGAAACTTGTAGCCGGAGAGAAAGAGGATCACAAGCGGCACGATGATCGTGCCCACCAAGTCGATGTGGCGCCCGGGATTGAGGCTGATGCGCCCCTGCGCGTGCGCCGTCATGTCGCCGAAATGGCGCGCGACATAGCCGTGCGCTGCCTCGTGCAGCGTGATCGCGAACAGCACCGGGAGCGCGTAGATGGCCAGCGTCTGGATGAGCTGGTTGATATTGACGTCCATCTTGCGGCGGCGATTTTATCAGACGGGTTCCACCGCGAAGGGCGCCAGCGATCCCTTTCCGGCGCGCAGCACGCGCGGCAATTCCTCGGTGAGGTCGATGATCGTGCTTGGCTCGGTGCCGCAAGCGCCGCCGTCGACGATAAGATCGAGCTGGCGCTCGAGGCGCTCGCGTATTTCGGCGGCATCGGAGAGCGGCGTTTCGTCGCCCGGCAGGAGAAGCGTGGTTGACAGCATCGGCGCGTCGAGCTCGCTGAGCAGCGCGTGCGCCACCGCATGGCCCGGGACGCGCACGCCGATCGTCTTCCTCCGGGTCAGCCGTCGCGGCACCTCGCGCCGCGCGCGCAGGATGAAGGTATAGCTGCCCGGCGTGACGCTCTTCAACAGCTTGAACTGCGCATCGCCGACGATCGCGTAGCGCGCGATCTCGCGAATGTCGCGGCACATGAGCGTGAGGTGATGCCGCTCGTCGATGCCGCGCACGCGGCGCAGGCGCTCCGCGCCCTTCGCATTGGTGCGCTCGCAGCCCAGCGCGTAGCAGGAGTCGGTCGGATACGCGATGAGCCCGCCGCTGCGCACGATGTCCGCCGCTTGGCGGATCAGGCGGCGCTGCGGATGGGTGGGATGAACGACAAAGTACTGCGCCATTAGCGCGCGAGAAACCGTTCGAGCAGCGCGGCCACGGCCTTCGGTTGGTCGTGATGCAGCATGTGGCCGGCATCGGCGACAACCACGGATCGCAAGTCGCGGAATGCGGCGCGGCGTTCCGCAATCGCATCGGCGCCGAGCGCCAGGCGGGTCGGCGTTTCGGAATGCGCCGCTTCCACCCAAAGCACCGGCGCGGTCACGCCGCGCCAGCACGCAAGCGCTTCCTCGTAGCGATAGAGCACCGGATTCACGATCTTGTGGGCCGGATCGCCGCGCAGCACGACGCCCTGCCCCTCGACCTCCTCACCCCAATGTCGCGCAAGAAATTCCGCCTTGTCGCGCGTCAGGCGACGATTCGTCTGCTGCAACCGGTCCGCAAGCTCGGCATAACTCGCATACGGGCGCAAGCGCGGGCGCTCGCGCAGCTCGTCCAGCCAGCGCGCATAGCGCGTGGGCGCCTGCCCCGGCTGCGTCGGCGCCATGCCAAACCCTTCGAGGTTCGCGAAGCGCGCCACCCGCTGCGGCCGCGCGCCCGCGTACAGCGCGGCGACATTCCCACCGAGGCTGTGGCCTACCAAATTCACTGGTTCCCCATGAATGTGGTCGAGGAGCGCCTCCAGGTCCGCGAGATAGTCCGGAAACCAGTAGCAGTCGGATCTGCCCCACTCGCTGAGGCCATACCCGCGCCAGTCCGGCGCGTACACATCCCAATCTTGCTCGAGCGCGTCGACCAGGAACTGGAACGAAGCCGACACGTCCATCCAACCGTGCAAGAGCACCACTTTGGGCGCTCCGGGCGATGGCCAGCGCCGAACGTGGTAGCGCAGGCCGCGGATCCGGAGGTACTCCGATACGCTCGGCTTCACGTGATGGGAAACGCGACCGCCGGGCATCGGCCGGAAATCAAATCGGCGATGAGCGCCGCGGAGCCGCACGCGAGCGTCCAACCGAGCGTGCCATGCCCCGTATTCATATATACGTTGGGAAATCGCGTCCGGCCGATCACCGGCACGTTGTTGGGCGTCGCTGGCCGCAGGCCCGCCCAGTTCTCCACGGTGGTCACCGCGCCAAGCGCGGGGAAGAGCGCGCGCAGCCGTCGCACGATGGCTGCGCAACGCACCGGATTCACACTAGTGTCGTAGTCGGCGAGTTCGGCCGTTCCCGCGGCTCGCAGCCGGTTGCCCAGGCGCGAGATGACGATCCTAAAAGCCTCGTCGGTCAGGCTGACCGTTGGCGCGGCTTCCAGCTCCGCGGGCCCGAGCGGGAGCGTGACCGAGTAGCCCTTCAGCGGGTAAACCGGGATGCGGATGCCGAGCGGCGCGAGCAACCGAGGGCTGTAACTGCCAAGCGAGACGACATACGCGTCGCCCGTGACGACAGATCCGTCTGCGAGGTGCACGCCCGTGCGCGGATCGATCGCCGCGATGGCGCCGCCGAATCGGAAGTGGACGCCGCGCTCTGCGGCGTGGCGAGCGAGTTGCTGGGTAAACCGGCAAGTGTCGCCGGATTCATCCTCGCGCAGGTAGACGCCACCAACCACCCGATCATGCGCATGCGCGAGCGCCGGCTCGATCTCTAGGCATTGCGCCGCCGACTTGACCTCCTGGCCGGCGACTTCGGCTTGGCGCAGCATCGCGCGGAAATCGCGCTCGCTCGTCGCGAAGTGGAGGATGCCGCGCTCGAGCTGGTCGTAGCGCAGCGCGAGCTCGGCGCGCAGCGCGCGCAGGCACTCCAGGCTGTAGTGAGCCAGCGCGGCAAGCGTGCGACTGTGGTGCTCGAAACGGCCTGGCATGCATTCGCGGAGAAACCGTAGTCCCCAGCGCCATTGCGCCCAGCTCGCGCGCGGCCGGAAAAGAAGCGGCGCGTCTTCCCGTCCGAGCCAGGAAAGAATCTTGGGCACCACCGAAGGCTTCGCCCAAGGCTGCGCGTGCCCGGCGCTGATCTGGCCGCCGTTCGCGAACGACGCTTCCAGCGCCGGCGCGCTCCTGCGGTCGATCACCATCACCTCGTGGCCCGCGCGCGCGAGGTACCAGGCGCCGGCGACGCCGACCACGCCGGCGCCGAGAACGATGATTTTCATTGGATTATGATAGCCGCATGCCCCTCTTCGCCATCGGCGAGCGGCGTGTCCAGCTCGTCGGCCAGAACCACTTCATCGCGCACGACGCCACTCTCGTCGGCGACATCATCCTGCACAACGATGCGAACATCTGGTTCCAGGTCGTGATTCGCGCGGAGAACGACCGCATCACCATCGGCGAAGGCTGCAACATTCAGGATGGGTCGGTGCTGCACGTCGACCCGGGCTACCCGATGACGCTCGCGATGAACGTGAGCGTCGGGCACAAGGTTATGCTGCACGGCTGCACCATCGGCGAAGGCAGCCTGATCGGCATCAACAGCGTCATCATGAACGGCGCGCGCATCGGCAAAGGCACGCTCATCGGAGCGAACACGCTTGTCGCGGAAGGCAAGGAGATCCCCGATGGCGTGCTCGTACTCGGCTCGCCCGGAAAAGTGGTGCGCGAGCTAAAGCCGGAAGAGCGCGAGGGGCTGCTTCGGGTCGCGACCGGCTACGTCGAGCGGTCGAAGTTCTATCAGAAGAACTTAAAACCCCTTACTTAGGCGCCATGCGGATGGCGCCGTCGAGACGGATGGTCTCGGCGTTCAGCATCTCGGTCTCGATGATGGCCTTCACGAGCTGCGCATACTCCGCCGGCCGGCCCAGGCGCGAGGGAAACGGCACCTGCTTGCCGAGCGAGTCTTGCGCTTCCTTTGGCAGGCCCATCAGCATCGGCGTCTCAAAAATGCCCGGCGCGATCGTGCACACGCGAATGCCGTTGCGCGAAAGGTCGCGCGCGATCGGCAGCGTCATGCCGACGACCCCGCCCTTGGAGGCCGAGTAGGCTGCCTGACCGATCTGGCCGTCGAAAGCGGCGACGGACGCGGTATTCACGATCACGCCGCGTTCGCCCGACGCATTGGGCCCGGCCTTCGCCATGGCGTCGGCGGCGAGCCGAATCATGTTGAAGGTACCGATGAGGTTGACGTTGATCACCCGGATGAAGCGCTGCAGATCGTGCGGCGCTTCCTTGCCGATGGTGCGCTCGGCGATCGCGATGCCGGCGCAATTCACAAGCACGTGGAGGCCGCCGAATTCCTTCTGTGCGAGGGCGACTGCGGCGCGGCCGTCGGCCTCGCTCGTCACGTCGGTTTTCACGAAGCGAGCGCCAAGCTCCTTCGCGAGCTTCTCGCCCGCGTCGACCTGCATGTCGGCAATCACGACCTTGCCGCCGTTCTCCGCGGCCATGCGCGCGGTCGCCGCGCCGAGTCCGGACGCCCCGCCGGTAACGAGAAATATGCTATTTCGGATTTGCATCGGATAATTCTAACTGCATGCAACTCGGATTCGGCATTCGTTTCAGCGACCTATATGAGCGCGCCGGCCTGCTCCGCGTCGACGCCGCGTTCCTCGATTTCCTCGGCGAAGTCGACGCCACCCTGCGCGAGCGGTTGGTCGGCGCGCGCGCCGCTCTATCGAAGGCAAAAGAAGAGTCCGACCTTCTCGTGGCGCTCGCGCCGCACGTAGAAGACTTCCTGGCAAAACTCTTCGGCATCGAAGCCGAAGCGCGCGCGCTCGCCGAGCGGCACAACGAGCTCGCGCCGATCTATTCGGTGAAGCGTCTTTTCGTCCAGCGCCGCGCGCTTCACAAGGTGAAGTTCGAGGACGCGAAACCCGACGGCTTTCAGTTCAGCACTGAGCTCGATTTTGCGCGCCGCGTTACCGAGTGGCTGAAGGACGAAGCCGCGAACCAGGTGAAGCTGGACGGCGCTGCGCGCTACGCCGCGTGGGCGGTGCTCACGCCCGAGGGCAAAGCAAAGCACCGGGGCGGCGTGCTTTTCAAGACGCCGCGCAAGCTCGATTTCATGAAGCTCATTCCGCACACCGAGCTGCGTCATCGGGAAGGCTTCGCCCTCACCGACCATGGCACCGGCCTCGCCGGGGCGCTGGATGAAGCGAACTACTGCATCTGGTGCCACGAGCAAGGCAAGGACTCATGCTCGAAGGGACTGAAAGACAAAGCGCCGGCGGAGGGGTTTCGCAAGACGGTGTTCGGCGTGCCGCTCGCCGGCTGCCCGCTCGAAGAGAAGATCTCCGAGTTCCACATGGTGAAGGCGCGCGGCGAGCCGCTCGCCGCGCTCGGCATCATCGCTGTGGACAACCCGATGTGCGCGGCCACCGGCCATCGCATCTGCAATGACTGCATGAAATCCTGCATCTACCAGAAGCAGGACCCGGTCGATATTCCGCAGGCGGAGACGCGCACGCTGAAGGACGTGCTCGAGCTGCCGTGGGGATTCGAAATCTATTCGCTCCTCACGCGGTGGAATCCGTTCGATCTGCGGCGGCCCTACCCGCACGCGCCGACCGGCAAGCGCGTGCTCGTGGTCGGCCTCGGTCCGGCCGGCTTCACCGTCGCGCACCATCTCATGAACGACGGCCATACCGTGGTCGGCATCGACGGCTTGAAGATCGAGCCGCTCGATGCGCAGATTTCGGGCGTGGACGCCTACGGCAACCGCGTGCCGTTTCGGCCGATCCGCGACATCCACGAGCTGCGCGAGCCGCTCGAAAGCCGCGTGATGGCCGGGTTCGGCGGCGTGGCGGAGTACGGCATTACGGTGCGCTGGGACAAGAACTTCCTCAAGATCATCCGCCTTCTTCTCGAGCGGCGAGCGCAATTCGCCATGTTCGGCGGCGTGCGCTTCGGCGGCACGCTGACCATCGAAGAAGCTTTCGCCGACGGCTTCGACCATATCGGGCTCTGCGCCGGCGCCGGCCGCCCCACGGTGCTTGACATCCCGAACGGCTTCGCACGCGGCGTGCGTGCGGCTTCGGATTTCCTCATGGCGCTGCAACTCACCGGCGCGGCGAAGCGCGAATCGATCGCCAACCTGCAGATCCGCCTGCCGATCGTGGTCATCGGCGGCGGACTGACGGCGATCGACACGGCGACCGAGTCGCTCGCCTACTACGCGGTGCAGGTCGAGAAATTCCTCACGCGCTACGAAGCGCTCGACGAGAAGCCGCATTGGAGCGCCGAGGAGAGCGAGATCGCCGAGGAGTTCATTGCGCACGCAAAAGCGCTGCGCGCGGCGCAACCGGCCGAGCGCCTGGCGTTACTGCAGTCCTGGGGCGGGGCCACCATTGCTTACCGGCGCCGCATGGTCGATAGCCCCTCCTACACGCTGAATCACGAAGAGGTGGCGAAGGCGCTGGAGGAAGGCATCGTCTTCTCCGAGGGCCTCGCACCGGCGCGCATCGAAGTCGACAAGTATGGCCATGCGCGCTCGGTCGTGTTTGTCAATGGCACCGAGCTCGCGGCGAAGTCCGTCTTGATCGCCGCCGGGACCCAGCCGAACACGGTGCTCGCGCGCGAGGAAGGAGTCGCGCTCAAGCTCGACGGCAAGTACTTTCTCGCCTGCGACGAGGATGGCGCGCCGGTGCGCCCGGAGCCGCATACCTCGAAGCCCAAGCGCCCGGAAGTGCTGCTCCACCGCTACGCGGACGGGCGCTTCATCAGCTTCTTCGGCGACCTGCATCCCTCGTACTTCGGCAACGTCGTAAAAGCGATGGGAAGCGCAAAGCAGGGTTACCCGAGCGTCACGAAGGTGCTCTTCGGCCGCGCTGCGGCTGCCAAGCTGGACGACGCCGAGTTCCTGAGGAAGCTTAATCGCGACCTGCGCGCCGTCGTGCATGAAGTACGGCGGCTCACGCCGAGCATCGTGGAAGTCGTTCTGCGCGCACCGGTTGCGGCGCGACGTTTCGAGCCCGGCCAGTTCTACCGGTTGCAGAACTACGAGACCTTCGCGCTTCGCGTGCCTGGGACGACGCTCGCCATGGAAGGACTGGCGTTGACCGGCGCCTGGGTCGATCGCGACAAGGGCCTCATCTCGGTGATTGCGCTCGAGATGGGCGGCTCGGCCGACCTGCTCGCCTATCTCAGGCCCGGCGAGCCGGTGGTGCTCATGGGACCGACCGGTACGCCGACCGAGATCCCGCACGCCGAGACAGTGGCGCTCGCGGGCGGCGGCCTCGGTAACGCGGTGCTTTTCTCCATCGGCCGCGCGCTTCGCGCTGCGGGCTCGAAGGTCGTGTACTTCGCCGGCTACCGGAAGGCGGGCGATCGTTACCGCATCGAGGACATCGAAGCCGCTTCGGATGTCGTCGTGTGGTGCTGCGACGAGGCGCCTGGATTCGCACCACGCCGGCCGAACGACAAGGCCTTCGTCGGCAATATCGTCCAGGCGATGCAGGCGTACGCCAGCGGCGCGCTCGGCGAAACGCGCATCCCCCTATCCGAGGTCGACCGCATCATCGCCATCGGCTCCGACCGCATGATGGCCGCGGTGGCGCAGGCGCGTCACACGGTCCTGAAGCCGCATCTCAAGCCTTCGCATACCGCAATCGGCTCGATCAACAGCCCGATGCAATGCATGATGAAGGAGATCTGCGCGCAGTGCCTGCAGCCGCACGTCGATCCCGCGACGGGCAAGACGACCTACGTGTTCTCCTGCTTCAACCAAGACCAGCCGCTCGATCAGGTGGACTTCACCGCGCTCTCCCAGCGCCTCGCCCAGAACGGGGTGCAGGAGAAGCTCACGGCGCTCTGGATCGACCGCTGCCTGAGCCTCCTGCCGCCGCCCGCGGCGAGAAAGGCTGCTTGACGCCGATATACAAGTCTTATATAAGATTTGTATATGACGAAGACCAAGGTCAAAGTCAGCACGTTCTCGGCGACGCCGCGCGATCTCGAGATGCTCGAGGTCGTGGCGCGCTATCACGGGCTCAATAAGAGCGCGACCATTGTGAGCCTCGTGCGCAAGGAGTTCTGGCGCGCGTTTCCGGGCGGGACGGACAAGCTCCGGCCCGATCGTGGAGCTAAGGTGAAGGATGAATCATGAATAGCAAGCTTCTGTTTTTGCTGCTTTTCTCTCCACTCGCCGCAGGCGCGCAAAGCGTCAAGATTGGCGAGCTCAATAGCTACAAGGTTTTCCCGGCGTTCCTCGAACCCTACAAGAAAGGCATGGAGCTCGCCGTGGAAGAGGTGAACCGCGCCGGGGGCGTCAAGCTTCAACTCGTGACGCGCGACGACGGCGGCACGCCGGGCGACGCGGTGCGCGTGGCGGAGGAGCTCATCGCGCGCGAGCGCGTAAACGTGCTCATGGGTACGTTTGCTTCGAACGTCGGCCTCGCGGTGGCGAACCTGGCCCAGCAGCGCCGCATTCTTTTCGTCGCATCCGAGCCGCTCACCGACAAGATCGTCTGGGAGAACGGCAACCGCTACACCTTCCGGTTGCGGCCGTCGACTTACATGCAGACCGCGATGCTCGTGCCTGAAGCGGCCAAGCTCAAGAAGCAGCGCTGGGCCATCGTGTATCCGAACTATGAGTACGGGCAGTCGGCGACCGCGTCCTTCAAGAAGCTGCTTTCGCAGGCGCAGCCCGGGGTGGAGTTCGTCGCCGAGCAGTCTGCACCCCTTAACAAGATCGATGCGGGCGCCGTCGTGCAGGCGCTCGCCGAGGCCAAGCCCGATGCCATCTTCAGCTCGCTCTTCGCGGCGGATCTCCAGAAGTTCGTGCGCGAAGGCAATACGCGCGGGCTTTTCAAGAACGTCGTGGTTTTCAACCTGCTCGCCGGCGAGCCGGAGTATCTCGATCCGCTCAAGGACGAGACGCCCGAGGGCTGGTGGGTGACCGGCTATCCGTGGAGCGCGATTGACACGCCGGAGCACAAGGCGTTTCTCGAAGCCTATCGGAAGCGCTGGAAGGACTATCCGCGCCAGGGGTCCGTTGTCGGCTACGCCGCCATTCACACCGTGGCGAACGCCGTGCGCAAGGCGAAGGCGGTGGACACCGAGAAGCTCGTCGGGGCGCTGAAGGGGCTCGAGATGCGCACGCCATTCGGGCCGGTGACCTGGCGCGCGATCGACCATCAATCGACGATGGGCGCATTCGTGGGCCAGCTAGCGAAGAAAGACGGCCGCGGCACCATGGTCAACTGGCGCTACGCCGACGGTGCGAATTACCAACCTTCCGACCAAGAGATCCTTAAGCTGCGCAAGGAGTGAGCGGCTCCGCCCTCCTCCTGCAATTCCTGAACGGGCTCGCCGG
>Ga0075419_10001002_pt1 | contig 18177 bp, 14 predicted proteins | sample SoiMetdeltSBSDD3_FD_76900 | JGI IMG/M metagenome (GOLD analysis project Ga0075419, IMG submission 76900) | Bulk soil microbial communities from a Populus tree surrounding site in Tennessee, USA - Soil MetaG P. deltoides SBSDD3 | ecosystem: Environmental > Terrestrial > Soil > Tree plantation... | reverse complement strand
TCGGGATCCCGCAGACCCGCAACTACACGGTCGCCAACCAGCTCGCCGGGTTCACCGGGCGGCTCGTTGGCGGCGGCGCGCTGGCCAGCACGCAGACCCAGCGCCCGACGATCGCGCACCTGGCGCAGCAGGACTTCGACGTGACACTGCCATCCGGCGTCACCTCGTACACGGTCCGCACCGGGAACTCGTCCGACCTGCGGGCGGACATCGACCTGGTCGTCTTCCGCTGCTCCACCCCGACCTCGTGCGTGCAGGTAGGGTCCAGCGGTGGCGCGACGGCCGTCGAACAGGTAACGCTCAACAACCCAGTGGCGTCGCTGTACCGGATCCGAATCATCGGGTTCTCGGTGCCGACCGGTAGCACGGCATACGACCTGGTCGACTCCTTCGTGTTGCCGTCGCTGGGCACGCTGACCGGCAACGACAGCAACGCCGACCACCCGTCCGGATCGTCGTGGTCGCCGACTGCGACGCTCACGGTCAACGGGCAGCCGGGTCCCGGCCGCAACATCACCGGCACGCTCACCGTGCAGACCGACGCCGGCGCCACCGTCGGTTCCGGCTCGCTGGTGGTCGACTCGGTGATCTCACCGTAGTGGCCACAAAGCGCTAGGGCAGGCGACTCAGAGGACCTCCCGGTCTCCACGACCGGGAGGTCCTCGCGTTCCGCTCAGTGCCCGGCGTCCCTGGTCGTGCGGGAAGCCCCCGTTCACCACCAGCCCTGGCGGCGGGCCCAGCGCAGTAGCAGGGTGCTCATGGTCACCATCACCAAGACGACGATCGCGAGCTGGGCCCAGTGCGTGCGCTCGTTGACGATCACATTCATGCCGTAGATCGAGGCGAGCGCGGTGATTGGGAGGGTGATCGCCGCGATCACGGCGAGCCGTTCCATCGCCACGGTCATCTTCGTGCTGACCCGCGTCTGGTACAGCTCGATCACCCCGAACAGAAACTGCGACTCGCCGTCGCCGATCGAGCGGACCCGATCGAACTGGTCGGCCAGGTCCCTGACGAACGGCTGATCCTGCTCCGAGGCCAGTCGCTCGAGCGTGCTGATCCGCGCGTAGACGTCACCCGACTGCGCCGCCATGGTGCGCACGGTGAGCAGCTCGTGGCGGATCAAGAACATCTCCTCCAGCAGCGGCTCGGGTTGGCGGAAGTCGCCGGCCATCACCTGCTGCTCCAGCTGCGGAATCTTCTCGGCCACCGCACCGATCAGGCCCCGCTGCCGCCGCGCGATCGCGGACCCGATCGCGTACGACACCTCCCCCGGCGACCGCGGCACGAACCGGCCGACACGGATCCGCCGCAGCACCGCCTCGGTCTCCACCAGCGCCTCCGCCGGATCGACGACAGGATTCAACGGCCCGTGCACCGTCACCAGGAACGAGCGCCCGACGACCTGATCCAGCTCCAGCAAATGCACATGCCCTGCCTGGCCGGCCAACGGAGTGTGCAGCGTGACGAAGAAGTGATCCTCATAACCATGGACCGTCGGTACGTGATTCCGACGCCGGCAGGCCTCGATCACCAACGGATGGAGGTGAAACACCTCGACCAGCACCGCCTCGGCCTCATCGTCCCACGCAGCAACGTCAACCCAAACAAACCCACCGCCACGCCCCAACAAGGCGGGCAGATCCCGCACGTCGTGCTCCTGCGCGCCCGACGAGGTGACGAACCGAACCTCCATGACTCACAGCCTGTCGCCACCAGGACCGATCGTCCACTGTCACCGAGATCCGGCCGGGACCCCGACGAACACACTCATTCATGCCAGCTGGTAGAAGTTCCGTTCCCAGCGGTGCCTCTTGATTACCTCCCGCTGCGCTGCGCTGAGTCGCCGGCCATCGCTGGTGGCCGCATTGCGCTCGACGTTGCGAACGCTGCGCATGCCCGCGATCACCGTGCACACCACGGGAGAGTCGAGCACATACCGCAGCGCCACGTCCGGCAGCCGGTCGGGCTCGATCCCGAGATCCTGCACCAAGGCCCGCACATGCTGCTCCACTCGGGCCCGCCGGTCGCCGGCGAAGTATGCGTTGCGGAAGTCGCCGTCGGGGAAGGTCGATTCGGCGGTGATCCGACCGGTCAGGCCGCCCTCGTCGAGCGCTACCCGTACGATCACGCCGACGCCGTGCTCGTCGCACGCCGGTAGCAGGCGTTCCTCGGGTTGCTGGTGGAACGCGTTGTAGATCACCTGGACGGTGTCCACCGTGCCGGTCTCGATCAGAGCGATGGCGTTCTCGGGCTGGTAGTCGTTGATCGACACCCCGAAGAACCGGATCTTGCCCTCGTCCTTCAACGCGGCGATGGTCTCCAGCCAGTCGCCACGACCGATCCACTCGTCGCTCCACACGTGGAACTGGAGGATATCGAACGCATCGAGGCTCGACTCCCGCAGGCTCTGCTCGAGAGAGTCGCGGATGTGGCTCCCGGGGAACGTTTCGGACGGGTCGATCCCGGCGGGCGCGGGAAACACGCCGTCACGCGGCGGCACCTTCGTCGCGACATACACCTGCCCCGGATAGTCCCGAACCACACCACCGACGATCCGCTCGGACTCGCCGTACCCGCGAGCCGTGTCGATGAAGTTCACACCCAGCTCGATCGCACGGTGCACGGCCCGCACCGACTCATCCTCACGAGCACCGACCCAGTTCGACGCACCGATCCCCCACGCGCCGTATCCGATCTCGGAAACCTGCAGCCCAGTCCTGCCCAACGGCCTGTACTCCACTGACATCTCCTCCGCACCGGCGAACACCGACGTCCTCGCCGCACCAAGTCTTACCTACCCCAGGCGTGCTGATTGATCCCGTTCCGGGTTGGCCACCCCGTTCCACCCAGTCCCGCTCCACCCAGGCGACGTGGCCGGGGCAGGCGGCGTGCTCGTCGGCGCTGAGTTCGTGGCGGTCGGTGTCGCGGACGTTCCAGTGTCATTGCCAAGATCGTTGCTCTGAGCAACCCTCGCCCATCACGCTCCTCCGACCGGGCACCGGGGCGCATCTGCTCAGAGTCACCCCACATGAAGCCCGCCGATACCGGGAGCGCGCACACCTTCTTGCCAATCCGTGCACAGACCTCGAATGCACACGCCGCGGTCGCCATCGGCTCGCTACGGTGACGAGTCATGCCGGCCGTGTTCACAAGCGACGAATGCGCATCAGCCGCAGCCTCCTTGAGCAGCGTGTTGATGCGCAAGCGGGTTGCACAGTGGCGCCGCAGTGTGACCACAGTGTTGCCGCCGATGCTGCTCTGCATGCGTGGGATATCTGTGCGTCCTCGTCGGTTCGTGCTTGCGCTGCTCGGTATGACCATCGTGATGGCCGGCATGCTCGTCGGACCCGCGCCGGCGTCGGCGGACGAGTCACGCGGAAAGATGGTGCTGGTCCTGGACTCGTCGGGGTCGATGAAGGAGCCGGACGCGTCGGGTACGACAAAGATCGCCGCAGCGAAGACCGCGTTGAACACGGTCGTGGACAAGTTGCCGGCCGATGCGTTGGTGGGGATGCGGGTTTACGGCGCCACGGTGTTCGACAAGTCGGATCCCACGGCGTGCACAGACTCCCAGCTCGTGGTGCCGATCGCTGCGGCGAACAAGCCGAAGCTGAAGGCGCAGATCGCGAAGTACAAGCCGTACGGCGAGACCCCAATCGCCTACTCGCTCCTCCAGGCTGCGAAAGACCTGGGCAAGGACGGTCAGCGCTCGATCGTGCTGGTATCGGACGGAGAGGAGACGTGTAACCCCGATCCGTGTGCGGTCGCCGAGTCGATCCACAACCAGGGCATCGACCTACGGATCGATGTGGTCGGGATGAGTGTGCAGGGCACGGCCCAGCAACAGCTGCAGTGCATCGCCGACAAGGGTGGCGGCAGCTACTGCGAAACCAACAGTCCCGCGGAGTTGATCGAATGCCTGGGGCAGGCCGCTCTACGGGATTTCCGGCCGTTCACGGTGTCCGGGAAGCCGGTGAAGGGTACCCCGCAGCCGGCGGGTGCGCCGCTGGTCCGGCCGGGCCATTACACCGACCGTCTCGGCGGCACCGCGGAACCGACGGGTGCCAGGTACTACACGATCAAGCCGCAGGCCGGATCCAGCATCCACGTCGGATTCACCGCATACCCTCCGTCACACGGTGGCCTCAAGGGCTACAACGACCAGGCGGGCCTGGCGTTGACGGCTCCGGACGGCACGGAGTGCGTCCGCTACAACGGCCCGCAGATGTATGCAGGCACCCGGGGCATGCTCACGTCCAGCGTGTCGTTCATCCCCGAGCTGGCCGAGGAGGGATCCGCGTGTGCGTCGCCGACGGAGCTCACCTTGGAGATCCGCCGCGGGCGGGTCGAGACCGGGACGATTCCGTTCGAGTTCCTCATCATCGAGGAGCCGCCGCTGGCCGACAGGGCCGGCCTGCCTGCTCCGGTATCGCCCGATGCGGAGCCGTCGAACAACAAGCCCGTCGCCGGTGGGCCGGCGAAGGGAAACATCGCCGGCGGGGGCGGGTTCGTCCAGGCAGCGACACTCGGGCCGGGCACCTGGACCGACACCGTGCAGGGCGGCGAGGTGCTCTTCTACCGCGTCCGCACCGACTGGGGCCAGGCACCGAGGGCAACCATCAAGCTGACGGCGAACAAGCAGGCCGCAAAGGTGATCGGGGGCTACGGCGTCTATACGGAACTGAAGGTTTTCGGGCCGACCCGGGCCGGGATCGACTCGGGAGAAATGACAACAGTCACCTCAACCAAGCCGGCGGTCATGTCCGCGGCCTTGCTCCCAGTGCGTTATCGCAACCGCGAAGGCGACTACATGTCCGACAGCACGCCGCGGAGATCTATGTCTCTCGCCGGCTATTACTACTTCGTCCTCACCGTGGCAAAGTCCGGGCCCGGCCTCGGAACCTTTGGTAGGTTTCAGATGCCGGTGCAGATCTCGGTAGCGCTGGACGGCAAGCCGAACGGAGCGCCGCACTACAAGCAGGCGGAAGTCGAGCCGACACCGTCGGCCAGCGCGGCTCCCACGCCGACCGACAGCCCGAGCCCAACGGACTCGCCGAGCGAAGGCGGCGAAGCAGGACCCACGCCAGCCGCCCGTGTGCCGGCTGGTGATGGCTCAAGCGGATGGATCCTGCCAGCAGCGGGCGGTGGGGGCGTCATCGTGCTCTTCGGGGCCGTGCTAGTCGGCCTGCTGCTCCGTCGCTCGTCACGCATGCGACGAGGCGTCGCGCACACGCCGGCAGGTCTACCGCCGCAAGGCCCACCGCCGCAAGGTCCACCAACGCAAGGTCCACCGCCATACGGTCCACCGCCATACGGTCCGCCGCCGCAAGGTCCACCACCGGGTGGACCACCGCGACTGTGACCGCCGGCTCTTCGGACGCAGGCGCCTCGGATCCACGCGGTCTCAAACCAGCCGCGGCAGGGTCGTAGGCTCCCGTTGTGGACCTGCGGGATAGGACTGCTCTCATCACCGGGGCATCGGCTGGGATTGGTGCGGCTACGGCAAGAGCGATGTGCCGGCGTGGGGCTCAAGTCCTGCTGGTGGCACGCAGCGAGGACAAGCTGGAGGCGCTGGTCCGCGAGCTCGGCGACAGTGCGGCTGCGTATCCGTGTGATGCCAGCGACCATCGGGCAGTAGCGGTGATGGCCGAGCGTGTGCAAGCTGAGCACGGGGTGCCCGACGTTGTCGTGAACAGTGCCGGTGCTGGGCGGTGGCTGCGGATCGAGGACACAGACCCTGAGGAATTCCTCGCGATGGCGGCGGTGCCCTACTTTGCGGCGTTCTTCATCACCCGGGCATTCGTTGAGGGGATGCTGGCCCGCGGTTCGGGCTGGGTGGTGAATGTCGACAGCCCTGCCTCGCAGATCGCGTGGCCAGGTGCAGTGGGCTACATCAGCGCTCGCGGCGCGCTGCGCGGATTCGATGCAGGTCTGCGTGCCGACCTGCGACGGAGCGGCATCGGCGTGACGCACGTGGTACCGGCCAAGGTCTCCAGCGAGTATTTCCTGCACAACCCAGGTTCTGAAGAGCGGATACCTACGATCGCGCGTCTCGTCCCGACCTTGACGCCGGAGCAGGTGGCTGAGGCGATCTGCCGGGCGGTGGAGAGTGGACGCCGTGAGGTCGTCGTGCCGTCCATGCTACGGGCGTTCTACTGGAGCGGGCGCTTCATGCCTCGGCTAACCGAGTGGCTTGCCTGGCGCACGGGGGCACGACGCTAGGCGCACTGGCGCTCGGAGGGATGCGAATCTCCAACCTTCTGATCCGTAGGCAGCACATCCCAATGGCAGCAAGGACACGAGCGTGCAGAAGTGTCACCAACCAGGACAGCCGCGTCATCGTGCCGGGTCTGATGGTGCGTCAGGCTGGGTCGATGGTGCGGGTGACGACCCAGCGGTGCGGAGAGATCGGCCGCGTACGCGTGAAGCCATGGTTCTCGAAGGCGGCCATCGGTCCGGTGTGGAGGAACGATCCCGACACCGTGCGGTCATCGGCCTCCTCGGGATAGCCCTCGACAGTGCCGCCACCGAGGCGGGCGATCTCGGTCAGCGCCCCGCCTAGCGCGGCGTCGGCGACGCCGCGGCCCCGCAGACCCTTGCCGGTGAAGAAGCATGTGATCCGCCAGTCCGGCAGCGTGGTGAGGCCCTTGTCGTACAGGCGCCGGCTCTTGATCTCCGGCAGCTCACCGGGAGAGCCGAACTGGCACCAGCCCAGGCACTGCTCGCCGTCGAGTACCAATGCCGCATGGGTGCGGCCTTCGCGGACGCGCTGCTCCTTCTCGGCCCTGTTCTGCGCCGGGCTTCGCGCTTTCAGCTTGACGTGGAAGCCCATGCACCAGCAGCCGCCCCACACGCCGTTGTTCGCCTCAACCAGCCGCGCGAACACCGGCCACGTATCCACATCGAGGGGGCGAACGGAGAAGGCAACGGTGTTCTTCGTCGTTCTTGAGTCGCTCACGGACACCTCCGTCGATCGCGCAGCCAGGCAGACCTGGACGACCCCTACCGTAGACGTGAGCATCGACAAGCCGGCGCGACCAACCGCTATCACCGCTTGGGTCAGGACTGTGTCTACGAACCAAGGCTCTTTGCGGCTCGCACCTGCGGCCAGCGGTCTGTCGACGTACCGCAGATCGAGCCGCAGCGACACCTGCCAGGTCAGGTCGCGGCGGGCTCGGTTGCCCACGCGCGGCCTGACTGGTGTACTCCTCTGCTTGCCAGCGCGGCGCTCGCGGGAGGGGTAGGGTCGAGGATGCTGCCATAGGCCCCGTGATGGACGGCAGCCCTGTCCGAAGGACATCGGGCAGGCGGGACCGACCGGTACGCGCCGTCCGATCACTCCGCTCAGCCCGTGTCGCTGCACCCGGTCAACGAGTGTCCGAGGAGGAAGTGGCGAATGAAGACACCCCCGATCGTCTCCCCGCGTGAATGGGATGAGGCCCGGGAGCGACTGCTGGCGAAGGAGAAGGAGCTCACCCGGGCGCGCGACGCGCTGGCGGCCCAACGCCGGCGTATGCCGTGGATGGCGGTGGAGAAGGACTACCGCTTCGAAGGGCCGAACGGCACAGCACGCATGCTCGACCTGTTCGAGGGCCGTCGCCAGCTGATCGTCTACCGAGCCTTCTATGGGCCGGAGGTAACCACCTACGCTGAGGGCGGCGCGTACCCGGAGCGTGCCTGCGTGGGCTGCTCGTTCGTCGCCGACCAGGTAGCGAACCCGGCACACCTGAATGCCCGCGACACCACGCTGGTGTTCGTGTCGCGGGCCCCGCAGGCGGACATCGAGCGCCTCAAGGCGCGGATGGGCTGGGAGCTGATCCCGTGGTACACGCTGACGGACGACTTTGACGCCGACTTCGGCGTGGACGACTGGCACGGCACAAACGCCTTCATCCGCGCCGACGATCGTGTGTTTCGCACCTATTTCGTCAATAGCCGCGGCGACGAAGCAATGGGGAGCACCTGGAGCTACCTCGACATCACCGCGCTCGGTCGCCAGGAGGAGTGGGAGGACTCCCCGGCGGGATATCCCCAGACCCCGTCATATCAGTGGTGGAACTACCACGACGCGTACAGGCGGGACGGGTAGTCGCACACATCGAAGGCGTGCAGCGGCCATGGAATAGGCCCCCACTGGACTCGAACCCACCACCGCGGATTAAGTCCGCTGCTTCCGCGGCGCGAATGGAGCAGTCTCGGCGCTCAGGGGTCAGCCCCGTGTGGGACGGGGCTCTTCGAGGCGACCAGGAGATCGCCCGAGGTAGCGCCGTCAGCTGCAGGCCAAGTCCACCGCGGCTCGGAATATGGAGCCGTCCCGCCACACCAGCGGCTCACCGACCAGCTCGCAGTTGAACAGGCCCTCGGCTGACGCGAAGTACTCGGCGTCGTCGATCGCCTTCGCGATCGCACGCTCGGGGGTGGACCCGAATGAGCAGCCGCTAAAGAGCCCGGACGCGCTGGCGGACGCCGCCGTCAAGGCGAGCACGGTAAACGACGCCGCGCCCATCGTGAGCATGGCACCAACCCGTCGGGCGTAAGTACGCCGGTTCATGGCCATCTCCTTCTCCGCATAAATCACCGGTCATTAGAAAAACGGCGTCCGATACTGGAATGTTCATCCCCACGCCCCGCCTTGGCCCACGAGAACGCCAACCATGGTCACGGGCCGAGCGACCGCGCCGCCACATCGATGCCGCAGGGTCAGGCCGCAGGACTCCTGGTGTCGTCGCCACATCTGCCCCGTCCCCGACGTCCATCTCGCCGGACGACCTCAGCCCGCCGCCTCGGGACGACATGTTCTTCTGCGTCATCCGTGGTGACCGGATGCCGGGCAAGGCCGAACTGGCTGCCGCGGCGAGGCAGCGCTACCTCGCTTGGGGCGGGACGGACTGGCGGGCGAGCCGGCAGTGGCCGGCCCGACAGTCCTCCAGTGTCTGGATCGCGGTGCGCCGGGCCCTTCGCAGCTGGGCGATCTTGGCGTCGAGCCGGTCGACCACGGCTTCGAGGCGCCACCGTTCGCTCTCACAGCTCGCTCCGCCGTCGTCATGGGCCTGCAGTGCGTCGATGACCTCGTCGAGGGTGAAGCCCAGGTCCTGCAACGCCCTGGCCATCCGGATTCGTTCCACTGTTGACTCGCTGAACATTCGATACCCCGATGGCCTGCGCTGTGCCGCAGGCAGCACGCCGCGCCGCTCGTAGAAGCGAACCGTGTCCACACTCACCCCGGCCCGCTGGGCAACCTCGCCGATCTTCATACGTCACCTCTTGACTCTTGACTCAAGTCCAGACTCTAGATTCAGGTCGAGCACGCCGCAAGGACCCTCAGCAACCACCCAAGGAGCCACACATGGACATCCCGGCAGCATCCACGCCGATCGTCTGCGACATGACCAACGCCCCCGACACCGCCGAGGAGCGCCTCGCCGAGTATCAGCACCTCTTCACCCGGGCGCTCATCGGCAGGGAACGGACCCCCGGGGGGATCCGGTTCCGCTTCCACGCCGAGCCCGGGATCGCGCCCTGGGTGCGGGACTTGGCAGCGCGCGAGAAGGCGTGCTGTGCGTTCTTCGCGTTCGAGGTCAGCACCCGCGGCGACGAGGTGGTCTGGGACGCCGCGGTATCCGACGATGACGACGCCCGCGCCACGCTCGCCGAGCTCTACGCCCTGCCCGACACCGCCGTGGCCAGCCTCGACGAGCTGCGCCAACGCCTCGCGCCGCAAGGCCTGGACATCGAGTCCAATCCCGCCGGCACCATTCACCGCGTGCGCCACACCGGCAACCACACGGGTGTCCACGTCGGCGACAGGGCCGGCGATGCCAGCAGTGCGGGACCGGAGCTGGGACCGGGGTTGCATTCGATACCTAGGTACAGGTTTACCGTCGAGGCATGACGACAGAACCTGTCACCTTGAACCCTGCGAACGATGACGGCTGGGTGCCCCAGGCCTGCACTCTGCCTTCGGCTGAGCAGCCGCTGCGGGTCGCCGAGTTCGACGGCCTGTTCGCGACTGGCCTGCTGGGCCTGGAGCGCACAGCGCCGACCGTGCTGCGACTGAGCCTGGCTGCCGCGAGCGAGGTGGCAGCCCGCAAGCTGACGGCGCGGGAGTCGAGTTGCTGCTCGTTCTTCGGCTTCACGTTCACGCGGGGCTCCGAGGGCCGGGTGCTGCTGGAGGTGGCGGTGCCTGCTGCGCACATCGAGGTGCTGAACGCGCTGGCCGAGCGGGCCGCGGCGGCAGCGGGGCTGACACCGGCGGCCCCAGCGTGACCGCGGCGTGGCTGCGCACCGGGCAGATCGCCGAGGCGGCCGGCGTCAACCAGCAGACTCTGCGCTACTACGAGCGGCGCGGGCTGCTGGCCGCGCCGGACCGCAGCCCCGGCGGTCACCGGCTCTACCCCGCAGAGGCCGTCACCATCCTGCGGGTGATCAAGGCCGCGCAGCGCCTCGGGTTCACCCTGGACGAGATCTCCGACCTGCTGGAAGCCGGGCGGCACCGGCACGGATCGAAACCCAACGCGGGCCTGCAGACTAGAGCCCGGCACAAGTTGGCCGACGTCGAGGCCAAGATCGCCGACCTGACGGTGATCGCCGCCAGTCTGCGCACCGCGCTCGACGCGGGCTGCGATGACCTGATCGACTGCGCCCACAGCCCGACCTGCCCGCTACCGTTCGCCGAGATCGCCGCCAACACACCGCCATTGGTCGACTGATCGGGCACCGACCATGGCCGGTGCTGACGCCCGCACACCGCGAGCGGTCCCCGCCCCCGGTCCGCCCCTGCCCTGGCGGTTCGCCGACGCGATCGCTGGCGCTCGTGACCGTCGCAGCGGCAACAGCAACGATCTGGGTCCTACGTCGACGGCGCCGCACCGCCTGCAGACCCGTTGTTTCTCGGTTCGCTCCTCACCGCGTAATGACTACTTCTGTATCGGACCGCGATTCCTCGCCCCACGAAGTTCAAGTCGCATGATCACGCGCTGCGGATTGGGCCGTTCGACGCAGCTGAACCCCAGATCCTCGAACACCGTCTCTCGACCGAGGAACGCATCTGCGGACTGCCGATCGGACCCAGCCAGAGGCCAGCCTTCGATCGCGACGGCACCCTCGCGGCGGGCCAGTTCGACCGCGGCACGCACGAGCGCATAGGTGACCCCTTGACCTCGGTACCCGACCCGGACGAACAGGCACGGCAGGAGCCACACGCTCGCATCCTCATCGCGTGCCCGACTACGCATGATCTGGCTTCGTCCGCTCGTGGCGCCGGCGTACCGCGAACGCGGACCGCAGGCGCACCAACCGACCGGCTCGCGAGCCACTGACGCCAAGATCCCCATCGGCGTTGCGTTCACCCTCGCCATGGCCTCGAAGCGATGCCGGTTCCCACCACCGAACCAACCAGCGGCGAACTGGCCGCGGGCCACGCAGAACGCCATGCACCAGCAGTGGCGAGTAGTCCTCTGACTCTCGAACAGACTCGCAAGATCAGCCAGCTCTCCCGGCCCCACAGGCCGGGTGTCGAGATCTGCGCCCACGCACGGGACGCTACCCTGCGGCCCCTGATCTTCGCAGTAGCTCGGTCGGCTTACACGGTGATGACGACCTTTCCCCTGGCGTGTCCGTGTTCGAGGTAGCGGATTGCCTCGGGAACCTGGCTCAACGGGTATGTCCTGTCGATGACCGGGACTACCGTTCCGGCCTCGATGAGATCGCGCAGGACGACGAGGTCGTCTCGGCTGTTGTGCGCCAGCATGGGAGCCATCGTCTGGCGCACGACCAGTGAGAGTGCGAGCAGCTTGGCCGGACCGATCAGCGGTCCGATCCAGAGACCGTCGACCGGTCCGCCGACTCCGACCAGTGTGCCCTTCGGGGCGAGTACGCGCCTCATCTCCGACAGGGTCCGGTTCCCTGCCAGGTCGACCAGCAGGTCGTAGCGCGGTCCGGTACGGGTGAAGTCGTCCCGGGTGTAGTCGACGACCGTGTCGGCGCCGATCGAGTGGACCATCTCAAGATTCCTGGAGGTGCATACGCCGGTGACCTCGGCGCCGAACGCCTTGGCGAGCTGCACCGCGAACGTGCCCACTCCTCCCGCCGCGCCGTTGACCAGAACCTTGTGCCCGGGCTGGATCCGCCCCTTGTCGCGAAGCGCCTGGAGGGCGGTGAATGCCGCGATGGGTACGGACGCGGCCTGCTCAAAGGTCAGGTTGGCCGGCTTGGCCAGCACCGCTCGGTCCTGGTGGATGCTGACGTACTCGGCGAACGTCCCGCCGCGGCGACGCTCGTTGAGATCGCGGGCACCGAACACCTCGTCCCCTGGCTGGAACCTGGTGACGTTCCTGCCCACCGCCTCGACGCGCCCGGCCATGTCGGCACCGAGCCCAGTGGCCTTGGGCCGGGACAGCCCGGCCTGACTCCGGACGAGGTACGGCGTGCCCCTCATGAAGTGGAAGTCCAGCGGGTTGACGGAAGCTGCCCGCACGCGGACCAGTACGTCGTTGTCGCCCGCGACCGGCAGGTCGACTTCCTCGAGCGCGAGGACGTCCGGTGAGCCATACCTGTGGTAGCGGATCGCCTTCATGGTGTCCCCTGTCCGGTCCTTCGGCCGACAGTCATGCGGCCAGTTCGGCGGTGTCTCGGCTGATGGGCGGTTCGGCAAGGTGGCGGGCCGGGTGGCCGGGCCACCACATCCGAGGGCCGAGGTCTGCGGCGAGCGTCGGGATGAGCAGCGTGCGCACGATGATCGCATCGAGCAGGACGCCGATCGATACGATCAGCCCGATCTGGATCGCCATCACCACCGGCAGAACCACGAGCGTCGCGAAGGTGGCGCTCAGCACGACCCCGGCACTGGTGATGACGCCGCCGGTCATGGTGAGTGCGGAGAGGACTCCGTCGCGGTTGCCGACCTTGGCGACCTCCTCCCTCGCCCTGGTCATGAGGAAGATCGTGTAGTCGACGCCGAGCGTCACGAGGAACAGGTACGCCCACAGGGGCAGGGCGGGGGCGATGCCCGGGTAGCCGATAGCGTGGAACATCAGTCCGGCCGAGCCCATGGCCGCGGCGAACGACAGCACCACACTGGCGGCCAGCAGCAGCGGCGCGACCAGGGCACGAAGCAGCAGCACCAGAACGACGAGCACCACGCCGAGGATGAGCGGCATGACAACCGCGGCGTCGCGGCCCGCCGCCCGCGCGATGTCCACCGTGGTGGCGGTCTCGCCGCCCACGAGCGCGTCGGCCCCGGGAACCGCGTGCACTACGTCCCGGATTCGCTGGACCGCGGCCTTGGCGGCCGGGGAGTCCGGCGGGTCGTCCAGCACGGCTTCAACCCGTACCCACCGGCCGTCCGCCGACCGGGCCGCTTGCCTGGCGGCGGCCACCCCGTCGACGCTCGCCGCCGCGGCGACGACCCTGTCTGCGCTCCCGGCCGCCGCGATGATCTGGGCGGGGTAGGAGGTGCCACCGGGATAATGCGCCTCGATAAGCCGCTGCCCGACGACCGAACCGACGTCCTCGGTGTACAGCTTGTCCGCGGGCTGCCCGAACCGCAGCCCGGAGATGCCGAAGGCCAGCGCGGCGAGCGCGAGTGCGGTGATCGCCCAGACCGGCCGGGGCCGCCGACCGATCGCCTGGGCGAACCGGTGCCAGGTGGGGTGCTGCTGCGCCATGTCGGCGCAGGCGGTTGGCGCGTACCGCGGGATGAAGGGCCAGAAGATCCACCTGCCGAGGATCACGAGCACGGCCGGCATCAGTGTGGTCACGACCGCGAACGCGACGACGATGCCGGCCGCGGCCACCGGACCGAGCCCGCGTATGTCGTTCATCTGGCCGGCGAGCAGGCACAGCATCCCGACCGTGACGGTCGCCGCGGATGCCAGGATCGCCGGGATGGACCGGCGCCAGGCGACGGCCATGGCGGCGTACCGGTTGGGATGGCGGCGCAGCTCCTCCCGGTAGCGCGCGATCAGCAGCAGGGCGTAGTCCGTGCCCGCGCCGAAGACCAGGATCAGCATGAGGGCGGTGCTGGCATCGGTCACCGTGACGCCGATGTACCGGCCCAGCAGGTACACAACCCCGGTGGCGAGCTGGCTCGCCAGCCCGACCGAGGCGAGCGGCACGATCCACAGGAATGGGCTCCGGTAGGTGACCAGGAGCAGAAGTGCGACCACCCCGGCGGCCGCGAGCAGGAGCGTGGTCTCGACGTCGCCGAAAGCCTCGTCGGCGTCGGCGAGCACCCCGGCCGAGCCGGTGACCACGGCCTTCAGACCAGCCGGGGTGTCGGCCAACCCGGCCCTGAGCTGCTTGACGACCGCAGGCGCCGTCGCGCTGTCCCCAGCGATCGGCACCGAGAGCACGAGCGCTTTCCCGTCCACACTGGAAACGGCCGGACCGACGGTCTTGTCCCGTGACAGCCCCGCGAACGCGGACCGGTCCGCGCCCGTCCGATACCCAGCCCCTCAGCGCGGTCTGTGACGAAGGGCAGCGTCCAGCATGCGGATCAACTCACCAACCCGTCCGCCGCCACCCGGTGCCGCCGGAAAGCGTTTGAGCACGTCAACGACGACTGGTGTCGCACGATGCACCGCTTGCCTAACATGTTCGGCTCCAACGGTCCGATCGTCACCGGCGACAAGCTCGGCCGCTCTGGCCGCGTAAGCGCCTGCTCCGAGAACATGCTTGACCTGGGTGGCCTTGGCCAGCGGATGCAAGTAGGCGGCGCCTGCCGCAGACATCGCTGCCCGCGCTGCCTCGCACGCGGCCGCACTGTCCGCGCCATTGGCTGCCTTGAGCGCCGCCCAAGCTGTGTCGCGCAGAGATCTTCCACGCTCACCACCCCGAGCGAACTCCCACGCAGCACCAATCGCGTCTCGAGGTCGCGGGTCGTCCGGCTGATCGGCCTCGAATATCTCGAGTACCACCTCCGCACACCCCGCGGCAAACGCGGTGACCTCACGAAGATCCTGCTTGCTCAGAACGATCTCGCTCGCTTCCGCCGCCATGGTTCCATCTTCGACCACTGCGCTGGACAGCAAGCGGAATGGCGGCTCCGGCCCCGACTCCCAACGCAGCACTGTTCGACACGCTCGGCGTGCTGCCGACCACGAGCTGGTGGCCGCCGCCGACCCGTCCGTGCTCGCGGCGGTCGACTTCGGACGGCGGGCCGTCACGAGCGTGTGTGGTCTGAGCCGGCGGCGAGCCTGCCTGTGCGGGCCTGCTGGTACGGACAGCCGAGCTGCGCGAAGGTGATCGCGAACCGCACCAACTGGTCGTGGTCGCGGGCCGCGACGGCCGCGGCGCGTTCGACGACGGCCGCGGCGATCGGGTTGTCGCGGGCGGCGTGCCGGCTGCGCTCGATGCGTACCGCCGCGTCGCGGTGGCCGGCGAGGACGGCGGCCTCCGCCCAGAGTGCGGCGTACCACGGTCGCCACAGTCCGCTCCCCCAGCGCCGCCACACCGGGTCGTCGGGGTCGGCACTGAGCCGGTCGAGGGCGGCGCCGGGGTCGTCGCGGTGCAGCGCGAGCAGGGCGTCGAAGACCGGCGCCCAACCGGTCACGCAGCCGGCCAGTCGCTCCGCAGCGACGCCGACGGCGACGGTGATCTCCAGCCAGGCGGACCGGCGGTCCTCGTCACCGAGGATGCCGTGCACCATCGCGACGGCGTGTGCGGCGGCGCCGAGATCCGTCGCGACCGGCCGCCCGGCCCGCTGCCAGCCGGCCCGGAACCGTTCGCCGTTGCGGACCACGTCCTCGAGGGCGCCGGCCAACGCGTCGACCTTGATCCGCCGCGCGATCCTCAGGTGAGGTTCGTCGCGGTAGAACGGCAGCCGCGCAAGCAGGTCGGCGTTGTCCCCGGCACCGGCCAAGTCACCGGCCGCGAGGTACACGTCGGAGGCCATCAGGTGGACGTCGACGACCTCGTACCCGGTGATCGCCGAGACGCCGAGCGGGCGCATCACCTCGGTACGGCGCCGGATCACCTCGACCGCGCCGGGAATGTCGTGCACCGCCAGCAGCTCGGAGCACAGCACGTCCAGAGCAGCACTGTGCGAGATGCCGTCGCCTGCCTGTTCGGCCAGGGCGACGGCACGCCGCGCCGGCTCGACCCTGCCCGGCTCGACGGCGGCCTCGACGAAAGCCTCCGCAGTCGCGAGGGCGGCCTCCGCGCCAGGCGAGGCGTCCGGCAGCAGCCGCGCCTCCTCGAGCAGGGCGACCGCCTCCTCGGGCGGATGCGGTTCGGACATGATGCCGGGTGAGCGGGCGATGTACATCGCCATGGTCGCCAGGTCCCGGACTGCCCCTGGCCCGTCGCCCGTCTCGATTGCGAGGTCGGCCGCGGAACGGAGCAGCCGGAGGATGTCGGCACCCGCGAACCGGCTGGCGGCCGCGCCGGCGGCCAGCCGCAGGTATCGCAGTCGCGCCGCGGTCGTCCCGGCCAGTGCGGTGGCCTGCTGGTAACGGTGCTGCGCCTGGGCGGGCCATCCCCGCATGAACAGCAGACCCGCCAGGTCTGCCGCCAGCTCATCGGCGCCGGCCGTCGCGGCACTCCAGACCAGGGCGGCGCCGAGGTCGTCGACGACCTGGTCGAACCGGGCGCACCAGGCGTCGTCGGGTTCGGCCTCGCGGAGTGCGGCGACGACGCCGCGGCACCACCGTTCGTGGGCGGTCCGGGCCTGGTCGAGCTCACCGGCGAGCTCGAGCTGCTCGGCGCCGTACTGCCGGATGGTCTCCAGCGCACGGTACCGGGTCGGCGTACCGGGCTCGACGACGAGCAGGCTGTGCTCCGCGAGCCGGGCCAGTCCGTCGGCGACAAACGCACGCCCTGTACCGGTGACGACGTGGGCGGCCTCGACATCGAACCAGGCCGCGAAGACGGCGACCGAGCGCAGCAGCGACCGGTGATCCGGGGTGAGCAGGTCGTAGCTCCACGCGATGGCGTCCCGTAGCGAGCGGTGCCGGTCACCCGGCCGCGCCCGGCCGGTGAGGAACCGCAGCCGCTCGTCCAGCCCGGCCTCGAGACCGTCCAGGCCCAGGGTCGCGTACCGGGCGGCGGCGAGCTCGATCGCCAGCGCGATCCCGTCGAGCGCCTCGCACAACGCGGTCACCCGTCGGGCGTCGAACTCGGACGCGGCACCGGAACGGGCGGCGAACAGCGCGACACTGTCCTCGTCCGACAGTCCCGGCACGGCGTACACCGACTCATAAGGTCCGAGCAGCCGGGTCCGGCTGGTGGCGAGCACCCGCACGTCCGGGCATCCGGCCAGTATCCGCTCGACGCAGTCCCGCACCCCGTCGAGCACATGCTCGCAGTTGTCCAGCACCACCAGCGCGTCCCGACCGGCGAGCGCGGCGACCAGCGCCTGCTCGGTCGACCCGGTGCCCTGCTCCGGTACGCCGAGCGTCTGCGCTACGGCCGCGGTGACGAGCGCCGGATCGGTCAAGTGGACGAGGTCGACGAACCACGCACCGTCGCGGTAGGACGCGGCGGTCGACGCGGCGACGTTCAGTGCCAGCCGGGTCTTCCCGACCCCGCCCGGCCCGGTCGCGGTCACCATCCTGTGCTCCCGAAGCGCCGCCACCAGGGCCTCCTGCTCAGCGTGCCGGCCAACGAACGGAGTCACGGGCGCGGGCAGTCCGGGCCGTCCGGTCGACACCAGCAGACCCGGGATCGCCTCTGCGTGCCGGGCCAGGCTGCGCCGGTCGGGCAGTCCCAGCTTGCGCAGCAGGGCGGAGACATGGGTCTCGACGGTCCGCGGGGAGATGAACAGCGCCTCGGCGATCTGGGCGTTGGTGAGGTGCCGGGCGATCAGCGCGAGCACCTCGGCCTCCCGCGCCGTCACGTCCGCGTTCTTCGCGGCCCCCACCGTCGTCACCGTCTCAGTGTCGACCCTCGGGCCCGATCCACGTACCCGCAGATCCGTGTCCAGTACGGATGTGGGCTCGCCGTCGTACGGCGACGCTCTACAGGAAGCACCAACCATCCTATGGAGGGAACAGCATGACCGTCACCGAGAACGCCGTCCGTAACGGCGTCGACACCGCGACCCTGTTCGCCACGCTGGACGCCGTGAAGGGCGACCCCGGCATCGCGAAGTTCCGCTTCCGGGCCACCAACACCTGGATCAGCGGGACGCACAACCGGTCCACGATCCACGGGTTCCACGGCGCGAAGCAGGAGATG